>Ga0136619_10000026_pt1 | contig 47449 bp, 54 predicted proteins | sample AntDrymUQ3532106_2_FD_104807 | JGI IMG/M metagenome (GOLD analysis project Ga0136619, IMG submission 104807) | Polar desert sand microbial communities from Dry Valleys, Antarctica - metaG UQ353 (21.06) | ecosystem: Environmental > Terrestrial > Soil > Desert | place: Antarctica: Dry Valley...
CGGCGCAGTGGGCAGATGGGCTTCGAGTCGGGACCATTCGGCGTCGGAGAGGTCGCTCTGGTATGCTCTTCTCATGCTCGGTAGGATACCGAGCCTCTGAACCCCTTTTAAGACAGTTTCTGACAGCGGGTTGCGGAAGGATCGATCCTTCCGCAACCCTTCGGGAGTCGGGAAAACGAGGCGGCTTCATACTCCCTGGAGCGAAGCGACCATGCGGTTGGTGGATCAACGTTTGTGAACACCGCTGTGAAGGGTTAGATCCCTTGTGACGACGAAGGCCGGGCGGATGGTCCGGCCCTCGTCCGCTCCGGTAAGAGCCGGCTATCCTCCGGCGACGGTCTCCGTCGTGGCGGAGCGCAGGTGCCCGTTCAGGTCGTTGACCACGGCCCGGATGGTGAGGGGCGTGCCGGGCTCCAGGTCGCCCGCATCGTGGAACACGCGGTACGGGGCGTTGTCGTCGGTGCCGGCGGGCCGGAACCTGCCGTCGCCGACCTTGACGGCGAAGCTGACCTCGGCGAACTGGTCGGTCGAGAGGGCGGCGTCTATCTCGAAGCGTCCGGTGGCCGCCGCCGGCGCGCTGACCTTTATGCCGAGCGCCGTCCGGCTCTCCGGGAGCGGCCTGTCCGCTTCGTAGACCACGACGCCGAGAGCCGGCACCTCGATGGTCGTCTTCCCGGCGGCGTCCGTATTCACGGCGCCGGCTTCGCCGTAGACCGGCCTGAGCATCGCGTTCGGGGTGCCGGTCTCGAAGGTGGCCGTCTTCGTGGTCTCGGCGTTGTTGACGGCGACGATGTACTCCACCTGAGCGTCGCGTTCGATGCGCGAGAAGGCATAGACGCCGGGGCCGTTCTCGCTGTAGCGATGGATCTGGGCCCCGAAGCGCAGCGCGTCGTAACGCTGCCGGACGGCGGCGAGGTCCCCGAGCGCGCCGTATAGCGGGTGGGACGGGTCGAAGTTGTCGGCGGCGGGGGTGGACTCGGAGCCGATCTGGTCGTCGTCCCTGTACTCCTCGGTCTGCGTCGGGAACATGTCCTGGCGCGCGAGCTGGTCGCCGCCGGCGCCGGTGAAGCCCTGCTCGTCGCCGTGGTACACGACCGGCATGCCACGCGAGAAGTACATCAACTCGTGCCCGAGCCGGTCCCGGGCGAGCAACTCCTCGTCCGTGGCGTCCGGATTGTCGTTCTTGACGAAGAACCCGAAGCGGCCCATGTCGTGGTTGCCGAGGAAGGTCGGGAGGCTGTAGGCGTTGGAGTCGGCGTCGGTGTGGTAGTCGTCTGAGGCGAAGAAGTCGCGCAGTTCGTCCGTGGGCTTGCTCTGCGACGCGAAGCCCGTCGCCGCGCCCTGGAAGGGGAAATCCAGGATGGACTGGAGCCGCGCCTCGGTGGTGTAGATGCTGGTGAACGCCGGATCGTAACTGTAGACCTCGCCGTACATGAAGAATTCCTCGTTGCCTGTCGCCTTTGCGTGGGCGAGGACTTCGGGACCGAACTTCTGCCAGAACTCCGTGTTGACGTGCTTGGTGGTGTCTATGCGGAAGCCGTCCACGCCGTAGTCCACCCAGTCCTTGTAGATGTCCACCATGCCCTGGGCGACGCGCGGGTGCTCGGTGAAGAGGTCGTCGAGGCCGACGAAGTCTCCGTACTGCTGGTCCTCGTCCTCGTTCCGGAAGTCCGTGTCGCCCCGGTTGTGGTAGTAGATCGGGTCGTCCAGGAAGTCCGGCTCCTTGACGTCTTCCTCGTCCTCGCCGACGACCGGCGTGTAGGGGAAGCTGATCTGGGGGTCCAGTTCGGGGAAGGCGTCCGTCCCGGCATAGTCGCGGTCGTCGAAGGGCTGGCCGCTCGCGTCCCGATACGGGTACTGCGCCTTACTCCGGTAGGTGTACTGGCCCTCCTCGTAGCTTATTACGTCGGCGGTGTGGTTGGTGATGATGTCGAAGAAGACCTTCATATCGCGGGCGTGGGCCTCGTTTACCAGGGCGCGGAGCTCTTCATTAGCGCCCATGTGCGGGTCTATGCTGGTGAAGTCCGTGATCCAGTACCCGTGGTACCCGGCCGACGAGCCGGCGATGGTCCCGTCGCCCTGCACGGGCTTGTTCTTGAACGACGGTGTGAGCCAGACCGCCGTGACGCCCATCCCTTCCAGGTAGTCGAGCTTGCTCCGCAGGCCGGCGAGGTCCCCGCCGTGGTAGTAGCCGCGCAGTTCGGGGTCGTAGCCGTGGCGCAGCACGTCGGCGTCCGTGTCGCCGCCAGGCAGGCCGCCGGTGTCGTTTGACGTATCCGCGTTCTCGAAGCGATCCGGCATTACGAAGTAGAACTGCTTGTTTTGCACCGGGTGCCGCTGGCTCGGCCGCGCCAGGGAATCCTTCGAGCCGTCGGCTTCGCAAACGCTCCGGGCGCGAGCAGCGCCGGCAGCGCCAGTACGAACGCTATCGTAACGACGAGCAGGTTCCTCTTCATTCGCGTCACATCCCTTTCTGCCCGCCCGGGTTGTCCACCGCGCGAAGCCTCCCGGTCACGAAGCATAGCACAAGCATAGCGTTCGCCCGAGAACCGGCGAGACCGTTGCTGCTAAGATTTCCGTGCTGCGAATACGACAGGCAGGGAGGGAACATGAAGCTGGTCATGTATTCGGTTGGGGACGGGGCGCCGGAGGTCGGGTCCCTGGAGGGTGATGAGATACGGCCCCTCGCGCACGAGAGCATGCTGGATTTCATCGAGTATGGTGGGAGCCCGGAGCCGGGGGAGGACGTGGTGGCGCTCGCGGAGGCGCGGCTGCACGCCCCGATCCCGAATCCCGAGAAGATCGTCGCCATCGGCCTGAACTACGAAGACCACGCCGAGGAGACAGGCGCCCCCATACCTGAGAAACCCGTGGTATTCACCAAGTACCCGAACTGTATCGTTGGACCTGGCGAGGCCATCCGCATACCGCCCATAACCGAGCAGGTGGACTACGAGGCGGAGCTCGCGGTCATCATCGGGAAGACCGCCCGCAACGTCCCGGAGTCGGAGGCCCTGGATCACGTCTTCGGCTACGCCAACGCCAATGATGTGTCGTCCCGCGACCTCCAGTTCTCCGAGGGCGGGCAGTGGACGCGGAGCAAGTCCCTGGACACCTTCATGCCGTTCGGGCCGTTTATCGCCACCAAAGACGAGGTGTCAGATCCGCAGAACCTCTCCATCCGGGCCATCCTTAACGGGGAGACGGTGCAGGACGGAACGACCGCGAAGATGATCTTCCCCGTCGCCGAACTCGTGGCTTTCCTCTCCACCGGCATGACGCTCGTTCCCGGCGACATCATCATCACGGGCACGCCTCCAGGCGTCGGGATGGCCCGCGAGCCGCAACTGTGGATGAAGCCAGGTGACGAGGTCACCATCGAGATAGAGGGCCTCGGCGCCCTCACCAACCCGGTCGAGGCAGAGTAGCTCATTAGCTTGTCAGCCGGTCAGCCGGTCAGCTTGTCAGCTTGTCAGCCGGTCAGCTTGTCAGCGTAGGGGGATAGGAGAGGTCTGGTGGACGTATCGGCCGAACTCAGGAGTATCCTCCCGGAGGACCGAATCTCCGCTGACGGCGAGGAGGTCGAGCGGCACGGCACTGCGGTCTTTACCTACCACGCCTCGCGCCAGCCGGACGCCGTGGTCTACCCGGAGAGCCGCGAGGAGGTCGTGGAGGTTCTGCGCTTCGCCAACGAACGCGGCGTGCCGGTCGTGGCCTTCGGTGCGGGGAGCAGCCTGGAGGCGCACACGATCCCGGTTCGGGGCGGCATCAGCCTGGACCTGGGCCGGATGGGCGGGATACTGGAGATACGCCCCGATGATTTCGTGGCGCGGGTGCAGCCCGGCGTCTCCCGCGAGACGCTGAACGCGGCGCTCTCGGAGCACGGGCTCTTCTTCCCGGTCGACCCCGGCTGGGACGCCTCCATCGGCGGGATGGCCGGGACCAACGCCAGCGGCACCAACGCCGTGCGCTACGGAGCGATGCGGGATCAGGTGCTTGGTCTAGAGGTCGTGTTCGCCGACGGTACGGTCATGCGCACGGGCGGCATGGCGATGAAGTCCTCCGCCGGCTACCATCTGACCGGGCTGTTCGTGGGATCGGAGGGCACGCTCGGAGTTTTCACCGAGATCACGCTGCGGCTCCAGCCCATTCCGGAGCACACCCTCGCCGCGCGGGCCGTGTTCCCGGACATCGAAGCGGCAGGGAGGGCCGCGGCGGCCATGATCCGGACGGGCATGCAGGCCGGGCGCGTGGAGCTGGTGGACGCCCGTACTATCGAGGCTGTCAACGCTCTCAAGGGCACGGACTACGCTGTCGCACCGACCCTCTTCCTGGAGTTCTCCGGCTCGGAGGCCGGTGTTGAGCGCGACGTGGAGACGGCCCGCGCCATCGCCGAAGCCCACGGCTGCGAGAAGTTCGAGTTCGAGGCGGACGAAGCGGCGCGGGAGAGGTTGTGGGAGGCCCGCCATGACGCCGCCCTCGCCATAATAGATCTCAACCTGGACAAGAAGCCGATGACCACCGACGTGTGTGTCCCTCTCTCGGACCTGCCGAGCGCCCTGCGTCACGCCCGCGAGACGGTCGAGGCGGCGGGCTTCGACGGCGCCATCCTGGGGCACGTCGGCGACGGCAACTACCACGCCGTGTTCCCCGTGGACGTGGAGGATGCGGCAGAGCTGGAACGGGCGGAGGCGGTGAACGGGGAGATCGTGGACCACGCCCTCGCCCGCGGCGGTACCTGCACCGGCGAGCACGGCATCGGCTCAGGCAAGATCGGCTCCCTCGAAAAGGAGCACGGCGACTCCCTGGCTTTCATGCGCGGCATCAAGCGCCTCGCCGATCCCAACGGCATCATGAACCCCGGCAAGATCTTCGAGGAGTAGCTTCCGGTAGGGACACGGAATGAGTGACTGCACACTCCACGAGCCTGGCCGTCCTTCCTGCTCCTGACGGTATTGTCCGGTTGGCTCTCCGGGTTCGGCGAGCCAGAATGAATGCCGTAGGTGAAAATCCTGGCAACGAAAGGGAGACTCGGATGGTGAGCGTTTGGTGGCGGATCGTAATCTCGTGCTGTCTCCTGACGCTCTTCCTGCCGGACGTGGCCCTGGCCCACGTGGAGATCTCGCCGGATGAGGTCTCACCGGGCAGCACCCGCGCGTTCACCATCGTCGTGCCGACGGAGAAGGAAGTTCCCACCACCGGGGTCAGTCTGGAGATACCGGAGGGGTTCGAGGTCGTCGGCGCGCAGGCGCCTTCCGGCGGCTGGCGGGGGAGCGTGGGGGATGGCTCCGTGAGGTGGTCCGGCGGTGAGATCGGGGCCGGGGGTACGGAGATCACCTCCCCCGAAGGAGAGGAGATCCAGATGGGCGAGTCCGAGGAGTTCGCCTTCGAGGCCCGCGCCCTCGAGGAGCCTGGCGAATACGCCTGGGCGGCCACCCAGACCTACGAGGACGGCAGCGCGGTCGAGTGGTCCGGGCCGGTGGATTCGGAGAAGCCCGCCCCACCGTCCGGGTAGTCGCCAGCGCCTCCGAGACCACCTCTGCGGGCGGCCACGAGCATGGCGAGGGCGATCACGAGCACGGCGAAGGGGATCACGAACACGGCGCCAATGCATCGGAAGAACCCGCTGCGGAGGAAAGCGGCTCCCTCTCACCTTACCTGATGGCCGGTGCCGGGATGCTGGCGGCTTCGGTGGTTGTGGGCGCGATGCTGTTGCGCGGCAGGGGTCGTACATAGGGAGCCTGTGGCGCGGGGCGCGGGTACGTCTACAATGTGACCCTATGGAGCGCACGATACGGGTGGTGGTGGCGAAGGTGGGGCTCGACGGGCACGACCGGGGGGCCAAGATCATCGCGCGCGCTCTCCGCGACGCCGGGATGGAGGTCATCTACACGGGGCTGCACCAGACTCCGGAGCAGGTCGTGGAGGCCGCCATCCAGGAGGACGCCGATGCCATCGGCATCTCCATCCTCTCCGGTGCCCACATGACGCTCGTCCCGAAGGTCGTGGATCTCCTCTCGGAGAACGATGCCTCCGACATCCTCGTCTTTGTCGGCGGCACCATCCCGAAAGAAGATATCCAGAAGCTCAAGGATCTGGGCGTCGGCGAGATCTTCACGCCGGGCACCCCGACGAAGCGGGCCGTCGAGTACGTGAGAGAAGCAGTGCTGGCCGATTAGGTTTCAGGCTACGGGCTTCAGCTATCAGCAAGAACAAAAACCTGTAACCTGACGCCTGAGACCTGAAAACCAACAACCCGAGAGAGGCATACGCGATGGAATTCGTAAGAGTGGACCGGGAAGACAACGGCGTCGTCGTCCTGACGATAGACCGTCAGGACAAGCTGAACGCCCTCGACCCGCAAGTGGTCGAGGAGATCGGGCAGTCGCTGCTGGAGATGGAGAGTGAGGGACCGCGCGCCATAATCGTGACCGGGGCGGGGGAGAGGGCGTTCGTCGCCGGGGCGGACATAGCGGCGATGCACGCGATGGACGCGATGGAGGCCAAGCGGTTCTCGGAGATAGGACACGCCGCCATGGCCCTGCTCGACCGTAGCCCCATCCCTACGATAGCCGCCGTCAACGGCTTTGCCCTCGGTGGCGGGTGCGAGGTCGCCCTCGCCTGCGATATCCGCGTAGCGTCGGAGAACGCTCTCTTCGGTTTCCCCGAGGTGGGGCTCGGCATCCTGCCCGGCATGGGCGGGACGCAGCGGTTGCCGCGTCTGGTGGGGCCTGCCGTCGCCAAGGAGCTCATCTTCACGGGGCGGCGCATAGACGCCGGGGAGGCGAAGGAGATCGGGCTCGTCAACCGCGTCGTCCCGCAGGGCGAGGCGTTGAACGCGGCGAAGGACCTGGCGGCGGAGATTTCCGCTAACGGCCCCGTCGCCGTGCGGCACGCCAAGACAGCCGCCAACCGGGCGATGGACGTGGACCTCATAAGCGGCCTGGAGTATGAGGCCGACCAGTTCGCCCTCCTCTTCGCCACCGAGGACGCGAAGGAGGGCATGGGCGCCTTCATCGAGAAGCGCAAGCCGGGGTTCGAGGGACGCTGATCCACGCCACAAAACTCCGAGTCCGCTACTCCGAGACCGACGCCCAGGGCATAGCCAACAACGCCAGCTACCTGGCCTACTTCGAGGTCGGCCGCGTCGAGTGGCTCCGCTCCGCCGGCCTCTCGTACCGGGCGATGGAGGATCAGGGCCTTGGCTTCGTGGTCGTCGAGGCCCGCCTCTTCTACAAAAAAGCCGCCCGCTTCGACGACGAGTTGACGCTTCGCACGGACCTCGCGGACATGGGCCGCGCCTCGCTCCGCTTCGAGTACGAGGTGCTGCGGGACGAAGAGGTGATCTCCACGGGCTACACCCGCCACGGCTGCATAGACCTCACAACCGGCCGTCCGAAGCGTGTCCCGGTAGAACTGGGCAAACTCAAGTAACTTGTGTTAGTAGAATTGCCTACGGAGCTTCTCACATGTAACGGGGGGAGATCAATGACGAAAGAACTCGATGAGATAATGCGGCGTTGTCAGGCAGCGGGACTTCGTTTCGTTGATGAAGGGGACGATGTAATCGTATATTTCCCCGGAACCGCTGGGGTTTACATATACGAGGAAGGACATGACCAGTGGGTTCTGGAGGAGGTTGACGAACCGTTCGAAGAGTTCGAGGTGCTTGAAGGATTCCCGATCGCCACATGGTCGTCATCCCAGCAAATGATCGAGTGTAACCTGGTAGAACTCGACCCCGAAGTACAAGCGAAAGTTGCTCTGGGACGGATGGAGCATTTGGCGACTTACGACGAGGACATAAAGGAGCTTATACGTAAGGCCGAAGGCAAAGAACCTCAGTCGAAAGATGATATAAGGCGAGAGCGTATTCAGGCGATACTTTTGAGGCTTGCACAAGCACAAAATAGACCCGAGTATTCCAAAGCTCTCACTAATCCAAAACAACGCATCTTTATTGACTCCAATACGGATCTCAAGATATCTATCGGCCTCAGTTCGAATGTACATGCGCTGGTGCAAGAAGAAAGTTAGGAGCCTGGGTGCGAGCGTTCTCTGACAATACAGATAAGAGGAGCAAAGGTAGATACTCAACAAGAGGCGGTTACATTGCTTGTCAAGGTCGCTGATTCTGTTCTCCTTGCGATAGACGAAGCGATTGAGATGCCGTTGGCACTGGAGCGATTGTCCAGAAGCACCAATTACTCCAGAAATGAATCCCTTCCCGTAACTGCGGTTGATTCTGAGTATGATCCCAAAGCCATGTCCCTTTACTGGAGTGCGAAGACCGCATCTAGCATGCCGCTAATTCAGTTCCTTGCTTATTATCAAGTTATCGAATTCTACTTCGACAGATATTGGAAGAAAGATACTTGGAAGGCAATGCGCAAGGTTCTCGAACATCCGAGGTTTGACCCATACAGCGATTCTGACATCGGAAGATTGTTCAGAGCAGCCAACGTGAATCCCAACCCTAAAGACAGAGCCTTGCGTCCCAGCGAAAGAGTCAGGCTGAAGGCCACGATCCAGGAGTGCGTGACGCTCTATGATTTGCGCTCGTTTATAGTTGACAGCGAGGATCGTCAGAGATTCTTCGGTAGTAACAGGGCAAAGAGGATCTCGCGGAGGACCATCTCGATTGGAGATATGTCCTCCTACTCTCTAGATCATCGTGAAGAGGCTGCCGAGAGACTGAGCGATATTCGCAACCGAATCGTTCATGCTAGAGAAGGACAGGAACCACTTCTACCTTCTGCTCCAGAGATAGGTGACTTGCGGCATGACATTGACTTGGTGGAGTTCTTGGCCCGCAAAGTATTAAGAGCGTCCGCGAGTCCCTTGCGAGTTTGACCACATCACTACGGGTGTCAAAGCGTCGCCCACGTGTCACTTCCGGTCGTAGCGGCGGCGGGCGAGGCCGCCGAGGAGGCCCAAAGGCAAGGCGATGAGGGCTGCGAGGGCGAAGAGGAGGCCGAAGGAGCCGTCTTCGGCCAGCGGGGCTGCGGCGCTGGTGGCGAGGCCGCTGCCGGTGAAGAGGGCTGCTGCGAACAGTGAGATCACGGTCGCCCGCGCCTCCGGCGCCACCTCTGTAGCCCACGTCTGGAGCGTCGAGTGCATAAACGCGAACCCACCTCCGACGAACACGGCCGCGAGAGAGACCCCGATCAGGTTCTGCCCCACGGCGCCAGCCGCGTAACCCGCCGCGAGCAGCGCGCCTCCCGCGACCAGCAGGACGGAGCCCCCGGCCCGGTCGGAGACCTTCTTGAGGAGCCGGGTCCAGCCAAGCGTGGCGATGCCGTAGAGCCCGACGACGAGCCCGGATGCGGCGGCGCTGTATCCCTGGTCCTCAAGGGCGGGGGCGAGGTAGGTCAGGAAGCCGAGGATGACGCCGCCCTCGATGAGGGCGAGCAGCACGACCAGGACCGCCCACGGCTTTCTGACGACAGAGCCGAGGCGCGCGAATAGCCCCGCGTCCCCGTCTTCACGCTCCGGCTCGGGTAGCCGCCGGGCGAGCAGCAGGCCGAGCGCGGCCGAGGCCAGGACCGGCGCGGCGAAGGCGAGCCGCCAGAGGCCGAGGTACGCCGCGACGCCCGCGGCCATGGTGGCGAGGGCGGTCGCCACGGCGCTCGTGGCGAGCTGGTCGGCGAGGGCCTTCTGGCGGATGGAGATGGGGACGGTATCCCCAATGTACACGAGCGAGGCCGGTATGATCGCCGCGAAGAGCCCGCCCGCGAGCGCCCGGCCCACGACGAGCGCCGCGAGGTTCGGCGCGAGGGCCGAGAGCAGGCCCGGCACGAGCACGGCCACCAGCGTGAGCCGGATGACGTTCACGCGACCGATCCTGTCCGACAGCGCGCCCCACACCGGCTGCATCAGGCCGTAGAGCAGATAATAGGCGCTGGCCGCTACCGCGACCTCCGCGAGCGAGACGTCGAGGTCTGCTGCGATGGTCAAGAGCATCGGGGCGATGGTGAAGCGGTCGAAGGTGCTCAGGAAGGCCGCCGCCCGGAGCAGCCGCAACCGGCCCTCGAGGTCTCCGGGAACCTCCAAATTTACCTGTCGAGCCCGAGGATAGAAGCAGAGTCCACGCTCGCAACCTTACGGAAATCCGCGTGCGGGGACAAGCCGGAAGGCTGTGATGATGTGATCTGACCTTCCTTTGTCACGGTGGCCCTTGCTCCTTCGTCTCGTATATAGAGGACAATGAAAGGAAGAGACGTGAAGGTGGACGCGCAGGAACTTCCGGCCCGACCGGAAGCGAGAAGCGAGAGTGACATGGGAAAGAACGAGGACTTCGACCGGCACAGGCCGTTGCTCTTCTCTATCGCGTACCGGATGCTCGGCAGCGTGGCGGACGCCGAGGACGTGCTCCAGGAAGCCTATCTGAGATGGCGGAGGACGGACGACGAAGTGCGTTCGCCCAGGGCGTACCTCTCCACAATAGTCACCCGGCTCTCCATAGACCAGTTGCGTTCCGCCCGTACCCGGCGGGAGGAGTACGTGGGCGCCTGGCTGCCTGAGCCGCTCCTGACGGAGGAAGGGATCGCCGATGCCGCGGAAACCGCGATCCTCGGGGAATCCCTCTCGATGGCCTTTCTGGTGTTGCTGGAGAGCCTGACGCCGACGGAACGGGCGGTGTTCTTGTTGCGCGAGGTTTTCGATTACGATTATGCGGAGGTCTCGCGCCTCGTCGGCAAGAGCGAGGATAATTGCCGTCAGATCTCGCGCCGCGCCCGCCAGTCCGTCGCCGCCCGCCGTCCCCGCTTCGAGAGCTCGCCGGAGCAGGAGGAGCGCCTGATGCGGAGCTTCCTCGCAGCCTGCGCGAGCGGCGACATGGAGATCCTCGTCTCGCTCCTCTCCGAGGACGTGATCGTCTGGTCCGACGGCGGAGGCAAGGTCCGGGCCGCGCTCCGTCCCATCCACGGTGCTCAGAAAGCCGCCCGGTACTTCGCGGTGATACTGGGCAAGGCCCCGCCGGGGCTCGCCATCCGGCGAGCTTCGGTCAACGGCCGCCCTGGCGTCGTCGGCTACTTCGCGGATGGAAGCCCCCAGAGTATTCTGACCCTGGATGTCGAGGAGGGAAGTATCCGGGCCATCCACCTCGTCGTGAACCCGGAGAAGCTGGAGAACGTCCCGCCGCTCGCGGAGGAAGCGCGATGACGGCGCTGGAGCCCTTCGTCGGCCAGTGGGCCGTGTTGCTGACCACGTATCGCCGCGATGGCACCCCGGTGGGTACGCCGGTGAGCATTGCCGTGGAAGGAGATCACGCCTTCGTCCGCACCTGGGATACGACCTGGAAGCTGAAGCGCATCCGCAACAACCCGGAGGTCGAGATCGCCCCCTCCACGGCGCGTGGCAGGCCCACCGGACCCGCGATTCGAGCCCGCGCCAGGGTGCTCGATGGCGACGAGTCGGCGCACGCCGCGAAGCTCCTGGCCCGCAAGCACCCGATCCTGCACCGGTTCCTGGTCCCGATGGCGCATCGTCTGCGTGGCAACGAGACGGTACACATCGAGCTGATCCCCCTCGACAGCCGCACCGGAAGCGGCGCGCGGGAAAGCGTGGCATGAGCCCGAGATACTGGTCACCGGGGGGACCGGCGTGCTGGGCCGGCAGGTGGTGGAGCGTCTGCGTGCGGCTGGCGTCGGGGCGCGGGTTCTGAGCCGGAGTGGGCGGCCTGGGACGGTGCGGGGAGACCTGCTCACGGGCGAGGGGTTGGAACGCGCTGTTCGCGGCGTCGATAAGATCATCCACTGCGCCTCCAGCCCCTACCGCAAGACCCGGCGGGTGGACGTGGAGGGAACGAAGCGTCTGCTCCGCGCCGCCGCAGGGGCCGGGGTCTCCCACTGCGTGTATATCTCCATCGTCGGCATAGACCGCGTCGCTTCCTATCCGTACTACAGGGTCAAGCTGGACGCCGAACGCATTGTCGAGGATTCGCCGGTCCCGCACACCATCCTGCGGGCCACGCAGTTCTACGACCTGGTCTTGATGGCGATGCGCTTCGTGGACCGGCTGCCCGTCATGCCGGTGCCCACGGGTTTCCTCGGACAGCCCGTGGACTCTGGGGAGGTTGCGGATCGCATGGTCGAGCTCGCGCTCTCGGAGCCAGCCGGGCGCGTCCCGGACGTGGGCGGCCCGGAGATCCGAACCCTGGAGGACGCCGCGCGAGTTTATCTGGAGATCATGGGAAAGCGGAAGCGCATCCTGAAACTTCCCTTCCCCGGCAAGACGGCGCGAGCGTTCCGTGGCGGCGCGCTGACGTGCCCGGAGAACCGTTACGGCAAGGTTCGCTGGGAGGAGCTCCTGCGGGCGGATCGGGACGCGAACGACGGGAGATAACGGCATGCTGCTGGATGACGTTCTGCCCGAATATGGGTTCTGCGAGGTCCACGGGACGCTGGTATCCGTGCGGCCCGCCGATGCCATGAAGGCGGCGAAGGAGGCGACGCCGGGCGAGATGCCGCTGGTGCGGTTGCTCTTCGGTTTAAGATCCCTGCCGGCGGTCTTTTCGCGGCGGGGCGGCCTGCCTTCCGAGAGGCTTCTCCCGTTGTGGGATCAGATGCTGGACGCTGATTTCGTGTTCCTCGGGGAAGACCCGGGTCGCGAGATCGTCGCGGGGGTTATAGGCCGGATGTGGAAGCTGGGCGGCGGCCTCGTGCTCTCCGTCCAGGATGCGCGCGAGTTCTCCGCTTTCGAGAGGCCGGGCTACGCCAGGGCGGCGATGAACTTCTCCATAGAGACCGAGGGCAGTTTAACGAGGCTCCGCACCGAGACCCGCGTACACTGCCCCGACGCCGCCGCGCGACGGAAGTTCGGGCGCTACTGGCGGATCATACGGCCCGGCAGCGCGGCGATCCGTCGTAGCTGGCTACACGCGGCGAGACGACGCGCTGAGCGTGCTGCCGGGGATCTTCCGTGAGGCGAAGCGGTCTTCTCCGGGTCGGGCTGACGCTGGTGGCCGTGTCGCCCCTGGGCGTCGGGATCTGGGCGCTCTTCGCTCCCCGCTCCTTCTTCGATGACTTCCCGGCCGCCGGCAGGCACTGGGTCTCGGCGGTCGGCCCCTACAACGAGCACCTCGTCAGAGACGTAGGCGCGTTGAACCTGGCTCTCGGCGTGTTGCTGGTCGCTGCGGGCGTGCTGCTCGGCCGGACGCTCGTTCGCGCCGCGATTGTGGCCTGGCTCATCTATGCCGTTCCGCACCTTGTCTTTCACGCCTCCACGCTCGGGGTTCTCTCGCCCCTCGACGATCTGGCGAACATGGTGGGGCTGGGTCTTCTGGTGGTGCTCCCGCTGGCGCTCCTCGCCGTGACCGGGAGGGGTGAAGCTAGCGAGGCGCCATCCGGATTGCGCCGTCCAGGCGGATGACCTCGCCGTTGAGCATCTCGTTCTCCACGATGTGCTCGACGAGGGCGGCGTACTCCTCCGGTTTGCCGAGGCGAGACGGGAACGGGACCTGCTCTCCCAACGATTCGCGGGCTTCTTCGGGGAGGGCGGCAAGCATGGGAGTGTCGAAGATGCCTGGGGCTATGGTCATCACGCGGATGCGGTGGCGGGCCAGCTCGCGCGCCAGCGGCAGCGTCATGGCGGCGACGCCGCCTTTGGACGCGGCGTAGGCGGACTGTCCGATCTGGCCGTCGAACGCCGCTACGGAGGCGGTGTTGACGATCACGCCCCGCTCCCCGTCCTCGCCCGGCTCGTTCTCCGTCATGGCCTGTGCCGCGAGTCTGACGGCGTTGAACGTGCCGACGAGGTTGACCCGCACGACCTTCTCGAAAGACTCCAGGGCGTGCGGCCCTTTCCGGCCTAATACCTTCTCCGCGATGGCGACGCCGGCGCAGTTGACGAGGCCGTGAAGCCCGCCGAAAACGTCCGGGGCGACATCCACGGCCGCCTTCACGCTCTGCTCGTCGGTCACGTCGGTCTCGTGGAACCAGATGCCCTTTGCCGGCTCACCCCGCAGGTCGGCGGCGATGACGCTGGCGCCAGCGTCAGCGAGCATCCGCGCCGTGGCGGCGCCGAGGCCGGAGCCACCGCCGGTTACGAGGAAAGCGCGGCCCCGGATCTCCATCAGCGGCGCTCCGGTGTATCGGCGGGTGCGTTCATGGCCGACCATCATACTCCACACCGTGTCCCATCCGCCGGGCATTGCGTGTTGGTGGGCGGCGTGAGGAGATCCGCGCCTGTCCGGCGGAAGCGGGGGAGGAGGCGCCCCTGGTCTTTACCTTCCTCCTACAGAGGACGGGAAACCCCATCTCGCCCGCCTTCTACATTGTTGGCGCCGCGATCATCTCCACCCTCGCGGCTCTCACCGTCGCCGAGACCGCCCGCCGTCCGCTGCCGGACACGTAGGCTCGAACCGGAGGCTCTCCAGGCTCCGTGCGGCAGGCGATGGTCTTGCGGTTGTCCTCCCCGGAGAATTGGTCCGAGGCGCAGAATAGCGCCGGCTCGAAGCGCCCGCGCTCGGCGTCCCTCGAAAGGCGGACGAACTCGACTCGCGTTCCTATACGGGCTTCTCGGAAACTTGCCCGCTTTCCATTGATCTACCCTCAGAAGGCTAGGTACGTTCGAGGGTTGCGGCGTATTGAAGCTACCGTCACAATACCTTTTGGGAATGATGCATTCCGAGTACAGAGAGGAGTGAAGCGTTGACTACCGCTTATTCTCTGGTGGCAGATGTTTCTAGGTAGCGATGTCCATCCTTGACAACACCGGTCAGTCGCCCTCCATCACGGAGGGGGTTCGCGCGTTGCGTCTGTTTACTGATCGCTATCCCCTGATCCGCGCTTTCGCCCGGGCTCTCAACGAGGACGACGGGCTGGGCAAGATCCTCTTCTTTCATGGCGGCGGCGGTAACGGCAAGTCTCTCCTGCTCAGGTTGCTTGAGGCCCACGCTTGCAAACGCTTCCATAACTGGGAAGATCTCCGCCTCCAGCCCGATGCCAACTTCGTCCGTCGGCTACGAGAGGAGCGCGCCTTCGATGCGCTCCCGGTCGCGCGCCTCGACTTCCACGCGCCGCCGCGAGAGTTCGAGCAGCCGACGGTAGACTACGACGCCCTCCTCATGCTCCGGCGGCAGCTCGGTGCCTTCAGCGCCCCTGGCGTCAGCCGTCTGCGCTTCCCCGTCTACGACTTCGCGGCGGTCTGGTACCTGCACCGGACGAACAGGCTCACCGACAATCGTCTCATGGCGCTGTTTCCCAACGAGGAAATAAACTTCGTGCTGGCACTCGCCGGTGAGATAAGGAACATCCCCTTCGCCGGTCTTGCCCAGGCCGTGCTCGGGCTGTTCGACAAGCACCTCAAGCAGTGGTGGACGCTCTTCCGGCACCGGCGCGGCGTTGACCGCGCCCTGATCGAGGAGCTCGAAGGCATGGACCCGGAGGATCTCGTCAAGGAGATGCCCCGTCTTTTCGCCCTCGACCTCAACGCCTCGCTAGCAGCCGGCGACACGCCGTCAAGGATCGTCCTCCTCTTCGACGGCCACGACGCGCTCGCGGCCGGGAGCGAGGGGTTTCGTGCCAGGCTCGACGATGACCGCTGGCTCCGCTACCTCCTGGCCCACCTGGACCTCACGGGAGGCGTCGTCCCGGTCGTGGCGGGCCGCAAGCCGCCTCGCTGGCCCGAGCAGGCAGAATGCACGATCCCGGCCCGTTACCTGGAGTCCTGCCTTGTCGGCCACTTCTCCGACGCCGACGCGGACGCCTACCTGGAAAGGGCGGGCGTGCAGGACCCCGCCCTGCGCGCGCGGCTCTGCGACTACGCCCGCGTCGGGCCGGACGAGGTACATCCGCTCTTCGCCGGGCTCGGCGCCGACGTGGTGCTCCAGGCCGTACGCGGGGGCAGCCACCTCACGGCCGGGGACTTCCCCGAGGAGCCAGACGCAGGTAAGAAGCGGGAGGAACTAATGAAGCGCCTCCTGATGCTGGCCGGTAAGGACGTTGAGTACGCCGTCCGGTCGCTGGCGGCGGCCCGCGCGTTCGACCGGGACCTCTTCGAGACCCTGGGGGAACAGGGTCGCAGCTGCTATACAGCCAACGACGCCGCGTTCGACACGCTCACCGGGTTCTCCTTCGTGTGGGAAGACGAGGTTCGTGGGACCGGATGGTATAGCGTCCACGCGCTCCTGCGGCGCGTCCTCCGCGAGTACAGCGATGATCGGCTGCGCGACGCCGACGCCGCGCTCGAAGAGATTTATCGGGAGCGCGCCGGGGCGGGAGATCCCCTCGCGCTGGCCGAGGCCATCTACCACGCCTACCGGCAGGCGCCGGAACGGGGACTCGAGGAGTGGGCAACCGCCTTCGAGGAGGCCAGGAACCAGAGCCGGTACGCGCTGTGCGAGGCCTTGCGAACCGTGGGAGAGGAGTTCCGCCCGGAGGAGCCGTGGTGGCAGGCCCGGATGGCGCAGGAGGAAGGAGACTACCTTCTCGTTCGGTCCCGGTACGCCGAGGCAGACGAGGCACTGCAGGCCAGCGTGCAAGGCTACGAGAAGGCGCTTTGCCTGGCACCAGACGACCCAGCGATGCACAACAACAAGGGCAACGCGCTGCAACGGCGCGGGGACCTCCTGGCCGCCCTCGCTCGCCACGAAGAGGCCGAGCAGACCTACGCCGATGCTGCGGAATCTTATGAAGAGGCGCTGCGGCGGGCACCGGATTTCATCTCAGTGCATTTCAACAAGGCGCTGGCTCTCCTATCGTGGGGACAGTATGTGCAGTCACTCGGTCAAGACGAGGCCGCGCGCGCCCGGTGGGAAGCGGCAAAGGTCCACGTCGGGCGCGTTCTGGACCTGGCGCCTCAGCTCGATCAGGCTGAGCGGCTTCTCGCCGTCATCCGCCAGCGACTCGACAGCCTCGACGCGGGCTCCTCTCAGGAAGAATGAGCGGTCCAGGAGGTCATCTGTCCGCTCTAGATGGGTAAGGGAAGACGTATGGTTGTTGTGGTGGGCGGAATCGTCGGACACGTGCTTTCAGGACTGTCGCCAACGCTACCTCTTTCATGGTCGAGTACGCCCCGAGGCCGCTGCCGGACACGTAGGTCCCGGAAACTCACTAACCGTCCACGACCGTGAGCGTGACGCGGCTCGGTCGCCCGGTGTCGTGAAAGATGGTCTGGTGGGCGACCTCGGTGCGCGCGGAGTCCATGCTGCTCTCACCGGTGTTCGGGTTGCGGTCCCAGCGGGGGAAGCAGCTTGACGTGACCTCCACCCGGATGCGATGCCCCGCGAGGAAGGTGATGCCGGTGGCCCACAGGTCTACGGCGTACTCGTTGACTTCGCCCGGCTCGATGGGGCTCGGCGCCACAGGCGAGATCACACCCGAAGCCGGGTAGCTCTCGTGGGCGCTGGCCCGGATGATGCCGTCCGCGACCCCGATTGCCCGCCCGTCGGGATGCACGTCCACGAGCCGCATGACGAAGTCCGTGTCCGGCGCGGAGGAGGCGGCGAAGAGCGTGGCGTGAACGGCGCCGAGCACCGTATAGTTCTTGGTGAGAACGTCACTCGTGTAGACGAGCACGTCGGGCCTCTCCTCTACTTCCCGCTGGTCACGGGCGCCGGGTCGGTGGATGGGGGCCAGCAGGATGGGTCCTCCGACCGTGGGCGCCGGGTCTTGGGGATCGTAGTCGTACTCGTCCGGGGGCTCCGTGCCCGGAGCCTCGCGGGAGAGGACGCCGTCTCCGTGCAGGTACCACCGCTCCTCGTACGAGCCGGGGACGGGCCACTCGTCGTAGCCGCGCCAGCGGTTCTCGCCCATCACGAATACTTCCACCGGCGGCCGGCCCGCCAGGGCGTCCTCGTCGTCCTTGAGCGTCGCATCGAACCAGCGGAGGTGCCGGTCGGTGAGGTCACCGTCCGCGTTTATGAAACCGCCGGCGCTCGTCATGCCGAAGTCGAGGTCACCGAAGGTGGTGCCGTCGAAGCTCGCGTGGGTCCACGGGCCGACGAGCAGACGTGGCGAACGCATCCCGGCCTCTTCCGCGCGTTCCTTCATCGCCTCGTACTGCCGCAGGGTCTCGCCGATAAAGCAGTCGTACCAGCCTCCGATATGGAACGTGGGAACATCTATCCGGTCGTACTTCCCGTCTATGTTCACGTGGGTCCAGCCGGGGTCGTCCAGGCTGCGGCCCAGGCCGAGGGCGGCGCTCAGGCCGTCTGGGTCGGAGAGCGAGGTATCGTCGTAGCCACCCCCGGCGAGGATGCCGTCCACGATCCCGACCGTCTCGGCGAGCTTTGCGCCCAGCTTCTCCGGGTCGCTGGCGTGCTGGCGCAGGAACTGGTGGGGGGCGATGGCCCCCTGGGCCCAGAAGTGGACGAGGCCGAGCTCCTGCGCGCCGCCGCGGAGGCTCGCGCCGTTGAGGTGGTTGCCCCAGGTCTGTCCGGGGACCATGCTCTTTAGGGAAGGCGGCCGCGTGGTGGCCGCGTGCCACTGCGTCTTACCGAAGTACGAGATGCCCCACATCCCAACCTTCCCGTCGGAGCCGGGGAGCTTCGCGGCCCACTCCACGGCATCGTATCCGTCCTCTATCTCCTGCGGGAAGGTGCCGAACTCGCCTTCGGAGGCGAAGCGTCCGCGCACGTCCTGCACCACGACGATGTAGCCGCGCCGGGCTGCCCTTACCGGATCGAAATACGTGAAGTCGCGCGCCCTGTCCTTGCCGTAAGGCAGCCGGGTGAGCAGGACCGGGTACTCTCCGCCCGCCGCCGGACGATAGACGTTGGACATCAGGATAGTGCCGTCGCGCATGGTGGCGGGCACGTTTATCTGGACCGTGATCTCGGTGGAGGTCATCCTTCTCCTGTTTCGAGTGGGTTTACCGTCTTGTGCGCCGGAGAAACACCAGTACGAGAACGGCCAGCAGCACGGGGACGGACGGCGCGGCGGCGGAGATCGCCTTGATCGCGGCGACACCGCGTCGCATCTGGGCCGCGTCGTTGAGGCGCGGGAAAGGCTCGTCGGGCACCCCGACACCGAGGAAGGCGCACAGCGGTTCCCAACCTTCTCTGACCTCGTAGACGAGCAGCCGTTCGGGCGGGACCTTCCGCTTTACCTCTTCAAAACGCCCGTCGAAGGTACCGTGCCAGATGATCTCGTCCGGCAGGGTGGTCCGGCGGCCGGCGAACCCGCCGAAGGCGAGGAGGCTGATCAGGCCGAAGACCGTGCGGGTCACCGGCGAACGGGTGATCGTCGTGCTCAGCTCGTAGATGGTGGTGCGCACGCTCTGGTACCACCCCTCCGGGTCGCGGACGCTCAGGATCACCTTCGCGTCCGGGTGGCGATCCATCAGTTCCTCGTAGAACGCGCAGGCAGGCCAATCCACGGCCGCCTCGTAGCCGCCGAGGACCCTGTCCCAGTCCGCGGGCTCCCCGCGCCAGGCGGACACCCAGAAGTCCGCGTGCTCCGGATGCGCGAACACCTCGGTCATGTGGTAGCAGGGTGTGAAGCCCAAAGTCTCCAGAGCCGCCTTCAGCGACATGGTGCCCGTTCGGCCGAAGCCGGCCCCGATCACCTTCATGCAGGGCTATCCCCCGCCGGCGTGTAGTCCTTGAACTGCTCGCGCAGGGCGCGCTTGAGGAACTTGCCGGCGGCGGTGCGCGGTATCTCCTCCACGAACTCTACGGAGTCGGGCAGGGACCACTTCGGGTGGTTTTGGGCCAGGTGGGCGATGAGGTCTTCTTCGGTGGCGCTCTTGTCTTCTTCGAGTACGACGACCCCGAGCGGGCGCTCCTGCCACTTCTCGCTGGGGACGGCTATGACGGCGGCCTCGGCGACGGCGTCGTGGGCCATCAGGTCGTTCTCCAGGGCAACCGAGGAGATCCACTCTCCCCCGGATTTGATGAGGTCTTTGGTGCGGTCCTGTATCTCCACGTAGCCGCCGGGCTCAATGCTGACGATGTCGCCGGTCCTGAACCAGCCGTCGTCGGTGAACTTGTCAGGGTCCTCGTCCTTGAAATACGCCCCCGAGACCCACGGGCCCCTGACTTCCAGTTCGCCCATGCTCTCGCCGTCCCAGGGCGCGAAATCCTCGTCGCCCCGGGCGCGCACCTCGATGAACGGGCCGGGTATGCCCTGCGTCGAGCGGATGCGGTACTTCTCGTCCTCCGGAAGACCTTCCTTCTCGCTCGTCAGGTTGCAGACGGTGCCCAGCGGCGTCGTCTCGGTCATGCCCCAGGCGTGGAGCACGCGCAGGTCGTGGCGCTCCTGGAACGCCCGGATCATGGCCTCCGGCGCCGCGGAGCCGCCGATGATCATGTCTCGCAGCTTCGAGAGGTCGTAGGCGCCGGGGTCCTCATCGAGCTTCCTCAAGATGCCGAAGAAGATGGTGGGCACCCCCGCGGTGACGTTGACCTCCTCCTGCGCCAGGTTCTCCAGCAGGCTCTCGGGGTCGAGGTGCGGCCCCGGCATGACCTGTTTGGCCCCGACCATTGTGGCGGTGAACGGCAGGCCCCAGGCGTTGACGTGGAACATCGGGACGACCGGCATGACGGTGTCGCGCTCGCGCAGGCCTAGCATGTCCGGCATGGCTGAGGCCATGGAGTGCAGGCAGATGCCCCGGTGAGAGTATGTCACGCCCTTCGGGCGGCCCGTCGTTCCGGAGGTGTAGCACATGGCCGCGGCGTCCGTCTCGTCGAAGTCCGGGTACTCGAACCGGTCCCCGTCGGCGCTCGCGAGGAGGTCCTCGTAGCTCTCCAGGCCGTCAGGCGCCGAGTCGGGTACGGAGCCGTCGGCGGAGAGGACGAAGATGCGCTCCAGGTCCACTTCCTCCTGGAGACCGTCGAGGAGCGGGAGCATGGTCTCGTCTATGAGGAGTATTCTGTCCTCCGCGTGGCCGAGGACGTAGGCGAGGTCGTCCGGGTTCAGGCGCGGGTTGACGGTGTGGAGGACGGCCCCGGAGCACGGGACCCCGAAGTATGCCTCGAGGTGTTGGTGGGAGTTCCAGGCGAGGGTCGCCACCCGGTCGCTCTTCTGGAGCCCCAGCTCGCCGAGGGCGACGGCGAGCTTCTTGGCGCGATGGACGAAGTCCGCGTAGGTGTAGCGGTGGAAGCTCTTGTCGGGCCGGCGGGTGACGATCTCGCGGTACCCGAAGAGCGCCTCCGCCCGCCGGAGCACGGCGGGCAAGGTTAGCTGGTAGTCGGCGGTGAGCCCTCTCAAGGTGGTCCTCCTTCTTTTTCCCCAAAGATTCGGTGAGACGATGTTAGCATTCGTCCGAGACGTGGGGCAACACGGAGGAGCGATGGAAGAGCGCCGTTTCAGCGTTATGGCGGTGACGCTGTTCGGGAAGTGGGAGGTTGGGCGCTACCCCACTCGTGAGCAGGCCGAGTGGCGCGTCAGGGTACTGAGGGCGGAGGCGGAGCGTAGCCCGCGCGGGCACCTCGAATACGTGGTGCGGCCCGTGGAAGAAAGACCTGGGGACGAATGAGTCGCCGGGAGGCGGTAAGATAGGGTCATGTATACAGAATGCGGCAATAGATGAACATCCGACAGGCCAACGGGATCGGCAGGGTACACGTAGCCAAGCCCCAGGCAAGAGAGACGTACTGCGGCAGGCCGGTCAACGACGAGGACTGGGTCACCACCTCTAAAGAGGCCAACTGCACCGGGTGCGCCCGCGCGGGAGCGCCGCAGGGTCAGGCGCAAAGCCGCTAAACCGCCGTGGTCCAACCGTTGCGGGGTCGCCCTTGCCGGGCGGGCCCGCGCCAGCGTGTGGTCTCGGCCGCTGATCCGCGCCGCGAGGTGGGACCGGACGGTGGAGACACTCCGAAATGCGTCCCTTGAGGCAGCGCGGCGAGGGACGCCCGGCTATCGTAGAATACCTTCAGAGTGTGCGCCGGGCTCATCCGAGGGATGATCCGCCCGGTGGACGGAGTGGTTGAGAGAGGAGGCGGATTGGGCTCTGAGTTGGTGCAGTTCGCGTTGGCGCTGGTGTTGTTCGCCGGCATACTCCTGGGTTCGTACTGGTTCGTGTACGCGCCGAGCCGCGGGAACTTCCGGAGGAGCAACGACCGAAGGAGGTTGCGGCGATAGGGGCCGGTTTTCGGGGAGGGGTGGAGCAGTTTGCAGGTATCGGCTAAGGTCGACTACGCGCTGCGGGCGGCGCTGGAGCTGGCGCTGGCCGAAGACGCCAAGCCGCTGAAGGGGATGCGCATCTCCGAAGCGCAAGGCATCCCGCTGAAGTTCCTCGAGAACATACTGCTGGAGCTCAAGCACGCCGGCATCGTCCGCACCCAGCGCGGAGCCGGGGGCGGATACTGGCTCGCCCGCCCCGCCGAAGAGGTGAGCCTGGCCGAGATCATCCGCGTCGTCGAGGGTCCTCTGGCGAACGTCCGGGGCGAAGGTCCCGAGGCCGTGGAGTACACCGGCGCCGCCCAGCCGCTGCGGGAGGTCTGGATCGCGGTTCGCGCCAACCTGCGCGCGGTCCTCGAGGCCGTCAGCCTGGCGGACCTCGCCGGCGGCGAGCTTCCCTCCTCGATACACCTCCTGACCCAGGACCCCGAAGCCTGGGTCCGCCACTAGGAGGAAACTCTGCGTGTCCGGCGGTGCGTCAAGTCCTCCGGCGGGCCGCATTCTGCTACGGGACGTGACGGATAGCGACCTCCCCGTCTTCTTCGAGTATCAACTGGACCCGGACGCGAACCGCATGGCCGCCTTCACGACCGAGGACCCGTCTGACAGGAATGCTTTCGCGGCCCACTGGACCAGGATTCTGGGTGACGAGACCATCGTAACGAAGACGATCCTCCTCGATGGGCGTGTGGCCGGCAACATCCTGAGCTTCGAGCAGTCCGGCGAGCGGGAAGTCAGCTACTGGATCTGCAGGGAATACTGGGGCAGGGGCATTGCCACGAGGGCGCTCTCGGAGTTTTTGGGGCACGTCACCAAACGGCCCCTCTACGCCAGGGCCGCCAAGGACAACGCGGGTTCCCTCCGGGTTCTGGAGAAATGCGGGTTCGTGATCTCCGGCGAAGACAAGGGCTTCTCCAACTCCCGCGGCGAGGAAGTCGAAGAGTTCGTCCTGAAACTCGAAGCATAGGAGCCGTCGAAGCGCGGCGATCCACGCCGCCGTCCTGACCTCGAGGCCGGCTCGTAGAGCGATCTGACAAGCCGTCTACTCCACGCGCCGCATGGACCTTCACCCTACAAGGGATCGCGCAGACCCCTGGCCTGACCTCAACATCTCCCGCGTCCAAAAAAATCCTGCCCAGACCCTTGACGCGATCCCCGGCAGGCTCTACAGTTCTGTTTTGTCAATTAAGATAGTAGACAATGTAGATATAGTGACGAGCGGAGGAGTGAAGATGAAGGGCAAAGCGGGGGAGGGGACGGCGGTTGATCGTCCCAACGTGGTTGTGGTGGTTGCGGACACGTTTCGCAGGGATCACATGGGGGCATACGGGAACCCCTGGATCCAGACGCCCAATATGGACGAGTTCGCCCGCTCTTCGGTGGTCTTCGACCAGCATGTGATCTCCTCGTTCCCCACCATGCCGGCCCGCGCTGACTTCCTGACGGGGACGTTCTCGTACTCGCACATGGGTTGGGAGCCGTTGCCGAGGCGCCTGATGACGTTGCCGGAGCTTCTCTCCAAGGCGGGATACCACACGATGGGTGTGGTGGATACGCCGTTCTACGTGCGCGACGGGTTCGGTTACGACCGGGGCTTCGACGACTTCATCTGGGTGAGGGGGCAGGGAGACGACACCCGCCCGCACGAGCGGGCCGACGCCCGCATCTCGTGGCGCTCCGAGGAAGATCGGATGGTGGCGCGCACGATGACGCAGGCCGAGCGGTGGCTGGAGCGGCACCACGACGAGCAGTTCTTCCTGTACGTCGACACCTGGGACCCGCACGAGCCTTGGGACTCCCCCGAGTACTACACGCAGAAGTACCGCGAAGGATATGCTGGCGAGCAGATCTACCCTGCCTACGGCGACTATGAGAGGGCTGGCCTAACCCGCGACGACGTGAAGCTCGGCCACGACACCTACTGCGGCGAGGTCACGATGGTGGACTTCTGGATCGGGCGCCTCCTCGCCAAGCTCGATGCCCTGAACCTGCGGGATAATACCCTGATCTTCTTCACCTCCGACCACGGCTTCTACTTCGGGGAGCACGGCTACTTCGGCAAGGCCGAGTGGGTCCATGATCCGGAGGCTTCCATCTCGGATAACTCGCTGCTCCCCGAGTGGCTGGCCGAGTCGTGGCTGCTGACGGTCGAGCGTTCGCCGCTGTACCGCGAGCTGACCAACGTGCCCATGATGGTCCGTGGTCCCGGCCTCACGCCCGGACGCAGTCAGGCATTGACCACGGCCGCGGACATAGCGCCGACGGTGCTAGACATGGTGGGGCTCGGCGGGCTGCCGACCACGATGGCGGGCGAGTCCTTCGGCGGCGTCCTCTCCGGGCAGAAGGACGAGCACCGGCCGTTCGTCATAAGCTCCTGGCCGCTGTACATGGCGGAGGGCGAGATCACCACGGCCGTGGACTCGAAGGTCCGCAGGATCTCCTCGTACATGCCCATAACCGTCACCACCCGCGACCGCTCCCTCATCCTCGGCGGCCCCGACGATGAGCCAGAACTCTACGATCTGACCAACGATCCCGGCGAGAAAGAGAACGTCTGGAAGGAGCACAACGGCCATGGGGCCGCGCTCTGTGAGGACGCCATCTCCTTCCTTGAAGGCATCGGCACGCCCGAAGAGCACGTGGCTCCCCGCCGCGAGGCGCTCGACCGGTGGTGGAGGGGAGCCCTCCACAGCTAGCAGGACCTCCAGAGTTAGTGGGAAAGGCTCCGGTGCCCGCATCGCACACTGCAAACGCGCCGGCCCGGAGCCACTTCCCACTTTGGAGACTTGGATCCTGCCGGATCTTCCGTGAAGCAGGGTCTCCGTTGTCGCGCGCATTTGCCTTCCGATCTCCCCGCACGAACTCCCCGAATGGCTCGAAGCCGTGGGGGCGCGGTGTCAGGGTAGACGTTCTCCGGCGGAGACAGTTCCTCTTCGTGCCGGGGTCGCTGTCCACAGTGGGAACGACGGCCGCGTCCCCCCGCCGAGACAGGTCTTCGATCCGGTCTGCCATCGTTAGTGATGGGGAGGTTCGGCGCACCGGGCTCGGAAGCTATAAAGTATGCGGTCATGTTCTACGCTACGCAGCGCTTCTCGCACGCTGGCACGGGTCGTTTGGACCGGGTCGGCCGACGCCTGCCAGGCATCATCGGCGGCCCGCGCGCAATAGAGGAGCTGGAAGAAGCCTTGCGAGGTGCGACCCCATGAGGATGGGAAGCCTGACCGCGGACGATAATTCTTGAGCGAGGTACGGTTTCGCTTCGTCTCCGACCTGGACGTGGATCGCCTGGGGTTGACGCCCGGGGAGATATTGGGGGCGGTAGAGACGGCGGTGCGGGCGCAGGGCGAGGGTCAGGTGGTCCTGGAGCCTCGGGTGCATCTGATGCCGCCGAACGGGGGGAAAGGACACTTCAACGTCCTGCGCGGGTACGTGGGGCCGGAAGGGATCTGCGGCGTGAAGATCGTGGGCGACTTCGTCGAGAACTACCGGGTGGGCCTCCCGAGCGAGGTCGCGCTCGTAAACCTGTTCGATCCCGAGACGGGCGTGCCGCTCGGGGTGGTGGACGGGACCATGATCACGAGCGCCCGAACCGGCGCCCTCACCGCGCTCGGCGCGAAACACCTGGCCCGCCCTGACAGCAAGGTCCTCGGCCACGTCGGGGCGCGTGGGACGGCGTGGTGGAACGTGACCATGCTCGACGACCTCTTCGATTTCGACGAGATCCGCGTCACCAGCAAACGCCTGGAGTCCAGGGAGGAGTTCGCCCGGAATCTGACGGAACACCTCGGCAAACCCGTGAAGGCGGTCGCCACGCCCGAGGAGGCGCTCGTTGGAGCGGACATCATGGTCGAAGCCTCGCGTCTCACGGAGCCGGAGGCCCTCCTGAAGACGGAATGGGTAACGCCGGGGACATTCGTGGTGCCGTATGGGACAATTAGCGCCGTGGAGATCTCACTCACCGGCGTGATGGACAAGGTAGTGGTGGACGACTGGGGCCAGGCGGGCGCGGGCCGGTTCGGGGCGCTGCGGCGGCACGTGGACGAAGGGCTGCTCACGAAAGAGAGCCTCCACGCCGAGCTAGGTGAGATCGTGGCCGGGCACGCTCAGGGCCGCGAGCGGCCGGAGGAGAGAATTTTGTTCTGGCACCGCGGCCTGGCGACGACGGACGTGGCGCTGGCGTACCTGATCCTGCGCCGCGCCGAGGAGGCAGGGCTCGGGACCGTCATCGAAACCGGCTATGGCGCCGGACACGGAGATGGTGGCGCGTGATCACGATCCGCCACTCCTCGGACCTGGACCTGGAGACGATAGAAGACATCGCCTTTAGGGATCAGCCCTTGAGGCTGCACCCCGAATTGCTCGAAGAACTCGGGCGTTCGCACGAAGGGATGGCCGCCGCGCTCTCGAACGGACAGCGCGTATACGGCGTGAACACCGGGATGGGATACCTCGCGGGCACGGGCCTGCGGGGACCGGAGTTGAAGCGGCACCAGCGGAACCTGCTGCTCGGGCGCGCCGTCGGGTCGCCGCCGTACCTTCCGGCGGAGGAGGTGCGGGCTTTGATGGCGGCGCGACTGATAAACCTGACCAGCGGCTATGCCGGGGTTACGCCGGACCTCTGCCGGTTCCTGGTTGACCGGCTCAACGACGGGTTCACTCCCGCCGTCCCGTGCGGCGGCTTCGGCGGCGCCGGAGAGGTGATACCGCTCTCGCACGCCTTCCAGACTTTCATCGGCGAGGGCCACATCCTCGACCCTGACGGAAGTGTCAAGGACGCGGCCCTCGCGCTGGCCGAGCGCGGCGTCGCGCCCTACGAGCCGGCGGCGAAAGAAGGCATCGCGCTTCTGGCCGGCTCTCCCGGGACCATCGCCCTCGCCGTCGCAAGGCGGCGAGCCATCACGGTCCTCTCCCGCCAGTTGCTCGCGGGCGCGGCCTGCTCGATAGATGCTCTGCGCGCCCCGCTGGAGATCTACGGCGAGCGTGGAGACAGGTTGCACGCCGACCCTGTTCTGTTCGGCGTGCTCACCAGGCTGCGGGCCGCGCTGCGGGGTTCCGCAGAGGACCGGTTCGGGATGCAGGCACCAGTCTCGTTCCGGGTGGCGCCGCAGGTGCTCGCGCACGTCGAGCGGACGGTCGCCCGGCTCACCGAAGACATTGACCGCGCAGTCGGGTCGGTGACCGATTCGCCGGCGTTCGTGGAGGGACGGTTCGTGGCGACCGGGGGTTTCCATGAGGTGGAGCTGGCCGCCGGGTTCGACGCGCTCTCGCTGGCCCTGATCCGGGCCGCCGAGCTCTCGGGTCAGAGGGTCCACCGCCTGCTCGACGGTCGCTTCAGCGGGTTACCGGACCAGCTCACGCCGAACCCCGGTCCCTCTTGCGGCCTGATCGTGGTCCAGAAGCGCGTCGTCGGGGTGCTGAACGAACTGCGCCGGCTCGCCGCGCCCGCATCGGTCGGCGCCGTGGACACCTCCCTCGGCCAAGAGGACGCCATGACCTTCGCCTTCGAGGCCGCCGAGAAGCTGCGCTGGGCGGAGGATCTGGTGCGGGACGTGCTCGCGTGCGAACTCCTCGTGGCGCGGCAGGCGTGGGCGCTGCGCGGCGGCAGGACACCGGCCGGCCTGAAGGAGATCGCGGACCGGCTCATGGATGCCGTCGAGCCGGTGGAGGAGGATCGCCCGCCCGGCCCGGACCTGACCCGGCTCGTTGGGATGCTGAAGCGTGGCGAGTTCGGGCCAACATTCGAGCGGCAAAATCGGAGAACGGAGAGCGTGCGATGATCACCTTCGAGTCCGTCACCAAACGATTCGCCGACGGGACCGTCGCCGCGGACGATCTCAGCTTCGAGGTCCCCGAGGGCGAGCTTGTGGTCCTGGTTGGCCCGAGCGGGTGTGGCAAGACCACGACGCTGCGCATGGTCAACCGCATGATCGAACCGACCGAAGGGCGCATAAACGTGAACGGGCAGGACGCCGCGAGCGTGCCGGCCCCCACTCTGCGGCGCGACATAGGCTACGTCATACAGCAGGTCGGCCTCTTCCCGCACCTCACCATCGCCGACAACATCGCCACGGTTCCGAGCCTGATCGGCTGGGACAAAGAGCGCACCCGCAAGAGGGTAGAGGAGCTTATGAACACGGTCGGGCTGTCGCAGGAGGTCGCGGGCCGTTATCCGCGCCAGCTCTCCGGCGGCCAGCAGCAGCGCGTCGGCGTGGCCCGGGCGCTCGCGGCCGATCCGCCAATAATGCTCATGGATGAGCCTTTCGGGGCTGTGGACCCGATAGTGAGGGACTTGCTTCAGGAAGAATTTCTGCGCCTGCAACGGGAGCTGAAGAAGACGATCCTCTTCGTCACCCACGACATAGACGAGGCGATGAAGATGGGCGACCGCATCGCCATCTTCAACGTCGGGGGCGTGCTGGAGCAGTACGCCACCCCGACGGACCTCCTCGCCACGCCGGCCAACGACTTCGTGGTGGACTTCCTCGGCGCCGAGCGCAACCTCAAGCGGCTCGCTCTTATCCCCGTCTCCGCGGTCGAGCCCGAAACCAGGCCGCTGGTGTCGTCGGACGATGCGGCCGACCGCGCGCTCGAGGCGGCACGCGAATCGGGCACGGATTGGGTGCTCGTCTCGGACGCGGAGAAGCGCGTGCAGGGCTGGGTCTCCGCGGACGATCTCGACGGACAGGGGACTGTGGGCGACGCTGAGGTGCATCCGTTCGGCCACTTCGTGACGCAGGATGAGTCTTTGAGGGCGGCGCTGGACGCCATGGTCGAGTCGCCCCTGGGCGTGGCCGTCAGGGTAGACGGAGACGGCCGCTATGAGGGGGTCGTGACGCACAACACCCTGACAGGGGAGCTGAAGTAGGGGATGGCCCAGAGCGTCTTCGAATGGTCGTGGGTCGTGGAGAATCGCGGCGACATCTGGGCGCAACTCGCCGAGCACATCGTGCTGACGGCCGTCCCCGTCGGCCTCGGATTTCTGATGGCGTTCCCGATGGCGCTGGCGTCCATCCGCTGGCCCCGGCTCTACTCGCCGTTCCTGGGGGTGGCGGGGGTTTTGTTCTCGATCCCGACCCTGGCATTATTCGTGGTCATGATCCCGTTTACCGGGCTCTCGAAGGCCACGGCCATAGTCCCGCTGACGCTGTATACGCTCCTGATCCTGCTGCGCAACACCGTTGAGGGCCTGAAGGGCGTGCCCTCCCACGTCAGGGAGGCCGCGGAGGCGATGGGCTACACGCGCACCCGCCAGCTTTTTCGCATCGAGCTTCCCCTGGCGGTGCCGGTGATAGTCGCCGGGCTGCGCATAGCCACGGTCAACACCATCGCCTACGTAGCGATTACGGCCCTGATCGGGCAGGGAGGGCTCGGCAACCTGTTCATGGACGGCTTCCTGCGCCAGTTCCCGACCCCCCTGATAGTGGGCCTCGTGCTATCGGTGATGCTGGCCGTGGCGGCGGATCTGGGGCTGCTTGGCGTGCAGCGCGTCCTGACACCCTGGCGGAGGAACCCAGGTTAGCTTGATAGAAGTCGTAACCAACCTCGTCGCGTGGTTCGCGGACCCCATCAACTGGCAGGGACCCACCGGCGTCCCTACGCGCATTCTGGAGCACATCTGGTACTCGGTGCTGGCCATCGTCCTGGCGGTGGCGATCGCGCAGCCGGTCGGGATCTTGATAGGGCACACGGGGCGCGGGGGAGCCCTGGCGATAAACCTCTCCAATGCCGCCCGGGCCGTTCCCACGTTCGGGGTGATCCTGCTGACCTTCCTGGTGGCCGGGATAGGGCTCGTGCCGGTCCTGGTCGCGCTGGTGGTGTTGGCGGTGCCTTCGATGATTACGAACACTTACGCCGGCTTCCGCGCCGTGGACCGCGACGTGCGGGACTCGGCGGAGGGGATGGGCATGACGGGGTGGCAGGTTGTCCGGCGGGTGGAGATCCCGGTGGCCATGCCGCTCATAATGGCGGGCGTGAGGATCTCGGCGGTGCAGATCGTGGCTACCGCCACCTTCGCCGCCGTCGTCAGCCTGGGCGGCCTGGGACGCTACATCATAGACGGGCTCGCCCAGCAGGACCTGACGCAAGTGCTCGCCGGCGCGATCCTGGTCGCGGCCCTCTCGTTGTTGACGGAGCTGGGGCTCTCCCGCCTCCAGACGGCCATAGTCTCCGACGGTCTGCAAGAGGAGAGCCAGGAGGCGTCCATGGAGGCGAAGTTGGAAGGCACGACGGGTTAGGTCCCTCGAACAGATGTCTACCGGAAGGAGAAGAGGATGAAGTTTAGAGAGAGATGTCTGGTGCTGGCGGTAGGGGTCGTCTCGCTGCTCGTGGTCGCGGCCGGTTGCGGCGGTGGCGAAGACGCGCTTCAGCAGGGTGGTGGGGGAGATGGCATCGTCGTGGGATCGGCGAACTTCCCTGAGCAGTTGATCCTGGGCAACATGTACGCCGAGGTGATCGAAGACCAGGGCTTCGAGGTCGAGCGCCGGCTGAACCTCGGCACGCGGGACGTGCTCTTCCCGGCTCTGGAGTCCGGTGAGATCACGCTGGTGCCTGAGTATAACGGCGCCCTGTTGAGCTACCTGTCCAAGGGACAGTCGGACGTGACGAGCCCGGAGGAGACCACGAAAGGGCTCCGGAAGGAGCTCCCCGAGGGCCTGGTGGCCCTGGAGGCGTCCGACGCTCAGGACAAGGACGCCCTCGCGGTCACCCCGGAGACTGCCGAGAAGTACGACCTCCAGAACACCTCGGACCTGGCCGGGGTCGCGGATGAGCTCATCATCGGCGGTCCCCCCGAGATGTCGGAACGCCCTGACGGCCTGCCCGGACTCGAGAAGGTGTACGGCATCGAGTTCGCCGAGTTCAAGGCGCTGGACGCGGGCGGCCCCCTGACCGTGGAGGCGCTGGCCAACGGAGACATAGACGTCGGGCGAGTCTTCAGCAGCCAGGGCCTCATAGACGCGCGCGGCTGGGTCGTGCTGGCGGACGACAAGGAACTGAGCCCGGCCCAGAACATCATCCCGATCATCCGCAAGCAGGACACGACCGGGAAGATAGAGAAAGCGCTGAACGAGCTGTCCGCGACGCTGACCACCGAAGACCTCAAGAAACTGAACCGGCGCGTCGAAGTAGATAAAGAAGATCCGGAAGACGTCGCGAGAGACTACCTGCAGCAAAAAGGACTCCTGGGGTAACGGGTTCGAAAAAGGACTGACGTAGAGCCAACGGGCTGTCCCCGGCGTCCCGCGAGAGCGGGTCTGGAAAACATGGACGCCCGAGATCCGGACGCCACGGTGAAACTACGCCCCATGTCCACACGAATAACTTGCCGTCCCGGCCTTGAACTTCCGGGCCGCCGGGTATAGCTTCTGGTCTTTGTACACCGAAGCAATGGAGAAAACGCGGCGTGGAACACGTTTGGGTTGGCAGCAGGTTCGCCGGGGAGGCCGTCAGTTGCGTGCGCACCGCCCCGGCGTGCCAGCCTGCGGAAAATACCCATCCTTCGACTGACCAGGCGCAATCGCGTGAGCCGCGTCGCTTGACACCTTATCCCCGGTTCGCTACTGTTTGTTTATTAATACAGTAGACAAAGTTGTAAAAAGGAGAGCATGGCCGGCGTCGTGAGGACTACTGATTCGGGAAGGACGGAGGAGCTTCCGGAGGGTGTTCCCGCTGTCGCGTCCACGAAAGAGGCCGCTTTGGAGGAAGGGTACGGTATACGGAAGCCATTGCCACGGGAGCGGTTCGTGGACTTCCGGGACGGCGAGGCGAAGGCCGATGACCCCACGGGCGACCAGGCGTTCAACGCGGAGATGCGGTGGGAGGCGATGGCGGGTAAGGGATATCTGACGCCTGTCGGGAGCTTCTTCGTCCGCAGTCACGCCCCGACCCCGGATATAGATCCCGCAACCTGGGTTTTGCGGGTGGAAGGTCCGGGTGTGGAGCGTCCGCTGGAGCTGGGCTACGATGACCTGTCGCGCTTGCCACAGGTCTCGATGGTGCGGGCGCTGGAGTGCGCCGGCAACGGCCGCGCCTTCTTCGAGGAACTTCAGGGAAGGCAGGCGGAGGGCACCCCCTGGCGGCTCGGCGCCGTCGGCGTGGCGGAGTGGACCGGGGTCCCGCTGCGGGAGGTGTTGGATCGGGCCGGCCTCAAGGGCACGGCGCGCGAGGTGATGCTGGAGAGTCTGGATGAGGTGCGGATGCGGCGTCCCCTGCCGGTAGAGAAAGCCGTGGAGGATACGCTGCTGGCCTTCGGCATGAACGGAGGGCTGCTGACGCCGGACCACGGTTTCCCGCTGCGCGCGGTGGTCTCCGGGTGGGCCGCCGTGGCGAGCGTGAAGTGGCTCGGCCGCATCCACGTCTCCGAGACACCGCTCTCCTCCCCGTGGAACACGGACAAGTACGTGCTCACCGGCGGAGAGTCAGGCGCGAGGCGGGAGCCCGTGACCTTGCGGGGCGTGAAGAGCGCCCTGGAGCTGCCGTGGCCCGCCCGGATTCCGCGTGGAAAGCACACCATCCACGGCCGATCGTGGTCGGGGTTCGGGGCCATCTCGCACGTTGAGTGCTCGGTTGATGGTGGTCCCTGGCGCGATGCGCGGCTCTTCGGGCCTAACGTCCCCGGGGCGTGGGCACGGTGGACCTTCGACTGGGACGCGATGCCCGGTGAGCACGAGGTGCGTGTAAAGGCTACCGATGACCTGGGTAACATGCAGCCGGAGACGGTGCCCTGGAACGACCTCGGATACCTCTACGACGGCGTCGTCGGGCACCCGGTCTCCGTAGGTTGACCCGGAGATTGTGAGGATGCTATGAACAGAGACAAACCTGTCGCGCTGTGGGCCGTGCCCCGGTCCATCTCTACCGCGTTCGAGCGGGTGTTCGTCGAGCGCGACGACTTCGAGGTGCTGCACGAGCCGTTCTCGGCCTCGTACTACTACGGTGAGGACCGGGTGAGCGATCGCTACGGGGACGCGGAGCCCAGGGCCGAGTACAACTACGAGAATGTCTTCGAGGATGTCCTCCGTCCCAGGGAGAGCCGGGCCTTTGTCAAGGACATGGCGTATCATGCGAAGAGCCTGCTCGGCCCGGAGTTCGCCGGCAGCTTCGCCAACACCTTCATCGTGCGGGACCCGAAGTACGTGCTGGTGTCGCTGTACAAGATGTGGCCTGACTTCACCCTGGAGGAGACCGGCTACGAGCAACTCTACCGGCTGTTCCGGCTCGCCCAGGACGCCGGGCAGGAGGCCATCGTCGTGGATGCCATGACGTTCTCCGAGAACCCGGCGGGCGTACTCGCGTCGTACTGCGAGCGGTTGCAGATCCCCTTCCGTTCCGGCTCCCTGACGTGGGAGCCGCGGGAGGTGCGCCGCTGGGAAAGCTGGGACGGCTGGCATGAAGAGGCGCAGGAGAGCACCGGCATCAAACCCGCCGAGCGCCGCGACCCGGAGCTGCCGGAGGAGCTTCAGGAGGCCTACGAGCACTGCCTCCCCTACTACTACCAGCTCGCCGCCCACGCCATACCGGCCACGCAACGTCCGGCGCGGCAGGGTTCGTGAAGTCCGTAAAAAGATCAGGAGGATACTAGAGAGATGCTGCTAACCGAAAACGAAACCATCGCCCCGCACGGGGGACGGCTCGTAGACCGCGCCGTCCCGGAGGAGGAGCGCGAAGAGCGTTTGAAAGAGGCCGCCGGGCTGCCTAAGGTGAAGCTCGGGCCGCGAACGCTCTCGAACCTGGAGATGATCTCGACCGGCGTCTTCAGCCCCCTGGAGGGCTTCATGGACCGGGAAGACTACGAGAGCGTGGTCGGGGAGATGCGCTTCCCGGACGGACTGGCGTGGAGCATGCCCGTCACCCTCCCCACCGACGAGGAGACCGCGCGCTCGCTCGATGAGGGATCGGAGATCTCGCTGGTGGATTGCCTCGGCGAGATGGTAGCCACCATGACGCTCCGGGAACGCTTCCGCTACGACCGGGAGCGGGAGGCCCGCGAGGTCTACCGCACCACCGACACCGATCACCCCGGCGTCGCCGCCATCTACCGCCGGGGCGACGTCCTGCTCGGGGGAGAGGTGGACTTCCTGCGCGACCCCGACCGCAGACCCTTCCCCCAGCATTACCACACGCCCGCCGAGCTTCGGGCGCTCTTCGCCGAGAAGGGTTGGAAGAAGGTCGTCGGCTTCCAGACCAGGAACCCCGTCCACAGGGCGCACGAGTACATCCAGAAGAGCGCCCTGGAGACGGTGGACGGGCTGCTGCTGAACCCGCTCGTCGGGGAGACCAAGTCCGACGACATCCCGGCGGCGGTCAGGATGAAGAGCTACGAGACCATCCTCGACCGCTACTACCCGAAGAACAGGACCGTCCTGGCGGCCTTCCCGGCGGCGATGCGCTACGCGGGACCCAGGGAAGCCATTTTTCACGCGCTCTGCCGCAAGAACTATGGATGCACGCACTTCATCGTCGGGCGAGACCATGCGGGGGTCGGAAGCTATTACGGCACCTACGACGCCCAGCACATCTTCGAGGAGTTCGAGGAGGGAGAGTTGGGGATCACGCCTCTCTTCTTCGAGCACGCCTTCTTCTGCAAGGAGTGCCAGGGGATGGCGTCGTCGAAGACGTGCCCGCACGACCCCGCCTCGCACGTGTTCTTCAGCGGGACGAAGGTGAGGGAGATGCTTGGCCGGGGCGAGTACCCGCCGCCGGAGTTCTCCCGCCCCGAGGTCGTCAAGGTCCTCATCGAGGGACAGCAAACGGAGCAACGGTAGAAGAAAGGAGACTGCAAGCATGGAGAACGGGACCAGGTTCGGACGCGGGTTCACACTGTGGTTCACCGGGCTATCGGGCGCCGGCAAGACGACCATAGCGGAGATCGTGGAGCGCGAGTTGCGGGAGAGGGAGCTGAAGGTGGAGGCCCTCGACGGCGACGTCGTGAGGACCAACCTGAGCAAGGGCCTCGGCTTCAGCCGGGAGGACAGGGACACGAACATCTTGCGTATAGGGTTCGTGGCCGACCTCCTGACTCGCAACGGGGTAGGTGTGATCGTCTCGGCCATCTCCTCGCCTTACAAGGAGGCCCGCGACCAGGTGCGCCGACGGATCGTGGACTTCATCGAGGTGTTCGTGGACGCGCCGGTGGAGGTGTGCGCCGAGCGCGACGTGAAGGGCCTCTACGAGAAAGCCCTGTCCGGGGAGATGGAGCGGTTCACCGGCATCAGCGACCCGTACGAGCCGCCGTCCGCCCCGGAGTTGCACATCAAGACCAACGAGGAGGAGCCGGAGGAGAGCGCCCGTTGCGTCATCGAGAAGCTGGAGTTCTTCGGGTACCTCCGGCCGCTGGAGGTCGAGGTGTACCGCTAGATGTCTGTTGCGTGGTTTAGGAGTAGAAAGGGGGCCATCCGAATCCCCGGCGAAAGGAACCTCGGATGGCCCACCCACGCACTACCCCAGGGGCGGCGTCCCTGGAAGAGGCCGTGACCGTCCTGTTCTGCGTGGTGGACGACGCCTACCGCCTCCTCAGCCTGCAGGGAGACAAGTACGCCTCGCTCAAGCGACTCTCGGACTCGGAGGTGCTGACGCTTGCCCTTTTCCAGCAGCTGCGCGGCGTCGAGAGCGAGCGGTCGTTCCTGCGGGAGGCGGCGAGATTCTTCGCGCACCTGTTCCCCGGCGTGGTAGAAGCTCCACCCCTCCTCGTTCCACCGCTGCCCGCGCAAGCTCAGGCGCTTCCTGGAGCCCTTGCGGCGCGCGGTCCTCGCGGAACTGGTGGGCGACCCGGAGACTCTGATCGTGGACTCGACGTTGCTCGCGGCACTCCACCCGCGCCAGGTTAGGCAGTCGGCCGGGTTCGAGGGCGCCGCCTGGGCGCGGTGGGGCTCCTTCGCGGTGTACGGCGTGAAACTCCATCTCCTCTGCGCGACCAACCGCGTACCCCTCTCCTACGAGTTGACCGCCGCCAACGCCGCGGAGGTGCTCCTCGTGCGCGAGCTCTTGGACGGCGCGGGGCTCCTGGCGGACGGGACGGCGAGGAGGCTCTTGGGCGACCTGGCCTACCGCAGCGAAAAACTGAGAGAGGAGCTGGCCGCAAGCAGCGTGCTGCTGGCGACCGAGCGGGCCGACCGGAGGCCGGCGGTCAGGCAGCACGTGGAGGTATGCTTCGCGGCGCTCAAGCGGACCTTCGGGCTGGGACAGACGCTGGCGAAGACGCTCGTGGGGGCTCGCGACGAGGATCGCGGCCAAGGTCACTGCCCACACCTACGGCTACTACGTCAACCGCCTCTTGGGCAGGCCGCAAGGCCGCATCAAGGATCTGTGGGCATAAGAACCTATTAACACTAATCCAGTAACGCTCCCTTCGCCAATCCGCTTTCTCGGAATTTGAGTCGGCCTCAATGGGAGTGAATGGGTAAACCGTCGTGACTGTGCGCGACGAGGCGGTGGTGATCTTCCTCCGCTTCCCGAGTGGGGTCCACGTGGATCACGGCGGCCTCAAGGAAGCACAGGCGGTGAAGGAGTCTGTGGTTCACTTCTTTGGCTACCGCGTGCCCATCCGCCACCGAGAGTTCGGGCGAGACCGTGACGTTGACCTCCGCACGCAGCCGGTGCCCCAACCACCGGGCCCTCACCTCCGTCACGTCCTCCACCGCGGGGACGTGATGTGCCGTGCGCCGGATCTCGTCGATCACCTCGGGGTCCACTGTGTCCAAGAGGCGGCCAAAGACGGTCTTCCCGGACTGGAAGACTATCCCGAGGATCGCCACGGTGATGAGCAGCCCCACCATGGGATCGGCAAGCGGGTAGCCCAGCCACACCCCGATAGCTCCCAGCAAAACGGCGAGGCTGGTCCACCCGTCCGTCCTGGCATGGTAGCCGTCGGCGACAAGGGCGGCGCTTCCGATCTGTCTGCCTATCCGGATGCGGAAGATGGCCACGGCCTCGTTGCCCAAAAAGCCGAGTACCGAGGCCGCCACCACCGCACCCAGAAACCCTACAGGCTCCGGGTTAAACAGCCGCTCCACAGCCTGGTAGCCGGCGACCCCGGCGCTGAAGAGGATAGTAAGCACCACGAGCACCCCCGCGAGGTCCTCGACCCTACCGTAGCCGAACGTAAAGTGCCTGCTCGTCCCCAACCGGGAGAGTGCGAAGGCGACCCACAGTGGTATGGCGGTTGCGGCGTCTCCGAAGTTGTGGATGGTGTCGGAAAGCAGGGCGACGCTACCCGAGATCAGGACCACCACGGCTTGTGCGAGGGCTGTGGCGAAGAGACCGGCGAAGGACCACTTGACGGCCCAGATCCCGCGTTCGGAGGCAGCTATGGAGGAGTCCACCCCACCGTGAGCGTGCCCGTCGTGTCCATGACCACGCCCTCCCGGGTGATCTCCACGGTGTGATCCCCGCCTCCACCACATGTGGCCTAACCTCCTTCAGGGGTCTTCTCCGTTCTTTGCCTCGGCCGGTAGATTATCCCGACCTCAAAGACGGTCCACCCATTCGGGGACCCGGACGCCCTCTCGCTGATCTAAGCCGGGTATGTAGGGCTTTATGTCGAGGATCGGCGTCCCATCTATCGCTTCCATCGACGCAACCCTCAACCTCTGCCCGGCGACCTCCAAGACCGAAACCCGATGAAGTCCCACGGGGTTGGGACGATCCGGCGACCGCGTCGCGAACACGCCCGTCAACGGCGCCTCGAGGCTCCCGCGTGGGTGCACCTGAAGCACGTCGCGTCGCGCGCGGTGAAGCCAGGTTATGACGATAAGCTCGTCGCCGACCGTGATGCCAACAAGCCCTTGCGCTACCGGAGCCGTGAGCTCCAGCCAGGCTTCGGGAGCGCCTTCGTACCCCTGGCGGGGTGCTGCCTCGGGGCTGGCCAGCTCGGAGCGTATGATCCCGATTAGTGCGATCGTGTAGCCGGATTCGGTCACACCTCCTCCCTGTGCAACTGCCATCCTTGTTCGCTGCTGTGCCTTGAGGCCCCACGCTCCGGTTCGGCGATGGAGCGCGAGCGTCGTCCGCTCCGTCGTCTTGTCGGGCGGCTTGCCCAGATTCGAACCACGTCGCTCTCGTGTGGGATCGCACGATGAATGTCCCGATCAGCAGGGCCCACCCACAAGGAAACCCGTCTGGCACCCCGGATGTTAAACGATGCTCTCATCTAAGCTGCTTCCTCATGTAGACCAGAGAGAAGTCGCCCTTAGAGCGTCGATCGTATTCTACGTATCCAATCCTTGAGTAAAGTGCCAGGTTTTCCGTCATCTTCTCGTGGGTGTATAGATAAATGGAATCGAACCCCGCGCGCCTGGCTTCGGCTTCTGCAAACTCGAGGAGAGCCTTCCCAAGGCCCTTCCCGCGATGGGAGGGATCGACAGCGACGTTGTCAATAAGAAATCCTTCGTCGTTAACGGTGAGGGCGATTACCCCCACAATGGTTCCGTGGCTTTCGGCGACGGTTACCCGACGGTTGGCGATGACCTCTGCGTAATCGTCAGTCATCGGGCGAGGTACTATCCCAATACGCTCGACGTAGTGCCCGTAGGCGGCGTTGACGAGTGCAGCCACTTTCGACACATCTGCCCCGATCGCGGACCGAAACGAATAGTCAATCTTTGTCATCGCGACCCTGCCTAGCCCGACCTCAGAGAAGATCTTCCCATTCGGGAACCCGGACGCCGTCTCGCTGATCTAAGCCGGGTATGTAGGGCTTTATGTCGAGGATCGGCGTCCCTTCGATGGCGTCGAGGGCCCGGACGGTGAGTTTTCCCTCGGATACGTCCACCACTTCCGCCGCTGTGAGGCCCTTGGGATTGGGGCGGTGAGGGGTTCGGATAGCAAACAACCCGACCTGGGGCACGTCCGAGCGCCCACGAGGCCGCGCCCGGACCCCATCCGCTGGTCGTGCCTGGTGCATCCAGAAGATCACGAGGACGTGAGAAAACCCTTCGAGTCCGTCGAGAACGCCGACGAGATCGTCGCGCAGCACGATCTCCGAGCTTACACCTTCCCAACCCTCCCTCTCGGTCGCCGTAACCCCGTTACGTACCATCCCAACCGGCTGAAGTACTATCGTTTCCACACCCTTCCTTTCTCGCAACGCAACGTAGCCGTAATACTCAGATCATGCCCACTGCCTCACTCATGGACGCGGAGGACGGCCAGCATGAGCATCAGCCACCGCTAAGAACTGCCCGTGGCCGTGAGCGGTCTCAGTCGCCATCGGCCATAGGCCACAAAGCCCGCGACCCCGGCCAGGATCAGGTTCAGAACGATATTCTGATACTCAGCGCGCGAGAAATGCCAGACCGCTGCCCCCAGCATGACGAGTACCAACCCCAGCGCCGCCAGTGGTGTCAGGCGCGTCTGAATTCGCGTCAGCCCGGGAAGGATCAGTCCTAAGCTGGCCAGGATTTCAGCAGTTCCACTGAAGTAATGCAGACCGGGCGGCAAGTCATACATCCAGGCCATCGGCGCAGGTAGGCCGGAGGGCACGGTGAAATGGACAATGCCGGTGAAGAAGAAGTATAGGCCGAGCAGGAATTGTAGCATCCACAGGACGATATTCATGGCAGTTACCATCTCCTTTGGGTAGCTTCGTAGATGCTTTGCTTGCGATTCGCGATGTCCACGTTGCGAACTAGGGAACTTACACTTCTACGTCACCGACGCCGCGCCTCTTTTCCGGGGTTTCGCTTGCCGCGACTGAGAAAGGAGGCGAACATGCGGTTCAGGCCCGGCATGACCACCTGACTCATGAGAGCGATCAGCACCCCGGTGAGCACGAGCACGCGCAGCGGGAGCGGCAGCGACCTCAGTTGCTCGCCGAAGAACACAAAGAGTCCCATCACGATGAGGAACGCGGCCAGCCACATCAGCAGGATTGACGCCCCTTTGACGAACATGGCGGTCTCCTCTCAACGCTCACTGCCATGATGCTCCTTACTTGATCGGAGTATCGTCTCTCTCCCATAATAAGTCCAAGACACCAATATTATCGTTACGATAAAGTAGACTTATTGTAGAAAGGTAAAAGCGTGGAGCTTCGACAGATCCGATACTTCGTTACGTTGGCCCAGCGACTGCACTTCGGGCGCGCTGCGGAGGAGTTATTCATCACCCAGCCCGCCCTTTCCCAGCAGATCCGCAGCCTCGAGCAAGAGCTGGGGGTGGAGCTCTTTGATCGGAGTGGTCGACGTGTGCGCCTGACCGCGGCGGGAGAAGCGTTTCTGGGGTGGGCGGAGCGCATCTTGGGCGAGGTGGAGAGTGCGCAAACCGAGATGCAGGAATTCGCGGGGTTGTTACGAGGGCGGGTGGTCATCGGGACCATACCGGTTCAGGCGTTGGGCGGGATCAACCTCCCCGGGCTGCTCGCGGAGTTTCACGCCCTGCATCCCGGCATCGAGATCGTCCTTCGCGAAGACATCACGGAGGAACTCGTCAAACGGCTCGGGTCGGGGCAAGTGGACTTGGCCCTGGCGGTGCAGACGGGGATCGATCTCCCGCCGGAGGTAGTGACCAAGCCGCTGTTCACCGAGGACCTGATCATGATGGTGCCCGCACATCACACGCTCGCGACCCGGCGGCAGGTGCGGCTAGCGGAATTGGAACACGAGCCGTTCGTGTTCCGCAAACGAGGCTCGGTCAACCGAAAGCTGGTGATGCGGGCGAGTGCCGCTGGCGGTTTCTCTCCCCGTGTCGCGTTCGAGACCGACGAGGTGAGCACGGTGCAAGCGCTGGTGACGCAGGGGATGGGGATCGCCGTCGTTCCCCGGTCGATAGCCGAAGGTGCGGGCGCTTCTGTGGTGGTCCTCGAGTTGGCCGACCTATCCGTTGATCGCACTATCTCGCTCATGTGGTCGGCCGACCGCTACCGGCCTATCGCGGCCAGGGAGTTCCTGGCGTTCGCGCAGGAGCGTTTGGATTCTACTTAGAGCGTTGCGGCAGGCTAACCTATTCCGGCAGATCCGGCAGTGACAAAGAATAGGAACGCGACGCTCATACGTCTCGCTGCGCCGGCATCCAACCTCTACGAGCGTTGTCGATTTGCAAGAAGTTGCGACCAGGATCCGAAAACCTTATAGTAAGCTCACTTCCCAGAAGGTTCCCGGGTTGTGGTCGTCTGGAGCGCCCATCGCCGGATAATTCCGATTCCAAAACAAACCAGCGTGCGATCGACCTGCCGAGTTTCCTAGATGAGTGTTACGTGGATGGATGCGCTCGAGAACCTCGCAACGCTCATCTAGGCTTCGAGAATACGTTCGGGGATCGAGGGGCGGGGCCCACGGACCCCGCCCACTTTCCTTATGGCAGGAGCGTGTCCGGGTCGTACCGGGCGAGGCCGACCACGACCACGATGCCGAGCGAGATCAGCATGAACACGCATCCGGCTTCCAGCGCGTCGCGGGTGCCGACCAGCAAGGGGAAGAGCGTCCAGGCCAGGATCACGGTGCAGAACAGCGCCGTCCCGGCCCCGGCGATGGAGGACGCCACCACGGAGAACAGGAGGCCCAATACCGACGACCGGAGCCACCCCCAAGCCGGACATCATCCCGGACTTTGCGCTCGAATAGTTTCCCCATCCGCGCGGTGAGCCCGTCTGGTTTCCCGGAACACGTTCTCCTAACCAATCCTCGTAACGTCCCCGCCCCGAGCGGCGCCGAGCTCAACACCCCCGATCAACGCTTCCCAACGGACCCCACCACGACCGTCGTGTGAGCCAGGACCAGCAGGACGCACGGCCTCGCGTCCGATCCGTAAAAACTTTACCAACGCTACTTGACAGCCCCCGACGGACTGTGTAAAGTCCTGCCGTTCAGAAATTGAGCACAAAGAAAGTAGACAATACAAAAATAGTAGGAATAGTAGACAAAGGTGACAAAGAGAGGTCGTGGATGCGTAATTTAGTGGTTCTGGCGATACTGGGTTTCATTGCGCAGTTGGTGGACGGGTCGTTGGGGATGGCCTACGGCGTGACGTCCACGACGCTGTTGATATCCATAGCGGCGCTCTCGCCGGCGCTGGCGTCCACCGTGGTGCACATCTCCGAGGTGGGCACCACCGCGGCCAGCGGGCTCTTCCACTGGCGCTTCGGGAACGTGGACTGGGGCAAGATCCTCTGGCTGGCCGTTCCGGGCGGCATCGGCGCGTTCTTCGGGGCCGTGGTGCTCGTCCAGGTCATCACGGCAGAGGCCGCGGAGCCGATCGTGGCGATCTTCCTGTTCGTTCTCGGCGGCTACGTTCTGGCGCGCTTCGCCTTCAACCGCACCGCGGAGATCGTGCAGAACCTGCCGATACCCAGGAGGTTCCTTGCACCTCTGGGCCTGGTGGCGGGCTTCCTCGACGCCGCTGGCGGCGGCGGGTGGGGTCCGATCTCCACGCCGACCCTGCTCTCCTCGGGCCGTATGGAGCCGCGCAAGGTCGTCGGCACCGTTGATACCAGCGAGTTCATCGTCGCCCTCTGCGCCAGCATCGGGTTCCTGATCTCCTTGAGCTTCGCCGACGTGCCCTGGGGCGTTGTTGGCGCGCTCCTCGCCGGTGGCCTGATCGCCGCTCCCCTGGCCGCCTGGTTCGTCAGGCACCTCAACGCCCGCGTGCTCGGCACGGCGGTCGGCGGGTTCATCCTGATGGTCAACGCCAACACGTTCCTTGATGCCATAGGCGTCTCGGGCGCGCCCGCCGTCATCGTCTACGTAGCCATCCTGGTGGTCTGGGCCATCGCCCTCTTCTACGCCATCTCCGCCCTCCGGCGCGAGCGCGAGCCCGTGATCGAAGCCGAAGCCGCCAGGGTTCCCGAAGCCTGAGCAAGAAAGCTCTCGAAAGTTTTGTCCGGCCAGGGTACTCATGCCCTGGCCGGATGCTTTCTTGCGGAGAACTTCATCCAACCGCGCGAAGTCGCCGCACAGCCGTTGACGTGTCGTGCGACCACGGCTATCGTGTTGGTCGCTGCCGGAACCTACGGACGGGGCGGGTGGGATGAGCGCTGAGGAGGACAGGGGAACCAAGCCCGTCGGTTTCTGGGAGGCGTTCCGGTTCTGGGTGAAGCTGGGGTTCATCAACTTCGGCGGCCCGGCGGGCCAGATCGCCATAATGCACAGGGAGCTGGTCGAGAGGAAACGCTGGGTCTCCGAGGGACAGTACCTGCGGACGCTTAACTTCTGCATGCTCCTGCCCGGCCCCGAGGCCCAGCAGGTGGCTACCTACATCGGCTGGCGGCTGCACGGAACCCTGGGCGGCATCGTCGCTGGTTCCTTTTTCGTTATACCTTCGATCTTCGTGCTCCTCCTGCTCTCCTGGCTCGCCGTGGCCCACTCTGACGTGCCGGCGATCACGGGTCTGCTCTACGGCGTACAGCCGGTCGTCATCGCCATCGTGGTCGAGGCGGTGATGAGGATAGGAAGGCGCGCCCTGGGTCACGCCGCGCTCGTCGCGTTCGCGGTGGCTTCCTTCGTAGCCATCTACTTTCTGTCCGTGCCGTTCCCGCTGGTCGTCGTCGCGGCGGCCGTGGGCGGCGTCATCCTGCAGCGTTTCGTGCCGGATGCGTTCCGGCAGGGCGGCCACGGTTCCGGCGAGGAAGAAGAGGCGTCCGCCGTGGACGAGGCGTCCTCCGGCGTCCGGCCTTCGGCGGCGCGCAACCTGCGGCTCGTGGGGACGTTCCTCGTCCTGTGGGCCGTGCCGGTGGGGGCCGTGTGGATCTGGCGCGGCGGGGAGGACGTGCTCGTCAACGAGGCTCTATTCTTTACCGGCGCGGCTTTCGTGACCTTCGGGGGGGCCTACGCGGTACTGGGCTACATCTCCAACGTCGCGGTGAACGGCTACGGCTGGCTCTCGGCGGACCAGATGGTGCAGGGGCTCGGGCTCGCCGAGTCCACCCCAGGTCCCCTCATCATGGTCACCCAGTACGTGGGCTTTCTCGGGGCGTGGAACAAAGCCCCCGAGGGCTTCGATCCCCTGCTATACGGGACGCTGGGCGCCCTTCTCACCACCTACGTCACCTTCCTGCCGTGTTTCCTGTTCATCTTCCTTCTCGCGCCTTACATAGAGCTCCTGGCAGGTAACCAGAGGATTCGGGCGGCCCTGACGGGCGTGACGGCGGCGGTGGTAGGGGTGATCGCCAACCTGGCCGTCTTCTTCGCGGGCAGGGTTCTTTTTCCCGACGGCGTCTCGCTTCGAGGGCTCGACGTTTTCGCGCTGGTGGTCGCGGTCTTCTCCTTCGTGGTTTTGCAGAGGTTCAAGGTCCCGATCTACCTGATGGTCCCCGCCGGCGCCCTCGCCGGGATGGTGTGGACGCTGCTGTAGGATAGGTCCGATGGAAGCGGACAAGACACGGTGGCTGATCCTGATCTACCACCTCCCCCGCGAGCCTTCCCGCCACCGGGTGGCGGTGTGGCGCAAGCTCAAGACCCTGGGCGCCCTCTATCTCCAGGACGGCGCGGCCGTCCTGCCGGAGAACGACATTACGCGCGAGCAGCTCGAGTGGCTCCAGCTCAAGGTCCGGGAGGTCGGGGGAGAAGCCACGCTCTGGGAAGCCCTCCCGAACACCGTCGCCGAGGACGGGAACCTCGTCGAAGCGTTCCGCGCCTCCAGGGAGGAGGCTTACGCGGAGATCATCGTCGCCGCCGAACGCCTCCGGCGTAAGGCCGCTCTCGGGACGGACGGGACGCCGTTTATGGAGGAGCTCGGCAAAGTGGAGCGCGAGTTCCGGGCCGAACGCCGCCGCGACTACTTCCTCTCCCCGTCGAGAGACAAAGCTGCCGAGGCGCTGAAGTCCACCCGGCAATTCCTGTTGGAGGAGCGAAGCCCGGAGAGCTTCGGCGCCGGGAGTAGAGGCCCATGAAGTGGGCCACGCGCCGGGGATGCTACGTGGACCGCACGGCCTGCGTCTGGCTGATAAGACGGTTCGTGGACCCTGAGGCCACTTTCTCGTTCTTCGCGGACCCGGCGGAGGTCCCCGAGGATGCGGAGCTTTTCGACGTGGCGGGCGCCCGGCTCTCGCACCACGGGGACTACTGCTCCTTCGAGACCTTCTTGAAGGAGTACCGCGTGGAGGATCGGGCCCTCGTGGAGATAGTCCACGACGCGGACCTCATTGACGAGAAATACGGACGTCCCGAGTCGGAGGGTTTGGATTCCACCATTCGCGGGATGCAGACCTCGCTCCCGGACGACGATGTCCTCACCCGCCACACCGATGTTCTCTTCGATGGCCTCTACGCCTTCCTGGGACGCGAGATCCTCTGATCTTGGAACGTCCCAGGCTCCGGGTGTCCGGCCTCCGGTACGCGGTGGGCGGGGTGGAGGTCCTGAAAGGGATAGACGCCGTGATGCCGGGGGATCTCGTTACCTCCATCGTGGGACCTTCGGGGGCCGGGAAGAGCACCCTGCTCCGCGCCATCAACCGGCTGGTGGAGCCAACGGCGGGAGAGGTGTATCTGGACGGGCATCCCACGAGCGGGATGGACCCTGGAACTGCGGCGCCAGGTGGGGATGGTCTTCCAGCTTCCCGCGCTCTTCGGAGAGACGGTCGAGGATGCGGTGCTCTACGGGGCGCGTCTTGCAGGCAGGGACGCCGACGCAGGCCGGCTGCTGGAGATGGCGGGGCTCGCCGGTTCGCGCCGGGACCGGGAACCGCAAAGCCTCTCCGTGGGGGAGCAGGACCTCCGGCTCCATAGCTAGGGCTCTGGCCCTGGAGCCGGAGGTCCTGCTCATGGACGAGCCCACGAGCGCCCTCGACGAGGCCGCCAGGCGCAGGATCGAGGACCTCGTCAAGGAGTTGAGCGAGGTCCTGGGGCTCACGATCGTGGTGGTGAGCCACGACATCGGCCAGGTCGAGCGCATAGCGGACCACGTCGTCCTCGTGGCGGCGGGACGGAGTGAAGGGGAGTGGAGCCGTCAGGAGTTCTTCTCCGGCGAAGGGGAGCGGGCGCGGCGGTTCATCTCAGGGAGGCTTTGAGATGCAGGACCTGGAGACGGTGGGCTCCGCGCTGCTCACCCTGGGGCTGGTGGCCGTGGCGGTGGCCCTTAGCTTCTTTCAGAAGCTGGACCTGGAGAGGGACCTGGGAATCGCCGTGGTCCGATCTTTCGTGCAGCTAACCGCCATCGGGTACGTCATAGACTACGTCTTCGGGCTGGAGAGCCTGCCGACCGTGGCGGCGCTCTTGGCCGGGATGGTCCTCTTCGCTGCCTGGACCTCGGCGCGGAGGGCTAAGGGCGTGCCCCGGGCGTTCCCGGTGGCGGCCGGGGCCATCGGCGTCGCGGCCGTGGCGACCCTGGCGATTTTGCTCCTGTTGCAGATCGTGCCGGCGACCGCTCGCTACCTCATACCGCTCGGGGGGATGGTGATCGGGAACTCCATGAACACCGCGAGCCTCACGCTGACCAGGATACGCGACGACGTGGCGGAACAACGGCTCAAGGTGGAGGCGGCCCTGGCCCTGGGGGCCACCAGCCGCCAGGCCGCCACTCCCATCCTGAGAACGGCGCTCCGGAACGCCATGATCCCCTTGCTAGATTCCACGAAGACGACGGGCATCATCTTCCTGCCGGGCGCGATGGTAGGCATGATCATCGCCGGCGCCGACCCGCTGGAGGCCGTGAGGCTGCAGATCGTGGTGCTCTACATGCTCCTCGGCAGCGTCTCCATCGCGGCCATCCTGGTAGGGCTCCTCTCCTACCGCTCCTTCTTCACCCGGCGCCACCAACTACGCACCACCGCGCTCGGGGAGTGAACCGTGGCCGCATTCCCTCCAACGTACTGCCGGGAACCCGCGCCCGTTGACGCTGGGCCGCCGATCTCTTAAGGTGCGGCGAAGGTAGCGGGGGTTTACCGGGGGAAGAGGAGAGCCATGATCTGACCGCTTCCGCGGGGCGCGTCGGCAAGACCATGCCGTTTCGTGTTGCGGCTCCCACAAAGGCGCGTGGGTGGGAGAGGGAACGACGCCGTAAACGGCGGGTCCGGCGGCGACTCGTGCCGGGTGAACCGGGGGATGCGGTGATCGGCTGCTGACAAAAACGGGGACGGGAGGCAAGCATGGAAGGCAACTCGGCGGCGAGATCAGGGCAGACCGGCGACATAAAGCAGGTGGCGGTCGCCAGCTTCATCGGGACGGCGATAGAATGGTACGACTTCTTCCTGTACGGGACGGCGGCGGCTTTGATTTTCCCGGCGCTCTTCTTCCCGGAGTTCTCGGAGACGGCGGGCGTGCTGCTCGCTTTTTCCACCTACTCCGTCGGTTTCGCGGCCAGGCCGCTCGGCGGCATAGTCTTCGGACACTTCGGAGACAGGTAGTGGATCAGTCATGGGAGGCGAGAGAGGTTGTAGCGGTGCAGAAAGAGTCGCAAGCAAATCTCGTGCATCCGATCCGATTTGGAGAACGACAAGCTCTTGCGCACGAAGCGTGAAAGCC
>Ga0136619_10000027_pt1 | contig 47105 bp, 48 predicted proteins | sample AntDrymUQ3532106_2_FD_104807 | JGI IMG/M metagenome (GOLD analysis project Ga0136619, IMG submission 104807) | Polar desert sand microbial communities from Dry Valleys, Antarctica - metaG UQ353 (21.06) | ecosystem: Environmental > Terrestrial > Soil > Desert | place: Antarctica: Dry Valley...
TCCTGGTTGTGGTAGCCTTGCTCATGTGGCGCATCTCCTTTGAGAATGGTGATGGTGGCAAGCTCATTCTCGGAGGGATGCGCCTTTATTCAAGGTTCATGGGGAAGTTCTCGGATAGAGTCTTACTTCATGAACTCAAAATTCGAGAACCCGCCATTCCTTTTTAAGGAACACCTCGTAACGTAGTATTCCGCTGTAGCGTTCAGGAGCTCCTTCTAGTAATTTGCCACCGAACAAGAGAGCGCCCACGAACGTTGCCAAGACAAGGACAGAGTCCCGTTCTCCGGTCGGGAGTCAAGGCCACCGATATAATGCCGCCAGACGTTCGGGGAGGAGGTTGCGTGGTGATGCCTACGGGTGAACAGTTCGAGATCTTCGACGGTGACCGGCGGGTCGTGGTGACGGAGGTCGGGGCGACGCTGCGATCCTTCCGGGTGGCGGGACGAGAGATACTGGACACCTTCGGCCCGGAGGAGATGAGCGACTTCTCGCGCGGGCAGGCGCTTCTGCCGTTCCCCAACCGCGTGGACGGCGGCCTCTATGAGTTCGACGGCCGGAGGCACCAGCTTCCCCTCACCGAACCGGAGAGGAACAACGCCATCCACGGCCTGACGCGCTGGCTGAGCTGGACGCCACTCCGGCGGACAGACTCCAGCGTCGTCCTGGAACAGCGGCTCCGTCCACAGGAAGGCTATCCCTTCACCCTGGCGCTGGAGATGGAGTACGCGCTCTCGGACGCGGGCCTCACGGTCACGACGACCGCGACCAACGCCGGCACGGCGCCGCTACCGTACGGGGCCGGGTACCATCCGTACCTCACCGTGGGGACGCCGCTCATAGACGCGGCGACGCTCCGGCTCCCGGCCGCGGCTTACCTGGAGACGGACGACCGGCTCATCCCCACGGGCCAAAAAAGCGTGGAGGGGACGGATTTCGACTTCCGGGAGGAACGTGAGATCGGGGGCGTGCAGCTAGACACGTGCTTCACGGGCATGATCCCGGACGAAGACGGCCACGCCCGTGTCGTGCTGACCAACCCGGAGGAAGGGTTCGCCGTCACGGTGTGGATGGACAGGACGCACGGGTTCATACAAGCTTACACCGGAGACACGGTGCTGGAGGCCGACCGGCGGCGCAGCATCGCCATCGAGCCCATGACCTGCGCTCCAAACGCCTTCAACACCGGCGCGGGCCTGCGAGTCATAACCCCCGGCGAGTCGTTCACCAGCGTATGGGGGATCAGCGCCGGATAGAGAACCTACACGGGTTCGTCGCGGGGCTCCACGAGGACTTCGTTGACGGAGACGTGATCCGGCTGCCTCAAGGCCCACACTACCGAGGCCGCCACGTCTTCAGGGTCGAGGACGCGGGCCCCTGTCGGCTCTCCGTATTGTTCCAAAGCCTCCTCGTCTGTGCTCTTGCCCAGGAGTTCGGTCGCCACGTTGCCCGGCTGGACGGTGGTGACCTTGACGCCCGTGCCGGCGGTCTCCAGCCGCAGACCCTGGGATAGCCCCTCGATGAAGAACTTGCTCGCCGAGTAGACCGCGAGACCGGGGAACACCTTGCGGCCGGCATCGGAGGAGATCGTGACGATGTGACCCCGCCCCCGCGAGAGCATCCCCGGCAGCGCCGCCCCGACACAGTTAAGGGCGCCGTCACAGTTCACCCGCACGGTTCGCTCCCACTCCTCCTCGTGCAGGTTCGCCATCAGCGTGAAGTACATCACCCCAGCGCAGTTCACCAGGACCTCGATCGGCCCCAGCGCTTCCTCGACCCGCGAAACGAGCGCCCGGACCTCTTCCCGGTTCGTGACGTCCGTGGGGACAGCCATGCTATCCGCTCCGGTCAGGGAGGCTCGCACTTCTTCCAGAACGTCTTTGCGGCGGCCGGCGAGCGCAACGCGGGCGTCCTCGCGAGAGAGGGCGCGGGCCACGGCGGCGCCTATACCGCCCGTGGCGCCGACGACCACGACGACTTTCTCTCTCAAGATGGCGTCGTTCAAGCCGGACGCCGCCCGGTGGAGAATTCGCGGGACTCAGGTACCCAACCCCGGCTCGCAAAGTAGCGGGCGTACGTCTCCAGGAGCCGGGCGTCGGTTTCGGGCCGCCTTAGACCACTGCCCTCCAGGGCGCGACGCAGGTTGCGGTCGTCGTAGGCGTTACCGTCGTCGAGTTCGCTCGTCTCCGGCGCCGCGCCGCGCAGGACGCCGCTGATAGGGTCGTCCGCGTCCGGCCGGGCGGCGTCGTTGATGCTTTCCAGCCATTCGTCGTAGGGAGATCGGTCGAAGTCGTAGCCGACGTCTTCGAGCCAGGAGAACACCTCTTCGGCCTGCGGTGGCTCGGGGTCGGCGAGGTGGAAGGCCAGGCCCCACTCTTCGGGACGGTCGGCGACGGCGCAGATCGCGCCTGCCACGAAGTCCACGGGGGTCATCTCCATCCTCCAGCCCTCGACCTCGGGCGCGAGGCCGAGCCTTAGAGATCCGGCGACGATGGCTCCCGTGAGATCCCTGGGGTTGGAAGCCCCGCTCTCGCCGTGGCCGGAGATGTTGCCGGGACGGTACACGCTGACCGGCAGCCCGCGCTCCGCCGCCTGCCACACCAGCTTCTCGGCGACCCACTTGCTCTGCCCGTAGCCGTCCTCGCGAGTGTCCGCCAGCGCGTCGAGGTCGGCGTCTTCCTCGCAGAGACCCGTGCCGGGGGCGAAGATCCCGTTCGATGACACGAAGTGCACCGGCTTAGTTCCGTTCCGGCAGGCCAGACGAAGGACTTCGCGGGTCCCGCCCACGTTGGCCGCGCGGAGGGCCGGGTAAGGGTACGCCAGGTTCACCGCGGCGCCAGCGTGGACTATGACGTCCGCCTCGCCCGCCAGCTCGTCGAAGGTGCCTTCGTCCAGGCCGAGAAGGGGCTCGCCCAGATCCCCCGCCACCGCGACGATCCGGCGGGCGTTCTCCCGGTCCCAGAGCCCGTACCGCTTGAGGTTGTCCCGCAGGGTGTCCATCGGTTCCGATCCCTTGCGCGGGCGCACCAGACAGTGGACCGTCGCGCCCGTGCGCGCCAGTATCTCGTCGAGCAGGAAAGCGCCCAGGAAGCCCGTGGCGCCGGTCAGGAAGACGTGTTCCGCGCCCCGCAGGGCTATCGGGCCATCGTCGTCCGCATCTCGCGGGCTGATCTCCGGCTCCAGCACGGCATCGGCGCGCAGGTCGGTCTCCCGGGTCGTATCCTCGCCTTCCGAGGCTCCACCCTGACGGGCTTCGATCTCATCGCACATCCCGGCCACCGTGGGGTTCTTCAGGACAGCCTGCATGGAGAGGCGCACGCCGAAGGCGTCTTCCACGACCTCGACCAGCTCCGCCGCGGCCAGCGAGTGCCCGCCGACGTCGAAGAAGTCGTCATCGCGGCGCACGTCTCCTTCTTCCTGGAGGAGGACCGACTCGAAGATCCGGGCGAGCCGGTCCTCCTTCTCGGAACGGGGCGCGTCGGCGGGCAGCGCCTCCGAGAACTCCGTCGTCTCGGCGGGAGTGGTGCGGGCGGGCGGGGCGGGGAGGTTCTTGTAGTCGATCTTGCCGGTAGTGTCCTGCAGCGGCAGCGATTCCACCTCCACGAAGACCGCCGGGATCATGTAGTGCGGCAGGCTCTCCTGGAGGAGACGGCGTATCTCCGGGCTGCGTCCCGTTCCTGGCTCTACCTCCCAATCGCCGCAGCGGTCGCCGTCCTCCTCGGCCGGCGCGAGGTAGGCGACGAGGCGTTTGTCTTCGCCCTCTTCTCCGTCGGCGATCACCGCGCAGTCCCAGACCGTGAGGCGCTCCTGGATGGCGGCCTCGACCGCCCCCAACTGGACGCTGTAGCCTCGGACCTTCGCCATGGAATCCATGCGGCCCAGTATCTCCAGGTTCCCGTCGTGCAGCAGCCGCGCCTTGTCCCCGGTGCGGTACATCCGGGCATCATCTTCAGGGGCGAACGGGTCGGGGACGAAACGCTCCGCCGTGACCTCGGGGAGCTTCACGTAGCCGCGGGCAAGCCAGTCGCCGCCGACGTAGAGCTCTCCGGCTTCGCCTTCAGCCGCGGGGTTCGCGTCCTCGTCGAGCACGTAGGTGCGCTCGGGATCCGCCGGCTGGCCTACGGGGCAATAGGTGGCGTCCGTGCTCTCCAGCAGGTCCCGCGCGGCGCCCGCCGCCACCTCGTGCGTCTCGCTGATGCTGTACACGTTGATCGCCCGGGCGTTGGGCAGCAGGCTCATGGTCCTCTGGGCGAGGTTCCTGGTGACGACCTCGCCGTTGTACAGGATCGTCTTCAGCGCCCGGAGACGGTCTCCGATGTCCGGGCCTCCGGCGTCGAGGACCGAACCCAGGAGAGAAGGCGTCACGGTGACCTCCATGATCTCGCGCTCTTCGAGGAAGGAGATCAGGGCTGAAGGGTCGTAGATCACATCGTCCGGTATGACGACTGCGGTCGCCCCCCGCAGCAGCGGACGCCACATCTCCCAAACGAAGAAGATGTTGCATCCCGCCCGGTCGCCCGGCTCATAGTCCACGACGCCGTAGCGCCACAGATACGAGCGCACCGGCGCGCGGTGCGGGTTGGCGATGCCCTTGGGCTTGCCGGTCGTCCCCGACGAGTACGCCACGAATGCCAGATCGTCCTGGGTGGGCTCGGGTCCACTCTTAGGACCATCCTCGACCCGATCCTCCCAGCCGTCATCCAGTTGGAAGGAGGTCTGTTCTTCGGGGAGGCGATCCGCATGGTGCTCCTGCGTGAGGACGATGCGGGTCTCCGCGTCAGCGACGACCTCCCCGATCAGGGCGTCAGGGTAAGCGAGTTCCATGGGCAGGTATGCGCCACCAGCCTTCAAAGCCGCCAGGCACGCGACCACGTACAGGGCGCAGGGGTCCATGAATACGCCCACCACCCCGTCCTTGCCGACGCCAGCAGCGCGGAGGTGGGCCGCCAGAAGGTCCGCTTTCCGGTCCAACTCCTCGTAGGTGAGGGAGATGCGGTCATCCTCGACGGCCGGCGCATCCGGCGTCCGGCGCGCCTGCGCCTCGACGAGCTGGTGCAGGCATAGGTTCCTGTCTGGGATATCTGGGGCGTCCGAAGACGCCTTCGATGGCTGTCCGTTGACGAGTTCGTCCACGGTGATCGTCCTTTCGAAAGGTTGCGCCGAAGACCATCCGACGGGCGCCGGACGGATTTCCGGACGGGTTAGCTAATCAGCGGCTCCCAGGTCCGCGAGAATACAGCGAACACGAGAGGTTTCGCGTGGGTGCGTAGATAGCTCGTTGGCTCCGTCGGTCGGCTCCTTTCGCATGATCCACTCCCGAATCGAAGAGGAAGCGGATACCATAGTCCACGACCCACTATTATTCAAGTATTTTTATGCCTCAAATGATTTTCTGCTACAAGACGGTGATGGCGTGAACGGGGGCGGTCCGGATCAGTCCTTCGGAGTGCCCTGGCGGGCCTTGCGGTACTCGGAGACGACGATCTCCGTTAGCTCCTCGACGGAGGTCTCGCCGACGGACCTGTCGAACTCGATGCGGCCGTTGCGCAGCAGGTTCACCCGGTCGCACACGTCGAAGACCTGGGCGTAGTTGTGGACGATGAGAATCATGGGTATCCCCCGCTCCTCCTTGAGGCGTTGTATCAGGTCCAGGATCAAAGCCCCTTCCTTCGCCCCCATCGCCGCCAGCGGCTCGTCGAGCAAGAGCATCTTGGCGTCAGAGTACACGGCCCGCGCCACGGCGATGGCCTGGCGCTGCCCGCCCGATAGCCTGGCGACCTCGGTGTCTATGGACGGTATGTTGACGCCCATGTCCTCCAGGTAGCGGGCCGTCTTCTCCTTCATCGCGCGGTTGTTCAGGAACGGCCCCACGGTCAGCTCGCCGTTCAGGAACATGTTGTGGAAGACGGACAACTCGTTCACGAGCGCGAGATCCTGGTAGACGGTCTGGATGCCCAAAGCGCGCGCCTGCGAGACCGAGCGGAGGTTCGTCTCTTCGCCTTCGATCAGGATTCGCCCGCCGTCCGGGCGGTGGAAGCCGGTGATCGTCTTTAGCAGCGTGCTTTTGCCCGCTCCGTTGTCCCCGATGAGCCCGAGCACCTCGCCCTTCTTGACGTGCATGTCCACGCCCTTGAGGACCGAGACCGCCCCGAAGTTCTTGACGACGCCCTCCGCGCGCAGGAAGTCCTGGCCTTCGGCCACGCCGTTCCCGTTCTCCATCACACCCTCCCGGCGCCGCGGAGGCGGGCGACGTAGACGTTGAGGATCATGGCGATGAGTATGGCTATCCCGAGGATGATGTTGAAGGTGTAGGCGCTGATGCCCTGCAGCGTGAAGCCGTTCTGGAGGATGACCAGCACCAGCGCCCCGAGAAACGCGCCGGTAGCCGTGCCGACCCCGCCGAGGAGCGCCGTCCCCCCGATGACCGCCGAGGCGATGCAAAGGAGCACGAGCTGAGGACCGCCGGCCAGCGGATCTATTGAGCTTATACGGAACGCCTCGATGATCCCGACGAACCCGCCGAGCACCGCGCAGAGGATGAAATTGCCGATCTTGATGCGCGCCACGCTCACGCCCGCCTCCCGCGACCCGAGCGGGTTGCCGCCGGTGGCGTAGGTGTGGAGCCCCCACCGGGTGCGCGAGAGCAGTACCTGGAGGAAAGCCACTATCACCAGCGCCCAGATCGTCCCGGACCAGGCGTACTCCCCGAGGATCTGGGTCGTGGCGTTGGTGTCCGGGGGGGTAGCCGGAAAACCGCCGGTCAGCGTGACGCACAGGCCCGCCAGCAAGAAGTACATCCCGAGCGTGGTGATGAGCGAAGAGACGCCGAGGTAGACCGTGATCACACCGTTGATGAGACCCACGAGCGCCACGGCCAGCAGCCCCACGAGGACCGAGAGCCACAGGAAGAGGAAGAGCTTGTCGTAGGCCAGGTACATCACGATGGGCGCGAACGCGAACGACTGGCCGACCGAGAGGTCTATCTCGCCGCAGATCAGCAGCAGGCACAACGCCGCCGCGATCACAACGTAAGGCACGGCGAACCGGGAGAGCGTGAGGATGTTCTGCTGCGAGAGGAAGGCGGAGTTCGCGCTCTGGAAGTAGACCAGCATCCCCACAGCCACCAGCAGGATGCTCGCCTCGCGCACCCGGACCAGGGCGCCCAGTATCCGGCGGACGGGACCGGGTTTCCGGGTCTCGTCCCCGGCGGTCTCCCGCGCGGCGCTCTGTCCCGTGGTCTCGCTCAAGTCTCCTCCCGGCCTACGCGGGGGCCTTGATGATCTTCTGCGTCTCCGAGTCCCCCTCGAAGCGCGACTCTGTCTGGAGGTAGCGGTCTACGGTATCCGGTGTGATGAAGACGAGGCCCGTGTTGGTCTCCGCCGGACCCGTGACCCCGCCGGAGATTTTGTACAGGTAGAGCTGCATGACCGGCAGGAACCCCTGCAAATACGGCTGCTGGTCTATGGTGAAGTCTATGTGACCGCCTTCCATGAGCTCCAGGGTCTGCGGCTGCAGGTCGTAGCCGCCGGCCTTCACCCCCTGCTCGGCGAGGCCGAACTGCTCCATCACCTGGGCTACACCCTGGGTGCTGGTCGCGTCCACGGCGAACATCCCGGCTGCGTCCTTGTGGCCGTTGTACCAGGCTTCGATCCTGGAGCGTTCCTCCGTCGCCTCGGCACCCGTGGTGACCTGTTGGATCTCGATGTTCGCACCTGAGTCCTCTATGGCCTGCCGCGCCCCGTCTATGCGCGGCTGGATGTTGAGCTGGCCCGGCGTCGCGATGAACAGCGCCACCAGCCCCTCGTCCACGATCTCCACGATCCGGTTGCCCATCTCCACGCCGGACTGGAAAAGGTCCTGTCCCACGTACGCCAGCGCCGGGTTCGTCCCCGGCCCCGCACCGTTGGCGTTGTAGGCGATCACGGGTATGTCCTGATCGAGGGCGTTCCGGATTGGGTCGTTGAACGCCTCCGGATCAACCACCGACACTGCAATGCCATCCGCGCCGCCCGAGATGGCCGTGTCCATCTCGTTGACCATGTCCTGGACGACAGAATCCTCCGAGCCTGTCCACTGCGAAGTGGTCCCGAGCAGCGCCTGCGCGTCCTCTATTCCATACTGCGTCGGCACGAAGAACGGGTTGGTCGTGACGTGGTTGATGAACACGAAGTTGTACTCGGGCGTGTCAGGGAAGATGCCCCCGGAACCACCGGACCCGCTGCCGCCCTGGCTGGCCTGTTGCGCCGCCTCCTGCCGGCACCCGGCCAACAACAACCCCGCAGACGCCAACGCCCCCGCCGCCAGAAACATGCCTGCGCCCGAAAGAGCGGTCCATCAACCGGCTCACGTCCATACCGCCACCCCCTGTACCCTTGTCTCCGCGTAGACCTTTCCCCAAAGATCCCATCCCAACTGTTCGAATCATTGTCATACCAATTTTTGCCTGTGTCAAGCGGTCGTCTGGCGCCTACGCTACCCGGAGACCTCTTCCCACCAGAGGCCCATCCGGGCGGTGGTGCCGCCGTCCACGTAGAGGATCTGGCCCGTCACGAAGTCGGCGGCATCCGAGGCGAGGAATGCGACCGTGGGGCCCACGTCTTTCGGGTATCCTACCCTCCCTGCAGGGACCAGAGTGTTGCCGAACTCGGTGGTGTAGCCGGGCGTATCGAAATAGCGGGGGACTTCGATGAGGCCGGGGCCGACGGCGTTCACCCGGACGTTGCGGTCGGCCAACTCTATCGAGAGCTGACGGGTAAAGGCGTTGATCGCGCCCTTCGTCGCCGCGTAGGCCGTGTGCCTGGGAAACCGGCAAAGCCGTGGACCGAGGTGACATTGATGATGGAACCGCCACCGGCCTCCAGCATGAGCGGCGTAGCCCGCCGCGCGAGGAAGAAGTAGCCCTTGATGTTCAGATCGAAGACCGAATCATAGGTCTCCTCATCCGTTTCCAGAAAAGGCAGCGCCTTCGTGACACCCGCGTTGTTGACGAGGATGTCCAACCCACCGAGGGCCTCCGCCGCCTCGTCCACGGTTCGCTCGCACTCCGAAACCCTGCTCAGGTCGCCCTGCACGGTCGCGGCTTTGCCGCCGAGCTTCTCTATCTCGGCGACCGTCTCGTCCGGTTCGGTGTGGGCGTAGTGGACGGCGACGGCGGCGCCATTTCTCGCCAGTTCCACGGCGATGCCCTGCCCGATGCCCATGCCAGCGCCCGTCACCAGCGCCCGCTTGCCCGAGAGGTCAGCCATCACTCCGCCGGTCCTCGCTCGCCGCGGCGTTCCCAGCCCTCGGCAAACAGGTTGAAGTGGACGTCCTGTTTGGGGTGGGCCGCTATCGTCTCCTCGTCCAGCTCGACGCCGAGGCCGGGTCCTTTCGGGAGCTCGAAGTAGCCGTCCACTACCTCGGGGAGCCCCGTAGCCGTTTCCTTCACCCACGGGTCGGCGAAGTCGTTGAAGTACTCCTGGATGCGAAAGTTGGTGGTGCAGGCGGCGAGGTGGAGGGCTGCGGCGGTGTTGATCTGGCCTCCCACGTTGTGCGGCGCGACCGTCACGTAGTACGCATCCGCCCACGCGGCAAGCTTCTTGGTTTCGAGCAGACCACCGATGTGGCTGATGTCCGGCTGTATCACGTCAGCCGCCTGCATCTCGAAGACCTCCCGGTACTCCAGGCGCTGGTGGATGCGTTCGCCCGTGGCGACCGTTGCGTCTATGCCGTCCGACGCCTTCTTTAGCGCCTTCAGGTTCACCGGGGGGACGAGCTCCTCGACCCATCCCAGGCCGTAAGGCTGAAGCATCCGGGCCATTTCGATGGCGGTCGCGGGGGAGAAGCGGCCGTGCATCTCCAGCAGGATCTCCGCCTCCGGCCCGATGGCGTCCCTGACCGCCTCGACGAGCGAGACGGCCTTTATCTTCTCTTCGCGCTCCATCTCGTAATGACCCGGCCCGAACGGGTCGAGCTTGAGCGCCTTGTAGCCGCGCTCCACCACCTTCTTCGCGGCCTCGTGGAACTCCTCCGGCTCCCGCTCGACGCGATACCAGCCGTTGGCGTAGGCTTTCACCTTCTCGCGCACGGGTCCGCCGAGGAGGTTGTAGACGGGCTGGTCCAGGGCCTTGCCGATGATGTCCCAGCACGCCGTCTCGAACATCGCTATGCCGGTGCTCATCACCTCTCCCGCCCGCGAGAAGTCGTCGCGACCCATCTTCCTCACCAGCTCCTCGATGCGGAACGGGTCGTGGCCGACAGCGTGGCGCGGGGCTGCCTCTTTCAGGTAGCCGACCAGCGCGTCGGTATGGTTCACCATCCGCGCTTCGCCGAGGCCCGTGAGCCCCTCGTCGGTATGCAGCCGCACGATGGTCAGGTTGCGCCAGTCCGTGCCGACCACGAAGGTCTCTACGTCCGTGATCTTCATGCTCTCTCCTTCACGTACTCGACGGGGATGCCGGGGAAGGTCGCACCCCTCTCGGTAGTCTCCGCTCCGGGGAAATATCGTTCCAGCATCGAAAGCCCGATCTCCGCGCGCCTTACTCGCTCCCGGCCCAAAGCAACCGCCGTCGCCTCCAGGTGCGTGCCGCTGGGGTAGATGTTCGGCGCGTTGCGGAGGCCGAACTTCACGAACACCGGCGCCGCAACCCGCACCAAATCCGGCGTCTCGTAGTGTCGCACGAAACCCCCAAAGTCGTCCGGCGCCTCCACGTACACGTCCAGCGGGATATCCGAAACCGCCCGCATCGCTGCGAGCTGCGAAAGGGAGAGGTCCGTCGGCACGTTGTACGTGTCCGCGCCGAGGTCCTCCATCGCCTTGATCGCGGCGGCGTTCGCGGCGGAGAGCTGCACCGAGACTTTGACGACGAGGTCCGCCGGAAGTTCTCCATTCTTCTTCAGGTCACGCAGCACCCAGAGGAGACCCGCGTCGGCGATGAGCACCCCGCGCAGCCCGAGGCTGACACCGCGCAACACGTCTTCGAGAGCGTAGGCGAGCTGGTCCTGGCCGCGATGCTGCGCCCCTAAAGTCTTGCCAGCGCCGGAGATCACGGTGGCCCCCGTCTCCCAGGAGGCGCGCGGGCCGACGAACAGCGAGAGCTCCAGGCTCGCCTCTCTGGCCATCGCGCACATCTCCAGGATCTCCGCGTCCGTGAGCAGCATGATCCCCGACCCCTGCGAGATCCGATGTAGTTGCACGCCGCGCTTCTCCGCTTCGTCGAGCACCGCCTCCAGCACGCGCGGTCCTTCGACGCTCGGGATCTCGGTTCGGTACCGCGCCCCATCAGGGAACCGCTTCTCCGAATCCGGCAGGTCCACCAGGTCGCGGCCTGGCAGGCCGAGGCTCCTCAGCAGTTCGTTGGCCTTCATGTATGCTCCCTCTCCCGGTCACCCGGGGCTTCGAGCGACCCTTCCCGGAGCGCCGCTTCGATGTCCTCCGCCGTGTTCACCAGGTGCTCGCGCATCTCGCGCCGGGCCCCTTCGGCGTCGCCCTCCTCGACGCGGCGCAGGATCTCTTGGTGTTCACCGAGGGCGCGAAGGGCGCTACCTGGCCTGGAGGCGCTGACCTCGCGGCTGGCCCGCAAGAGATCCACGACGGGCTCCAGCATCGTCAGAAGCACCCCGTTGCGGGCGGCCCGCGCGAGCAGCTCATGGAACCCCACGTCCGCGTCCACGTACCCCTCTGGCGTGTCTATGAGCGCGCGCATCCGGTCTATTTGCTCCCGCATCGCCGCCGCATCTTCCGCGCCGGCCCGTTCGGCGGCGAGACCGGAGATCTCGACCTCCAGAATCCTACGCATCTCCAACAACTCCCAAAGCGCCTCCGCCCGGACGCGCAACAGCATCCCCAGGGTGTCGCGCACGGCGCGCGTGCTCTCCCCGCCGACCACCGCGCCCCGTCCGTGCTCGATGCTGACGACCCCCCGCGCCTCCAGCAGGTTCAAAGCCTCCCGCACCACCGTGCGGCTCACACCGAGCAGATCCACAAGCTCCCGCTCGGGCGGAAGACGCTCTCCCGGACCCAGGCCACCCGAGATGACCATGTCAAGAAGCCGCTCCGCCGCCCGGTCCCTGAGCCTGGTCCGTGGCGCCTGATCCCTCACCTGTGAATATTGTCATACCAATCGGAGGGACTTGTCAACCGGGAATGCTTCGCTCCGCCGGTTGGTAACATTGTCCGGTGTGCTTCTGACAGGTCACTTTCGGAAGGAGTGAGGGCATGGCGGGGACGGTGGAGGAGCTCTACATAACTTCGCAGGGCAGCGCGGCGATGGAGCGGATGGAGGAGGTGCGGGCGCTCGAAGGTTGCGGGCTGGAGGGAGACCGGTACTGCAAGGGAACCGGCTACTGGACGCGCTTCGGGGACGTGTGCGAGGTCACCTTGATCGAAGCGGAGCACCTCGAGGAGATCCGGGACGAGGGCCTGAACATCGAGAACGGCGAGCACCGGCGCAACATCGTCACCCGCGGCGTGCGGCTGGAGGATCTGTGGAGGACGCGGTTCCGGGTCGGGGAGGTCACCCTGGAGTACGACCGGCCGCGCCCGCCGTGCCGGCACGTTCAGGACATGACCGAACCCGGAATGACCCGCGCCCTGAAGCGGCGCGGCGGCATCTGCGCCCGGGTGGTGACGGGAGGGCGCATCCGGCCTCGGGACGAGATAGAGCCGCTCGAAGCGCCGAAGCGTCTTCCGTGAGTGCGGAGTAAAGGTTGTTCAGGCTCCTCTTCATAGGAGACGTGGTCGGGGACTCCGGGTGCGGGGCGATCCGGGAATTCGTCCCGGAGTTGCGGCGTGAGCTGGCGCTCGATGCCGTGGTCGCCAACGGCGAGAACTCGGCGCCTGGCGGACGTGGCATCACGCCGGAGAGTGGGGCGGATCTGCTGGCGTCGGTGGACTTCCTCACGCTGGGCAACCACGCTCTCGACGCCGACGACGGGACGTTCCTCGAAGCGGAGCCACGCGTCATGCGCCCGGCCAACCTGAAGCAAGGGACACGGGGACGCGGGTGGGGCATCTTCGAGGTGGACGGGGTGCGAGTCGGGGTGATCAACGTACAGGGCCGGGTGTTCATGGACGAAAGGCTATGCTCCCCATTCGCGGCGGCGGATCGGGCTGTGGCGGACCTGGAGTCTTCTGGAGTGGGCGTGATCCTGGTGGACGTTCATGCCGAGGCCACGAGCGAGAAGCAGGCCCTGGGACGCTACCTTGCGGGACGGGCGCAGGCCGTGGCCGGGACCCACACCCACGTCCCGACCGCCGACCTCGACCTCCTGCCAGGCGGGACGGCATACGCCACGGACGTGGGCATGACCGGAGATCCCGCAGGGATTATAGGATTCAATGGGGATCAGTTCCTGGATCTTTTCCTGGGAAAGCGAATTTCCGGCCTCTCCGTGGCGAAAGGCCCGGCCGACCTTAACGCCATCCTCATCGAGATAGACGTGGAGAATCGGTGCGCAGTTAGCATCGAGCGCGTGCACCGGGAGCGTGCGTAAACGAACGTTGCCCATGGTTGGGCTGGTTCTCACAGCAGCGGAAGAACGGTGTGGCCCGGATACGGAGTGCCGAGCGGGAAGGACCACTCTAACTGCCGGGCGGGTGGTCAAGCCCTCCTCATGCTGCCGGATGCCTGGCGGTGGTCACGGCTCTGCGGGCACCTGATCGTCGTCCTCCAGAGCGTACTCCGCCGCCTGCTCGAAGGTCATCGCCCGCCCTTCGGCCCGCGCCGCCTCGAAGGCCGGATCTCCCAGTTGGGAACGGACGGTGGTCACCGTGCGCTCGTATAGTGGTCGGTAGAGCTCGTAGTAGACGTAAACCGGCACTCCGACGGCTTCGTGCAACGCTTCGGCCGCGCCGATGAGACGCGCACAGCGCTCAACCTGTCTCCTTACGCTGGCGACCGTGGCCAGCTCTTCCAGACAATAGGCGACGTTCGCCTGGTCTCCGATCTGCTCGGATAGAGTGATCCCTTCCTCGAAGAGCGTTGTGGCTAGGTAGTGGTCGCCCCTGGAGAGGGCCATCTGCGCCAGGTTGTAGAGCGCGATGTAGGTGTGGGATCTGTCGCCAAGCCTTCTGGCCCCCGCCAGTCCCTCTTCGAACATCCGTGCCGCTTTCCCTGAGGTGCCGCTCGTCAACGCCAGTATTCCCAGAAAGACGAGCACCAGGGCTGCGCCGTAATCTTCGTCTACTTCGCGGAAGGATCGTAGGGCCGCTTCCCTGAAACTGGACGGGTTTGCTCATGGTCCCTCCCGTGCGGATTCGGAGACCCTGCGCGGGCGCTTCAGCATTTCAGGAAACCTCTGTAGAGGGCCTGGGTCTCTGGTGAGGGCTCCATGCCGTACTCGCGATCCAGAACCCGTTCGCACAGCTGGTACTGTCGCAGCGCACGGGCCCGCAACCCGAGCCGGATGTAGCACTCCATCAACAGGCGGTGGCTATTCTCATGGCAGCGGTCTTTTTCCAGGATTCGGTAGCAGGCCTGGATGCACTCCTGAGTCTTTCCGGTATTGATGTAGTGGACGGCGAGCCGACACAGCATGCCTATGTAGGCATTGGACAGCCGCTCGCGCTCGATCATGGTCCAGTCTTCGTAGAGGTCTTCGATCAGGTATTCGTCCCGGTACAGAGCAATTGCCGCCTCATACTCGGTCGCCGCCTCCGGCATCTGCCCGTCTTTCTCCAGGATGCGCCCCCGGTCGTAGCGGGCGTCGAACTTGTCTACATCCGTGGACACGCGCACCGTGGGAGACAGACGGTAGCGTCCTTCGTCGAGCAGCACGTAGTTGACGGATACCGGGCATTCCCCGAGAATCTTTCGCAAGGCGTGCATCGCGGAGTTGAGCGACCATCGGGCTTTCTTGGCGCTGGAGTCGGGCCACAGCCAACCCATCAGGTGGTCCTGGGATACAGGACGCGCCCGGTTCGTCAGCAGGTACTTGAGTATAGCCTGGGCCCGGCCATTACGCCCCAGAGACACGGCCTCGCCATCCCGAAAAAGCTCGAAGCGCCCGAAGCAGCGCGCCCACAGGGAAGGCCGTACATCAGAGGCGGCTCCCAGGATCGGGGCTCCGGAATCCATCTCTTCGACCGCGCTCCGGATCGCCTCCGGAGCGGCTCCCCGGGCGCTGAAAGCGGTTACCATAGACCCGTCGGATCGTCGCAGGAGGAGCAGGTCCGGGTCCCGCTCAAGGTAGTATCCGGCCGGTAGATCTAGCACCGTTCCCTGCATATCTATCTCCAGACCGCCGTTCGGAGTCGGGCCCGTTTCCGGAGCGTCCTCCGTGCGGCTCCTTTCCTGAAAGACGGAACGCAAGATTCCCTTGCGATTCGTCCCTGTCCCGCCGACAGGAACAGAATATCTTGCGCCGGGCGGCAGCGTATCCCCCAAATGTACTAATTTGCACTGGTTTCTGCCGCGAACCGGACTGACTCCGACGGTCTATCCTGCGGAACTGGTCCGGCGGGTTTCGGCTTCCGTCTCCAGCAGGGCTTCGACGACTTCCGGGTCGAACCGGTTGCCAGAACCGCGGGTGATCTCCTCAAGGGCGGCTTCCAAAGAGATGCCATAGCCGTAGGGACGGTCGCGCATCATCGCGTCGAAGGCGTCGGCAGCCGAGACGATGCGCGCCGCGAGCGGTATGTTCTCGCCGCGCAGCCCGTCCGGGTATCCCTCGCCGTCGAACCGCTCGTGATGGTATTTGACCACGGCCAGCGCTGGGGCCAACTCCCGGATCGGCGCGAGCATCCTGGCCCCCAAAGCCGGGTGGCGGCGCATGACCTCGTACTCCTCTTCGGTCAGGCGGGTCGGCTTCTGGAGGATGCGATCCGGAACCCCGATCTTGCCCACGTCGTGCAGCAGGGCGCCGAGTGCGAGGGCGTCGAGCTGGTCCGGTGCCAGGGAGAGCCTGGAGCCTATGCGTCGGGAGATGTCGGAGACGGCGCGTAGATGGTCGCTGATGCGCGGGTCCCTGCTCTCCAGGATCTCCACGAAAGACTGCACGACGCCGGCGATACGCAGTTCTCCCGGCCTCGACTTCGACGCATCGGCGGAGTGGCCGGCGAATCCTCCCGCCTGTCCTCCGGTGGCGGCCAGGGCGCGCATGGCGGCTTCGAGGATGCCCTCAGCGTCCTCGTCCCCGGCCTCGGCGAAGGCTATGCCCACCGCGGCCGTCAGGGAGAACGAGGAGACGCTCGCCTCTTGCGAGATGCTCCGTTCGATGTTGGAGACGGCTCCGCGGGCCCTGGCCTCCCCGGACCCGCCAAGTACGACCACGAAGGTCTCTTCTTCGTAACGGAAGGCGGGTCGCTGGTCCTCCGCCAACCTCTCCCCGAGCCGCCGGACGAGCGCATCCCCCGCCGCCGGACCACGCCTCTGTCCGTAACGCCGAAGCCCTTGCACACCGACCGCCAACACCGTGAGCGCCCGGCCGCGAGAGAGCTCTCGCCGCAACACGCGATGGAGCGAGGCGCGGTTCGGAAGGCCGGAGACCTGATCCAGCCCCCCGGGCGAACCTCCGGCTTCTTTGAGGACGCGCGCCACGGCCCCGGCGAGCAGTTTCAGGGCATGTTCGTCCCCGGCGTCGAACCTTCCGCCCCCAACGACGATGGCGCCCCATTTCTCGCCCTTCTCCGGGCCCACCGGTACTGCCATAAAGCCCTCTATGCCGTGCACCGACTCCTCACTGCGCACAGTGTCGCCCTCCAGGCAGCCCCAGAGCACGAGGCGTTGGATGGCGGGGTGCCACCAGCTGGGACAGGCGTCGGAGTTCGCCTCGAGGATCGTCCGGCGCTGTCCTCCATCCAGGGCGGCTACATGCACGTAAGATCCCCCGCTCACCGCCCGAGCCGCCTCCGCCGTCCATCGGAGTACGCCTTCGGTGTCCAGCGTCCCGAGCGCCGGACCGAGCTCCTTAACCAGGGTCTCCGCATTCCTCGTTCGGGTCTGCTCGACGGCGAGGTTCGCAGAGAGGTCGAGGTAGCGCGCCCGGAGGGCCCGCGCCTCGGTCCCGAGTGCTCCCGCGACCAGGCAGAAGAGCACCACTAATAGCGTCCCGGATCCCACGACCAGGGGACTCAGATCCCCCAGCCCTCCCGCCGCTATCGCCGCCGCGACCAGGTAGCTGCCCGTCAACGCGACGGTCGCAACAGCGATCCTGGCCGAAGTCGCGGCCCTGAAGATCTCCAGCGCGGCCAACAGGTACAGCGGAAAGAACGGGGAACCGCCGCCCTCCGTGCCGGCGACCAAAGCACAAAGCAGCACCGAGTCCACCAGCGGGCGCACGAGCGCTTCCCGCCCGAGGAAACCTGGTCGCCCGAGAATCAGAAGCGCGCCGAAGACCAGAGCGAGGCCCGCGGCCAGATAAGCGCCAGGGACCTCAAAGGGAGACCACATCGCCCCCACCAGCAGAACAACGAACCCGGCCAGTACTACGCGTAGCGTTTCGGCTTTCAGCATGAGCGTTCTGGTCTGCACGTGTTGGTCCATACTTCCCATGGCGGGTTACAGGCGCCCTACCGGTTCGTCTCTCCGGCCGCGGTCTTCCGCGGCCTCGGGACCAGGTGTATCCACCTCGCGGCGGCGTCCGTCCGGATCCGGGAAGACGAACCGGTAGTCGTCGGCCATGCGGTAGCCTTCAGACTCGGTGTCCAGTATCCGCAGGAAGGCCCGCACCACGACGCCATCAAACTGCGTATCTATGCCCGCGCCCAGGTTTCCCCGCGCTTCGGCCGGTTCCATACCGGGCCGGCGGGGCTGATCCAGCACCATAGCGGCGTACGACTGCGCGACCGCGAGTATCTTTGCCTCAAGCGGGATCCATGGCCCACGCAGCTTGTCCGGGTATCCGCGCCCGTCGGGGCGCTCGTGGTGCCAGCGCACCCAGGAGGCCATCTCCTCGAACTCCGGGACCGCGGCGAGTACCCTCTCCCCAAACACCGGGTGCTCGGAGAGTTGGTGCTGGGCGATGGAGTTCAACTTGCCGGTCGCCAGCAGAAGCTCCTCCGGCAACTCGAACATCCCGACGTTGTGCAGAAGCCCCGCCATCCGCAGCCGGCCCACGCGCGCCTCGTCCAGCTTCATCTCGCGGCTCAGATCCTCAGCGTACACTGCGGTGGCGACCGCGTGCCGGTGCGTGTAGCCGTCCCTGCGCCCCAACTCCCGGATGATCGTGGTCCCGAAAGCTGTGTTGGAGGCCGAGAGCGCCTCCTCCAGAGACTCCACCCGCGTCCTTAACTCGTCGTTCTTCTTGACCTGCTCTCGCGAGCGATATACGAGCACCTGGCTACCGATAGCGCCTCCGATTACCACCAAAGCGGCTACCGGCCCATAAACCACCAGGGCCAGCGCTCCCATCCCCGCCGTTAGTACGTTAACGACATCTGAGAGCAAGTATGGTCCTACATCTTCCTTCCAGGTCTTATGGAATCTCCGGTTGTTCTTGACCTTGTGGAGTATGAGAACAACGATCTTGTTGGCTCCAAGCAATGTTAAGCCGGTCGCAAAAGTACCGTAAACGACTTGGGCCGTGGAAGCTGTTGTCCCCAGCAACAGCGGCGTGGACGCGAAGGAGAATACTATTCCCGCCAGGTAGACAATGGTGACGCTATGTCCTGCTTCATAGGCTGTGCGGAGCCAGACCCGTCTCCCTACAAAGAAAGCAGAGGGCAGGGCCGCAAGCGCAGCCCAAGTGGGACCTAGAGCAACGATGGCGCATACTAGTCCAACATCCCAAACACCAATCGTACCCCGGCTACTTACGCGTATAGGGAAAATGTCACCCAGCAAGACAAGACTCGCGAGGATGACCGTTCCTATCACCAATCGCCCATCGAGCGCGAAGCCAAACCAGTAGATCCAAGAGGCGGCCAGGGCCACGGCCAAACTCGAAAGGATTCCTATATAAACTTTGAGATGAATCTCACGCATAAGTCTCCCAGCACAGCGCGTAATCGCTAACCGTCTATTCTTGCAGACGGCGCAGGCTCAGCACAAGGAGTAATGCCCCATTTTGCGAAAATTACCAGCCTCTAAGACCTTCGGTCATATTCTCCACCCCCTCTCGGTCTTCAACGTCCGTGCCTCTCACGGTAGAGCTACCAGCCCCTGAGCCCCTCAGCCATCTCTCCACCTCCCTTCAAACCTCGGCACCTTCCGCCTCTCTTATCTCGATTTACCAACCCCTAAGTCCTTCGGTCACGTCCCTCACCTCCTCTTCCTTATCTCCAGGTTTCTTACAGGGTTGCCTCTCAACAGGTTTGATCTACCAGCCCCTGAGACCCTCGGTCATGTTCTTCACCTCCCTCCGGTTTCTGATCTTCAAAGCCGCGCTCGACCGAGACCGTCTTATCGAGCCCCATAGCGTTTCTGTCATTTCCATGCTTTCTCAAGGCTTTCTTCCGATTACGAGATTGCTCCCCTGATCTTGGGCTACCAGGCCCTCATGCCACCTTCGGTCATTTCTTCACCTCCTCTCTAGTACTTTGGACTCGATGCTACTTGGTTTTCCGCAGTATCGAAAGGGAATCTGGGAAAAATTGCTATATTGTGATCCAATTATCCCTCTGCTTCGCAATATTTTTCTTTTCTCGGAGCGGCAATGATCATCAGCAGGGTCAGGAGGCCCGCCGACGCGGTGGCCGCCCCGGCGAGCAGGTAGGTGGGGCGGGGTCCGGCGGAGTCCACTATCAGGCCGCCCACAGGGTACGCGATGGCTTCTCCGGCGCTGTAGCCGAGGAACCTGACGGAGAACACGCGGCCGAGGAGCGCCTCGGGCACCCGCCGCTGGAGGACGGTGTCGGTCGCCACGTTGTCCATGCCGTTGGCGGCGCCCGCGACCGCCAGGGCGACCAGCGCGAGGACGAAGGTCGGAGAGACACCGGCTCCGGCGAGCGCCAGCGCCGTGACGAACATGCTCACGAAGTAGAGGATTACCAGGTTGACCCTGCCATCCAGCACGGCCGTCAGGGCGGAGCCCACGACCATGCCGCCGCCCCAGAAGGCCACGAGCAGGCCGTAACCGGTGTCCCCGGCATCGAAGATCCCCTTTGCCAGGAACACCTCGGCCGGGACCGTCGCGTTGGCGGTCAGGATGGTCAGGAAGGTACCGATCACGATGGCGAGCGGGACGCGGGCACCGGCCAGGTAGCCAAGACCGGCCCGCAATTCCCCGGCGAAGCTCTCACCGCGCTCGCTTTCGGGACGCGGTAGCGGTATCCGGGAGAGGAGGGCCGCCGAGATCAGGTACGTGGCGGCGTCCAGCAGGAAGGCCATCTCGACGCCCACGGTAGCCACAAGCAGGCCGCCGAGGGCGGGGCCAACCATCACGGAGACGCTGAAGGTGCCGCTGATCAGAGCGTTGGCGCGGGCGAGCTCGTTCCCCCCGACCACGCTCGGGAAGACGGCCCGGATGGTCGGGTTGAAGAACGTGCGCGCAGCCCCGATCAAGAACACAAGCACGTAGATCAGGGCCAGGCTCCGGGTAAAGATCACCCCGACGATGAGCCCCGCGCGGGCGATATCGCAGGCCACCAGGATGGCGCGCCGGTCGAGGCGGTCGGCCAGCACGCCGACCAGAGGACTCGCCAGGGTGGGCAGGAGGCGGGCGACCAGTACGCCACCCACGGCGGAGGCACTGCCGGAGATCCGGACGACCAGAACCACCAGGGCTACCGTCGAGACGAAGTCGCCGACGAAGGAGAATCCCTGGCCGATCCAGAGTTGCAAAAACCGCCTGTTTGTCAAGAGAGAGCCGCCCGTGGCGCTCATCTCCGCCCCCCGAGATGCATCGCTGCGGCCTCCGGCACCCAAAACCGGCTGGCACATGAGTAGGTTAACCGATCCCGGCGATTTCCGCTAACTTTTCTCTATGTTCGACGGAGCAAGGCAAGGCGATGAGGACCTCGAACCAGCCATCCGCGGAACTCTTTAATGAGGGAGGACGTCCATCTCCTCCAGGACGGCAGCGAAGCCTTCCCGGAACGTCGGATACAGGAAAGAATACCCGGAGGCGACGAGCCGCGCGTTGCTACAATGCTTGTTGGACCGGGCACGTCCGAGCGCCGGCTCGGCTCTTCGTGGGGTTTCGGGACCGAGGCGGGAGGCCAGCCATTCGGCGACCGCGCGACGATCGGCTGGCTCGTGATCTACCCCGAGGTAGAGCGATTCGGGTTCCGGCAAGAGCATGAGGTGCCGCAGGACTCCGGCCAGATCGTCGCGATGGATGCGGTTGGTGTACACGGGCGGGCCATCGCCGGACGCCCTGAACAGAGCGCGTTCGATGGCGCCCGCACGGCCGGGGCCGTAGATGCCGCCAGCCCGCAACACGACGGCCTGGAAGGGGCTGCCGAGCGCGATCCGCTCGCCCTCCAGCAGGCGCCGTCCGGCGTGTCCCTCGGGCTCCGCCGACGAGTCCTCATCCACCCACTCGCCACGCCGCTGCGCGTACACTCCGGTGCTGGATACGAAGACCACGCGCCGGAGCGTATGGCGGGCGGCAAGGCGGCGGAGTCCCGTCGTAGGCCGAAGACCGTATGACCCTCCGCCACGAGGCGTTCACCGAGGGCGCAACCAGCGTAGCCGCAACCCGCTATGAGGACGCGCATGGGGCGAGCTTACCACGTCCTTGCGGGGTGTCTCCTGGTACCCGACGGGCTTCCGGCGGGAAGTTTATGAGGCTCGCGTAACGGGCACGCTGGCCCCGAAGGTTTTCCGCTCTCATACGACTCAGAAGAGGTGAAACTGCATGGCACAGGCGCCAGACGTACAGAGGTTGAGGGACCGACTCTCCGACCATCCGGAGCCAATGCTCTCGGTGTACCTGAGCGTGAACGCCCGGTACCCGGAGAACCAGGGTGAAGCGTACAAGGTGCGCTTGAAGGACGCTCTAGGGAACGTGGAGGCACCGGAGGGGCTTGCCGCGCAGATCCGCGACTCGGTTGACGACCAGACCCGTCCGCGCGCCCGAACCCTGGTGTTCTTCGCCGCCGAGGATGGGCTATTCGAGCGGTACGAGCTACAGGTTGACGTGCCTGAGGCGGTTCGGTTCGGGGAGCCGTACCTGGCCCCGCTGGTCCTGGCGCTCGACGAGCACGAGCCCTACGGCGTGGCGCTCCTGGACGCCGAGCGGTTCCGGTTCTTCGTCTCCGCGCCGATGGGCGACCCTTCGGGGGGCAGCGAGGGCTCCGGCAGCGGGTTCTTCAGGGAGCTGGACGCTTCGCCCGGATCGCCGGGGCCCAGGAGCGGTATGGACCAGGAGTCGCAGAGCCGGCGGACCGAAGCCAACGTTCACAAATGGTTCAACGAGCTCGGCGAACTGACGCGGAAGCTGGCGTTCCAGAACGGCGTGCGCCACCTCATCCTGGCCGGGCCCAAGGAGCGAACCTCGGAGTTCCGGAAAGGGCTGCCGCAAGAGATCCAGGAGAGGGTCGTCGCGGAGGAGAACATCCCCTCCGAGGCGCCGGAGAAGGGCTTCTTCGACCGGCTGGAGGCCGTCTACGAGCGGGCCGAGAAGGAGCGGGAGATGGCTTTGATCTCCGAGGCCCGCGAACGGGGCGTGCGGGGCGTCAAGGACACTGTCGAGGCTCTCCGGGAGGGACGGGTCTACCATCTCATTGCCGTCTGGGGCCTGGAAGGCGAGGTGCGCTGGTCCGACGCCGAAGGGCTCGCCATCATGGACATAACCAGGGAAGAGTCACCTTACAGCGGGGAGCCCACCAGGGTGCGCCCACTCATGGACGTGTTGCTGGACCTCGCAGCGGAGCGTGGGGCCCGCGTGGAGCTCGTGCGCGGCGAGGACGAGGTCGCCGGGACTCCGAGCGAGGACGCGCAACAGGAGCGCGAACCGGAAGATACCGTCGGCATCCTGCGCGAAGAGTTCGAGGGGCTCGCCGGCCTGCTGCGCTACTAGCGGACGCCGGCTATCTATCTGGGCGAGGCCGGGTCATCAGGCGTGCCGCGTCCTCGCTCGGGAGGGGCTTGGCGAAGTAGAAACCCTGAACGAAGTCGCATCCAAGCTCCCTGAGCTTCTCGAGTTGCGCGTGGGTCTCGACGCCCTCCGCGACCACCGCGAGGTCCAGGGATTGAGCGAGGCTGATCACCCCCGACACCAGCACCGTGTCGTCGAGGGATCTCCCGAGGCCGTGGGTGAAGGGACGGTCTATCTTCAAAAAGTCCACGGGGAAGCGGCGAAGATAGGCGAGCGAGGAGTACCCGGTGCCGAAATCGTCCACGGCGAGCTTTACGCCGAGGGCTTTCAACTTACGCAATTGGGTGACGGTCGTCTCGGCGCCATCCATCAACGTGCCCTCGGTGATCTCCAGGATCAGTGCCTCCGGGAGAAGTTCCGTGTCGCGCAGGGCATCGGCGACCCCCTCTACCAGGTCTTCCTGCTGGAACTGCCGCGCCGAGAAGTTCACGCCGACGTGCGGCCGGGCCCCGGACTGCGCCTCGGGCCATGCCTCCCACCACGTCCGTACCTGCTCGCAGGCATCCCGCAATACCAACCGCCCGAGGGGTAGGATCAGGCCGGTCTCCTCGGCGGCGGGGATGAAGGCGTCGGGGCCCAGCAGGCCGCGTTCCGGGTGTTCCCATCGCGCCAGGGCTTCGGCCCCGACGAACTCTCCGGTCTCCATCGAGACCTTCGGCTGGTAGTACACCCGGATCTCCCCCCGCTCGACGGTGAGGCGGAGGTCTCGCTCCAGCGTCAGGCGTCCCGAGGCGCACTCGCGCATGCCCGGATCGTAGACCTCGTAGCGGGCCTTGCCGTTCTCTTTCGCCCGGTACATCGCCAGGTCCGTGTCGCACAGCAACTCCTGGGCTTCGCTGCCGTAGGAGATCCGGGGCACCACCCCGATGCTGGCGGTAACGAAGAGCTCGTGCCCGTCCACCACGAACGGGGACCGTAGCTCGTCCTCCAGGCGGCCAGCCGTGGCGGCAGCCTCCCAATCTCCCTCCACGTCTTCCAGAAGGATCGTGAACTCGTCCCCGCCGAGGCGCGCGACCGTGTCGGCGGGCCTGACGCTGGAGATCAGGCGCCCGGCCACCGCCACTAGCAGCCCGTCCCCCACCTCGTGGCCCAGAGAGTCGTTGATGACCTTGAAGTCGTCCAGGTCCAGAAAGAGCATAGCCATCGAGTCTTCGCGCCGATCCTCGCGCGCCAGCGCGTGATCCAGGCGGTCCGCGAACAGCGTCCGGTTGGGGAGGCCGGTGAGAGAGTCGTGGAAAGCTTGGTAGTAGAGACGCTCCTCCAGGCCCTTGCGCTCGGTGATGTCGAACATCACGCCCTGCCAGAACCGGGGAGCGCACTCGTCGTCCCGCATCAGCACGGCCGCGTCGCGCACCCAGACGACGCGGCCGTCGCGGGAGATCATGCGGTACTCGACCTCGAAAGGATCGCCGGTCTCGTTGGTGCGCCGGACCTCCGCGAGGATGCGCTCGCGGTCTTCCGGTGGAGGACCTTCGTCCAGAGATCGGGATCCGCCAACCACTCCTCCGGGGCGTAGCCGGGCATCTCCTCCATCTGCGTGCTCGTGTAGACGGAGGAGCTGATGCCGTCCGCGTTGTCTATGTAGGTGACGGCGGGGATCTGCTCGACCAGCGTACGGTATCTCTGCCCCGCCTCTCGCAGCGCCCTCTCCGCCCGCAGGCGTTCGGTGACGTCATGGACGGTGCCGATCAGGCGCTTCGGCAGTCCCTCCCCGTCGCGGATCGCCTCGCACTGGGTGTGAACGTCGCGCACGTCCCGTCGGGGCGGACGATGCGGTAGCCGACGCTGACGTTTTCTCCGCCGTAGAGAGCCCGGCGGATGGAACGCAGTACGTCCCGCAGGTCGTCTGGGTAGACGAACCGGAAGAACGAGCGATAGTTCGGCACGAGGTTGGCCTCCGTTATCCTCCCGGCCCCGTCGAGAAGCACCATGCCGACGGCAACGCTTTCGAAGATGGCGGAGAGGGGGGAATCCAACCTCGCCGAACCGCTTCCTGACGGTCCCGGAGAGCAGCAAGCCGCCAGCGAGCGTTCCAGCGAGAACCGACGCCAAGACGACGATCCCAAGAGCCTTTGTTCAATCCGCGCGCGCCACACGTCTGCCCTTCTCAGCCCACCCCCGAATGATACGCGCACAACGCGAGTGGCGCTCCTATCCGAGCCGGATGCACGCCCCGTGGGTAATGTCCGGGTCCAGCTCCCTCGCGCCTCCCGCTCCGGCAACAAGCCTCACCGCGCACGGATCGGGACCGATGGCGTCGAGGCGCCGCCGCGCGTCGCCATCCGCCGGACCAGCGAAAGAGACCGTGCAGCGCCCGAGAATCACTGCGGTCTCGCCTCCTTCCCGGGCCGCCGGGTTGCCCGCCATTGCGGCATAGGAGCGCGTGGCTTCTTCCGGACTGGAGGTCGTGATCTCCAGGGCGGACACACCGGTCGCTCCGTTGGGGTGATCGGCGTTCCGGCCAGCCGGGACGCGCCGGGTTCTGGGGGTGAGATCTTCGATCAGGAACGGCAGCACCCGGCCTTCCTGCGCGACGCTGGCGCTGCGCCACCGGATCTCTTCTCCATCCGGCAACCGCCTTCCACCATCGTCCAGTCCCTCCACATCGAAACCGGCCTCCCGCAGCCTCCCCGCGCCCGCCGCCAGGTCGTCTGAGGCCAGGCAATGGTTCACGAAGCCGCCGGTCGTGGCGAATCGCCGCCAGCCCCACACGTTGTCGCGGGGATCGTCGGGGTCCAGGAAAGCCACGAGCTCCAGGTAGGAGCCGTCGTGGAAGGGGATCAGGGCGTTGCGGGTGAGGCCGTCGGCATGTTCGCCGCCGGATGTTACCGCGAAGCCGAGCCGCTCGTAGTCGCGCGTGGCCTGCTCCAGATCACGGACCAGTATTACCAGATGATCCAGGCCCGCAATCATCGTGCGCCTCCCGAGCGAACCACCGGATCAGGGGCTCTTCGGAGGATCTGGAGACGGGAATTTTTTCGGCTACCGCGCCGGGTGAGGCGTCGCGGGGCTCCGGTTCAGGCCCCTCCCAACGCTCCATCGTGCGCCGGGGCAGGTAGACGATCCCGAGCCACAGAACCAGGGCCGCGCAGAACACCGCCACCATGATCCCGAACTGCCACAACTCCGCCGTCAAGCGCCCGCCTTTCCAACTTCCTCGTGTCCGGTCCCCGCCTCCCGGCGTTCGCGCCGGCTCCGGATCGTGCTCCCGACCACGAGGCCGCCGGAGATCAGAACGAGGTTCTTGACGACGAACTCGCCCTCGGTCGTCAACAGAAGCGGATTGTAACCCTGGAAGGCCACGTCAGGCTTGACCAGCAGCACCAGGAACGTGCCCGCCATCTGCATCAGGAAGAACAATAGGGTAATCCGCAGGAAACGGCCCGAGATCAACCCCAGCCCCACCAGTATCTCCCACATCCCAAGGAACGGGACGAAGAACGCCGGCGGCACCCAGTACACCGTGCCGGACACCAACTGGGCCACCGGGCTCACGTCGAAGACTTTCAGGGCGCCGAACCAGATGAAGGTAAGTCCGAGCGAGACCCGCAGGAAGAGAACACCATACTCCGAGAGAAAGTGGATCACCCGCTCGTCCACCCTCTCGAAGAGCGTCGAAACCGTGCCCGCAGAGCCTTTCACCATTGCCTCCAATGGGTTACACGCTGTTACGAATAGATGCTAACCCGTTACATGATGGCAGGCCGTGAACCCCTTAACCGCCGGCATTGCCTAGTTGGCGGGTGCGAGGTCTCGCCTTCTCAGGAGCCAGCCGGAAGCTCTCCGCGGGGGGTTAGCTCGAACATTACCTCGACCAGCACGGTCTCCAGGAGATCTTCGAGCCTGCGCTGGCCGCGGTCTCGGGCTTGCTCCAGGGAGCGATCCAACCACGCCAGAGCCTCCAGGTTTTCTGTCTCTAGCACCCTATACTCCAGGTTCATCAGCCTACGATGCCTTTCTATATCCTTATGTTCCCTATGTCCCTCAGCCGCCGGACGATTGCGGTTCCTCAGGTTCCTCATTCCGGCGGCAACGGCGTCACCCGGCTGAGGGACAGCCCGGCTTCGGAGAGCCAGATCATGCCCGAGTGCAGCGTCTGCGCCTGCCGCTGCGTCTCCGAAGGCCAGTTGTCCGCCACCTCCTGCAGCACGGCCGTCTTGACGACGAGCTGCCGGGGTCCTACGAACCTGGTCAACTCCTCCTGTTGCTTGAGCGCCTCGCCCAGGTTTACCCGCTCCATCCAGTCGAAGGTAGCCCAGACAGTACGCCCCGTGTCCGCCTCTTCCGCGAGGATTCGCCGAATGGCGTCCCCTCGACCGTCCAGGGGCTCTACCTCGGCGCTGAAGCGGAAGCGACCCTCGCGCTCCAGGCGCGTGACGTCCAGCCCGTTGCGCTCGAACTCCTCGCGCAACTCGCCCTCCGAGGCCGGCTCGTGGCCGTGAAACTTGACCAGCAGCCCACCACGGGCCTCGGCCACCTTGAAGAAGGCCACATCGAGGCGGTGCAGAAGCTCCGGTGTCTCGGCGATCCCGATGACGTTGTCCGGCACCACCAGAAACGACCGCAACTGCGCCGCCAGCGTCCGTTCGCTCTCCTCCCTCTGCCGCAGGAAGTCGTCGAGCGCCTCGCGCCGGATGCGCCAAGACTTGCCGATTTTGATGCACGGTAGCCGCCCCTCACGGCACCAGCGATAGACTGTCACCTGCCCCACACCAAGATAACCAGCCACCTCCGCCGCCCCCAATAACCCCTTCTCAGACCCGGAAGTCCCGCTCATCCGTCGATCACCACGATCCATCGGCTTCAGCATCTCTACAGAGAGTAACAGAATTTTACTGTACTTTGATGGACAGTGTCCGATTTTTGTGGACCCAAATTATGCAATCGAACTCGATCATGCCGGGGGTTACGACGCTGGTATCGGTGGAAGGTTGCGCGGTCGATACGGAGGTTGGAGGACGGTTCAGAGTGTGACGTGCGCGCTGACCTCTAGCACGGACCTGAAATTACTGGCCCGTTCGTGCCGGGTTGGTATTCCATGGTCCTTCGACGAACCGGATTTCGGTAGCCGCAGCGCCCTCCGGTTGCGCCACGAAGCGGACGAGCCGCTCCCCTTCCTCGGCCAGGGCGTCCCGGTCCTGCTTCGGCAGGGGCTCGAACGGGGTGATCGCGAGCGCCGCCGCTTTCTTCGTATGCTCGACCTTCCACGTGCCGCGCACGAAACCGTCGACGAGCACGGTGGCCGGAACCATGCCGTTTCTGGAGGCGATCACCCTGCGATGATCGTCCGCGATGACGCGGCTGCGGTCGGCGTGGGACAGGATCAGGTTGTCGAACTCGGGCAGGAAGCGCGGCGGCGCGGGGATTTCGGGGTCGGGGCGTGGCGCGTCCGGCAGATCGAAGACTTCGTTGCCGCGTTCATCGCGGAATGTGTACAGACGGGGCCGCAGACGCTCGAACACCCCGCGTAGCCGGGTCAGGCCCGACCACGTCTGCGCGTCCTTGATGGTAGCCGGGCCGAAAGCACCCAGGTAACGCGCGACCATTTCATCCAACGTGGAGTCGTGGTTCAAGGGACGGCCGAGCCAGGATTCAGCGGTCGTGTGGGCGGCGGGGCCGCCCCTGCCCCAGACACCGCGGGGCGGCACCTGAACGAGCGGCTCCCGGCCACGAACGGCGTGGGCGAGAGAGGCTGGTGCGCGATCCGGCCACCTCTCCGCCAGCAAACCGCCGAGTTCTTTGCCGGTGCGGGGACGTTCTTCGAGCAGTGTCCGGCCGGCGGCGGCGACCGCCTCAAGATCCATCCCCTTCAGAGCCGCGCCGTGGGAGTGGTTGGAGGAGAGAACGCGGTCGAAGATGGGCTGCACCAGGGGACGCAGCGCCAGGCAGTCGCCGGCCGTGACCAGATGGATGGTGTTGCGCATCAACGCGATGCGAACCGCGCGCCGGTCCAGGATCAGGCGCGACAGCTCGTCAGGATCGAAGTCCTCCAGCCGCGTCCACAGTCCAATGTATGGTGGGTTTGGCGCCTGGGCCTGTATACCGACGAGGTGCTCGATGGCCTCGGCGGCGGAGAGTTTCCGGCGGCGCAGCAGCATCTGGCGCTCCAACGTGGCCCGGTTGAGCGCCCGAAGGTTGAGCATCTCGGCCGTCATCTCACTGCTCCACCTTTCAAGGATGCCTCGGTGCCTCCAGCTTCTCCCACACCACGCGCCAGGCCTCCTCCCGCTCCAGGGCGACGGCGGCCTCGAAGAGCTTCCGCGCCACCCGCGCCCGCAGCGTGAGCCCGGACCCCGCGGCCAGCCGCGCGAGGTTCCTCTCCTCGGCCGCCGCCCGCATGTCGGCGATGCGGTCCCTGGCGAATTCCCTTTCCCAACCCAACGGATACATGCTACTGAATCCCCCTTTCTTTGAGCGTGATGTGAACGTACTATCCAAAGAGGTCATAACCGTTCCTGATAGGTCGACGGTTCGGTGAAATTTCCTGGAGGTGGTCCTTTGTACGGCAGGCGTCCCACGACGAGGCTGCTCTCGATGCTGGAGCTGTTGCAGGCGCGGGGCAGGATCGGTGGTCCGGAGCTCGCCCGCAGGCTGGAGGTCGGGGAGCGGACGGTGCGCCGATACGCCGTGATGCTCCAGGAAATGGGCGTGCCGGTGGAGGGCGAGCGTGGCCGACACGGAGCCTACTCCCTGAGATCCGGCTACAAGCTGCCGCCGATGATGTTCACCGAGGAAGAGGCGCTGGGCCTGGCGCTGGGGCTGCTGGCCGCCCGCTGGCTCGGGCTGGCGGGGACCGCGCCGGCCGTCGAGGGGGCGACGGCGAAGCTGGAGAGGGCGATGCCGGAGGCCCTGCGCGGGCGGGTCAGAGCGCTGGAGGAGACCATCTCCATCGCCGTCGCGCGGCCCGCAGCGTCCACGAGCAGCGAGGCTCTCCTGACCCTCGCCGCCGCCGTGGGCGAGCGCCGGCGGGTGCGCCTGCGATACCGTTCCGGGAGTTCGGGGGAGACCGAGCGGGCGGTGGACCCTTACGGCGTGATGAACTGGGAGGGGTACTGGTACGCGGCGGGCCACTGCCACCTGCGCGGCGGCCTGCGGCTGTTCAGGGTGGACAGGATCTCCGATGCCGCGCTGCTCGACGATACCTTCGCGCGTCCGGCAAGTCTCGACTCCCCGGAAGCCCTGCTCCGCGCAGTAGCTGAGACCACAGACGACGAGTGGTCGGTCGAGGTGCTGCTGGAGACGGAGACAGAGGACGCCCGCTGGCAGCTACCGCCGATAGGATTCTCCCTCCAGGAGGCGGAGGGCGGAACGCTCGTGCGATGCTCGACCCGGGATCTGGCGTGGGTGGCGCGCGTACTGACCGGCCTCGAGTGCTCATTCATCATCCGGCGCCCGGACGAGCTTCGTGAGGCACTTGAGCGACGCGCCAGGGAGATGCTCGTCCTCGCGAAACGCACGGAGGACTCCTCATAGAAAAAGCCGGTCCCCCGTTGTGGTGGGAGACCGGCGCTTTGATCCTGTAGCTCTTATTTACCGGGCGCGCGCAGAGGCGTTGAACTCCTCGACGTTCATCACCGGCTTGACCCTCTGCTGGAAGCCCTTGGTAACGAAGTCGTCCCTCATCATATCGTCGGCGAGGGCGTTGCCGATGGAGGCCATGATCATGCCCTGGTCCAGCGACAGGTAGTAGTCGGACACCCGGCCCGAGTCCACGTTGACGGAGTCGCGGAAACCCCACTCCGTGTACGCGCCGTCGAAGTCCTCTTCGAGGTTGACGAGGTTCTGCAGCGTCTGATCCGGAGCATAGCGGAGCGCCAGGAACGCCGCGTGCGGGGTCACGACGCCGTTGGTGTACTCGGAGGCCGCCGGGTCCGGCTTGGGCTCGCGGCCCTCGCAGCCCGCGAATCCGCGGTCAACGAGCGTCCTGTCGTTGTTGGACGGGTTGCCGTTGGGGTCCATCCCGGCCGCGTCAACCCCATAGACCGAGTAGCCGCCCTCGGGGACGTTGGACGGCGAGAAGCCCCAGTAACCGTACTGCGCCTCGTTGAGGCCGTGGTGGATCTGGGCCTTCACCGTGAGCGGGTGGTTGATCCGCCAGCTCTCCGGCGCCCACCGCTCCTCGGGGACGAACAGCGCCGGCATGAGCGCCTCGAACATGCTCCCGCCCCAACTGGGGACGAGGCGCGTGCCGTTGTACTCGTATGATCCCTCGAATACGTCCACGCCGTAGTAGGTGCGGGTGAAGCCTTCCGGCCTAGTCTCCTGGAAGCTCCAGTCGCAGGTGTTCGGGAAGGTCCGGTTGGCGCCGAAGTAGTGGCGCTGCGGGATCTCACCCTTCCCGATGCCGATATAGCTGGCGATGCGGCTCTCGCTCACTATCGTGTCGTAGCAGCACGGCGCCGATTCCGGCTCCGATTCCGTGCCGGGCGCGTAGTGGAACAGGATGCGGTTGGCGTCGGGCCGGTAGTAGAAGCCGAAGTCCATGCTATCGTAGATCGCCCCGGCCCTGCCCGACAGCTCCGGCGTGGTGTTGCGGACAAGCTGCAACCCGACCGCCAGCCAGCCGTTGTCCACGGAAGACAGCCAGGGCCTCAGGGGCTCGCCCGTCTCGGGCCACTGCGTGAGCTTCTCCCCATTGCGGATGTCGTACCAGTTGTAGTACTGACCGCTCGGCCCGTGACGCTCCATCTTTTCGAGCGTGGTGATCGTCGTGTCGAGCTTGGAGACGGCCTCCTCGTGGGTGATGATGCCGAGCTCCTCCGCGACGACCACACTCCATATGTAGGAGCCGATGTTGGTCGTGGAGGTTTTGACGCTCCGCTCCCCGTCCGCCCTGAGAGTATCGGCGGGCAGGCCCGTGTTCGGGTCGGTCATCGCCTCGAACGAGGCCCACGTGCCTTCGGCGTAACGGTACAGCGTCTGCTGCGCGGCCACGTCGCCGGACATGGCATCAGGTGAGATCTTCGCCGGTACGGCCTCCTCGGGACTTGCCTGCGGAGCGGCCCCCGCCTCCTGGCCCGCCACGGCGAAGATCGCCAGGGCCCCGCCGCGACGAACGCTACCAGCATCACCATCGTCGTTGCTCCGGTCAACGAAATCTTCCGCATAGAGCCACCTTCCCCAAAACTTACCAAATCACCCTAACTAACGATTGCCCGTTTATACACGTTTTGTGTAGGCCGTGTCAAGAGAGAAGGGGTATCCTGAGTATACTTACTTTCTGGACTTTAAGAATTCGCGGCGGCGATTATCCGGCGTGCTGGAGGAAATCTTCGATGGCGCGGGCGGTCTTTCGGGCTGGCTCTCCGAAGAGCATGGAGTAGTGGTTGGCGCTTTCGAGAGGGGTGTCGGAGCGGATGTCGAGGGCTTCTTTCATGGCGGCGAGGGATTCCGCGGAGATCAGGGGTTCGCTGCCGGGAAAGAAACCTTCGGAGGGACGGACGAGGGCGACGGGGCAGCGGACGGCGCTCATCTCTTCGGCGGTCGGGGCGCGCGAGGAGACCCAGGGCGAGTCTTCGTTTGCGGCCTTCGAGGAACCCTTCGGCTGGTAGCCGCCCTCGATCTTCCCGAGATCGTACAGGTAGTAGCCGGCGAGGTCAGGCGGCAGATCGTCCATCGTCAGGCTCTGGCCGGGGAACCAGAAGTTCAGGTAGTCGTCAGGGCTCTCGAAGACCGTGTCCAGGCGGGAGAAGGCGCGGGCGAGCCCTTCTTTCATCTCTTCCGCCTCCCGTTTCTCCTCGTCGGATATGTCTTCCGAAGAACGTTCGATGCGCGGCCAGCCGCCGTCGAGCAGCACGATGGCCCGCACGCGGTTCGGGTGGCGGAGGGCGGTCTGGAGGGCCACGAAGCCGCCCATCGAATGTCCGACGAGGACGGCGCTTTCCAGGCCGAGGTGGTCGAGGATCCGGATCACATCGGATGCGTGGGCGTCGAGACCGTAGCCGCTGTCGGGCTTGTCCGAGCCGCCCCGGCCGCGCAGGTCCACCGCCGCGAGGGAGTGAGCAGGGACAAGATTTCGCGCCAGGCCGTTGAAGGCCCGGTGCTGGGCTGTGATGCCGTGCAGACAGACCAGCGGATCTGGGCCTTCGCCGGCGCGGCCCAGCGCGAGGTTCACCTCTCCGGGCACGCGTTCCATCGTCCACGGGCTCTTCTCCATGACGAGGGATTATACTGCCTCATCATGGACTACTTCGAGAACGTGCTGGAGGCCGTTGGGGAGACGCCCCTGATCCGTCTCGGGCGCATCGAACGCGACGAGGGCCTCGCTGCGATGCTGCTGGCGAAGGTCGAGTACATGAACCCCGCCGGCTCGGTGAAGGACCGTCCCGCCGTGAAGATGCTGGAGGTCGCCGAGAAAGAGGGGCTCCTGAAGCCGGGTGGGACCGTGGTCGAGCCGACGAGCGGGAACACCGGGGCGGGCTTGGCTTTAGCGGCGGCGGTCAAAGGTTACCGCTGCATCTGCGTGATGCCGGAGAAGGCCAGCAAGGAGAAGCAGGATCTCCTGAAAGCAATGGGCGCGGAGGTCGTCGTCACCCCGAGCGCGCCGCCGGATGACCCGGAGAGCTACTATGCGGTGGCCGAGCGGCTGGCGAACGAGATACCGGGCGGCTTCAAGCCGGGCCAGTACGAGAACCCGGCGAACCCCCTGGCCCACTACGAGACGACCGGGCCTGAACTCTGGCGGCAGACGGCCGGACGCATCACGCACTTCGTCGCCGGCATGGGCACCTGCGGGACCATCACCGGCACGGGGCGTTATCTCAAGGAGCAGGACCCGGACGTAAGGGTCGTCGGGGTTGACCCGGAGGGCTCCATCTTCTCCGACCCGGAGAACATCCACCAGTACGCCGTGGAGGGCGTCGGCGAGGACTTCTATCCCGGCAACCACGACGGCTCCGTGGTGGATCAGGTCGTGCAGGTGGACGACCGCGAGTCGTTCCTGATGACCCGCCGCCTGATGTCCGAGGAGGGGCTCTTCGTCGGGGGGTCGTGCGGCATGGCCGCCGTCGGGGCGGTGCGGGCGGCGAAGGGCCTGCCGGGAGGCGCCGTGGTCGTCGTGCTCCTGCCTGACACGGGACGCAACTACGTCTCCAAGGTCTTCGACGACGAATGGATGCTCGCCAATTCTGGCGCGACGGAGGAAGACCTGCAACGGCCGTACCGTATCTTCGAGGAGGGATAGATGGAGTTCGCCCAGAGGGGCTTTGCCACGCGGGCCATCCACGTCGGGCAGGAGGCCGACCCGGCGACCGGCGCTACCATCGTACCGATCTACCAGACCTCCACCTACACCCAGCAGGCGCCGGGCGAGCACAAGGGCTACGAGTACAGCCGCACCGGCAACCCGACCCGCGCGGCGCTCGAAGAGTGCATGGCGGCCCTCGAAGGCGCGGAACACGGGCTCGCCTTCGCCTCCGGCCTCGCCGCCACGACGGCCGTGATGAGCCTGCTGTCGCCGGGAGACCACGTCGTCGCCGGCGACGACCTCTACGGCGGCACCTACCGCCTCTTCGACAAGGTGCTCAAGGAGGGCAACAAACTCGACTTCGACTACGTCGACACCGCAGATCCCGAATCCGTGGAGCGGGCGCTGAGTCCGGAGACGAAGATGCTCTGGATCGAGACGCCCACCAACCCCATGCTCACCCTCTCGGACATAGCGAAGCTCTCGGAGATGGCCCACGAGCGGGGTGCGGTGGTGGCGGTGGACAACACCTTCGCCTCGCCGTACTTCCAGAGGCCGCTGGACCTCGGGGCTGACATCGTGGTGCATTCGACGACCAAGTACATGGGCGGGCACTCGGATGTGATCGGGGGCGCGGTCATGACCTCAGACGAAAGTCTCCGCGACAGAATAGCTTTCTACCAGAACGCCGCGGGCGGGGTGCCGGGGCCGTTCGACGCCTGGATCGTGCTTCGCGGTCTCAAGACCCTCGCCGTCCGCATGCGCCAGCACGAGGAGAACGCACTGATGGTGGCGCGGTTCCTGGAGGAACATCCGCAGGTCGCCACCGTAAACTACCCTGGCCTCCCGAGCCATCCGCAGCACGAGCTGGCAAAGCGGCAGATGAGCGGATTCTCCGGGATGGTGTCCTTCACCTTGAAGGGTGGCGCCGAGGCGGCCTACGCGGCGGTCCAGAAGACGGAGGTGTTCTCCTTCGCGGAGAGCCTCGGCGGGGTCGAGTCTCTCATCACGCACCCGGCGACGATGACCCACGCGGCCATCCCGAAGGAGCAGCGCGAGGCGCGGGGCGTCACCGACGGTCTGCTCCGGCTCTCGGTCGGCATCGAAGACGGAGAGGACCTCGTCGCCGATCTGGAGCTTGCGATAGGCGCCGGGTAGGCGCGACGGCTAGCCGGCCAGAACCTCCGGGTTGCGTTCGCGGTAATCGTCGCGCCAGGAGATCAGGGCTTCCAGCGGGCTCAGGTCGTAGTCCGGGCCGCCGACGCCCACGATCAGGTGCGTTATACCGTTCTCCACGTAGCGGTCGGCGTTGGGGGTCTGGTTGGGCCGGACGCTGATGGAGCGTTCTATCTCCTTCGGGTCCCGTCCGACTTTCTCGCACCAGTCATCCAATATCTTGCTCTTGCGGCCCGCTGCTTCAGGGTCGCCGAAACCGTTCCAGATGTGGGCGTGCTGGGCGACGATGCGCAGGGTCACTTTCTCTCCTCCGCCCCCGATCAGGACTGGAATCTCGCGGGTCGGAGGCGGGTTGAGCTTGCCCAAACGCTCCTCGATGACCGGCATCGCGGCGTCGAGGTCGCGTAGCCGGTCAGGCGCCGTCTTGAAATCGTAGCCGTACTCGTCGTAGTCTTTCTGGAACCAGCCGCTCCCGATCCCGAGTATGTGCCGCCCGCCGGAGATGTGGTCCACCGTGCGGGCCATGTCAGCGAGCAGGTTCGCGTTGCGGTACGAGTTGCACGTCACTAAAGCGCCGAACTCCACCCTATCGGTGACCTCGGCCATCGCCGCCAGAAGCGTCCAGCACTCGAAGTGTTCGCCGTCCGGATCTCCGTACAGCGGATAGAAGTGGTCCCAGTTGAAGAGCGTGTCAGCCCCCATCTCCTCCACCCGCAGCCACGTATCGCGCATCTGTCCGTAGCTCGCCTGCTGCTGGTGGATCTGAGCTCCTACTCGTACTTCTGCCATCCTTCGCCTCCTCCACGATCGTTGACTCGGGAGATTATGTCATCCGGGCAGAGATCCACCAGCGAGGGAGTAGAGATAGTCGGCTATAGTATCCGTCGAACCGTCCACGACAGGAGGTTAGAGGGATGTTCAGTGGTCTCATGCCAGCGATGGTCACGCCCTTCGACGAGAGTGGGGAGGTGGATCTCGAGGCCACCGGGGCGGTGGTGGAACGCTTCATAGGAGCCGGGGTCTCCGGCATCTCGCCCCTGGGAAGCACGGGCGAGTTCTCGCACCTCACCGGCGGCGAGCGGCGGCGCTTCGCCGAGGAGGTTACGAAGATCGTCGCCGGGCGCGTGCCGGTCGTGATCGGGGTTGGTTCGAGCGGCACGAGGGAGGCTGTGGAGCTCGCCCGCCACGCCGAGAGCGTGGGCGCGGACGCCGTGCTCGTCGTGTCGCCGTTCTACTGGAAGGTGGGAGAGGAGGCCCTCTTCCGGCACTTCGCAGCCGTGGCGGAGGCGGTCGGTATTCCGGTCCTGATCTACAACCTCCCGATGTTGACCGGGATAGTCCTCTCGCCCGCCCTGATCGCGCGCCTGGCCGAAGAGTGTCCGAACGTCGTCGGCCTCAAGGACACGGTCACCGAGTACAACCACGTCGTCGGCGTTCTCCAGGCGGTCAAACCTGTGAGGCCCGACTTCTCGGTGCTGTGCGGGTGGGAGGACCTGATCCTGCCGTCCCTGCTCGCTGGGGCCGACGGTTCCATATGCGCCTTCGCCAACGTCGCCCCCGAGTTGTTCGTGGATCTGGTGCGATCCGCGCAAAACGGAGATCTCGGCGAGGCGGCGGAGTTGCACCGCCGCGTCCTCTCGCTCGTGACCCTCGGCGCGCACAGCGACCCGCCCATAGGAGCCATAAAGCTGGCGATGAGAAAGCTCGGCGTCCCCATCTCCCCCACCGTCCGCGGCCCGGCCCTTCCCACCCCGCCTGAATCCCACGAAGCGGTAGAGGCCGTCCTCGAAAGCGCAGGTCTAGCTCCCGTCTCCGACCGGCTATAGCAACAAAGCCCACGCGGCGGTCGCGACGCCTAAAGCGCCGGTGAAGACGACGAGACCGAGGCTGATCCCCCGGAAAGCCCTCTCGGAGACCCGCTCCAGAGCCGCCGTTCCGACGATCTTTCCCACCAGGGCCGCGGGGATGAGGACGGCCGCGATCGGGAAGTGTCCTCCCTCGACGACGCCTCGAAAGGCGAGCACGGCGATGCCAAACACGCTAATCACCAGGAAGTAGAGGGCACTCGTCCCCCGGAAGTCGTGCTTCGGAAGGTCGCGGGCGGCGAGAAGTAGGATAATCGGGGGGCCGGCGAGCCCCGTCGAGGTGGAGAGAGCGCCGCTCGCCGATCCCGCCACCACAGGTCCCCACCGCGTCCCAGCCCCCGGCAGGCGGAGGTCTTTGAACAGGATCACGGCCGAAAGGACCACCACGGCCCCCACCGCCAGCCGGATGTACACCGGATTCACCGCGCGCAGAACCTCCGTGCCGACCACGATCCCCACGAACGCCGGCGGGAGCAACGCGAGCACCAGCCTCCGGTGAGCGTCGCGCCACGAGTCCCACACCACCGCTACGTTGATAAAGATCGAGAAGATCGTCGTCAGGACGATGACCGTCTTCGGCTCGTAGACGAAAAGCAGGAGAGGGGTGCTGATCAGGGCGAGCCCGAAGCCCGTCATCCCGGTCACGACGCCAGCCAGGAACGCCGCCGGCAGCGCCACCAGCAACGCCCAGTTCAACAAGGTCTCGCTCCCGGTTTATCCCTCACGGGGCAGATCCGCCCAGTGCTTCTCCAGGCCCTTCGCGTACCGGCGGGTCATCTCCGGTATCATCGTCCCGGCCGGTCCCCGCTCGACCCCGAACACCGTGCCCGGAAAGTCCAGCGGCTCCTGTATAGTCCAGATCCTCTCGTGCTCGTGTGGCGGCAGGATTTCCGCCGGATCACCGACCGCGACCCACCCGATGGGGACCAGCGAATCTTCTGGCAGAACCGTCCTGAGATGGACGACCCCGTTGACACGAATCTCCGACCCCTCGCCGATGAAAGCTCCGTTGAAGACCGTCGAGCCCGTCGCCAGGAACACGTTGTCCTCCACCGCGCAGCCCGTGAGGTAAGCTCGCGGCCCCACGAGGACGTGATCTCCCATCCGGACCGGATGCTTCGGCGTGCCGCGGATGACCGCGTTCTCCATCACGATGCACTCCGCGCCGATCTCGACCGCCCCGCCCTCGGCCGTCACCACCGCCCCGAAAAGGACGCGGCTGTTCTCGCCAATGGTCACGTCCCCGCAGATCGTCGCCGTGGGAGCCACGTAGGCAAGCTCGTGGACCTTCGGACGCTTACCCCGGTGTTCGAGCAGCAAGCTGAACCCTCCCGTTAGAATGGCAACATTCCGCCAGGCATTGCCGAGTACATTCGCGCGCAATCATCGAAGAGGTGAAAGGCGATGTCTGCTATCCAGCACCCTACTGAACCGTATCCAGGAGCGGGTAGACGACTACCTGCATGTCCGGATACTGCTCGAAGAGCGGTCGTAAAACAGAGTCATCCCGGTTGCACAGAGCCACCGAAACAACAGAGCGAGGACCGAACGCTCGAATCAGTTGCGCCGAGAAGAACGCCTGTCCCATGAGGGGCATTCCCAGGCGTTCGGCCTTCGTCTGCACGACGATTGCGTCCCTGTCTTCGAGCGTGACCTCCTCCTGCCGTGCGATGCGATGCTCGCCGTCTTTGACGATGACCCCGTCGAGCAAACGTCGTCCACAATCCTTCGAGCGTCGCACGGCCATGAACTCCTCGATTAGCGTCCCACCAACTTGCTGCCAGTACCAGCGGGTCATGGGAGTTTCGTGCTTGCTCACGGGTTTTGCTCGACGGGGCGGACCAGCTTCCAGGCTATCTCAACACGCCAGCGTAGAGACGTTCCCAGGCGTCCATCTCCGGCGTGAAGTAGCGGACCCGCGTCTTTTTGTACTCGCGGGTGGAGTACAGGGAAACGTATTCGGTGAGGCCGCTCTCCTCGGCCATCGCGTTGAGCACCGCCTCGCATTCCTCGGTCGTGCGGCCATGGACCATCGAGAACAGGGCGTAGGGCCAATCCTCGTAGACGGGGCGCTGGTAGCAGTGGGAGACGGCCTGGTACTGGGCGAACATCTCGCCCGCCTCCTCGACCCGCTCTTCCGGCACCTTCCACACGCCCATCGCGTTTGCCCTGAAGCCCGCCTTGCGGTGGTAGAGAACGGCGGAGAAACGGCGCATGATCTTGCGCCGCCGCAAGTCGTAGGCCCGGTCGAGCAACTCGCCGTAGGAGAGCCCGACCTGCTCCCCCCACAGGTCGAACGGCCTGGGCGTGAGCGGGATGTCTTCCTGGAGAGCCAGGATCGCCGCCCGGTCGTCCTCTGAGGTGTTGCGGTCGGCGCTCACGCGGTCTTTCTCGCCGTAGGCCGGAGCTTCCTTCTTGGCGGTGGCGCCCTGGTTCATGTCCAGGGTGACGCCTATCTTGAAGAGCTTGAGCGTGGGCAGGATGCGCGTCTTCTCGGAGCCGCTTATGTGGTGCAATACGTCCACGGTACCCTCCAGCCCGAGCCGCGAGTCCGGCGGAACGGCGACCGTGTACCAGAGGTTCAGTTCGTTGTTGCGCTCGTAGTTGTGGGAGACGCCGGGGTGCGAGTTCACGGCCTTCGCGCCAGCGTTGAGCTTCTCCTCGGGGATCTTGGCCGCCACCAGGGTAGACTGGTACCCGAGCACGCGGGTGTCGAAGATCGCTGAGATCTGGCGAATCACCTTGCCGCGCTTGAGGGACTCTATCCGGCGGATGACCTCGTCGCCAGCGACGCCGACCTCGCGTCCGATGGCGGCGAAAGGCTCCCGCTCCAGCGGGAACTCTCGCTGGATGAAGTTGAGTATGTCCTTGTCGGTGCCGTCCATCATGCGGCTTCCGGTAGTTGCGCTTACCACGGTTTGCAAGCCCTTCTCGACGATTTAATTACTTCACGCGGCCATAATAGCAGCAGCGTCCAGAATCCGGTATGAGAATCTTTACGATTCTCGCTGGTCATGATCTGGCTGGATCTGCGTTTCTGTTCCATGAACGCGCCTCTTCTCAATGGGTCAGCGGGTTCTGGAGATGGGCGCGCACGATCATGCGTATCAGGGTCGTGTAGCCGACACCATTCCTCGCCGCCCGCCGGCGAAGGGCATCAAGGTCCTCCTTCGGCAACCGAATGGAGATCTGCTCCAACTCTGGCTTCTCTATGACCACGTCATCGGCCTCCTCCCAGTGCAGATCACCGGTATCCGTACGGTCGTAGAAGTCGGCGATCTCGTCTACGTCGCCGCGCTCCAACACGCGTCGCTCCTCCGCCGCCAGCGTTTCCGGATCCTTACTCTCGCCCTGCTTCGGCTCTGCTTGGCTCATCCCGTGTACCTCCTCCGCTCGCTGTCGGTCATATCCCTCGCCGTCAGAGGTAGCGTCTCACCACCAGCCCCGCGCTCGCCCGCATAGCGCAGCATCGCCATGAACAGGTAACGTCCCGCCTCCGTCCGGCCCAGGCATCGGTAGATCGTCTCGGTCGGGTCCCTCTCCCCAGGCCCAACCCTCTTGAGCAACCGACCCCGATCCGAGAAGAGCGCTTCCTCGAACTCCTCCGGAGTGACGCCGTGGCGCGCTATATGCTCCACGCGATCTGGCCTCCAGTCCAACCTCTGGATCTGCGCCACGAGTCGAACTCCTCTCGTGATTCAATGTATCACAAACGCAACCTCTCGTCTCCACACAAGGAGGAGAACCCGAGGTTACCCTGGGCTCTCCCCATCACCTGCAACTGCAGAACTTGCGCTCTAAAAGTTCTGGCTACTTGCTCTCCTTCACGGTCGTACGCGGAGAGCGTTTGCCGTGCTTGGAGGTAACGTACCGCCCGCTGATGGCGGAGCGGTGCTTGCCCTTCGAGCCTTTGGATTTCGCCATGTTCTTCACCTCCTCTTTGACCCCGTCCAGGTCTTTCGCGGGGGGCGCCTTCCGGACGACGCCCCCTGTGTCGACGCGTTGCAGCGGATCCTGCCCGCTAAACGGAAACCTCGAGTACCGCGCCGGGCTTCTCGGCGATGAGGCCGAGGTGCCACCGGATGTAGTCGGCGGTTGCCTCCCTAGTCTGGCGGCGGGTGACTATGTCGTGGCCGAGCATGCAAATCCCCTGCCAATCGCGGTTGTCCTTTCGCCAGTCGATCTCCCCCAGGTGCGCGAGGCGCGACTTCCAGTTGACCTCGTCCGGGTACTCCGCGATCAGGTCGCGGCCGGCTGCGGCTAGAGCCCAGAAGGCCACGGCGTGGGAGTGGATGAAATCGGCCCGCGCCTCGGGCGGCCTGAGGTTACCGTCGCGGACCATCGCCCACTCGGAGATGTTTTCGGTGACCGCCTCCCAGTACGCGACCGCCAAGTCCCGGCTCGCCGCCTCCCTCTCGTCGTCGGCCTCGCTCTCCTTCATCTTTCCGAGGAGCTGCACGTCGGCATCGTAGAGCGCCGAGAGGGTTATGAACCTCGGCGACCTAGCAGAGAGGGAGACCCTCTCCTTCTCCACCCTGTTCCTGAAGACGGCCACCGCGGTCGCAACCTCCTGGGTGATCCGGTTCATCGGGTCGCGGTGGTCATAGAGGATGTCCAGCGACCTGGAGGTCTTCTGCACGGTCCGGTTGAGGTCGGAGAACATCTGCTGGTTCCTCTCGATATCCTCTGCAGGGAACAAGACAACGCTGATGGTCTGGTCCCCGAGCAGCTTGTTCTCCTTCAGGGCTTCTTCTATAGCGGCCCTGCGGTGCTGACCGTCGTTGATGAGGAACTCCGCTTCGAGCGGCACCGTGAGCACCCCGATGCTGGGGTCGAGGTCCGACGATACGAAACCCGCCTCGGCATCGAACGAGGCGGTCAGACTGGAAAAGACCCAATCATCCTCGTGCTCCAGGATGTAGCGGGTGATCTCCGGCACCCGCTTTGTGGAAAGGACCCTCTGCGCCCTGACCTCGGGCGGGAGCTCCGCCCAGTCGCGGAAGGTGAACAACCTCGGGATCACCTTCAGCGGCAGCATCGCGACGTAGTAGTCGCGAGCGCCCTGCTTCCCCTTGATCGCGGGAAACGACATCTCCATGCTCGTCATGACGAGCCTCCTTCCGTCGCGGTTCGGCCGTTGTACGTTTGTAAACCGAACCTGTTTACGTATATACTTTATTAATTGGGACGTACTTTGTCAATAGTACGTAATAATATTATTTCGACCGACGTATTTTACTATTCTGTAAGTATACAGCGAGTCTGAGTCGTTCGATATTCCTCGGTGGATGGCTACTTGTACGAAACGCGTTGCGAGGGTCCAATCACGACTCTTTGCAAGCGAAATCATCCGGCAGCTTGTCAGAAGGCAAGATGTAGCCGTCGGTGGTTCTTACTGCTACGTCTGCACTATTACGTTAGCGACGCGGAACGTGACTATCCGGCTACCCCCGCGCCTCCATCGCCTTCTGGTACTCGGCGTAGACGGCCTGCACGTCTTTCCAGACGAGGCGTTTGGTCTGCTGGAGGTCGTCGCCGCGCTGGCGCAGCACGTAGGCCGGGTGGAAGGTCGCCATCGTCTTGGCGCCGTGGACCTCGTACCATTTGCCGCGGTCTTTGGTGATGCGGAAGTCCTTGTCTATGAGGGTCTTGGCCGCCGGGCCACCGAGGCACAGGATGATCTCCGGCTTCACCGCCTCCATCTGGGCCTCGAGGTATGGGTTGCAGGCCCTGACCTCGCTCGTCTTGGGCTGACGGTTCTTCATCCGGCCGCCCTCCTCGACCGCCGCCCGGCATTTGACGATGTTGGTGAGATACACCTGATCCCGGGTCAACTCCACCGCCGCCAGGATGTCGTCGAGGAGCTTGCCGGCCCGCCCGACGAAGGGAAGGCCCGTGGCGTCCTCGTTCTCGCCCGGCCCCTCGCCGACGAGCATCAGCGGCGAGTGTGGATCTCCGGTCCCGAAGACCGTGTTCGTGCGGCTGAGGGCCAGGTCGCACCGGGTACACACCGCCACCTGCCGGGCCAGCTCGGCGAGCCGCGCCTCGCGATCCTCGCCGCCTTCCGTGCTGTCGAAGAGGCTATCCAATGCTCCTCCCCTATCGTCCTGAATACGTATTGCCTGTGCTATTCTACCGCCGTACCGGGGCGGAGTTCGGGAGAGACACAGGCCATGAGCATCATAGAGTTAAACGGGGTGGATAAATTCTTCGGAGACTTCCAGGCCCTCGAAGACATAGACTTCTCCGTGGACGAGGGCGAGGTCGTTGTCGTGATCGGCCCTTCGGGGTCCGGCAAGAGCACGCTGCTGCGGTGCATGAACGGGCTTGAGGGGATCTCCTCCGGCGAGCTGATCGTGGACGGGATGAAGGTCGGCGACAAAGACACGGACATAAACCGACTGCGGAGCGAGATCGGGATGGTCTTCCAGCAGTTCAACCTCTACCCGCACATGACGGTCGCCCAGAACATCAAGCTCGCCCCGATGAAGGTGAAGAAGGTCCCCGAGAAGGAGGCCGGGGAGCGGTGCATGCGTCTGCTGGAGCAGGTCGGCATCCCCGAGCAGGCGGACAAGTACCCCGAGAGCCTGTCGGGCGGGCAGCAGCAGCGGGTCGCCATAGCGCGGGGGCTGGCGATGGAACCCAGGATCATGCTCTTCGACGAGCCCACGAGCGCGCTGGACCCGGAGATGATCAACGAGGTTTTGGAAGCGATGGCCAGCCTCGCCGACGGCGGCATGACGATGGTCGTCGTAACCCACGAGATGGGCTTCGCCCGGCGCGTGGCCGACCGCGTGATATTCATGGACGAGGGCCGCATCGTCGAGGTCGGTCCCCCCGAGCACTTCTTCCAGAACCCCGAAAACGAGCGCACCAAACACTTTTTGGACCAGATCCTCCACTAACCGGAGGCCCGCCGGAATGGAACGCCTGCACCGGAGCAAACGCCTCAAGATACTTCTGGGGGTGGTGACGCTGTCGCCGCTGCCCGCCTACCTGCTGTCCTTCCTGCTCCCGTTCCTGGCGTTCATACCGATGATCGCGCAGTTGGAAGAGGGCTCTTCGTCGGAGGAGCCGCCGGCGTGGTTCTTCGTGATGTTCTTCGGGAGCTTCGCCGCACAGATGCTGGTGTGGCTGCTGGTGCTCGCCCTGATCATCTTCTACATCGTCCACCTGTTCACGACCGACCGGGTGAGGCAAGATAAGAAGGCGCTGTGGGCGGTCGTGCTCTTCCTGGGCAATTTCTTCGCCATGCCCGTCTACTTCTACTTCTACGTGTGGCAGGACCCTGATGAGACTACCGGAGAGCCGGCTTGAGCAAACTCTGGAAGGTGGCGCTCGGGTTGGCGGCCGTCTCGCCGTTCTTCCTGGTCGCGGCCTTCGCCGGCATCCTCGCCGCCACGGTCATGTTCCTCCCGGAAGCTCCGGCCCGGGGTTCCGGAGAGCTGCCGGATGAATTCTTCGAGGCTTTCGCGCGGCACTTCGTGCTGGTGTTCGCGGGCGTCGCCACGCTGTTCCTTGCGGTCCTCCTGGGGATAGCGACGCCCATGATCCTGATGCTACACGCCCTCTCCAGCGAGAGAATGGAACAAGATCAGCGGACAACCTGGGTCGTCGTGCTGCTCCTGGGTGGCATCCTCGTGGCGCCCTTCTACTGGTACCTGCACGTCTGGCAAGAGCCCGGGTTCCCGGCTACGTAGGGAGCCCTCAAGCCACGCCGCACCAGTCCGCCAGGAGGCAGGCGATGGTCTTGGTCGCCGTGAGCAGTTCCGTGATGTTCAGGTGCTCATCGGGGGCGTGGGCGTGTTTCACGTCGCCCGCGCCGTACATCACGCACGGCGTCTCGCCGAAGCGGACGAAGAGGCGCATGTCCGCGCCGTAGGGAACGCCCTCGACGGCGGGCGGCTCACCCGTCGCCAGCTCGTGGGCGCGCTTTATGGCTTCACAGATCGGGGCGTCGGTGGGGACCTCCGCCGGGGCGAACTGGCCGCCGAACCATTCGAGCTTCGGCGGTTGCTCGCGGAGCCAGGGGTCGCGGTCGGCGACGGAGGCGATGCGCCGCGCGACGATCTCCCGGAAAGGCTGGACTTCTTCGCCGGGGATCAGGCCGACCCTCACCTCGGCGACGAGCGACTCGGGGACGGTGGAGGCCCAGTTCCCCGCGCGCACGACCCCGACGTTGATGGGGACCTTGTTGGATATCCCGTCATAGAGCGGATGGGAGAGCACAGCGTTGCGTTCGGCTTCGAGCGCCCGCAGCTCCTCGAAGATGGGGACGAACTTCTCCAGCGCCGAGACGCCCTGGTCGCGCACGGCTGCGTGGGCGGAGCGTCCGGGTACGGTGAGGCGGAACACGAGCGAGCCGCCCTGGGCGGGAACAAGGGCAAGGCGGGTAGGCTCCGTGATGAGCGCCACGTCCGCCCGGTATCCCCGCAGCACGGCCGACAGCGCGCCGAGGCCACCGCTCTCCTCGCCGACCGTCGCGGCCACCGTCACGTCGCCCCGGAGCCGGATGCCGAGGTCCGAGAGGGCGTCGAGCGCCACGAGGTGCGTGACGAGGCCGCCCTTCATGTCGCACGAGCCGCGTCCGTAGAGGAGGTCGCCCTCGACCTCGCCGGCGTGCGGGTCGCGGGTCCAGGACGCCGGATCTCCGGGCGCCACCGTGTCCACGTGCGCGTTGAGGAGGATGGAACGTCCTCCCCCGGTCCCGGTCCTCACGCCCGCGACGTTGGGACGGTTCTCGTAAACCTCCTGCTCGCCGACGTGGTCCAGGTAAGGCTCGACTTCTTCTGGCGTGGCCTCCCAGAGGTCCGCGTCGAGGCCGCGCTCCCGGAACGCCGCCTCGACGACCTCCTGGACGGCGCCTTCCTCGCCCGTGACCGACGGGACGCGCACCAGGTCTTGCAGCAAGCGTACCGTCCTATCTCTTCGGGCTTCGACGGCGCGCCCGATCTCCCGCGCCGTCGCCGTGTCGAGATCCCCCACTTCCGGCCTCCTTCCCGCTTACGCCGGCAACGTAGCACGCGATTGCGTACCCGGTCAACGCGCCCCGTCTTCCCGGCCGGACTTGCGCGGACGGCGCCTCCTCTGCTATAGACTGGTCTGTAACCTGGTGTTATGGAAGATGCACCGGGCACTATTGGAGAGGATGGAGCATTGAAGATTCCGAGAAACATTCTCAGGGCAGCGCTGGTCTTCGCGGCCCTGGCGTTTACCGTGGCGTTCGCCGCAGCCTGCGGCAGCGGTGGCGGCGGGGGCCAGGGCGGAGGAGACGAAGACATAACCGTGGCTTCGGACATCGCCTATCCGCCGTTCGAGTTCGAGAAGGACGGAGAGCCCGTCGGCTTCGACATAGATCTCATGAACGAGATCGGCAAGCGGGCCGGTTTCACGCCCGAGTACCAGAACGTCACGTTCGACGGCATCATCGGCGGCCTCACCAACAACCAGTACGACGCGTCCATCTCCTCCATGACCATAACGCCCGAGCGCGCCAAGCGCATAGACTTCTCCGATCCGTACTTCGACGCCGACCAGTCGCTGCTCGTGCAGAGCGACTCCGGTATCGGGTCGGTGGATGACCTCGGCGACGCGACGGTGGGCGTCCAGCTCGGCACCACCGGTGAGATCAAGGCCAAAGAGTTCGAGGAGCAGGGCAAGATAAGCGGCGAGGTCCGCACGTTCGACACCATCGAGGACGCCTTCGCCGCGCTCAACAACGGCCAGATAGACGCCATCATCAACGACCTGCCCGTCTCCCAGGACGAGGTCAACGGCAGCGACGGATCACTGGAGATCCCCCAGGTTATCCCGACCGGCGAGCAGTACGGCATATCCTTCCCCAAGGACAGCGACCTCGTCGGGCCCGTCAACAAGGCCCTCGCCGAGATCAAGGAAGACGGCACCTACGCCAAGATCTACAA
>Ga0136619_10000028_pt1 | contig 47040 bp, 46 predicted proteins | sample AntDrymUQ3532106_2_FD_104807 | JGI IMG/M metagenome (GOLD analysis project Ga0136619, IMG submission 104807) | Polar desert sand microbial communities from Dry Valleys, Antarctica - metaG UQ353 (21.06) | ecosystem: Environmental > Terrestrial > Soil > Desert | place: Antarctica: Dry Valley...
GCCGTGTCGTGGCCGTCCTCCGGCCCGCCGTGAATTCCCGATCAAGCATCTCGCCGCCACGGGTGGGAATTCGACAGCGCACGACGACCTCCTCAGAATCGCGAGACTTCGGCAATGGAGTCTGCGGTAACGCCTGACGTCGCCAAACCCTCGCGCGGGCGCCTCGTCGCCTGGCTGATCTTCGTCCTCGCTCTCACCGCGCTTGGCTACGCCGGTCGCCTCGACGGATCGGAGCCGCCGGATGACATCGCATTCCGCTACGGGTACGCGCTAGCTGCGCTTGTCCAGTACGCGGTGATGCTCGGGATTCTGCTCTTGATCGCGCGGGGCCTTCCCGTCCGTGAGCTCTTCGCGCTACGACGGCCGGCGTCCTGGTGGCGAGCGGCGGGGCTTGCCGCAGTCGCCCTTGTCGCGATTTGGATAGTCGGCGCGATCCTCGCCCCTTTCCTGGATGCAACCGAGGAGCAGGGATTGGTTCCGAACGAGTTCGACTCGAGTCGGGTGGGCGCGTTCGCCGCTTTCTTCGTAGTGGTCGCGTTCGTGGCGCCCGTGGTGGAGGAGCTCACCTACCGCGGGCTCGGCTTTGCACTTCTCGTTCCCTACGGCGTGCCTGTCGCAATCCTCGTTACCGGAGCCCTCTTCGGGCTTGCCCATGGCCTGCTCATCGCGCTTCCGGTGCTGACGTTCTTCGGTATCGCCGCTGGTTGGCTCCGCGCGCGAACGAACAGCATCTACCCGTCGGTGCTGCTCCACTCGACGTTCAATGCGGCCGCGCTGATCCTCTCGGTCGCCGGCGTGGGCGTCGGGTGAGCCAGGTTACGTCCGCTCCTCCTCGTCGTCGTCCTCGTCGTCCTCTTCGTCTTCGCCTGCTTCCTCAGGCTCCTCGAGACTCGTCAGAAAGTCCTCGACCGTCACCGTCTCGAGGAACTTGCGGAACTCGGCGGGGTCGAGGTCGGAGAGGCTCGAGACGGTCACCAGGCCGGGCTGCTCCTCGTCCTCCGTTTGGAAGTCGATCCCCGACTCTTCGACGACGTCGTCTGCGGCGAAGATCTGCGCATCGCAGCGAACGGCGAGAGCGATCGCGTCCGAGGTGCGCGAGTCGATCTCGACCTCCCGGCCGTCCTGGACGATGGTGATGTTGGCGTAGAACGTATTTTCACGAAGCTCGGTCACAGTGACCTTCACGACCTCGCCTTGGAGCTCGGAGATGACGGTTGAGAGCAGGTCGTGGGTCATCGGTCGCGGAGCGGCGGCGCCCTGCAGCTTCATCAGGATCGCAGCCGCTTCGGCATGGCCGATCCAGATCGGTAGGAACTTGTCGTCGTCAGCGGTCTTCAGGAGCACGATCGGCTGCTTCCCGATGGGCTCGAAGCTCACGCCGTACAGGGTCATCTCTCGCATCAAAGGACCTCGGCTCATGTTAGTGACCCATGCCGAGCGCACGGGTTATGAGGGTCTGGCGTGCGCTACAGTGGCGGCCCGAAAGCAGTGCACGCGGGCGATTAGCTCAGTCGGTTAGAGCGCCGCTCTGATAAGGCGGAGGTCCGTGGTTCGAGTCCACGATCGCCCATGCACGCCGTCCGAAGGTGTCGCGATTCCCGACGTCCCTCCACTTCCGCCGCTCGAGCTCGCTGATCGCGTCGGCAGAGGCGACGCGTTCGACAAGGTCGGGCGGGCTACCCGGGTCGAGATCCTCGAGCGCCTTCCGGAGAGGTGGTCGTTCGACGAGAAGCGCGTTCTCGACTTCGGCTGCGGCGCCGGACGCACGCTCCGGCACTTCGCCGCTGAGGCGGCCGTCGGCGAGTTTCACGGCTGCGACATAGACGGCCCGAGCATCGCTTGGCTCGCGGAGAACATGAGCCCGCCTCTCCACGTGTTTCGAAATGAGGAGACGCCTCCGCTGCCCCTCGCAAGCGACTCCTTCGACCTCATCTGGGCGATCTCGGTCTTTACTCACATCGCTGACCAGTGGGCCACCTGGCTGCTGGAACTCCATCGCATTCTTCGAGAAGGTGGAGTCCTCTTCGCGACGATCCACGGCCCCGACAGGTCGGAAGAGTGGGGCAAGGTTCCGCGAGAAGAACGAGTTGGGAGATCAGCGACATGGAGCGAGGCGGACCGCGTCGGAATGAACGTGCTCAATTACGGGCGCTCCTGGGACGAAGGCGGGCCGACGGTCTTCCACTCGGAGTGGTGGCTCCGCGAGCACTGGGGACGGGCGTTCGACATCGACTCGATCGAGGAGTACGGGGTCATGCTCGGGCCGCAGTGGAACGGGCAGGGCGTTGTCGTGCTTCGCAAGCGCGACGGCGAGATCACGGCTGAGGCGCTCGAGCGGATCGATCCAGCCAACCCAAGGGAGATCGAGGCGCTCAGACACAACCTCCGCCAACTTCACTACGAGTCACAGGGCGCCCGCGAAGCCGTCTCGTGGCTTCAGTCCCAGCGTGCTGCGACCGAGAAGCCCTCGAGCGTTTCTGGCTAGGTGGTTGATGCCACGAGATCGCCTGCTCCGGGGCGCCAGCTGGCCGCTCGGCCCCGACGCGCCAGATCGCGCATCCGGACGCGCGAGATCGTGGCATCAACCGTCTGGCCGAGCTCGCCCTAAATCTCTACGGCGCGGCTGCCTCGAGGGTCTCGACGAGCTCCGCCAAGCCCGTGTCGTCTCGGAACCTGATCTGAAGCGAGCCGTTCGATACGCTCGCCGAGAGGCCGGTGAGGCGCTCGGCGGCTGCCCGCGCGCGGTCTGCGAATTCGGGATCGACCGCGAGGTTCCGCCGAGGCCGGCGGCGGGCTCCACCTTCCCGGGCGGCTCGCTCGGCGCTACGAACGGTCAGCCCCTCCTTCGCGATCCTCCGCGCGAGGCGGCGGCGGGCGTCATCGTCGGGAAGCGAGAGGACAGCGCGTGCATGACCCTCCGTCAGGTCACCGCGGGCGAGCATCCAGAGCACTTCCTCCGGAAGCTCGAGCAGGCGCAGCCGGTTGGAGACCGCGGACTTCGAGCGGCCGACGCGTTCGGAGACCTCTCCCAACGAGAGCTCGAACTCGTCGACCAGGGAGGCGTAGGCGCGGGCCTCCTCGACTGGCGACAACTGTTCCCGCGCGACGTTCTCGACGAGCCCGAGGAGGAGCGACTCGCCGTCCTCGACGTCACGGACCAACGCGGGTAGCGTCGGCATGCCCGCAGCTCTCGCAGCGCGCCAGCGTCTCTCGCCGGCTATCAGCTCGAAGCCGCCCTCGGAGCGACGGCGCACTACGATCGGTTGCAGCACGCCCTGGAGGCGAATCGACGCGGCGAGCCCGGTCGCCGCCTCCGGCTCGAAGCGGCGACGGGGCTGGCGCGGATTCGGGTGAACCGTCTCGACGGGAAGGTGGAGCAGCTCCGGCTGCCCGCCCTCGCCCAGCAGCACCTCGAGACCGCGCCCGAGGCCTCTCCGCTCCTTAGGAACGCTCGACAAGCTCCATCGCCACCTTCCAGTAGGCCTCGGCGCCGGCCGAGCGGCGGTCGTAGGCGATTGCAGGAAGCCCGTGGCTCGGGGCCTCGGCAAGGCGAACCGAGCGGGGCACTGTCTGAGTGAAGACCAGGTAGCCGAAGTGCTTGCGGAGCTCGGCTTCGACCTGGGCGGCGAGGCGCGTCCTCCCGTCCGCCATCGTCAGCAGGATGCCCGCCACCGCAAGCTCGCGGTTCAAGCGAGCCTTTACGAGATTGACCGTCCCGAGAAGCTGGGAAAGCCCCTCGAGCGCGTAGTACTCCGCCTGCACGGGGACAAGCACACGGCTCGCGGCGGCCAGGGCGTTGACCGTGAGAGTGCCGAACGAGGGCGGGCAGTCGAGGAAGACGAACGAATACGCGTCGAGCGAGCCTCCGAGTGCATCGGCGAGGTACCGCTCGCCGCCTTCGCGCGTCGAGAGCTCCACCGCCGCGGTCGCGAGATCGTTCTTGGCCATGACCACGTCGAGGTTCGGAAACGGCGTCGGCTTTGCGAGCGCGGAGAGCGGCGTGCCGTCGAGCAGATCGTGAGTCGAGGCGCCGTTCGCGCGCATTCCGAGCCCGGAGGTCGCGTTCGCCTGCGGGTCGAGGTCGATGAGCAGCACGCGCTCTCCCGCCTCGGCAAGGCAGGCGCCGACGTTAACAGCGGTCGTCGTCTTGCCGACGCCGCCCTTCTGGTTCGCGATGGCGTAGACCCGGGCGGGCACCCGCCTCAAAGTAGCGATGGGGGCGGACGCTCCCGGTAGCGTGGCCGCATGGACGAAGGGCTCGAGGCGGCGAAGGAGCGCAGCTGGAGAGAGGTCGCTGCCATCGACGCTGCCTACGAGCGGAAGGAGCTCGACGACGCCGGCTGGCACGAGGCTGTCGCAGCGATGATCGCCCCCGCCTATCTGGCCGCTGACACCGTCGAGGGTGGCTCGGGCAGCAGTCGCGACGCCGCGGGCTGGGAGTACGCACGATCGCTGCTCGCCGACGCAGTCGCGCCCGGTCAGACATTCCTCGATATCGGCTGTGCCAACGGCCTCCTCATGGAGAGCATGGCCCGCTGGGGAGATATCAGGCCGTACGGGCTCGAGATCTCGCCTGAGCTTGCAGCCGTCGCACGAATCCGCCTACCCCGGTGGGCCGACCGGATCTGGGTGGGAAACGCAATCGCGTGGGGGCCGCCTCATAGCTTCGACGTCGTCCGCACGCACGTCGACTACGTTCCCGTTCCGCGTAGACCAGCCCTCGTCGAGCACTTGCTCTCATACGCCGGGCGACTTGTCATCGGCGTTTTCAACGAGGAACGCGAGACACGGTGGCTCGAGAACGAGATCGCCGCCCTGGGGTTCGCTATCTCAGGTCGAAGCGAGCGTCCCCACCCGCACCCCCAGCTCGCGTATCGGGCGTTCTGGATCGACGCCGGCGGCGGCAAGTAACAGTCTGTTGCTTGGCGCTCGCTATGCGAGCGGACGTTTCTTGGCCACCCCGGCTCGCCGCGGGAAGCCGGTGGGCGTAGGGCTGAGCTTCCTAAGCGTCAGGAGTCCCTCCGGCCCCGCCTCGAGCTCGCCGGCGAGACACTTCGCGACTCGTGAGACAGGCTCGACCTCGGCAGTTTCTCCCACCCACAGGATCGCGACTCCCCCTGTCCGAACCAACGGGAGACACAGCTCCGCGGCGACGGGCGGCTTCGCGAGCGCCTTCGCGAGCGCGATACCGAAAACGTCGGTCGTCTGCTCTTCGGCTCGCCCCCAGACGACGGCGACATTCGGGAGCTCTGCCACGATTCCACGCAGGAAGTCGCACTTGCGCCGTTCCGCCTCGAGCAGGGTGAACGAGCGGTCAGGAAACGCGACCGCAAGCGGAATCCCCGGAGAGCCTCCCCCCGAGCCGACATCGACGATCGCTCCAGATGTGCGCTCGATCAGCGGACGCGCGCGGAGAGCGTCCTCGTGGAGAACACGCCGGGCTTCGGCGCTGTCCACGAGTCCCGTCAGACCGGGTGTGGCCAGGACGCCCTCGAGCCAGCGCTCGAGGAAATCCTCTGTCATGTCAATCGGCGCCGTGGCGCGGCAGCACGACGACGAAACGGTTCGGCTCGGAGCCTTCGCTCTGCGTTTCGACCTCGGGATCGTCCTTCAGCGCCTCGTGGACGATCTTCCGCTCCACCGGCGTCATGGGATCGAGCTCCACTGCATTGCGGGTCGCGGCGGCCAGCCGCGCGGAGCGGCTCGCGACCGCCTCGAGGGACGCGTTGCGACGCGCTCGGTAACCCGCGGCGTCCACCACGATCTCGTACTCACCCCTTTCGGCGCGCGCAACGGCATTCGCCAGATACTGGATGGCATCGATCGTCTGTCCATGCTTGCCGATGAACAGACCGAGATCTTCCCCGGTGCAGGTAACGGTGACGATCCCTTCGCGCTCGCCTGCCGACACGGTGACACTCGCGCCGATCGCGGCGGCGATGCGCTCGACGAAGTCGCGGGCGTCGGTCGCGACTTCGCCCAATGCCGACGCTGCTGTGGCTCCGCCGGGCACGCTCGCCACCACACGAGCAGGCGCGAACCCGACCCCGAGGAGGCCTCGCTCGCCCTCCGAGAGCACTTCGAATACGGCCTGCTCGCGGTCGAGGCCAGGCACGAGCTGCTCGAGCTCGCGGAGCGCCGCCCACTTGGCTTCGCCCACCGTCTCGCCGGTGGCCTCCACGCGCACGTCGCCCTCGCTGGTCATCGCTTGCGTCCTCCACCCTTTTTCTTCTTGACCCGTCGTGGAGGGCCGGTGTGCACGGCACTCGCCGCAGGCGCGCCGTCGACGGCGGCCTCGGGTTCGACCGAGGCCGCCTCCTTCGGCGGCGTCCGGCTCGACCGCTTGGGGGGCGCCACGGGCCGTGGCATCTGGCGGCGCGTGATGAGGCCCTGCCCCGTCGTCCACAGGTTCGTGGTCAGCCAGTAGATCATCAGCCCGGAGGGGAAGCCGAGAATGAAGGGGATGAAGACGATCGGAAGCACCATGATCATCCAGCGCTGCGCTGCGCTCTGCATCGACGTCGACATGAGCCACGTCGACGTGAGCTGACTCAGGACGTAGATCACGAGGAGTACCGGCCCGAATCCGTCCTTCGTCGGCTCGGTGATGTCGATGAGGTTGAGCCACTCGAGCGTCGACTCTTCGAACCTCGGGAAGACCTCGTCCTCGAAATCCCTGAGAACGAAGAAGAGCGCGATGAAGATCGGGATCTGGAAGACGATCGGGAGACAGGAGGCGTACGGGTTGATCTTGTTCTCCTTGTAGAACTTCATCAGCTCTTCCGACTGTTTCTGGCGATCGCCCTTGTAGCGCTGCTGGATCGCCTTCATCTCCGGCGCGTGGATCTGCAGGCTCTGCATCGAATGGATCTGCCGGATCGCAACCGGCACGAGCAGCATCCGCACGATCACGGTCACGGCGACGATCGACCACGCCCAGGTCAGGCCGCCGGTCTCGTGCAGCCAGATGAGAACGTCCTCGAGGACGTTCTCGATGGGGGCGGTCGGCGACCAGGCGCCGACGATCACGTCCTGCCCTTCCATCTTGGGCGAATGAACGGGAACACGGTCTGATCGCGGGCGTAATCGACGCCGCCGTGGCTCCAGGGGTTACAGCGGAGGAGCCGCCACGTCGCAAGCGCGCCACCGCGGACGAGGCCTAGCTCGCGGAAGGCGTCAATCGCGTACTGCGAGCAGCTCGGGTGGTACTTGCATGTTCCCGGCGGGGTGAGGAGGCCAAATGTCCACCGCCAGACAAAGACGAAAGCAATTCCGAGGTACCTCACGAGCGCACCCTCTCGAGCACGCCTGAGACCTCGGCGACGAGCCACTCCGGCCCGCGTGCCTGCGCGGGCTCGGCCAGACCGGGCCGGGCGACCAGCACGTAGTCGTTCCCAGGCGGCACCTCTGACAGAAGCTCCCTCCAGGTCTCCCGCAGAACCCGCTTCACCCGGTTTCGCACTACCGCCGAGCCCACCGAGCGCGGGACGGCAAGGCCGAGCCGCGGATCGCCTCCCTCGTCTTGCTCGCGCGGGAACCAGTGCAGCACGAGATACCGGGTCGAGGCGGAGGTGCCGCGCCGGTAGACGGCGTCGAAGTCGCGTGAGCGGGAAAGCCTGTGGCGACGCTGCACTGTTAGTAGTGCGCAGAGCCGGAATCCGCTAGCGCAGATTCGATCCTTGTGCGAGACCGGAGTCCGCTAGCGCGGATTCTCATCGCACCGACAACCTGGCGCGCGGAAGGCGGCGGCTTCGCGGCCACTATGTCCGTGGGTCTCATCAAAGCCTCGAGTGCGCCCTCAGGCGGACAGCCGCTTGCGTCCTCTCGCGCGGCGGCGCTTCAGAATCGCACGGCCCCCGCGAGACGACATCCGCGCTCGAAACCCGTGCCGTCGCTTGCGGCGGCGTACGTTCGGTTGGTAGGTGCGTTTCACAGTTCTGAGTGTCCGGAGTGAGAGGGAGCGGGCGGAGCGCGCAGTATAGATGACGAATTTGGTCGAGGTTTTGCACAGTCTGGAGGCTCAGACGCGCCTCCGAAACTCCTGCTCAGACGATCTGGTCGTTGTCTTTTGCGAGAACGCATCGGTCATTGTCCACAGCTGTGGAAAGTTGTGTGGAAGACGAAACTCCAGTTGCGCACAAGACGAAAAACCCCTGCAAAAGCGGCCCCTTCTTCTCCACCAAGCCTTGGAAACGCGCACTGAGCCACGCCGGAATCGCTGCTATGCTCGCGTCTTCCTTGGACCCCAAACACACTCGAAGGCGGGTGGAGCACTCGGCCGAGCCAACTGCGGAAAGTCTCTGGAACGCGATCTCCGGCAGGCTGAGAGAGGTGCTGAGCGAGACGAGCTACGACACGTGGCTCGCGCATGCCGAGCCGCGGTCTCTTGCAGACCAGGGACTCGTCGTCGCCGTTCCGAACGAGTTCACCCGCGACTGGATCGAGAGCCACTTTCGGGGGTTCGTCTCCGTTGCGGCACGAGAAGCTTCGGGTCGGGACCAGCTCAGGGTCTCCTTCGTGGTCGGCGAGCACCCCGCGGCTGTCGCAGCAGGGCCTCCGCCTCCGCCGGGGGCGGCGGCCCGTTCCCGCGAGGCTGAGCTCGAGTCTCCCGACTCGCCGGAGCTCGGGCTCAACCAGAAGTACACGTTCGACACGTTCATCATCGGCTCGTCGAATCGGTTTGCGCACGCCGCGGCGCTCGCGGTAGCGGAGGCGCCCGCCCAGGCCTACAACCCGCTGTTCATCTATGGGAGCACCGGGCTCGGAAAGACGCATCTCCTCCAGGCGATCGGCCACTACGTCCGCCAGCACTCGCGGCGGCTCACGCGTCGATATGTCACGAGCGAGACCTTCATGAACGACTTCATCGACTCGCTCCGGGACAAGCGGATCGAGGGCTTCAAGCGCAGGTATCGAAACTACGACGTTCTCCTGATCGACGACATCCAGTTCTTCGAGGGGAAAGAGCGGATCCAGGAGGAGTTCTTCCACACCTTCAACTCGCTGTACGAAGGCGGCGCGCAGATCATCATCTCGTCCGATCGTCCGCCGCGTGAGATCGCGACGCTGGAGGAGAGGCTTCGCTCGCGGTTCGAGTGGGGTCTCCTCACCGACGTCCAACCGCCCGACCTCGAGACGCGGATCGCGATTCTGCGCAAGAAGGTGAACACGGAGCGGATCGCGGTCACCGACCCGGAAATTCTCACGTTCATCGCTGGCAGGGTGGCCTCGAATATCCGCGAGCTGGAAGGCGCCCTGACGCGTGTCGTCGCGTTCTCGTCGTTGACCGACCGCGTCATGACCGTGGAGCTCGCCGAGCACGTTCTCAAGGACGTCTTCCCGCAAGGGGATGCCGCGCCAGAGGTGACGATCCCACGAATCCAGGAGATGATCTCGGAGCGTTTCGGAGTCACGCTCGAGGAGCTCGTGAGCCCGCGCCGCTCCCAGTCGGTCGCCTATCCTCGACAAGTCGCGATGTACCTGTCACGCGAGCTCACGGACTCGTCGCTCCCGAAGATCGGGAGGGAGTTCGGTGGGCGCGACCACACGACGGTGATGCACGCAAACTCGAAGATCACCCGCCTCATCCGCGAAGATCGCTCTGTGTACAACCTTGTGCAAGAGCTGACAGCGCGCATCAAGCAGGCCCGGTGAAAGTGGGGGTCCTGGGTGACGCCGTCGTCTGCCATGTGGAACCTGTCAGCGGGGACCCACATCTTCATACACCGGTGATTCCCCCGCTCGTAGGGCACAATGACCCCGTCTTCCACGTGATTCACACTTCTACTACTTCTACGAGTTCTTTTCTTTAAGTAATGAATACAGACCTAGCCGCAACCGCCGAGATCCGCGCGACCTGCTCTCGAAACGAGCTCGCCGTCGCGCTGGGCGTCGTCGCGCGGGGTCTCTCGACGCGGGGCGCGGTGCAGGTGTTGAGCGGAATCCTCTTACGAGGCGAAGAGGGGAAGCTCATGCTGGCGTCCACCGACATGGAGATCTCGCTGCGCGCGTCGATCACGGGCGACATCGCCGGCGAGGGTGGAGTCGTGGCGCCCGGCCGTCTTCTCACCGACCTCGCAAAGCTCCTCCCGGACGACGCGGTGACGCTGACCTATGAAGAGGGCGAAGGTGTTCTGAACATCACCTCCGGGAGCCACGCTTCGAAGTTGAACGTCTACAGTGCCGAGGACTTTCCGCGCCTCCCGCCGACGGACATCCAGCTCCATACGATCGCGGCGCCTGCGCTCCTGGCAACAATCGAGAAGGTCGCACGGGCGGCGTCCCGCGACGAGTCCCGGCCCGTCCTGACGGGGATCCTCGTCCGCTTTGAAGGCGACCAGCTGATCATGGCCGCCACGGACTCGTACCGCCTCGCGGTGAAGGAGACCCAGCTCGAGGAGAGTGGCCCCGAGCTCGACGCGATCATCCCGGCTCGCGCGCTCCAGGAGCTCGCCCGTCTCGCCGGGAGCGCGGACGAGGTTCGGCTCGGCGTGCACGAGAACCACGTCATCTTCAGCGCCGGCGACGTCTGGCTGACGAGCCGGAGGATCGACGGGCAGTTTCCGAACTACAAGCAGCTGCTCCCGGAGACCTTCGAGGCCGAGATCACCACAGCGCGAGCGCCCCTCCTCGAGGTCATCCGCCGCGCCGGCGTCCTCGCGCAGCGAAACGCTCCCCTGCGCCTGCGTTTCGCAGAAGGCGAGCTGGCTGTGTCGGCACAGACGCAGGACGTCGGAGAGGCACACGAGTCGATCCCGATCGACTATGCGGGTGAGGCGCTCGAGATCGGCTTCAACCCTGATTTCCTCAGGGACGGCCTGGAGGCCGTGAACGGCGAGACTGTGCAGCTGAAGCTCATCAATCCTCTGCGCCCGGGTCTGATCGTCTCGCCGAACGAGCGCTTTTCGTACTTGATCATGCCGATCCGTCTCCCTGACTGATCGGCATCAGGCCTGTGGCGGGCTGATCATCCGCGAGGTCACGCTCCGGGACTTCCGCTCGTATCCCCAGCTCGAGCTCACCCTCGAGCCCGGGGTCGTGCTGGTCTCGGGCCCGAACGGGGCGGGCAAGACGAACTTCCTCGAAGCGCTTCATGTCGGAACTCAGGGCTTCTCTCCACGGTCGCGCTCGGATGCGCAGCTCGTACGCTTCGACGCAGCGGCGGGTCGCATTCGCCTCCGGGGGGTCAACGGGGCCAACCGCTTTGAAGCGGAGGTGAGCCTTGGCCCGCGGGAGGCCAGGCGGGCTCGCTTGAACGGCGGGGCGCTGAGCTCCGCCGAGCAGCTTCGGCACGAGCTTCGAACGCTCGTCTTCACACCGGATCGCCTGGCCGTCGTCAAGGCCGCGCCCGCGGTGCGAAGGGCGTATTTGGACAGAGCTCTCGCGCGCCTGTTCCCAGCGCGGGCGGCTCTTCCTGTGGAGTACGCGGCTGCAGTCGGACAGCGGAATGCCGCCCTCCGACGCTTGGCGGCCGGCTTCTCGTCAGCGGACGCGCTTCCGCCGTGGACCGAAACCGTCGCGTCGCTCGGCGCCGAGCTCGTGGCCGCGCGCGAGCAGGCGATCGCTCTCCTCGCACCTGCCTTCTCGCGCTGCGCGGATACCCTCGGTGTCACGGAAGCGACGCTTTCGTACGAAGGTGAGCCGGTCACGGTGGCGGAGTACGAAGAGCGTCTCTCGCGAGACCTCGAGCGGGGACTCACGGGAGCGGGGCCGCACCTCCACGAGGTTCGCCTGGAGAAGGGTGGTCGAGATTTACGGAGCTTCGGGTCGCAGGGCGAGCAGCGGGTCGCGGTTCTCGCGCTCGTCCTGGCCGAGGCGGAGACTCTCACGGAGAGGACCGGCGCCCGACCGCTCGTTCTTCTCGACGACGTGCTCTCCGAGCTCGACGGCGATCGCCGGCTCGCTCTGGCCGCGCTCGTCTCGGGCGCGGGCCAGACGGTCCTCACAGCGACCGCAGCTCGAGCCTTTCCGCTGGAGCCGTCGCAGTCGCTGGTCGTTGCCCCGGGCGAGGTCCGAACGTTGTCGTAGGAGCGAGCCTCGCGTCGCCCTCTATGCTCCGCTCACGCACGAGGGCGAGGGCGAGGCTCGCTCCTATACCTCACAGGACGTTTCTAGTCGATCAATGGAGCGAATCGGAAAATCGGTCGAGAAGGTGCTCTCGCGAACCGGTGGCGGCACCGCGCTGGCGCTTGCCGAGATCACCGCGGCGTGGCCGAAGGCGGTGGGGGAGGCGGTCGCCCGCGAGGCATGGCCGCTGCGCGTCGCGCGGGACGGAACGTTGCACGTGGCGACGACGTCCTCTACGTGGGCCTTCGAGCTCGACCGCTTGTCGCCGGAGATCGAGGAGCAGCTCCGCGCGCTGGTCGGCCCCTCGACCCCGAAGAAGCTCCGCTTTCGCATCGGGCCCGTACCCGAGCCCGGCGGAGACCTCCGCGACACCGCCGAGGCCTCCGCGGAGGCCGTTCGGCCGACACCGGACGCGGCGGCGGCGGCGGCCTCGCTGACCTCTGAAGTCGAGGATCCGGAGCTCCGCGCGCTCATCGCCAGAGCCGCTCGCGCGAGCCTGTCTCGGACCTCGTCCGGCCGCCGTTTCTGATACACTTTTCGAAGCCCGCAAAACCTGGTTTTTGCAGGGCTTTTTTCATGGCCGAAGCAGCCTATACCGCAAAGGACATCACTGTCCTCGAAGGCCTCGAGCCGGTCCGACTTCGACCCGGAATGTACATCGGCTCGACGGGCCCGCGAGGCCTTCATCACCTCGTCTACGAGGTGGTCGACAATGCCGTCGACGAGGCTCTCGCTGGCCGCAACGACTTGGTCGAGGTGGCCATCCATCCCGACAACTCGGTGACCGTCCGCGACGCCGGCGCCGGCATCCCGGTCGACGTGATCCCCGAGCAGGGCTTGTCCGCGCTCACGGTCGTCCTCACCAAGCTCCACGCCGGAGGGAAGTTCGGCGGGGAGGGCTACAAGGTCTCCGGCGGCCTCCACGGCGTCGGCGTGTCGGTCGTCAACGCGCTCTCCGAGTGGCTCGTTGCCGAGGTTCGCCGCGACAACAAGGTCTACCGCCAGGAGTTCGCCCGCGGGGAGCCGACCACGGATATGCAGACGATCGGGGTGGCGGGAAAGGACGAGTCTGGAACGACGATCTCCTTCCTCCCCGACCCAGACGTTTTCGAGGAGACCGAGTTCGACGCCGCGACGCTCCTCCAGCGCCTGCGCGAGACCGCGTTTCTCACCCGCGGTCTTCGCATCGTCGTCGCGGACGAGCGCGCGGGCGGAAAGACAGAGGAGTTCTACTACGAGGGCGGGATCAGGGACTTCGTCGCGCACGTCAATGAATCGAAGGATCCTGTGCACAAGCACATCATCTATCTCGAGGGCGAGAGCGACGAGGGCAATCTCGAGGTGGCGCTGCAGTGGAACAACTCGTACGTCGAGTCCGTGTTCTCCTTTGCGAACAACATCAACACGACGGAGGGCGGGACGCACCTCCAGGGTTTTCGCGCCGCGCTCACCCGGACGCTCAACCAGTACGCGCGCCAGGAGGGTCTGCTGAAGGAGAAGGACGACAACCTCGAAGGCGAGGATGCGCGCGAAGGTCTCGCGGCGGTCATCTCCGTCAAGCTCCGAAACCCGCAGTTCGAGGGGCAGACGAAGACGAAGCTCGGCAACCCGGGAATCGCGGGTCTCGTCGAACGAATTGTCAACCAGAAGCTCTCCGAGTTCCTCGAGGAGAACCGCGCCGAGGCTCGCCAGATCGTGCAGAAGGCGGTCGCTGCCCGCAACGCCCGTCAGGCGGCGCGCAAGGCGCGTGAGCTCACGCGGCGGAAAAGCGCGCTCGAGAACTCGTCGCTTCCGGGAAAGCTCGCGGACTGCACGATTAAGGACCCAGAATCGGCCGAGCTCTTCATCGTGGAGGGCGACTCCGCGGGCGGCTCCGCGAAGCAGGCCCGCGACCGCACGACGCAGGCGATCCTGCCCCTGCGCGGCAAGATCATCAACTCCGAGAAGAACCGCATCAACAAGGTTCTGTCGAACACGGAGATCCAGGCGATGATCACCGCGATCGGCACAGGCTTCGGTGACGAGTTCGACATCGCCAATCTGCGCTATGGACGCGTGATCGTGATGACGGACGCCGACGTCGACGGTGCGCACATCCGCACGCTCATTCTCACCTTCCTCTACCGAACGATGCCGGAGCTCTTCGAGCGCGGCCACATCTACATCGCCGTCCCGCCTCTCTACCACGTGAAGCTGGGAGGCCGAGGGATGTACTTCGAGAAGGACGCGCAGCTCGAGGATCTGCTGGTTCGCGAGCGCGTCAAGGACATGACTGTGAGCGCCCGGGGCGATCTCGAGACGACGCTGACAGAGGCTCGCTGGACGCGGCTCGTCCGTGAGATCGGCAACCTCGAGGCCTGGGCCGCGAAGCTCGAGGCGGAGTTCGGCCCAGCAGCGCGATTTGCGATCACACACCGGCTCGTGGAATCTGAGGCGGGCGGCACACCCGATGCGGCGGCGCTGATTGCATCGCTGCCGGCAAACGGCTACGAGCTGACGGTCCAGGAGGAGCTCGGCGAGCTTCTCCACGTCCGCGTCGTCGAGACCGAGACGAGCACCGCTCACCGGGTCGACCTGCCGATTGCCATGCTGGACTCGTCTACATACGGAGCCGTTCAGCGCGCGTACGCGAAGGTCGGGGACATCGTCGGCCTTCCTCCCTTCATCGTCGCCCTCGGGAACAAGTCCTCGCACGCGGAGACCTTCGACGCGCTGCGACTGAGCTCACTCGACCTGGCGAAGGAAGGCATGCAGATCAGCCGTTTCAAGGGTCTCGGCGAGATGAATCCGGAGCAGCTCTGGGAGACCACCATGGATCCCACGAAGCGCATGCTGATTCGCGTCGAGGTGGAGGACGCAGCTGCGGCAGACAGGGTCTTCTCGACGCTGATGGGCGATCAGGTCGAGCCGCGGCGCCTTTTCATCGAGCAGAACGCAAAGGATGTGAGGTTCCTCGATGTCTGACGTCGTCGAGCCTCTGGGCGCCGGCCGCATCGAGCCACGCGAGCTCGAGCAGGAGATGCGCTCGAGCTATCTCGACTACGCGATGAGCGTCATCGTCGGGCGCGCGCTGCCGGACGTTCGCGACGGGCTCAAGCCCGTGCATCGGCGTGTTCTCTGGGCGATGCACGATTCGGGGCACCAGCCGAACCGGCCGTACGTGAAGTGCGCCAGGGTCACCGGCGACGTGATGGGGAAGTACCACCCCCACGACTCGAGCTCCATCTACGACGCGATCGCGCGTCTCGCGCAGTCGTTCTCGCTTCGCTACCCGCTGGTCGACGGCCAGGGGAACTTTGGCTCGATCGACGACGACCCGCCTGCTGCGGAGCGCTACACCGAGTGCCGCCTCGCCAAGCTCGCCACGGAGTTGCTCCGCGACATCGACTCGGACACCGTCGATTTCGGCCCGAACTACGACGAGTCGCGGCGAGAGCCGCAGGTTCTTCCGGCGCGCTTCCCCAACCTGCTCGTCAACGGGTCGACGGGTATCGCCGTCGGGATGGCGACGAACATCCCGCCGCACAACCTCGCCGAGACGATCGACGCGGTCGTCGCGCTCATCGACAAGCCGACGGCCAGCGTCGAAGACCTCATGAAGCTCGTCCGGGGTCCCGACTTTCCGACGGGCGGCATCATCGTCGGCCGCTCGGGAATCCGGGACGCGTACAGGACCGGCCGCGGCCGCATCATCATGCGTGCGCGAGCCCACATCGAGGAGCTTCGCGGCGGCAAGAGCGCGATCATCGTCACCGAGCTTCCATACGGGGTGAAGAAGGGCGGAGACGGCGGCGTCATCACCAAGATCGCCGCGCTCGTCCGCGAGAAGGTGATCACCGAGGTCTCCGATCTGCAGGACTACTCCGACCGGACGGGCATGCGCATTCAGATCGAGCTCAAGCGCGAAGCGGTGCCTCAGGTCGCGCTCAACAAGCTCTTCAAGCACACCTCTCTCCAGACGACGTTCGGCTTCAACGCGGTCGCCTTGGTCGACGGTGTGCCCCGGACGCTTTCACTGCTCGAGTTCGTCCGTCATTACCTCGACTTCCAGCGGGAGGTCGTCACCCGGCGGTCGCAGTACGAGCTACGTAAGGCGCTCGCCCGCGCTCATGTCCTCGAGGGCTACCTCATCGCGCTGGACAACCTCGACGAGGTCATCCGGCTGATTAGGGCGTCCGACGACGCCGACGACGCCCGGACCGGGCTCATGGAGCGCTTTACGCTCAGCGAGCTGCAGGCCCAGGCGATACTCGATCTGCGGCTGCGCGCGCTCACCGGGCTCGAGCGAAAGCGCGTCGAGGATGAGTTCGCGGACTTGCAGGAGCGCATCTCCGAGCTCAGGGTGCTGCTCGGCGACGAGTCGCGAATCGCCGCGCTCATCAAGGAGGAGCTGCTCGAGATCAAGGAGATCTACGGGAAGTCCGACGACCGCCGCACCGAGATCGTCGCGGGTGAGAACGACCTCGAGCTCGAGGACATGATCGCGGAGGAGGACATGGTGATCGCGATCACCATGTCCGGCTACATCAAGCGTCTCCCGGTCACGACCTACCGCGAGCAGCGGCGAGGCGGCATCGGAGTGATGGGTATGGACCTGAAGGACGAGGACTACATCGAGCACCTCTTCGTCGCCTCGACCCATGACTACATCCTGTTCTTCACCACCGTCGGGAAGGTCTATCGCCTGAAAGTCCACGAGCTTCCGCTCGGCTCGCGTCAATCGAAGGGCCGTGCGATCGTGAATCTTCTTCCCTTCCGCCAGGACGAGGACGTGCAGGCGGTGATCGCCACTCGTAACTTCGAGGAGGCCAAGTACCTCGTCTTCGCGACGCGGAAGGGCATGGTCAAGCGAACCGAGTTCGCCGCCTACAACACGCCCCTGAAGGCGGACGGGATCATCGCGATCAAGCTCCGAGACGACGATCAGCTGATCGGGGTGCGGCTCGCGAGCGAGTCCGACGACGTGCTCATCGTCTCCCGCATGGGACAGGCGGTGAGGTTCCACGGCACGCAGGTCCGCTCGATGGGACGGGACACGTCGGGCGTCTCTGGGATGAAGCTCCGCTCCGGGGACGAGGTGATCGAGGTCGACATCGCAGACGAGAGCGCCGATCTTCTCGTCGTGACCGAGAACGGATTCGGGAAGCGAACCCGGGTGAGTGACTACCCGGTGAAGGGCCGCGGCACGATGGGCGTGAAGACGGTGCAGCTCGTCGATCGCAAGGGCAGGCTCGCCGGCGCGCGGATCGTCCGCGACGGCTATCAGGTGATGCTGATCTCCGATGCGGGCACGGTCATCAAGGTTCCGGTCGAGGGCATTCGGCGCGCCGGCCGCTCGACGCAGGGCGTGATCGTGATGCGGCTCCGCGAAGGCGAGAAGGTGGCCACGCTTGCCCCCGTGATCTCGAGCGAGGACGATCCCGCCGCCGAAGTCACAGCGGACGCCGACGGGCTGGCGAGTGCCCGTGACGAGCAAGAACCCCACGAGCTCGCCGAGTAAGGTCTAGAGCACCGGCGGCCGCCGCTGGGCTCGGGCTTCCCACCTCGACCGACTCGGGTCTGTCGGTAGCGCCGGTCGCGGATCTGACAGAGGTTCCCGAGGAGATCACCGAGGCGGCCACGCTGACATCCGACACCGCCCCGCTCGAAGAGCTCGAAGAAGCGGCCGGTCCGGCTCTCGAAGGCCCGCTCCCGGAAGCTGTTGCGACGCTGCCGAAGACGGTGGACAACATTCCACAGACACTCGATCAGCCTCTTCGGGCAGCCTCGGTCGAGGCCGTTGAGGAAGCGACCGAGACCTTCGCCGAGACCACCGCGCCCGTGCTCGAGCCCGTGCAGGTTGAGCTGCTTTCGGGGACTGTCGAAACTCTCACCGCGGCGACCGAGTCGGCCGGGGTTCCGCTTCCCCTAACGCAACCGCTGCTGCCCGAGACATTGCCGGTCCTCGATGCCACGGCGCCAGCTCTGGACGGGGCGGCCGGCGTGACGACCACCACCGGTGGCGTTCGTCACCTCCTCGAGGCAACGCAGCCGGTTGTCACGGCGACCGCGACATCGTCCGTCGCGACCGACGTTCCGGCGAGCGAGAGCTCACCGCCCGCCGAGATCGGCCCTGTCGGCGCCGTCGAGCCATCGCCGATCGTCCCCCCGACGCCGTCGCTGTCCGCTGCGCCGCAGGCCCCGATCTCGTCGAGTCGAGAGAAGCTCGCGTCGCCCCCGAACGGCATCTCGGAGGTTCGGTCGCCCGATGTCGGTTCCACTGACTTCCCAGCGCTTCTCGTGCCGGGAGGCTACGAAACCACCAGTCCGAATTCGGGCGGCGCCACGGCCTCATCGCTGCCCAGCACGCCTTCGCCGTTCGCGCCGGGTGGGCCTCTTCCGGGCCTCGCCTCGGCTGCTGCCACGGTCGGAGCGGGCGCCCTCGTACTTTTGCTCGCGGCACTTGCCGCAGCACTTCTTCTGGCTGCACCGGGGCTGGGTCGAACGATCCGACCCACACTGGCTCCCTGGCCGCAGCCGATCCTGGTTTCTTCGCTCGAGCGACCTGGCTAGCGCGGACTTCTAGTCCGTCCGCGTCGGGAATGGCTCCCCGACGCCGTCCAAGGTAAACGCTCGAACGAAAGGACACGAAACCATGAAACGGTACTTCTGTACCGCCGCGGCCGGCTTGCTGCTCGCACTCGGGAGCACGGGCACGGCCTCGGCGACCGGCCTGCCCGTCGTGGGCGGGACGCAAGAGGCAACGCAGTCGGTGAGCTTCGGCGACCAGACGGTCGGCGAGCAGAAGAACGACGCCGACGTCACGCAGGAGCAAGGCAGCAACAATCTGAACCTCGCCCCGGCGATCGGCATTCTCGGCGACGCCGAGACGAAGAACGCCCAGGGCAACGGCAACACCGCGACCGCGGACGTCGACCAGTCGAACTCGGTCGACCAGTCCCAGTCGGCGGATCAGCGTCAGTCGCTCGATCAGGGCGGCTCCGGCGATTGCTGTGACAACGTCTCGAGCCAGACCGGCGCACAGCACATCGACGGTGGGACGCAGTACGTCGACAAGCAGGAAAACGACGCCGACGTCACCCAGGAGCAGGGCAACGGGAACGTCAACGTCGCTCCGGCGGTGGCCGTCTTCGGTGACGCGGCGACCACTAACTACCAGGGGAACGACAACACGGCGGACGCATGGGTCACGCAGTCGAACGACGCGAGCCAGTCACAGTCGTCGACGCAGACGCAGGATCTCTCCCAGCTGGGAGACGCGTGCTGCGAGCCGATGGAGAAGGTCCGCTACGACAAGCCCAAGTGGGGCGAGAAGGACGAATGCTGCGACGGTCGGAGCCAGACCGGCGAGCAGAAGACGTCCTTCGGCGACCAGACGGTCGGCAAGCAGCGAAACGACGCCGACCTCACCCAGAAGCAGGGGAACGGCAACATCAACGTCTCCCCCGCCTTCGGGATCGGCGGCAAGAAGCACGGCAAGTGCCGGTCGAAGTGTGACCGGTACGACCACGGTGGCGGCGCCGCGTCGACCTGGAACGCGCAGGGCAACGGGAACACCGCGACCGCTGATATCGACCAGTCGAACTCGGTCGATCAGTCCCAGCGTGCGTTCCAGTACCAGCATGTGGTCGATGCGTGCAAGGAGGTGATGTCCCGCTAGAAGGGCGAGAGCGCCGGCTGGCTTCATGCCCGGCCGGCGCTCTCCCTTCCTAGGGACGATCAGATGGCCATGCCTACAGCCAATGCTGCCCGCCTGAAGCCAACGCTCAGTCCGCGCGAGCGAGAGGTGCTCGCGCTGATCGCATGCGGTTACACGACTGGCGAGATCGCACGCACCCTCTGGATCAGCGAGGACACCGTGCGCACCCACGTCAAGAGGGTCCTCGCACGATCGGCGGCGCGCACACGTGCTCACGCGGTCGCGATCGCGTTCTGCGAAGGACTATGGAAGCGCGATGACGACGGGTCGGGTGAGCCCGTGTAGATCCGAGCTCACTTGCTTTCGGGGTCCGCCAGGTTCGAGAGCGCGGTCAACAGGTCGATCGGGATCGGGAAGACGATCGTCGAGTTGTTCGACGCCCCGATCTCGAGCAGTGTCTGCAGGTAGCGGAGTTGAACCGTGATCGGCTCCTGCGACATGACCGCCGCGGCGTCTTTGAGCCTCTCCGACGCCTGGTACTCGCCCTCGGCCGAGATGACCTTCGCGCGTCGCTCGCGTTCCGCTTCGGCCTGACGCGCCATCGCCCGCTGCATGCCGCTCGGGATCTCGACGTCCTTCACCTCGACGACCGAGACCTTGATCCCCCAAGGCGACGTCGACTCGTCGATGATCGTCTGCAAGATCGCATTGATCTTGTCCCGCTCGGACAGGAGCTCGTCGAGCACGTGCTGACCGAGGACCGAGCGAAGCGTGGTTTGCGCGATCTGCGAGGTCGCAACCATGTAGTTCTCCACCTGCACGATCGCGTTGTTCGGCTCGACGATCCGGAAGTACGCGACCGCGTTGACGCGCACCGGGACGTTGTCCTTCGTGATCACCTCTTGTGGTGGGACGTTCAGCGTCACCGTGCGCAGATCGACCCGGACCATGCGGTCGATGACCGGGATCAGGAGGAAGAGACCCGGGCCTTTGGGCTCCGGGAGCAGCCGCCCCAGCCGGAAGATGACGCCGCGCTCGTACTCACGTGCGATCTTGACCGCGGCGAACAGGAACAGGATCACGACGATCAGCGCAGCGACGAGAACGATCAGGCCTACAGACACTCCATCCATCTCAGTTCGGCTCCTCCCCAGTGGGTGACGTCATGGATCCTACGACGAGGCGCAAGTCTTCCTCCACCTTGCCGACGCGCACGTGCTCGCCGGGGACAAGCGGCGTGCCGTCGTCCCGCGTCGCGCGCCAGAGCTCTCCGTTCAGCGAGACCATTCCGTCCCGACGCACGATGCCCTCGCCGCCCACGAGCCCGTGCACTCCAACTGCGGCCGGACGCCGCGCCACGCGCACAACCCGGCTCAGGGCGACGCCGAGCAGCAGCGCGAGCGTTCCGGCGATCCCTATCGAAACGGGCAGCGACACCTGATAGGCGTCCCCGGCGGGGTCGAAGAGGATGAGCGACCCCAGGACGAACATGATCCCTCCCGCGACCGTGAGCGCCCCGTGCGTGGGCACGAAGGCTTCCGCGACGAAGAACGCGGCGGCGAGAATCATCAGGAGCAGGCCCGCCAGCGACACCGGTAGCACCTGCAAGCCGTAGAGACCGAGGATCAGGGAGATGGCGCCGACCGTGCCCGGGAAGATCAGGCCGGGGTTCCAGAGCTCGACGACGATCCCGATCAACCCGATCGAGAGCATCAGCGTGATCAGGTTCGGGTCGACGAGGAGATCCCGCGCCCGCTGCCAGAAGCTCATCTCGATCTCCTCGATCTCCGCCCCAGCGGTCTTCAAGACGAAGCCCTTGGGGACGGTCTTCGTCCCGTCGACCTGGTTCAGCAGGGCTTTCAACGTGGGCGCGATCACCTCGACGAGGCCGATCTCTTTCGCCTCGCGGGCGCCGTAGTTCGAGGCCTTGGTGACCATCCGCCGCGCGGCGGGAACATTCCGGCCGTGCTCGCGGGCGAGCTCGCCGACGTAGGCAGCGGCGTCGTTCACGACCTTACGGCGCAAGTCTTCGGAGATGTCCTCGCCACCGAGCGAGATCGGGGTGGAGGAGCCGATGTTGGTCTGCGGCGCCATCGCTGCGACGTCGGCCGCCATTGCGATCACGGCCCCGGCGGAGTCGGCGCTCGAGCCGGGCGGCGAGACGTACAGGATCACCGGAACGGTCGAGGCGAGAAACCGCTTGACGATCCCGCGCATCGAGGAGGAGAGCCCACCGGGTGTATCGAGGACGACGACAACCGCGTTCAGCTTCTCGTCCTCGGCCCGGTCGATCGCGTCCTCGAGATACTCCTGCGTGACCGGGTTGATGTCGTTGTCGAGGTGGACTGCGAGGACGCGCGGTCCGTCACTCTGGCCAATGGCGACCGCCGGCGCGAACAGCGCGAGAATGAGAAAGGCGAGAAGAAATCCCCGCAAAGGGCGGATCCGCACCGGTGTAAGAATTCTATCAACGGAGGTTCGTCGCCCTTGCTCGCGAAGGGCATTCCCGTCACTCTGCCTCCTCATGCGCCGCCTTTTCTCCCCCCTCGCTGCGGCCGCGGCCGCGTTAATCGCAGCCCCCGCGGCTCTTGGCGGCCAGCCCGCGGTCAAGACGGTGGATCTCTTGCCGAGCGGCGACGCGCGGCGACCGGCATCCTCAGCGGACTCCCGTTTCACACTTACAGGCATTCATTGGCGCGGTCCGGGCCGGGTCGCGTTCCGCACCCGTTCCCTCGAAGGGCGTTGGAGCGCATGGCGCCCGGCGGCGCCAGAGGACGAGGACGCGCCGGATGCCGGTTCCCGCGAGACACGAACGCGTGCCGGTTGGCACATCGGCAACCCCTGGTGGGTCGGCCCCTCGGATCGCGTGGAGGCGCGTACGACCGGCCGGGTTGCACGCGTGCGCGCTCATCTCGTCTGGAGTCCGGAGACTCGCGTGTCGTACCGCACTCCAGCCGCGACGACCCTGCCGCCGATCGTCCCGCGCCTCTCTTGGGGCGCCGACGAGTCGATTCGTCGCGCGCCCCCTCTTTTCGCCGATCGGATCCGCTTCTCTGTCGTGCACCACACAGCCGGCCAGAACGACTACTCTCGCGCCCAGGCTGCCGCGATCGTCAAGGGAATCCAGCTCTACCACGTGCAGGGAAATGGCTGGAACGACATCGGCTACAACTTCCTCGTCGACCGCTTCGGCACGATCTACGAGGGGCGGTTCGGGGGCGCCGAACGAAACGTCATAGGAGCCCACGCACAGGGCTTCAACACCGGCTCCGTCGGAGTGGCGCTCCTTGGGAGCTACGGGAGCACCGCTCCTACGCGGGCTGCCGAGGATGCGATCGCCCAGCTCCTGTCCTGGCGCCTCGACCTCGCGCACGTCGATCCGACTGCGGCGCTGACCTTCGTCTCGGGTGGAAGCAACCGCTTCCCGTCCGGCTTGCCGGTGCTCATGCGTGGAGTTTCAGGACACCGAGACACCGGCTTCACAGAGTGTCCGGGGAATCAGCTGTACGGACGTCTGAACAGCCTCGCCGCAGCGGCGGCCCAGCTCGACCAGCCCAAGATCTACGAGCCACGTGTCGAGTCGGGCGAAGGCTTCGTGCGCCTCCGCGCCAGGCTCTCGTCCAGCCAGCCCTGGGTTGTCACGGTCGCGGATGCGGGGAAGCTCGAGGTTGCGCGTAGGACCGGCTCGGGGACGTCCGTCGACTGGACCTGGGATTCCACGCTCGTCCCGGCCGGCCGCTACACGTGGACGATCAGAAGTGGATCTGCACGACCGGCGACCGGGCCGCTCCGGATCGGCGGCACAACGACGCCGCTTGCGATCCAGGAGATCACCGCGACGCCCGGCGCGATTACTCCAAACGGCGACGGGCAAGGAGACTCCGCCGTTCTCGGCTTCCGCCTGACCGTCGCGGCAAATGTCACGGTCGAGGTCGCGGACGAAACCGGATTCACGACCCTGACGCTTGTGGATCGAATGTGGACGAGAGCGGGAAAGCACACGGTCGACGTCGACGGGACGGCGCTTCCCGACGGCGCGTACAGCGTTCTCGTGCGAGCGCGCACACCCGCTGGCCTCGAGGTCGAGAAGGTCATCCCTCTGCTCGTGAGCCGCACACTCGGACTTGTCTCCGTCACGCCGATGCTGTTCTCGCCGAATGAGGACGGCCGAAACGACCGTCTCGAGATCGCTTTCTCGCTGACGGTCGCCGCAGACGTCAGCATCCGCATCTTCCGCGACGGCCTCTGGGTTGCGAGCCCCCACGCGGCAAGCTACGAAGCGGGCGCGCATGTCTTCGAATGGAACGGAATGCGCGCCGCGGGCCGCTTGCGTGACAGCTCGTACACGGCTGTCGTCGACGCCAGCGATGTGCTCGTGGATCGGGTCTCGGTGGTCGTCCCCTTCGTCTCCGACACGACTGCGCCGCGCGTGCGGCTCCTCCCGACGCGCGGCGTCCGCATCGAGGTGACCGAACCGGCAGTCCTCTACCTCACGATCGACGGCGCAAGGCGAGAACGCGTAGTGAAACGAGCCGGTGTCGTGCGCATCCGCTGGGAGGGAGCGGCCAGGCGTGTTCGCGTCGTCGCCCGAGACACGGCCGGCAACACGAGCGCGCCTGTCGTGCGCGTCAGGGAGACTTCTCCACCCGGCGAGTAGACTCGCCATCGTGACTCAGCCGCTCCCCGCCGTCCCCTTCGGCCGGGACGAGATCGAGGCGATCCTCCCGCACAGGGAGCCGTTCCTCCTCCTCGACGAGGTGATCGAGCTCGAGCCTGGCCGCCGCGTCGTCGCCCGGCTGGAGGTTCGGCAGGACGACTGGTGGGTTCCAGGACATTTTCCCGAGCGGCCGGTCATGCCGGGTGTTCTCATCGTGGAGGCGATGGCCCAGGCCGGCGCCGTCGCGGTGCTCGTCGAGGAGGAAAACCGCGGCCGGATCGCGTTCTTCGCCGGAATCGACGACTGCCGCTTCAAGCGGATCGTCTCCCCCGGCGACGTCCTCACGCTGAACTGCGAGATCGACACCGTCCGCGGGCCGATCGGGCGCGGCAAGGCAACCGCACACGTTGGGGAGGAGCTTGCAGCCCGCGCGACGCTGACGTTCGCGGTTGAACGATGATCGGGTCGGCGACAGACGCGCGTATCGGCATCACCGGGCTTGGAACCCATGTTCCAGCGCGCGTCATGACCAACGACGAGCTGGCGCGGATCGTCGACACGTCCGACGAGTGGATCCTCGAGCGGACGGGGATACGGGAGCGGCGTTTCGCCGCAAAGGACGAAGCGCTCACCGACATCGCTCGTCCCGCGGCGAAAGCCGCGCTCGCAGACGCTGGTATCGAGCCGGGGGAGATCGACCTAGTGATCTGCGCCACGGTGACGCCGGACATGATGTTCCCGACATCCTCGGCGCTCCTGGCCAACGAGCTCGGAATGCCGAAAGCGGCGGCATACGACCTGCTTGCCGGCTGCACGGGTTTCGTCTACGCGCTTGCTCAGGCCTACGGGATGCTGGCGTCGGGTCTCTCGCACCGGTGCCTCGTGATCGGCGGTGACGTGCTCTCCAAGATCCTCGACTGGGAAGACCGCTCGACGCTCGTGCTGTTCGGAGACGGCGCCGGCGCTGTGGTCATGGAGCGCGTCGAGGAGGGCGGCTTCCTCGGATTCGAGCTGGGCGCGGACGGAGGCGGCGGCGAGAACCTGTGGCTTCCCGGCTCCGGATCGAGGCACTTCGACGATCCGGACGCGCACGTGAAGATGAACGGGCGAGAGGTCTTCAAATTCGCGACCCGGATCATGGTCTACTCCGCAGAGCAGATCCTCTCCGAATGCGGAAAGACCGTGGACGACATCGACGTGTACATCCCCCACCAGGCGAACAAGCGGATCATCGACTATGCGGTCGCTAAGCTCGGGATCTCTCCGGAGAGGACCGTCGTGAACGTCGACCGCTATGGAAACACGTCATCGGGCTCGATCCCCCTTGCGCTCACCGATGCGCGGGCCGAAGGGCGCCTGCGCGACGGCGCGCTCGTGCTGATGACGGGCATGGGGGCTGGCCTCACCTGGGGATCTGCGCTGATCGAATGGACGAACGGGAGGTCCCGATGAAGATTGCGTACTCAGCGTGGGGGAACCCATGGTTCCCCCACGAGCCCCCTCCTTCTGCAGCCCACTTGGAGGTTGCATCATGAGAGTTGCGTACTGCTTCCCTGGGCAGGGATCGCTCGAGATGGGCATGGGCCGCGACATCGCCGAGGCGTTTCCCGTCGCGAAGGAGGTCTATCGCCTGGGCTCGGAGGCCACCGGGCTCGATCTCGAGCGCCTGTGCTTCGAGACGCCACTCGAAGATCTCGTGGACACCGAGCTGCAGCAGCCCGCGCTCGTCGCGACGAGCTTGGCGATTCTTGCGGCGATGCGCGATCGCGGTCTCGAGCCCGATGTCGTCGTCGGACATTCCGTGGGCGAGTTTGCAGCACTCGCAGCGGCCGGATCGCTCGGCACAGGCGAGGCGATCGGCCTTGTCCGGGAACGCGGACTTGCGATGGCCGAAGCTGCTCGCAAACACCCAGGGACAATGGCCGCGATCCTCGGACTGGAGGACGCTGAGGTCGAGAACCTCTGCCGGAAGATCGTGGGAGTCTGGCCCGCGAACTACAACTGCCCGGGTCAGATCGTGATCTCGGGCGAGCGCGAGGCAGTCGAGGAGTGCTGCGCCGAGGCTACGAGCCTCGGCGCCCGACGAGCCATTCAGCTCAAGGTGTCCGGCGCGTTCCACAGCCCGCTCGTCGCGCGGGCGGCCGATCGCCTTCGGCCGGCGCTGGATCGCGTGCGCTTCACCGAGCCGCTGGCGCCGTTCATGTCGACGGTGACCGCGAAGATCGAGCCGGCGCACCGGCTCGCCGTTCTCCTTGTCGATCAGCTCACTGCGCCGGTGCGCTTCACGCAGGCGGCGACCGAGCTGATCCGAAGCGGTGCCACGACGTTTGTCGAGGTCGGTCCGGGGAACGTGCTGTCCGGCCTGGTTAGGCGGATCGATCGTGGGGTGAAGACGATCTCGGTGAACACGGTCGAGAGCCTGGATCGCGCGCAGGAAGCGCTCTCGCGGTGAGCTCCGCCGCGTTCTGCTCCCTCGAGGGCAAGAACGCGCTCGTGACGGGCGCCTCCCGCGGGATAGGCGCTGCGATCGCGGCCGAGCTCGCCCGGGCGGGAGCGTCAGTCGTCGTCTCCTACCGCACCGGTGCGGATGAAGCCGCGAAGCTTGCCACCCAGATCGGGGGCCGCGCGGTGCAGGCCGACGTCTCCGACCCGGAGTCCGCTCGCGCGCTCGTCGAGGAGGCGGGCGACGTCGACGTTCTCGTCAACAACGCGGGAGTGACACGCGACGGCCTTCTCGTGCGCATGTCGGACGAGGACTGGAAGACGGTGATCGACACGAACCTCGCGTCGTGCTTCTACACGTCGCGAGCGGCGGTGCGGGGGATGATGAAGAGACGAGCCGGCGCGATCGTGAACATCTCCTCGATCGTCGGCCTGCGCGGGAACTGGGGCCAGACGAACTACGCGGCGTCGAAGGCTGGGATCATCGGCTTCACGAAGTCGCTCGCTCGCGAGCTCGGCAGCCGGAACGTGCGCGCGAACGTGGTCGTGCCCGGATACGTGAAGACGCAGCTGACCGACGTTCTTCCGGAGGAGGCGACCGGAGCCATGCTCGAGAACACTCCACTCGGACGGCTAGGCGATCCGGACGACGTGGCCGGGGCTGTGCGTTTCCTCTGCTCCGAGGAAGCCGCGTTCGTCACGGGCGCGGTGCTCCTGGTCGACGGCGGCCTGGGGATGTAGCGCGGGGATGAGCGAGACCGCACACAATGGCAGGCGCCGGGTCGTCATCACCGGAGTGGGGATGGTGACGCCGCTCGGCAACGACCAGGAATCGACGTGGAAGAGCCTCGTCGCTGGAGAGTCGGGCGCAGGCCCGATCACCCACTTCGACGCCAGCGAGTACGCGGTGCGCTTCGCGTGCGAGGCGTCGGAGTTCGAGCCGACCACGTGGATCGACCGCAAGCAAGCGCGTCGCATGGACCGCTTCTCGCAGCTCGCGCTGTCGGCGGCGCGGATGGCGGAGGCCGACAGCGGACTCGCGATCGCCGACGAGCCCGACCGCGTGGGCGCCGCGTGCGCCACGGGCATCGGTGGTCTCTACGCCTTCGAGGACTGCTTCCAGACCCTGCTCGAACGAGGTCCAAACCGGACGAGCCCGTTCTCGATCATCCAGATCATCCCGAACATGGCCGCGGCGTGGATCTCGATGGAGCTCGGCACGCGCGGACCGCTCGCCACTCAGACCACCGCGTGCGCCGCCTCGAACATGGCAATCGGTGACGGCCTGGACGCGATCCGGCTGGGTCGAGCGGAGGCGATGCTCTGCGGCGGCACCGAGGCGCCAATCACGCGCGTCGGCATCGCCGGCTTCACGGCGATGCGCGCTCTCTCACAGCGAAACGACGACCCCGAGCGCGGCTCGCGTCCCTTCGACGCCGACCGGGACGGGTTCGTCATGGGAGAAGCGGGCGCGGTGCTCGTCCTGGAGGAGCTCGAGCACGCCCGGGCGCGCGACGCGAAGATCTACGCCGAGCTGCTCGGCTACGGCGTCTCCTCCGACGCGACGCATGTGACCGAGCCCGATCCCACCGGGGAGAACCCCGCCCGGGCGATGCAGATGGCATTCTCCGATGCGGGGATCGCGCCTGGTGACGTCGACTATGTGAATGCGCACGGCACGTCCACGCCGCTCGGCGATCCCGCCGAGACGCGTGTCTTGAAGCTCGCGCTGGGCGAGGAGAACGCGTACGCGACTCCCGTCTCTTCGACGAAGGGCGCCACGGGTCACACCCTCGGCGCTGCCGGCGCCGTGGAGGCGATCTTCACGATCTTCGCGCTGCAACAGGGGCTCTTGCCACCCACGATCAACTACGAGACCCCGGATCCCACCTGCGATCTCGACTACATCCCGAACGACGCGAGGCCCGCAGAGCTGACGATCGGCGTTTCGAACTCGTTCGGCTTCGGCGGCCATAACGCGTGCGTCGTGTTCCGTCGCTGGGACGAGTCGTAACACAAGACCTCAGCGAGCTATGACGACGTACGAAGTCTTCGCTCCCTTCTACGACCAGGTGATGGGGGACCGCGGAAGGGAGGGCGCGTATCTCCGCGAGCTCATCCAGAAGCACTGTCCCGAGGCGGCGACGGTCCTCGAGCTTGCGTGCGGAACGGGGGCGATTCTCGAGCAGCTGCATTCGCGCTACGAGGTCTCCGGGCTGGACGCCTCGAGGCGGATGCTCGACATCGCTGCGCAGAAGCTCCCGCAGGCACGCCTTTTTCGAGAGGACATGACCCGCTTCGACCTCGGCGAGACGTTCGATGTCGTGCTCTGCGTCTTCGACTCGATCAACCATCTCCTGGCGTTCGCGGACTGGGAGGCCGTGTTCCACTGCGCCTACCAGCATCTGACCGAACGGGGCGTATTCATCTTCGACGTCAACACCGAGCGGAAGCTTGCGTCGTTCGCGTCCGCGCCTCCGTGGACGCAATGGTTCGGCGACGACAGCCTGCTCTTGATCGAGGTGAGGGACGAGGGGAGCGGAGTGTACGCCTGGAAGCTCCGCATCTTCGAGCACCGCAGCGGTTCTACCTACCGACTTCACGTCGAGGACATCCGCGAGGCGACCTTCCCGCTCGAGCGGATCAAGGAGGTTCTGACGACCGAGCGCTTCGGACGCGTTTGGGTCTACGACGCGGAGCGGCAACGCCCGACGAGTCGCTCTCTACGTCTCCACTTCGTCTGCAGGCACTGAATCCGCGAACCTGAGCTCGAGAAGGATCGTGTCGCGCCAGACCCCGTTCAGTCGCGCGATGCGCTTGCGGCGGCCCACGACCCTGAATCCGAGCCGTTCGTGCAGCGCGAGGCTGGCGGTGTTCTCCGGAAAGATGCTCGCCTGGATCGTCCAGACGCCCGCATCGGCGGCAGCGCCGAGGAGAGCCTCCACCAGCGCCCGCCCGACCCCGCGGCCGCGTGCGTGCTCACCGACGTAGACCGTGTGCTCGACCACACCCGCGTAGCACGCCCGCGTGGAGGTCGGCGAGACCGTTGCCCAGCCGACGACCGCGCCGTCCTCGGTGGCGACGAGCCGTGAGTGCGGGAGCCGGCCGCGGTCGAACTTCTCCCAGTCCGGCGGCTCTGTCTCGAAGGTCGCGTCTCCCGTCGCGATCCCATCCGCGAAGATCGCCTCCACGCTGAGCCAGTCGTCGCGCGTCATTGGCCTGATCTCGACCACGGCTCGGAGACTAGATGCCTAGTAACAGTCTGGTACTAGGCTAGATCGGGCTCGTAGCCGGCAGACAGGCGACTTCACACCCCGAGCATCACGAGTTCCGGGCACACGATGAAGGGGTCTGCTTCCGCGCGATCGGAATCCGCGTTAGCGGATTTCGGTCTTGCGCACAAGTCTTGCGCACAGACAACGCTAGGCTTCGGGCGTGGCGGAGCGCTGGGCGACGTTCGACTGCTACGGCACGCTCGTGGACTGGAACGGCGGGATTCGGGCGGAGCTCGAGAAGCTGTTCGGAGTCGAGCACGCAGACCGGCTGCTCGTCCGCTATCACGACCTCGAGCCGGAGATCCAGGCGACTCAGCCCGGAGCTTCGTATCGCGAGGTGCTCACACTTGCCCTCGAGAGGCTTGCGGAGGAGGAGGGCTTGACGTTGCCAGAGGGAGAGACCAGCGCGCTGGCCCGATCGCTGCCGTCGTGGCCGGTATTCGAGGACGTGCCCGCAGCGCTCGCCGAGTCGCGCGGTCGTGGCTGGAAGCTCGGAATCCTCTCGAACACCGATCGCGACCTGATCGACGACTCGACGGTCTCGATCGGCATCGCCTTCCAGAAGGTGATCGTCGCCTCCGAGATCGGCTCCTACAAGCCGGCGAAGCGCCACTGGGAGGTCTTCCGCGAGCAGACCGGCGCCGGCGACACGAACCACGTCCACGTCGCCCAGAGCCTGTTCCACGACATCGCGCCGGCCACCGAGCTCGGCATCCCGAGCATCTGGGTCAACCGGCTGGGTGAGCCCGAGGATGAGCGACCGCACCGGACGCTCTCGTCGCTCGCCCGCCTTGCGGACACGCTCGACGATCTCGTCTCGAAGTGAGCGGAGCGTTGCGCGCGCCGGCGGAGGAGGACGCGCTGACCGTCGCACGCCTGATCAGCCAACACTCGCCTGAGCCTGCGACCCAGGATCAAGTTCGGCGCGACTGGTCGGCGCCCGGGTTCGATCTCGATCACGACGCGAGGTTTGACGGCTCCTCGTACGTGGCTGTCGACGCATTCGGCGACGGGCGAGTCTGGATCGACGTTCACGGACATCCCTCGCCCGAGATGATCGAGTGGGGGGAGGGCCGGGCTCGCGAGAAGGGGTCGCGGCTCCTGTCCGGCGGCTGGACCTCCAATGAGGCATTGCTCCCCGAGCTCGAGCAGCATGGTTTCCAGCCGATCCGGCACGCGCACCGCATGAGGATCGACCTCTCCCGCCCGGCTTCCGAGCCGATCTGGCCGGAAGGAATCGGAGTCCGCACCTTCCGGCCGGGCGACGAGCGAGGGTTCTACGAGACACACCAGGAGACATTCCGGGATTCGTGGGAGCCGATCGAGGAGTCCTACGACGAGTGGGCACACTGGGCACTGGAACCGTCCGTTCTCGTCCCCGATCTTTGGTTCCTGGCGCTCGCAGGCGACGAGCCGGCGGGTTTGGCGATCTGCAACCCGAGCCCCGGAGCTCCCGAGCTAGGCCGGGTGCAAGTCCTCGGCGTGCGCCGGACATGGCGGAAGCGCGGGGTGGGTCGCACGTTGCTCCTCCATGCCTTCGCGGAGTTCCGCCATCGTGGCCTGAAGGGCGCAGTGCTCGGGGTCGACGCCGAGAGCCTCACTCGTGCCGACCGGTTGTATGAGCAGGCGGGTATGTACGTCGCCGCCCGTTTCGACATCTACGAGAAGGTGATCGCGTGAGCTCTTTGCGCGCGCGCTGTCCCGCCTGTCGCACACTCACGGCGGTTGCGGTCGGGTCAGGCTACGAGTGTCATGCGTGTGGACGGGAGTTCCCGGCTGGGCTCGTACGCGTTCCGCGTGCCTGGGGTGCCGACGGCGAGGCGATGGCAGATGGCGCGCACCTCGCGCTTCCGTACCCGGAGACGGGCATCGTGGCGTGGGACTCGCTGGACGACCAGACCGCCGAGCTCGCGTCGGTGCTTCCAGAGCGACCGCTCGTCCTCGGCGGCTGCTGTTGCGCGCACTTGGGCGCTGTGCGAGGGCTCGCTGGTCGCGTCGACCGCCTCGCCGTCGTCTGGCTCGACGCCCACGGCGACCTGAACTCTCCCGAGACCTCTCCTTCCGGGAATCTCTGGGGCATGCCGCTCAGGATGCTCTTGGACGACGGCGTCGTAGCTCCCGAAGACGTTGCTCTGGCTGGGGCACGTAACCTGGATCCCCCCGAGCGGGCCTATCTCGGCGAGACCGGAATCGACGACTCGCTGGATCGCGCGCTAGCCGGAGTGGACGCCGTGTACGTCGCGCTCGATCTCGACGTGCTCGATCCGGGCGACGCTGAAGTCTTCGTCCCCGAGCCCGACGGACCGACGATCGAGGAGATCGAGGCGATTCTCCGCGACGCCGTCTCCCGGGTTCCGCTAGCGGGAGTAGGGGTCACCGGGCACGTGCGAGACGAGCGGAATACCTTGGTCGTGTCGCGTCTTCTGAACGCGGCCGGGCTTTGACCGGGCCGGGGTCAGGGCGCACGTAGGATCCGCAGCATGTCCTCCGGTCAGGATCGCGTCGATGTGTCGGTCGAGACGAAGAAAGCACCGGAGGCAACGCCCCCGAAGTCGCACCCCAACACGTGTCCCGGGTGCGGCTCGCACTACCGTGACGACGAGCTCGCCGAGAACCTCCGCGTCTGCCCGCAGTGCGGCCACCACTTTCCCGTGGGAGCCCGCGAGCGGATCGAGCAGCTTGTCGACCCTGGCTCGTTCTCGGAGGAAGATGCAGAGCTTCGCTCGGCGGACCCGCTCGGGTTCTTCGACCTCCGCCCGTATGCGGAGCGCCTCGCGGAGGCCGAGATCGAGACCGGGCTCGGGGACGCGATCGTGTGTGGGAGCGCGAAAATCGAAGACGAAGGCTGCCGGCTTTCGGTCATGGACTTCTCGTTCATGGGCGGCTCGATGGGCAGCGTCGTGGGGGAGAAGTTCGCGCGCGCGTGTGACAGCGCGGCCGAGGGCGGCGTGCCACTGGTCTCCATCTCAGCGTCGGGAGGCGCCCGCATGCAGGAGGGGATTCTCGCGCTGATGCAGCTACCGAAGACCGTGTGCGCGATCGAGGAGCTGCACGACTCCGGGGGCGCGCTCTTCTCCGTGCTCACGCATCCGACCACGGGCGGTGTCCTCGCGAGCTTCGCCAGCCTCGGCGATGTCGTCCTCGCCGAGCCGGGCGCGCTGATGTCCTTCGCCGGCCCGCGGGTCGTCGCGCAGACGACGCGGGAGAAGCTCCCGGACGACTTCGGGCTGGCCGAGTCGAACTACCGCTTCGGCCACGTCGACGGCATCGTCCCCCGCGCCGAGCTGCGCTCGACGATCTCGCGCCTGCTGCGTCTCTTTGAGAAAGGCAGAGACTCGTCGTGACGCCAACGCAGCGGCCGCGAAGCGGACGCCTTCAGGGATCCACGCGCGACCGAAATCCGCCGGAGCGGATTTCGGTCTGGCGCTGAGGTCGTGGCGAGCGAAGCCGAAATGCGGCTACGCCAGCGGCTCAGTAAGCTCGCCGGCATGAAGCTCCTTCGCGGGACGAAGCTGAGCGGAGAGCTCGAGCGACTTCAGGACCAGCTCGATCGCCTCCAGGCGGAGCCGAGCGAAGAGGAGATCTGGCGCTCGGTCGAGCTCGCGCGGCATCAGGAACGCCCATACACGCTCGACTACGTGGAGCGGATTCTCGACGACTTCTTCGAGCTCCACGGCGATCGCGGGCGAGCCGACGATCGCGCGATCGTGAGCGGCCTCGGAAAGCTTGGTGGGCGGACGATCGTCCTTGTCGGACACCAGAAGGGCCGGGATCTCAAGGAACGGACGAAGCGAAACTTCGGGATGGCCTATCCCGAGGGATATCGGAAAGCCATGCGGGCTATGGCACTCGCGGAGCGACACGGCTTCCCGCTCGTGACCCTGATCGACACTCCTGGCGCCTACCCGGGAGTCGCGGCCGAGCAGCACGGCCAGGGTGGCGCCATCGCACGCTCCCAGGCGGCGATGGTGCGGCTTTCCGTGCCGACCGTCGCCTGCGTCATCGGGGAGGGTGGATCGGGCGGCGCGGTCGCGATCGCAGTCGCCGACCGGGTGCTGATGCAGGAGCACGCCATCTACTCGGTGATCTCGCCGGAGGGCTGCGCGGCGATCCTCTGGAGAGACGCGGGCGAGGCCCGCAAGGCCGCTGCGGCATTCAAGCCCGATGCCGCGCACTGCCTCGAGCTCGGTGTGATCGATGCGATTGTTCCGGAGCCGGAGGGCGGCGCGCACACGGACCCGGATGCGGCCGCAACGCTGCTGGAAGAGGGCATCTCGGTGGCGCTGGAGGAGATCGACGCTCTGGAGCCCGACGAGCGGCGGCGGCGGCGGCGGGAGAAGTACCGTGTCATGGGCGTCCTGTCGTCCGCCTGAGGACTATCCACACTCTCCACAGGCTTATCCCCTGACGCGAAAAGCCTGTTTTGCAGGAAGAACATTTCCTAAACGTCCGGTTGGTGAAGAAAGTGTTGCGTTGATGGCGACAATCCACAGGTGACGCTCGACGAATATCGCCGCAAGCGGAGCCCGGGCAAGACACCCGAGCCGTTCGGCACGAAGAAGCGGCGCTCCACCGAGCCGCGCTTCGTCATCCAGCGCCACGACGCGCGGCGTCTGCACTACGACTTCCGCCTCGAGCGAAACGGAGCGCTCGCGAGCTGGGCTGTGCCGAAGGGCGTTCCGCTACGGCGCGGCGAGCGGCACCTCGCCGTTCACGTCGAGGATCACCCGCTCGAGTACGGCGACTTCAAGGGAACCATTCCGGCCGGGGAGTACGGCGCCGGAACCGTGGAGATCTGGGACCGCGGCACGTATGAGTTGCTCGAGGAGAAGCGTGACGGCGGTCTCACCGTTCGGCTGAGCGGCGAGCGCCTGGACGGCGTCTGGACCCTCGTCCCGGCGAAGCTCGACGGCGATCCGAAGAACTGGCTCTTGCTGCGGAAGGACGGGGCGGCGAAGGATGTGAGCCGATACGCGCCCATGTTGGCCACCTCGTCCGAGAAGCTCCCGCGGGGCGAGAGCTGGATCTACGAGCCCAAGTGGGACGGGTTCCGGGCGCTCGTGACGATCTCGGGCGGCCAGGCCACGCTTACGAGCAGGAACGGCAACGATCTGACCGAGCGCTTCAAGCCGGCTGCGCGCGCGGCGGAGCTCGGCACGCGCTCGGCCGATGCCGTGCTCGACGCGGAGATCTGCGCGCTCGATGGGGGTGGCCGCTCCCGGTTCTCGCTGCTCCAGGAGAGCGCGGGCACGCTCGTCCTCGTCGTCTTCGATTTGCTCGAGCTCGATTCGGAGTCCCTCGTCGCGCTCCCGCTGGCTGAGCGGAGGAAGCGGCTCGAGGCGCTGATCGATCCGTCACGCGGTGGCATCGTCCTTTCTCCACAGTTCGACGACGGCGAGGCGCTTCTCGCCGCGGCCGAAGAGCAGGAGCTGGAAGGCGTGGTCGCGAAGCGCACCGACTCCGGCTACCAGCCCGGCAAGCGCAGCGCCGACTGGCACAAAGTGAAGGTGCGCAAGGGCCAGGAGGTCGTGATCGCGGGCTACACGAAGGGCCAGGGGCGGCGTTCACGCGGGTTCGGCGCGCTCGTCATGGGGGTACACGAGGCCGGCGGTCTTCGCTGGGCGGGAAACGTCGGAACCGGCTTCGACGAGGCGGAGATCATGCGACTGCTCGGTCTCTTGAAGCCGCTCACACGCACGGATTCGCCCTTCGCCGAGACGCCGAAGATGCCGCGCGTCCGGCGCTCGGACGTCATCTGGGTGGAACCGCGGCTCGTCGCGGAAGTCGCATTTGCCGAGTGGACGCACGAGAGGCGCCTGCGCGCCCCGGTTTACGTCGGCCTCCGGGAGGACAAGCCTGCATCCGAGGTGCGAAAGGAGAAAACCCCGCTGCCGCCGGTCTTGAAGAAAGGACGGCGCGAGCTCCGGCTCTCGAACCTGGACAAGCTCTTCTGGCCCGAGGAGGGCATCACGAAGGGCGATCTCGTCGCGTACTACCGGGACATCGCCGAGGTTCTCGTCCCGCATCTCCGCGACCGGCCGTTCACGATGAAGCGCTATCCCGACGGCTGGCAGGGCAAGAACTTCTTCCAGAAGCAGGCGCCGTCGCATATGCCGGGGTGGATAAAGCGTGCCCCGTTCGCGGCGTCGACGCGGGAAGGCGAGAAGAAGATCATCGACTACGCGCTCGTCGACGACGAGCTCGCGCTCCTCTGGATGGCGAACATGGGCTGCATCGACATGCATGCCTGGTCGTCGCGCGCAGACAAGCCGGAACGGCCGGATTGGGTCATGTTCGACCTCGACCCCGCCGAAGGCGCGACCTTCGACGATGTGGTGACAGTGGCTGGGCTCGTCAAGGATACGCTCGACCTGCTCGAGCTCGAGGCGTTTCCGAAGACCTCGGGCTCGCGTGGCATCCACATCCTGTTGCCGATCGCGCGGCGCCACACGTTCGCCGACGCGCGCGAGTTCGCGTCGATCATCGCGGGCGCGCTCGCCCGCGCGCACGCCGGGCTCGTGACGACGGAGTGGTCGAAGCAGAAGCGTTGCGGCGTGCTCGTGGACGCGAACCAGAACGGCCCTGGGAAGACGAATGCCTCCGTCTACTCAGTGCGCCCGCGAGCCGGCGCTCCTGTGTCCACGCCGCTGCGCTGGGAGGAGGTCGCGCCGGGGCTCGATCTCGCGGCGTTCACCATGGACGCCGTGCTCGACCGGGTTGCGCGTGACGGAGACTTGTTCGCGGGCGTTCTCGGCGGGAAGCAGTCGCTCACAAAGGCGCTTTCCACCCTCCGCTGACGGGAGTACGTTGAGCATGGATGAAAGGCGCGCGGGTTCGCTGCGTTGAGCGTGGCGGTGGTCATGGCCGGGTTCGTGGGCGCATCTGCATGGCATCCGTGGTCGGTGGATCAGCGCGAGCGCGAGCTCCCTGGGTGCGGGCCTTGGCGCAGTGGTCCGAGAATGCACGACCCGGATCCTGTCGCGCCCGGTTCGACGAGGCGGTAGGCCCGTGGCCGAGCACCTGCGATCGCCGCAGGCGTCCGAAGCGGAGGTCGAGTGCTTTGCGGTCCAGCGAGTCCGCGCGCTTGTCGCCGGTGCCGGGCGGAACCACCGGTATCAGTGCGAGATGGTGGCTCTGGCGTGGGAAGTGGGGTACCTGGACCGTCCCGAAAAGTATCGAACCGAACGATGCGGGGACGGCGGCCCGTTGGACCTCCATCCCGGGTCCAGCATCTGGCCCTGAGCGACGCGGCTACGAAACCTCGAGCAACCGCCGCTCGAGATACCGGCTCTCGGCTTCGTTCCCGGTCAGCTCGAGCGCGCGACGGTACGCCTCGGCTGCCTCGCCGCGTCGCTCGAGACGGCGAAAAAGGTCGGCGCGGGCGGCATGCAAGAGGTGGTAGCCCTCGAGCGTGTGGAGCCTGTTCATCAGCGCGAGGCCGTCCTCGACCCGCCCGGAAAGAGCGATGGCGACCGCTCGGTTCAGCTCGACGACGGGCGACGAGTCGAGCTCTACGAGCCGGTCGTAGAGGACGACAATCTCGCTCCACGGTCGATCCTCCGCATGCGCTGCCGCGATCGCGGCCTGCAGCTGGTAGAGACCGGCTCGCCGAAACGAAGCAGCGCGCCCGAGCACGCGCAGGCCCTCCTCGATCCGGATGGTGTTCCAGAGCGACCGGTTCCAGGCGCCTGGTGTGCGAGGGGTGCCGTCTCTCGGCCAGCGCTCGATGGCCGTTGCGAACGCATCCTGCACCGCGTCCTCGGCCAGCTCGAGATCGCCGAGGACGCGCGTGAGGTTCGCGACCGCACGGCCCCACTCCTCCCGGAAGACACGCTCGACCGTCACTCCACTAGCGGCCGGATCTCCAGCGAGCCGTGCTCGGCGGTGGGTACCAGCGAGGCAAGACGGATTGCCTCGTCGAGATCCGGCAGATCGATGACGAAGACCCCGCCGACGACCTCCTTCGTCTCGGCGAACGGCCCGTCGGTGACGATCCGCTCGCCGTCTCGGACGCGGACGACCTTGGCCGTGTCTCGCCCGTCGAGCTCGTAGCCGGCCAGGTTCGGATCGGCCTTCTGCAGCTCGTCGAAGAGCGTCATCCAGCGCGGCATCTCCTGGGCGCGGAGCTCGGCCTGCTCCTCTTCCGAGAGGTCGACCCACGCCGAGTCGTCGCCGTAGACGAGAAACGCGTACTTCATGATGCCGCTCCTTCTGCTGCGGGATCGACGTAGATGGGACGGACTTCGATCGCGCCGTGCTGAGCACCCGGGATCTTCGCGGCGTACTCGACAGCCTCGTCCATCGACTTGCATTCGAAGACGAAGTAGCCGCCGAGCGCCTCCTTCACCTCGGCGTAGGGCCCGTCGGTCACGAGCGACTCGCCGTCGCGGACGCGGACGGTCGTCGCGTCGCGGGTCGACGCGAGCTCCCCGCCGCCGACGATGACGCCTTCTATTCCGGCTTCTTCCGCGAATGCGCGGTACTCGGCGTACACGGCTTCTCGCTCTTCGTCCGAGAACGCGTCCCACCGCGACTCGTCTCCGTAGAGCAGTGCCATCACCTGCATGGGGGCATCTCCTTTCGTCGGTTCCCTATACGACGATCTGGCGCGTCCAAGATCGACATTCGGTGTCAGACACCGAATTTGTCAAGGGGTCCGTGTCACAAGAGCGCGTCAATTGACGAACAGGCATTTTGCGGGGACCAGGGCGCTTCGGGCTCTCGGAAGCCCGTGGCCATGCCGTATCGCGACATGCCGAGACGGCCGCCGGCGAAAGCCGTAACCGCGCGTGAGCAGCAGTGTCTGACACCGATGTTCCGCTGTTCTCGGCGGCCGCGAGAGCGTCAGCCGGCGAGCATGCGTTCGAGGAGGGCGCGCGCTCCCGCTTTGTCCAGCGGCTCATTCAGGTTCCCGCACTTCGGGCTTTGCACGCAAGAGGGGCACCCGCTCGTGCACGGGCAGCGTTGGAGGAGATGCGTCGTGTCCTCGACCCAGCCCTCGAAGCTCGCGAAGCCGCGCGCCGTGAGGCCCATCCCTCCCGAATGACCGTCGTAGACGAAGATCGTCGGGCGGCCGGTCTGGTAGTGGATGTTCGTCGAGAGGCCGCCGATATCCCAGCGGTCGCACATCGCCCACAGCGGCAGGAGCGCGATCAACGTGTGCTCCGCCGCATGCAGCGTTCCGAGCAGCGCCGGCATCTGCTCGAGCCCGTCGAGCAGCCCTGGATCCGGCGAGAACCAGATCGCCTCCGTCTCGAACGTCGTCTCGGGCATCAGCATGGGGACGACGTCGATCGTCGAGCCGTCTCGCACCGCCTTTCGCGCGTACCCCACGACCTGCTCGGAGACCGACACGCGGCCGAAGTGGAGATCGACCCCGAGTCGCGGCTCGACGCGCTCGGCCTCCTCGATCGTCGTCTCCGTCTCTTTCTTCACCTGCGTGTACCAGTCGACGCGCGCGGGCACGACCACCGCGACCCGGTTCAAGTGGTCGAGCTGCTCGACGACGTACTGCTCGCCGAGATGGAGATAGACGGCGCCTTCATGCACCGTCGAGTACGCGCGCTCGCGCTCGACCAGGCCGAGGAGCGACCCGGTCATGCCGTCGACGACCGTGAATGCCTCGCCGTCGCCGGAGCGCAGCGAGATGCGGGCCGCCGGGTAGTCGCGTCCTTTCCAGACGAAGCCTGCTGAAGTGCACTCGAGCTCCGGCAGCTCTTCGGCTCGACGAAGAGCTTCCTTGCCCAGCGTCTCGGCGTCACCTTCGTCGAGCGGGGCTTCGAACGCCGCCGCGAGCACGTGCGGGTCGAGGATGCGCGGATTCGTATGGTCGACGATCGCGGCTTCCACCCGGCGCGAGAGCAGCGCCTCCGGCTCGCGGGCGAAGAACTGATCGAGCGCGTCTTCGCTCGCGACCAGCACAGCAAGGCCGCGACCGCGCCGTCCGGCTCGTCCCCATTGCTGACGGAGCGATGCGACGGTCCCTGGGAAGCCAACGGAAATCGCGCAGTCGAGGAGCCCGATGTCGATGCCGAGCTCGAGCGCATCGGTCGCGGTAACGCCGAGCAGCTCTCCTTCGACCAGCCGCCGCTCGATCTCCCGACGCTGCTCGGCGGTGTAACCCGCGCGATAGGGGGCGAGCCGGCTCGCGGTGGCGATGTCCACGCGCTCGACCGTGAAGCGGTGGATAAGCTCGGCAGCCTTGCGGCTCTTCGCGAAGCAGATCGTCCGGAGCCCGCGCGAGGTGAGCTGCGACAGGAGTCGGGATGCGTCCCCGAGCGCGCTTGCGCGCAGACTGAGCTCGGGGTCGACGAGTGGCGGATTCCAGATGACCACCTCGCGCTCGGACCTCGGTGAGGTGTCGCTGTCGACCACCGTCGCTGGTTCTCCAGTGAGCGCCTCCGCCAGCTCTCCCGCGTTCGCGATAGTCGCCGACGCGAGCAGGAACTGGGGCTCGGCCTCGTAGATGCGCGCGAGCCGCCGCAGCCGGCGAAGGACGTTCGCCACGTGCGAGCCGAAAACTCCGCGATAGACATGCGCCTCGTCCACGACCACGTATTGCAGGTTGTGCAGTACGTCGCCCCAGCGGTCGTGGTGCGGGAGAACTCCGACGTGGAGCATGTCCGGGTTGGTGAGGATGAGGTTCGACCACTTGCGGATCTGCCAGCGCCGCTCGCCGGGTGTGTCGCCGTCGTAGATCGCGGGCTTGAGCCCCTTCAGCCGGAGCTCGGCCAGCGCGCGTGCCTGATCCTGCGCGAGCGCCTTCGTGGGGTAGAGGTAGAGCGCTCGCGTCTTCGGGTCGCGCGTGATCGCATCGAGGACGGGGAGGTTGAAGGCAAGCGACTTCCCGGATGCGGTCCCGGTCGTGACGACGACGTTCTCGCCACGCTGCGCGGCCTCCCAGGTCTCGGCCTGGTGGCGGTAGAGCGAGGTGACGCCGTTGGCGACGAGCGCGGAAGCAACGCGCGGATCGAGGTCGTCGGGGAACGACTCGGAGCGGGCGTCACGAGCTGGCTCGACACCGGCATACGCGATCTCCTCGCCGTCGAGCAGGTCGGCCCAGGTCGCCGCGACGTCGGTGGCCACGCGACTCAGTGTGTCAGCGCCCGTGCAAGAATCCGGATGTGAAGCGTCGATCGCTGTTCGCGGCGACCGCGGTTGTGGCGATCGTGGTCGGGTGCGGCGGCAGCGACGAGCAGTTGTACTCGATCCCGCAGGTCCAGGAAGCATTCGAGCGAACCGGGATTTCGCTCCTGGATCAAGAAGGGTCGAGCGTGCGACGAGACACGCTGACGTTCAGCTCGTACGAGTACGTCGTCGTCGTGGCCACCGCCTCGGACGCCGAGTACTTCTGGACGGACGGATCTCAGGAGCCGATTGCTCGACGAGGCAACGTGGTCGTGCTGAGGCTGCTCGGTTCGCCGACGCCCACAGAGAAGAGAAGCATTCGGTCGGCTCTCGACGCTCTTCCAGACTCCGAACACATCGTTAGGTTCGTGAACGACTAGAGGAACGGCGCGACCGCGTTCTGGTAGTGCGAGCGCGAGCGGGCGCCGTAGATCGTCGCCCGGCTCTGGCCGTCGCTGAAGATCATCACCGTGGGGAGCGAGAGCACGCTGTAGCGGCCGGAGACCGCGAGGTTCTCGTCGACGTTCACGCGGACGAGGCGGATCCGTTCCCCGTGCTGATCCGCGATCGCGACCAGGTGCGGCTCGATCGCCTCGCACGGCTTGCACCACGGCGCCCAGAAGTCGACGATCACCGGTATCGGCGAGGCGAGGACCTCGTCTGCGAAGGTCTCGTCCGTGACCTCGTCCACGCACGCAGGGTAGTCCCGAGGGCCGGCTGGGGGTCAGTCTCTCGCCGAGAGCTGGGGTCAGGCTTCAGCCTGACCTCGGTCTTGGATCTCGAGCGAGCGAACACCTCACACCAGGGGTCAGACTGAAGCCCGACCCCAGACCCTTGCGCTTTACAACCGGCCCAGCAGTGCGCGCAGCCTAAGCAGCGGCACCTTCCAGATCGCCTCCGCCACGATCGAACCCGTCATCTTCGACGCGCCCGCTCGGCGTTCGACGAAGCGGATCGGGACCTCCTGCACGCGCAGCCCCTTCCGCAGCACACGGTACGTCGTCTCGATCTGGAACGCGTACCCGTGCGCGGACAGGGCGCCGAGGTCGATCGCCTCCAGCGTCTCACGGCGGAAGCACTTGAAGCCGCCCGTCAGATCGCGTACACGCACACCGAGAAGAACCTGCGCGTATATGCAGCCGCCCCGCGAGACGAAGCGGCGCAGCAACCCCCAGTTCTCCGTTCCCCCACCCGCCACATAGCGCGAGCCGAGCACGAGGTCAGCCTCGCTCGCACCGGCGATCAGCCTTGGCACGTCACTCGGGTCGTGCGAGAAGTCGCAGTCCATCTCGAGAACGAGCTCAGTGTCGCCCGCAAGGAGATGACGGAAACCCGCGATATAGGCCGGCCCGATCCCCTCCTTCCGCTCGCGATGCAGCACCGAGACCCATGGCAGCTCCGCGGCAAGACGATCTGCGATCTCGCCCGTCCCGTCGGGCGAGCTGTCGTCGATGGCGAGAACCCCGTCGCGCGACGTGTCCAGAACCTCCCCGAGCGCGCGCACCATCGCCTCCAGATTCTCGCGCTCGTTGTACGTGGGAAGGCAGACGACCGCGCGAGGCACCGCCGTATCATCGCCGCATGGCGCAGACGTTGCCCCGGAACGCGGAGCTGGCCGACCAGCTCGACCTGCTCGCGGACATCTCCGAGATCCTCGCAGAGGAGTCGTTCAAGGTCATCGCCTACCGCCGCGCGGCCACGCGCATAAGGGAAACACCCTCACCCGTGGCCGAGCTCGCGCTCGCGGGACGCGCAACGGAGCTTCCGGGGATCGGCAAGACGATCGAGCAGAAGGTCGTGGAGATCGTCAACGACGGGGAGATGCACGCGCTCACGCGGCGCCGGGAGCAGGTCCCGGTTGGCGTTGTCGACTTCCTGCGGCTCCCGGGCGTCGGTCCGAAGACGGCCGCCCGCATCTGGACCGAGCTCGGCGTCACCACCCTCGACAGCCTCAAGACCGCTGCCGAGGACGGGCGGCTACGCGACCTCTCGGGCCTCGGGCAGAAGAGCGAGGAGAAGATCCTGAAAGCGCTCGAGGCCGGCGCCGGAGAGCAGGCGGAGCCGCGACGGCTGCTCGGAATCGGGCTCCCGGCGATCCGGCGCGTCGTGGAAGAGCTCGAGGCGCATCCCGCGGCGATCGCCGTATCCGAAGCTGGGAGCGTCCGGCGTCGCAGAGAGACCGTGTGCGACCTCGACCTGATCGCCACGGCGTCCGATGGGGGCGCGCTCATCGCCGCTTTCTGCGAGGGCTCGTGGGTGCGGGACGTCGCCGCACGAGGACCGACGAAGGCGACAGTCGTCGGGCACGACGAGCTTCGCTATGACCTCCGGGTCGTGCCACCCGAGTGCTACGGCAACGTGCTCCAGCACTTCTCGGGCTCGAAGGATCACAACATCGCGCTCCGTGAGGACGCGCAGCGGCGCGGGCTCTCCATATCGGAGTACGGAGTCACGGTAGTGGACACCGGCGAGGTCGTCACGCACGCGAGCGAAGAGAAGCTCTACGACTACCTCGGCTACGCCTTCATCGCACCCGAGCTCAGAGAGAATGACGGCGAGGTCGTTGCCGCGCGCCAAGACCAGCTGCCCGAGCTCGTCGAACTCTCCGATCTGCGCGGCGAGATGCACTGCCACTCGACCTGGTCTTCCGATGGAAAGAATTCGATCGAGGAGATGGCCTCGGAGTCGAAGAGCCGCGGCTACAAGTTCCTCTGCCTGACCGACCACTCGCACTACTTGCGCGGCGGCCGGATGGAGGCGCAGTGGCGCGAGATCGACGCCGTCAACGAGCGCTTGAAGCCGTTCCGCATCCTGCGCGGAGTCGAGGTGAACATCCGCGCAGATGGCTCACTCGACGTTGACGACGACGTGCTCGCCGAGCTCGACTGGGTCGTCGCCTCCGTCCACACCGCATTCGACCGCACTCCAACCGAGCGCATCGTGGGGGCGATCGACAACCCCAACGTCGACTGCATCGGACACCTCACGGGGCGGCGGCTCCTGAAGCGGACGGGCGCCGAGGTCGACATCGAGCAGGTGGTCGCACGCGCGGCGGAGACAGGAACCGCGCTCGAGATCAACTCCCAGCCCGATCGGCTCGACATGCGCGACACGCACGCGCGGCTCGCCGGCGAGGCGGGGGTTCTCATTCCGGTCACGACCGACGCCCACTCGACCACGGCCCTCGGCTACGCCGAATTCGGCATCGGGCTGGCGCGACGCGCGTGGCTGACGAAAGAGCAGGTGTTGAACACCCGCACGTGGGCGCAGATCGCCAAGTTGCGGCGATGAGTCAGGTCCCCGGCGAGGGCGAGGCAAGCCTCGCCCCTACATTCCGGGAAGACGGAGCGGCTGCGGTCGAGTGGGTCGCCTCCTACCTCGAGCGCGTGAGCGAGCTCCCCGTTCTCTCCCAGGTCGAGCCGGGAGATATCCGCGCAGCTCTTCCCTCCTCAGCACCGGACGAGCCCGAGCCGTTCTCGTCGGTGCTCCGCGACCTCGAGGCCGTCCTCCTGCCGGGGCTCACGCACTGGCAGAGCCCCAGGTTCTTGGCGTACTTCGCTGCGACCGCGTCCGAGCCGGGAGTCCTTGCCGAGCTCCTCGTCGCGGGGCTGAATCAGGTAGGGATCCTCTGGCGCACGTCTCCCGCCCTGCAGGAACTCGAGGAGGTGACGCTCGACTGGCTCGCGCAGCTCCTCGGCTTGCCGTCTGACTTCCACGGACACATCGAGGACACAGCCTCGACCGGGGTGCTCTCTGGGCTCGCCGTCGCGCGGGCTCTACGTCCTGGCCGCCGCGTCGTGCTCTGCTCCGAGCACGCCCACTCGGCCGCCGACAAGGCGGCGAAGCTGCTCGAGCTCGAGCTCCGCAAGGTTCCGGTGGACGACGAGTTCCGGCTTCGGCCCGAGCTGCTCGAGCTCGGCGACGCATGCGCTGTCATCGCGACCATCGGAACGACCGGCGCTGCCGCGATCGACCCAATCCCCGCGATCGCCGATGCGTGCGAGGCGGCCGGCGTTTGGTTGCACGTCGATGCGGCCTACGCGGGCTCGGCCGCGGTGTGCCCGGAGCTCCGCCCGCTTTTCGCGGGCTGGGAGCGCGCGGATTCGATCGGTGTGAACCCGCACAAGTGGCTCGGCGTGCCGATGGACTGCTCGGCGCTCTGGACCCGTCGCCCGGACGACTTCCGGCGCACGTTCAGCCTCGTTCCGGAGTTCCTGCAGTCTCCCGACGACGCCGTCAACCTCAGCGAGCTCTCGATCCCGCTCGGCCGCCGCTTCCGGGCGCTCAAGCTGTGGGCCGTGCTTCGCTGCTTCGGGCGCACCGGGCTCGAGGAGCGGATCCGCGAGCACGTGCGGTTGGCGGCTCTCTTCGAGGGGTGGGTGCGGGACGAGCCGGGGTGGGAGATCGTCGCGCCGCGCCACTTCTCGCTCGTGTGCTTCCGCCGAGAGGGAGCGGATGAGGACAACGAACGTCTGCTGGAGCGCGTCAACGCCTCCGGCGAGACGTTCCTATCGCACGCGCGACTCGGCGACGCTTATTCGCTTCGGCTCGCGATCGGGAACTTCCGCACGACCGAGGACGACGTGCGTCTGGCCTGGGAGGTGCTCAAGCGCGACGCTTCGCGGCTCTGAGGTAGATCCGCGAGGCCTGCAAGATCGATCCCGCTTCGCCCGTTCGGATGATGCGGCCCAGAACGAAGAGGCCATCCGTGCTCGTCAGCGCCGCCTGCGCTCGCGCCAGCTCCCCGCGGGTCGGCTGCGAGGAGGCGGTCGCGGAGAGAAGATCCAAGCTCGACACCGTGATTCGCGAAGTGCCGTTGACTCTCGTCGTGCGGATCGAGAAGCACGGTGCGCGAACGCAGCGGACGCCCAGGTCGCGGGCGCGGAAGTAGTCACCCTTCGCTCCTCCGCCCACGGGCGCCCAAACGTCGGCCACCACAAGCGCTCCGAGCTCGCCGAAACTCCCAAACCTCCGAGACGCGATCTCGGCTCGCACAAGAGACCCGTCCGGAAGTCCCGCGCCCAATGGCCGCCGGTCATCGCCGATCGCCTGAGCGACGTAGCAGCGCGGTCGCAGCGCTCCGTCGCTGCAACGGGTGCGAGCACGGTTCGCGAGCGCGACCCAGTAACCGCCGCAGAGCGGAGAGGGACAAAGGCGCGGGTCGCCCTGCACCACGTAGAACGACGATCCCGCCACCGCCGGGTCGCTCGACGCCGGGCTTGCGAGCCCAAGCAGCGCGCCGCAGGCGAAGAGCGCGACGACCAGTGCTCGGCAGGTCATGTCCATACGATAGGTCTCGTGCGCCTGATAGCCATCGGCATCGCCGCGGGGGTCTTCTCCGCCCTCTTCGGAGTCGGCGGGGGCCTCATCGCGGTCCCGTTGCTCATTCTGTTCACACAACTCCCCGAGCGCGTTGCCACGGCGACGTCTCTGGGAGCGATCGGGATCACGGCGCTGGCCGGAGTGGTCGCCTACGCGTACCGCGGGGAGGTGGACGTCGGCTACGCCGCGCTCGTCGGGCTCCCGGCCGCCGGCGGAGCCTTTCTCGGGACGGCGCTGCAACAGCGGATCACGACGCAGCATCTGACCTACGGGTTCGCGGTCCTTCTCACTGGCGTCGGCGTCTGGCTCTTGGTCGCGTGACGACTTCCACCATCGTGGTCGGGATCGTCCTCGGACTCGCCGCCGGCGTGCTGTCCGGCCTCTTCGGGGTGGGAGGGGGGATCCTCTTCGTGCCGACGCTCGTCGCGCTGGGGCTCGGTCAGATCGAGGCGCAGGCGACGTCGTTGCTGGCGATCCTGCCGACGGTCGCAGTGGGCGCAGCCAACCAGCGC
>Ga0136619_10000029_pt1 | contig 46764 bp, 43 predicted proteins | sample AntDrymUQ3532106_2_FD_104807 | JGI IMG/M metagenome (GOLD analysis project Ga0136619, IMG submission 104807) | Polar desert sand microbial communities from Dry Valleys, Antarctica - metaG UQ353 (21.06) | ecosystem: Environmental > Terrestrial > Soil > Desert | place: Antarctica: Dry Valley...
CAGGGGCAGGCGACGGCGGAGTTCTCGGTCGCCACCGAGACGCGCCACGGGTTCGTCCTGCAGCATCGAGCGGCCTTCGGGCGCGACCTCGAGGACCTGCCGCCGGCCCAACGCCTGCTCGAAGAGACGATCGCCGGCTGGACCTCGTGGGCCACCGATCATGACTCCTACCAGGGGCCTGACCGAGAGCTGGTGCGTCAGAGCGCCCTGGTCCTCCAGGGACTGACGTACCAGCCCAGCGGCGGTGTCATTGCTGCCGCCACGACCTCGTTGCCGGAGATCATCGGCGGATCCGCGAACTGGGATTACCGCTTCGTCTGGCTGCGCGACCTGTCGCTCACCATGCGCGCCCTGTGGGTGGCGGCCTGCCCCTCCGAGGTCGGCCGTCACCTGGAGCTCATCTGGCGTGCGCTCGGTGACGAGCGGGAGGCCCCGGTGCAGATCATGGTCGGCGTCAACGGCGAACGCGACCTGTCCGAGCACGAGCTCGGGCATCTCGCGGGCTTCCTCGACAGCCGGCCGGTCCGTGTCGGGAACGAAGCGTGGCGGCAGCGCCAGTTCGACGTCCTGGGTGAGGTGATCGACGCGGCGCACCTGATGCGCAACGAGCTCGGAGATCTCACCTCGGAGATCGGATCGCTGATCCGAGGCTTCGCCGACCGCGCCGCACGCGACTGGCGCGAGCCGGATGCGGGCATGTGGGAGGCCCGTGATCGAGAGCGACACTACACCTCCTCGAAGGTGATGCGCTGGGTGGCGCTCGACCGCGCCATCGACATGGCCGGCCGACTCGGCGACGGCGCGGATGTGGATGGGTGGCGACAGGCGCGCCAGGAGCTGCGCGAGGACATCTTGCGCAACGCCTGGCACTCAGAGGCCAACGCCTTCACCGGCGCGTATAACTCGAAGGAGCTCGACGCATCCGTGCTGTTTCTGCCGATGGTTGGGTTCATCGACGCACGCGAGCCACGCATGCGCGCCACGATCGAGGCGATCCAGCGCGAGCTGACCGAGGGGCCGCACGTCCATCGCTGGGCCGACGACCCCAACGGCTTCATCATCTGCGGCTTCTGGCTGGCGCAGTGCCTCCATCTGCTCGGTGACCGTGACGGCGCTCAGCGCCAGTTCCGGGCGCTGGTCGACCTCCGCAACGACGTCGGGTTGCTGGCAGAGATGGCGGACCCGGCGACCGGCGAGCTCATCGGCAACATCCCGCAGGCCTTCAGCCACGTCGGCCTGATCAACACCGCGTGGCGTTTGACACAGGAGATCGGCTGATGGAGCGGTTCGACCTCATCGTCATCGGGACCGGGTCGGGCCTCGAGGTCTCGGCGGCGGCAGCCGAGGAAGGATGGCGAGTCGCGGTCATCGAGGAGGGCCCGTTCGGCGGGACCTGTCTCAACCGGGGATGTATCCCGTCGAAGATGCTCGTACACGTCGCCGACGTGGCGCGCACGATCCGCGACTCCGGGCGCTTCGGCATCCGGGCCCGGATCGAGGAGGTGGATTGGCCCGCGATCGTGGAGCGGACGTTTGCCGAGATCGATCGTGACGCGACCGCCATCAGGGAGGGCAACCGGCGCGCCGAGAACATCCGCGTCTTCGAAGGCAGCGCCCGCTTCATCGGGCACAAGCAGCTCGAGGTGGGGGATACGTCGATCTCGGCGGAGACGATCGTCATCGCCGCCGGCACCCGCCCCGAGGTCCCACCGATCCCCGGCCTGGCCGAATCCGGCTTCGAGACGACCGATACGATCATGCGGATCCCCGAGCTGCCGGGCCGGCTCGTCATCCTCGGCGGCGGGTTCGTCGGCGCCGAGATGGCACACGTTTTTGGCAGCCTGGGCTCCGAGGTGACCATCGTCACCCGCGGACCGGCCATGGTGCGCGACGAGGACCGCGACGTGTCTCACCGTCTCACCGACGTCTATGCTCGTCGCTTCCGGGTGATCCTCGGGTCGGAAGCGCAGCGTGTCTCCCGGCGCGACGGTACACTCCTGATCGAGGTCGGCCCGGCGGGTGAACCGGGGGCCGATGCGACCGAGTCGATCGAGTGCGACACCATCCTGGTCGCCACGGGGCGGGTCTCGAACGCGGATCGGCTCGCGGTCGATCGGAGCGGCGTGGTCACCGATGAGCGCGGATTCGTGGAGACGGACGAGTACCTGCGCACCGATGTGCCCGGGATCTGGGCACTCGGTGACATCGTCGGGCGCTACCAGCTCAAGCACAACGCCAATCTCGAGGCGGCGCACGTGGCCAACAACCTGCTCAACCCCGACTCCCTGTCCGCCGTCGACTACCACGCCATGCCGGCCGCCACCTTTGGCTCTCCGCAGATCGGGAGCGTGGGCCTCACCGAGCAGGCGGCCGAGGAGCGTGGCATCGCCTATGTCTCGGCGACGCACGCCTACGACGCCACGGCCTACGGCGGCTCGATCGAGGACCACGACGGGTTCGTCAAGGTCCTGGCCGATCCAAAGTCAGGGGAGCTCATCGGCTGCCACGTCATCGGCACCGACGCCTCCACGCTCGTGCAGGAGGCGGTCAACCTGATGCGCTTCCGCTTGCCGATCGATGTCATCGCCCGCTCGATCTATATCCACCCGGCCCTGCCCGAAGTCATGCAGGCAGCCTTCGCGCGGGTAGCCGGTCTAGTCAGCGAGGAGGATGCCGGAGCGCACGGCCAGCACGAGCACGGGGAGCATGCGTCGTGAGCGCCCTTACAGCCCTCCCGTTGATGCTCCGCCATCCTAGTGTCATGCGCCGTCTCCTGGCCACGACCGTCGGCCTGCTGTTCGTGCTGTCCGCATGCTCCCCAGCTCCCGCCGAGGTCGACCCGTCCACCGGCGACGCTGGCCCGCTCCTTGACTACGAGTTGGTTGACGTCACCAGCGGGGAACGATTCACGCTCGGCGAGCTGGCCGCGGATCGGCCGGTCCTCCTCGAGACGATGGCCGTCTGGTGCACCACGTGCCTCAGCCAGCAACGCGAGGTCGTGCAGGCACATGCGATCGCCGACTTCCACTCGGTCGGAATCGACGTCGACCCGAACGAAGAGGCCGATGACCTGGCCGAGTACGCGGACCGCGAAGGCTTTGACTGGCGGTTCGCCATGGCCGATGCGGAGCTGGTCAAGCTCCTGACGGATCTGTACGGCTTCGGCGTCACCAACCCGCCCTCAACTCCGACCTTCGTCATCGCCGACGGGAGCATCCGCGCCCTCGAGTTCGGCCGCGTGCGCAGCGCCGAGGAGCTCGTCAGCGAGCTGGCGGGCTAGCGGATAGCACAGTGGAGGTCTACCTCGGTGCGCTGTTCGCCGGCATCGGCGCCACGGTCACGCCGTGCATCCTGCCGCTGTACCCGGCGTTCCTGGCGTATCTGACCACGAACACTTCAGTCGCCGCGACCCTGCCCGCGGTGGGCGCCACCTCCGCCCCGGCACTGAGACCGGCCATGGCGGCTCTGCTGGTGTGGGCGGGCGTCGTCACCGGGATGATGGCCATCGGCCTGGCCATCGCCGCGGTGGCAGTGCCACTCGGCGACTTCAGCCGTGTCGTGCTGCCGATCGCCGACGGCCTGCTCATCACCCTCGGTCTGCTGCTTCTGGCGGGGGTCAACCCGTTCGCCCGGCTCCCGCAACCGTCGGCGGCGGCACTCGGCGGACGGGGCCCTCAGGCAGGCGCATTCCTGTACGGGCTGCTGTTCGCCCCGATCGCGATCCCGTGCAGCGGGCCGTTCCTGGTCGGCATTTTCGCCTTCAGCCTGACCATCGGCGACGCGCTGGGCCGCATCGCCTTCTTCGCGGTGTTCGGCGTCGGGTTCGGCCTCCCGCTCTTCCTGCTCGGGTCGGTCGGCCAGGCTCGCGGAGCCCAGCTGGCGCGCGCCGTCGTACGATACGAGCGCCCGCTGCAGCTCGTCCTGGGCGCCGCGTTGGTGGCCGTCGGTGTCTGGGACCTGACGGTCAATCTGCCACTCATCCTCAGCTGATCGGGCGCGGTTGCGACGCGGCGCGACCGGTAGAGAGCCGACGCGTGACCTCAGCCCAGGCGGACGAGCGGCCCGTGCGCGAACCAGGCCCCAGCCGGAATGCCGAGCTCTGTAAAGATCGAGACCGGCAGGCCGATGTCTGCCAGGAAGCCTACCCCCGAGAATCGGCGTCCTTCGGCGAGCGACATCCCGGACTTGGGCAGGGCCAGCGCAAGCGTGGCGTCGGCATGCACCGCCGACCCCGGCCGCTTGCCGCTGCTGGCGTCGATGCCGGAGGGAATGTCGAGGCTGATGACCGGACCGCTGCCGAGGCCGGCCAGCCCGATGAGCGGCCCGTAGGTGGCGTCAGGCGGGCCCTCGAGGCTGTACCCGATGAGCGCGTCGATGACCGCATCGGCGCGCATGACCTCGCCCGCAATCTCCGCGTGCGGAAGATCATGGCCGGCGACCGCGGCGCGCACCCCTGCGGCGAGCATCGGCTCCACCTGGGCGCAGGGTCCCGGCCGGAGGCGGAGCAACGGACGGGCAAAGATCACGCACACGTCGGCACCCCAGCCTGCCAGCCGTCGGGCGGCGACCATTCCGCCGCCGGCGTTGTTGCCGGTTCCCGCCAGGATGACGATGCTGCGCCCGGCAACCCCGCCGAGCGTCAGTCGGCTCAGCTCGGCGAGTTGGAGCCCGGCGTTCTCCATCATCTGCAGGAGGCTGATGCCGATGCGATCGGTCGCGATCCGGTCGGCGGCCAGCATGGTCTGTCGGTCGACGAAGGGAATCGGGTCATCCGCGATCGGCAGCTCGGGCAGCTGCCACTGTCGCTGGCTGATTGTGATGGGCTCGGCCATGGACTGCAGCGTGGACGGTTCGGCGCGGGGCCGCTGTAAGGAAGCGCACAGCCACCTGAGCTAGCCCCCGGCCAGCTCGCGAACTCGCGGCAGATCGAGGATCACCACTCGCTGGTTGTGCATGTCGAGCACCCGGCGCTCGCGGAGCGAAGCGACCGTGGTCGCCAGCGTTTCGCGCGAGGTCCCGATCATGTCGGCCAGCTCCTGCTGCGTGAGCCGGGCGTCGATGGCCGTTCCACCCTCCGTGGGCTGGCCGAACCGTTCGCTGAGCTCGAGAAGCCGCGCGGCGAGACGCTGCTCGACGGATCGGAAGGCCATGACCTCCCGCTCTCGTTCTGATGCCGCCAGCCGGCCGGACAGATATCGAATGATGTTGACGCCCACACTCGGAAAGCGGTCGATCAAGCGTTGCAGCTCCCGCGGCGTGAAGCTGCAGATTAGCGCGTCCTCGATGGCCTCGGCATACGCGTCGGTCAGCTGTTGGCCCAACCACGCCATGCGTCCGACGATGCGACCCTTGTCCATGATTTCGAGCGTCAGCTGCTTGCCATCGGGCGTCAGCCGGTAGAGGCGCACCCGGCCGCGCTTGATCACGTAGAGCCGCTCGTCGTCATCGTCGGGTGAGGTGACCAGGCCGCCGACCTGGCAGGTCTGCATCGGGAGCGTGCGGCTGATCTCCTTGAGCTCAGCCGGCGAAAGCCCGGCGAAGAGGTCAACCTCGCGCAACAGTCCGACCTTGAGCTCCTCCTCGGTCAACGGGGGACCACTCGGAGGCTCCATGTCCGGGCCGGATTGCCGCTCCAGAAACCGCTTCAGCATCGCGCCCATGATGCACTCATCACCTGCCCGCGTCACCCGGTGCAGACGGAATCTCGATCAGGATCTCCGCGACCGACTTTCTGCTGATGGCAGGCACCGTGGCCGCCTCCGCCGGATAGCCGACCGGAATCACGACATACGGCCGCTCGTTCGGAGGCCTGTCCAGGATCTCGGCAAGGAAGCCCATCGGGCTTGGCGTGTGGGTCAGGGTCGCGAGTCCGGCGTGCGTGAGGGCGGCCAGGAGGATACCCACCGCGATGCCGACCGACTCGCGGACGTAGTAGTGCTTGATCTTGCGCGACCGGCTGCCCTCGGCGCGCAGGCCGTAGGCCTGCTCGAAGACGACGATCAGCCACGGCGCATCGGTCAGGTGCGGCTTGTGCCAGTCGGTGCCGAGGGGACGCAGCGCCTCGAGCCACTCCGGGCTCATCCGGTGCTCATAGGCGTCGCGCTCCTCGGTCTCGGCGGCCTCCCGGATGCGCGCGCGAAGGTCCGGCGCGTTGCCGATCAGCAGGAACGTCCATGGCTGCTGGTTCGCGCCGCTCGGCGCCAGCGCCGCAGCGCGGATGGCATCGACGACGAGGCGACGAGGGACCGGCGCCCTGGCGAACTCACGGATGGAGCGCCGCCGGCCCATGATCTCCAGAAATCGCGCCGAGGCTTCGACACGCTCCTCGTCGGTCATGGGAGCGGGGTTGTACGGATGGCGAGGAAGGGTCATGGTCGCATCGTATCGGTCAGTGTGGGGCGATACCGAGCGGTCGATGTAAGCGCGACAACAGCCGGGCCCGCTGCACGGGCGGACACTGCGGTTGAAGGCCCTACAGTGTGGGCCACGATTCGCGACACGATCGCCCACCTGGAGAGCAATGTCATGTCAGACGTCCGCGAAGCAACCGACGCCACCTTTGAGAAGCTGGTCACCCAGAGCGAGAGGCCCGTCGTGGTCGACTTCTGGGCGGCGTGGTGCGGGCCGTGCCGCATGGTGGCCCCCGAAATCGACAAGCTGGCCGCAAACCTCCATGAGCTCGAGGCGGCCTTCGGGCTGGATGAGTTGGCGGCGACAGCGTAGACCGGGCGTCGCGCCAGCCCTCTGGCGCGAGAAATGCGAGCGAAGGTCGCAAGCTGGACAGCAGGGGATCACCAATGAGCAAGCGTCTGAACGGCAAGGTTGCGCTGGTCACCGGGTCGGATTCCGGTATCGGCCAGGGAACCGCGATCGAGTTCGCCGACGAAGGAGCGGACGTGGTCGTGACCTATCACGACGACGAGGCCGGGGCGCAGGAGACGAAGTCCCGTGTCGAAGGAGCTGGAAGGCGGGCGCTCGTCATTCAGGTGGACACGAGCGACGAGGCGTCCGTCGAGGCGATGTTCGACGAGGCGGTCGCCATCTTCGGGACGGTGGACATCCTCGTCAACAATGCAGGCGTGGACGCCTCCGGCACCGAGGTCGCCGACCTCGACACCGAGACATGGGATCGGGCGATTCGCACCAATCTCTACGGCTACTTCTTCTGCGCCCGGCGCTTCATCCGGATTCGCCGGGACGCCGGCGGCGGCGGGAAGCTGATCAACGTCACCTCGGTGCACGACACGATCCCGCGAGCCGGGGCCGCGGACTACGACTGCTCCAAGGGTGGCCAGCTGAACCTGACCCGTACGCTGGCGCTTGAGCTGGCCGAGCTGAAGGTCAACGTCAACAACATCGGCCCGGGCATGGTCCTCACGCCGTTCAACGAGGAGGCGGTCGAAGACAGGTCCGTCCGCGAGGAGCAGGTCCAGAGCATCCCGTGGAAGCGGGCGGCGGAGCCATGGGAGATCGGACGGCTCGCGGTGTATTTGGCCTCGTCCGATGCCGACTACGTCACCGGCGCGACGTTCTACATCGATGGCGGCCTGATGCAGAACCAGGGACAGGGCGCTTGAGCCATGGCCCACCATGAGACGAACCCCATCGAGAGGCGGTTGATGCCAAGGCCAGTCGCCATCCTGTACGAGCATCCGGAGTGGTTCCGGCCACTGTTCGTCGAGCTGGAGCGGCGCGAGGTGCCATTTGAGCGACTCCATGCTGCCGAACTGACCTGGGACCCTGCCTCGACGACGAGCCCGTACGGGCTCGTCGTCAATCGCATGAGCCCCTCGGCATGGACACGCGGGCACGCCGGCGCGATCTTTCACACGCGGCACTATCTGGACCACCTCGAGTCGATCGGCACACCGATGATCAACGGCCCTGCAGCTTTTGACGTCGAACTGTCGAAGGCTCGACAGGTCGGGATCATGGCGGAGCTCGGGATCCGACACCCGCCGACGCGGGTGATTGCCGATCCCGCGCAGGCGATCCCCGCCGCAGCTGAGGTGGGCTACCCGGTGTTGGTCAAGCCGAACATCGGCGGAAGCGGCGCCGGCATTCAGTCCTTCGACCAGCCCTCGGAGCTCGATGCCGCGGTCCATGCGCGGGCGCTTGCGCTCGGGCTGGATGGCGTCGGGCTGGTGCAGCAACGGCTGCCAACGGCGGATGACCAGATCGTCCGCATCGAGATCCTTGACGACCGCTACCTGTACGCGATCAGGCTGCTGCTGACGCCCGGGACGTTCAACCTCTGTCCCGCCGATTACTGCCAGGTGCCCGGGATGGCCGACGGCGTGAGTGGTCGTGGTGTGCCAATCGAGCGCTTCGATCCGCCGGAGGAGCTCATCGAGGACGCCCGCCGTCTGCTGGCGGCCGCCGGTGCCGATCTCGGCGGGGTCGAGTATCTGGTCAGCGCAGATGACGGACTGCCGTACATGTATGACGTCAACGCCTTGTCGAACTTCGTCGCCGATGCGCCAAGCGTGGTTGGGTTCGATCCGTTCGCCGATCTCGTCGACCTGATCGTCCGTCGCGCGGCTGATGCCAGCGGCGAAGACAATCTGTCCTTGCAGCCTACGGTTGCATCCTCCACGTGACCGGGTCCTCGACCGCGGCGTCACCTCCCATGACGATCCTGTTCGCCGACCCGAAGCATGGACCGAGGTCGCAGATGGCTGCATCGCTCTTCCGAGCCATGGCGGACGCCGACAAGTTTGACGTTGGGTCGGCGGGCACCGCACCCGGGGGTGACCTGAGCGGAGTGGCGGAGGTGCTCGCCGAGCGTGGCGTCAGCTTTGCTCCCGAATCACGCGCGCTCGACATTTCGATGGCGCCCGATCTCCTCGTCGTCGTATGCGAGGAAGGCTGTGCGGCCTGCCCGTATCTTCCTCGGGCCGATCGGGTTCTCCGATGGCCCTTCGAAGACCCGGCGCACCCACCCGGGCCGAGGCTTGAGGCGCTCCGTGCCATCGTCGCCGGCCTGGAGACTTGCGTGGGCGAGCTCCTCGGGGCGGCCGGGGAACGCTGATGCCGTCGCTTAGCGGCTCGGACGCCGGGCCGGCGAGCATCAGACGCTCGACGATGAGAAGGGCATCAGACTAGTGCCAAGCCGTCAGCGGGCATCAGACTGGGCCGGGAAGCGAGCTCTATACGCAACCCGAATCAACTCCACACCCAGCCGTTCGGACGGCTCCGTTGAGCACGAAATAGGGGAGCGAGCGCGCCTTCGCGGGCAGCTGACTTCGGATCAGCAGGTCGGGGGTTCGAATCCCTCCGGGCGCGCCATTCTCCAACGCCACTGGATGGGTGTGCCCCTGCGTGTTAGGAAGCCCAGGATGCGCCATGGGGCTGATGTTCCGCGCAACACCCTTCCGGATACGGATGGAACGAAGCGCAAGGTCGTGGCGGGTGCCATCGACTGGCCCGGACTCGATCGCTCGGGCACCTCGGAGCACGATGCGCTGGCCAGACTGTCGTCGTACCTCTCGCGGTATTCCGGCGTTGCTGAAACGTGCGGCGCGGACCCTGCTGCGTACCGGTGGCATGACACCTCGACGCTCGGTCGCCTGGAGCGTGACCCTCAAGCTCGTGTACGCCCTGCTGCGGGTGATGGACCCGCTCCTGCGCTGGAGCTGGTTCATCGTGGGTATCGGCATCACCTCGCGCCTGACCGTTCGGGGGCGTAGGAGCGGCCGGGAGCGCAGCGTGCTGATCGGGCTGATCAAGGTGGGAGGCCGCTGGTACGTTGGCCATCCCAATGGCGAGGTCGCCTGGACCGCGAACCTGCGCGCCGCGCGGCACGCTCGCCTGGCTCAACGTCCGGAGGCACCGATCGAGGTCGTGGCGGAGCCGCTCACGGCCGGCGCCGAGCGGGACGCCGTGATCATTGCCACGGCCGAGCAGCAGCCCTTTCCGGGCAACCTCATGTACCGGGCGGCTCGCCGCCATATCCTCAGCGAGGGTCGCTACTTCCGCCTCGAGGCGCGCTGAATCGTCCGGATTCACACGAGGCGTGCGCGGTTCGGGCAGTCCGCGGGTCAGCCCCGACGCGCCAGCGAGAAGCGCAGGCCGGCGGCCGACAGGGCGAGCAGCACCGCACCGAGGAGGAGCAGCGGGCTCGTCCCGGGCACCGAGACGGCCGTATTCGGCTGCGTGGAGCCTGCCAGCTGTCCCCGGATCGCGCCTGCCTGGAAGTCGCTGGTGTGGAGATTCACGTAGAACCCCGACGGGTTGGCGATGATGCTCTCGATCGCGGCAGCATCCTGGTCCTCGATGCAGCCCTCGCTGCTGCCGTCGAAGCCGTCGACGTCGAGCGGTATGAGCACCCCGCCCGAGACACCAGCGGCGCCGGTGTGAATGTGCGACTGCCCGACGGCCATGATGTCCTCGGCGGTCAGCTCCCAGCAGACCTCACCGGTCTCCGGATCGAGCGTGATGGTGGCGCTGCCGCTGCCATCGGGATCGCCGGGGTTATCTCCCTCGGTCACGCCGGCCAGGGTCGCGGTGAGCGTCGTCTCGGCGGCCAGCGCGCCACTCACGACCGAGAGCGATGCCAGCAGGCCGAGCGTGATGGCCAGTGCGAGGTGGGTACCGAATCGGGTGCGCATGTCGTCTCCTCAGCTGCGTCACGACCGGTGACGCTCCACGGCGCGGGCCGGACACAACCAATTCGGAGCGAGTTACTGGCGCGGCGGGTGGTACGGGACGTCGGCCACGATCGTGTTGCGACGGCTGAACAGGCGCAGCTTCAGGCGCAGGGCGGTCTGGTTGTGGAGCAGGTTCTCCCACCAATGGCGGGGCACGAACTCGGACAGGACGACGACGATCGGTCTCTCCGGCGCCTGGCGCTGGAGCGCGTCCATGTACGCCAGCAGGGGGCCGATGAGGGCGCGGTATGGCGATTCCACCACCACCAGCTCGGTCGAGCCCGCCCAGTCGGGCCACCGCTCGCGCAGGGCATCGGCCTCGTCGGGGTCGTTCGTGATGTGGACCGCCACGGCGCTCGAGCTGATGGAGTTGGCGAAGGCGATGGCCTGGCGTGCCGGGCCGTCCAGGCGGGCGATCGGCACGATCACGATCGGCGGGGCCGATACCTCACCGGCATCGGGGATCCGATCGAGCGCCAAGGCGCGCTCCATGTCGCGGTAATGCCGTCGAATGCTGATCAGCAGCAGCATGAGCAGCGGTACGAGCACGATGACCAGCCACGCGCCCTGGAAGAAGTTGCTGGTGCCGACCACGAGCGCCACGACGGCCGTGGTGAGCGCACCCAGGCCGTTGATGACGAGGCCCGCTCGCCATCCGTGCTCGCGCCGCCGCCACCACCGCACGAGCATGCCGCCCTGCGAGAGCGTGAAGGCGATGAAGACGCCCAGCGTGTAGAGCGGGATGAGCCCGCTGACGCTGGCGTTGAAGCCGATCAGCAGTCCGATGGCCAGCGCCGCCAGCGCGACGATGCCGGTCGTGAACGCCAGCCGCTCGCCGCGGAACGCGAACTGGCGCGGCAGGAAGCCATCGCGCGCCAGGAACGACGAGAGGCGGGGGAAGTCGGCGAAGCTCGTGTTCGCCGCCAGCACGAGCAGCAGCGCGGTGGCCACCTGCGCGACGACGAGGATCACGCCGTCGCCGGCCAGGTGCCTGACCAGCTGGCTGAGCACGGTCTGCTGCTCGGTCGGGTCCGGCACGATCCCGATCGAGACCACCAGGTAGGCGATGCCGATGAAGAGCACGGCGAAGATCACGGCCGCCCAGGTGAGCGTGGTGCGCGCGTTGCGCCACTCCGGTGACTTGAAGGCGGGCACGCCATCCGAGATGGCCTCGACGCCGGTGAGCGCCACCGCGCCCTGCGAGAATGCCCGCAGGATGAGGAACATCGCCAGCGCCTGGCCGCCCTCCTCGACCGCCAGCCAGGCGGGCGGCGCCGCGTACTCGGGCAGCGAGCCCGACATTGTCCGCATCACGCCGTAGGCGATGATCCCCAGCATCACCACGATGTAGAAGTAGGTCGGGATCATGAAGATCGTCCCGGACTCGCGGATGCCGCGCAGGTTTCCGAGCGTGAGCAGGACGACGAGCACCACCGACACGAGCACGCGCTGCGCATACAGCTCGGGCACGATCGAGGTGAGCGCCGCGACGCCCGCCGAGACCGACACCGCCACGGTCACCACGTAGCCGATGAGCAGCGCGGCGGCGGCGAGCACCCCCGACATGCTGCCGAGGTTGTCGCTGGCGACGATGTAGCTGCTGGCGCCCTTGGGGTACGCCTTGATCGTCTGCCGATAGGAGATGGTGACGACAGCCAGCATCACCGTGATGAGGCCGGCGAGCGGGAGGGTCAAACTGATCGCCCCCACGCCGGCGAGCGCCAGGACACGCATGATCTCCTCCGGACCGTAGGCGGAGGAGCTGATGTTGTCGCTGCTGAAGATGGCGAGCGCCTTGACCTTCGTCAGCCGCTCGTGCGACTCCCGCTCCGAGCTGATGGGGCGGCCGATGAGCCGTGTGCGAAGACGGCGCAGGCCGCCGTGCCAGCCCTTCCGCTCGAGCACCGTGCGCTCGGTGGCGATGAGGCCACCGTCCTCGCCGCCTCGCTCGAAGACATCGTCAAAGGGCCGCACGATGCGGACGTAGGCATCGCCGGGCCGCTTGCCTCGGCGGCGCTCGCGGACCTCCAGGAGCGGGTCGACCCGATGGTCCTCGGGTCGGCGCGGCGGTCGGGTCACGGCGCCGAACGGTAGCAGCCAGCCGACGTGAACGTCACAGCCGGACGGCCAGCCCCTCGAGTGGCGCCAGTGCAAGGTCCTGGAGCCCGACGTCACCGCTCCGACCCGAGGTCGCCACCACGATTGCTCCCGCGGTGGCGCCGAGCCGCCCCAGGTCGCAGCTCCGTACTTCTTCGCTCAGGTTGAGCAGCACCAGCACCCGCTCGCCGTCCTCCTCACGCGTCCAGGCGAGCACGTCCGGGGCCACCCCGAAGAGGGAGCGCTGGTCGCCGCGGCCCAGTGCCGGCGACTCCCGCCGCGCGGCGATCAGGCGTCGGTAGAGCGAGAGGAGCGAGCCGGGATCGTCGCGCTGTGCCCGCACGTTGCGGCTCGCGGCATCGACGACGGGCAGCCACGGAGAACCGTCGCTGAAGCCGCCGTGGGGAGAGGGGTCCCATTGCATCGGCGTGCGGAACGCGTCGCGGCCCGCCCGGTCGAATGGAGGATCGGGAAGCGTTGCCGGATCCGCATCGACCATGCCGATCTCCTCGCCGGAGTAGAGGATCGCCACGCCGCGCAGGGTGAGCAGCAGGAAGGCGGCGGCCCGCGCCCGCTCGGGGCCCCAGCGCGTCGCGTGGCGGGACTGATCGTGATTCGAGATCGCGTACGTCGGCAGCACTCCCGGCGGGTGCAGCGCCTCCGAGCGCTCGATGGCGAGCGTCAGGTCCTGGTGGCGCCACGGGGAGAGGAGGAGCTCGAAGTTGAACGCGAGGTGAAACTCGTCGTCGGCTCCGTCGCCGAGGTAGCGCGCGAGCTCCTCGACCGGCATGTAGGCCTCACCGACCAGGACGCGGCCGGGGAACTCGTCTGCGACGCGACGGAGATGGCGAACGACGTCGTGGACCTCCGGACGGTTCATGCTCCACAGCGGGTCCTGGCCCTGCTGCCCGAGGCCGGGGATCGTGGTGGGGCGACGGTCGGGCGGGTTGTCGCGCAGCTGATCGTCCTTGACGGCGGCGAAGATCGCATCGACGCGGAAGCCATCCACGCCGCGCCCAAACCAGAAGCGCATGACGTCGGCCATCGCATCGGCCACCTCCGGGTTGCGCCAGTTCAGGTCCGGCTGCTCGGGGTAGAACGAGTGGAGGAAGTACTGGCCGGTCGTTTCATCCCACTCCCACGATGATCCGCCGAACGCCGCCGTCCAGTTCGACGGGGCGCTGCCGTCGGGCGGCGCATCGGCCCAGATGTACCAATCGCGCTTCGGGCTGTCGCGCGAGCCGCGACTCTCGACGAACCATGGATGGTCCACCGACGTGTGGCAGGGCACGAGGTCGAGGAGGAGGCGCACGCCGCGCACGTGGCATGCCCCCACCAGCGCGTCGAGGTCGGCGAGCGTGCCGTACTCCGGCGCGATATCGGTGTAGTCGCTGATGTCGTACCCGAAGTCGTGGAGCGGCGACGGATAGATGGGGGAGAGCCACAGCGCGTCGACGCCCAGGGCGCCATAGGCTCCGGCGAGGTGGTCCAGCCGTTGGGCGATCCCGCGCAGGTCACCGATTCCATCGCCGTCCGCATCGGCATAGCTGCGCGGGTAGACCTGGTAGATGACGGCCCCATCCCACCATCGGGTGGGGGCCGCGGGTGTGTCGCTCATCGGTGGCTCCGGAAGGGCGGTCAGGGGTGGAGTGGGGTGGAGCGGGGGTATAATGCGCGCTCTTTGATGCCGGTCACTTGTCTCTTCGAGCAAGCCGCGCATCCCGGGGTGGAGGACATCCGACCCATGCGACATGCACGTTTTCTCATTCTCATCACGGCCATCCTGCTGGTGCTGGCTGCGTGCCAGGGCGGCGGCAGCGGCGCGAGCGGCGCCGCGACCGATGGCGGAGATGGCGGAGGCACCGAGATCGACGAGGACGCCGTAACGGGCGAGGTACGCCTGTCAGGCGGACGCTCGTCCGATGCGGAAGAGGCCCTGCTCCAGGAGACCCTGGATGCCTTCGGTGAGAAGTACCCGAATATCGAGGTCATCTACGAGCCGGTCCCGGCTGACTACGCGACCGTGATGGCCGCCCAGTTCAGCGCCGGGGATCCGCCCGACCTCTTCTACGTGGGAGCCACCGGTGAGGCCGCGCCGTGGATCGAGCAGGACCTGCTGGAGCCGCTCGGCCCGTACATCGACGGCAACCCTGAGATCGGCCTCGACCAGTTCTATCCGCGACTGCTGGCCCCATTCCAGCGTGACGGCGAGACGTACGGGCTGCCGAAGGACGCATCGCCGCTGGCGCTCTTCTACAACCCCGACATGCTCGAAGCTGCCGACGTGACGGCTCCCACCAACTGGGAGGAGCTCCAGGCCGCCGCCGAGGCGCTCACCGACGGCGACGTCGCCGGGCTGTGCCTGGGCGCCGAGATCCAGCGCTGGGGCGCGTTCATCTACCAGAACCGTGGCGCGATCTTCAACGAGGACAACACCGAGATGGTCCTCGACTCGCCGGAGACAGTGGAGGCCATCGACTACCTGCTCGGGCTGCACGAGAGCGGCGCGCTTCAGACCCCTGCCGAGATCGGCGCGGGCTGGTGCGGCGAGGCGTACGGCACCGGCCAGGCCGCGATGACCATCGAGGGCAACTGGATGGTGTCCTACATGGATAACGACTTCCCCGACATGCCATACGAGATGGCCGAGCTGCCGCAGGGCACCCAGCAGGGCAACCTGGCGTTCACCGTCGCCTACTCGATGGGCGTCGATTCACCGAACAAGGAGGCCGCCTGGGTGCTTCTCCAGTACCTCAGCGGGCAGGAGGGCATGGCGAACTGGACCAGCCTCGGACTGGCCCTCCCGGCGCGTGCCGACGTTGACCCGGCAGAGGGGCGCGATGCCCTGGTCGCCGGGCTCGAGTACGCGACCGCCTATGGGTTCCCCAGCGAGTGGATCCCGGTTCAGGACGCCTTCAACAACAAGCTGACCGAGGTTCTCGCCTCGGGAGGCACCGGCCAGGAGATCGTGGACGCCGCCATGGCGGCGGCTCGCTAGCAACGGTTTGAGATGATGGGGCGGGCCGGTCAGGCCCGTCCCATTTCGTTTACGCGTCGGTACGCGGAGGACCAATGACCGGAACGACGGTCGCGCCGGCGGACATCCCGGGCGAGAGCCTCGTATCCGCACATCGGCGGGAGGCACGCGTCGGCCTGGCGTTCATTGCCGTGCCGATGGCGCTCTTCCTGATCCTCAACATCTTCGCGATCGTCTACGCGCTGTTCATCAGCTTCTGGCAGTGGGGGATCCGCGGCCCGCGCGACTTCCTGGGGTTCGACAACTACCAAGATCTGCTGTTCAACGACCCGATCTTCATCGGCAAGGCGGTCATGAACTCGGTCCGGTACTCGATCATCGTCGTGCCGGCGCAGATGGCCCTGGGGCTCTTCCTGGCGGTCGTGGTCAACCAGAAGATCCGCGGACAGACCTTCTTCCGGGCCGCGTTCTACTTCCCGGCCATCGCCAGCTCCGCCGCGATCGCCGTCCTGTTCACGTTCCTCACGCAGCCGGACGGGCTGTTCAACGGGCTCCTCGGCGCCTTCGGCGTGGAGTCGGACAACAACTGGACCAACGATCCCTCGACCGCGCTCGAGTCGGTCATGGTCCTCAACATCTGGACGACGTCCGGGACGATGATGCTGTTCTATCTCGCCTCGCTCCAGTCCATCAGCCGCGAGGTCTACGAGGCGGCCGCCCTCGACGGCGCGGGTCCCTGGCAGGCCTTCCGGCACATCACCTTCCCGTTGCTCAAGCCGGCGCACTACTTCGTAGCGGTCGTCTCCTTCATCGGCGCACTCCAGATGTTCGACCAGGCGTTCATCATGGGCGGCGGGGATGGGTCGCCGGCGAACTCCCTGACGACCATGGTGCTCTACCTCTACCGCGCGGCGGTGGTGCAGTTCGAGTTCGGCTATGCGGCCGCGGTCGGCATCATTCTGTTCGTGGTGGTCATGACCGTCACGCTCATCCAGCGCCGGCTCTTCGGGCAGGCTCCGGCGTGGTAGGCGCCGCGTCCTCGAGGGCGGAACCCGTCGTCGGTGAGCGTGCGTCCGCGCGCAAGGTGATCGCCTACACGCTGCTCATCGCCTGGGCGCTGCTGATGTTCGTCCCCTTCGCCTGGACGATCCTCACGTCCATCAAGACGCGTCCCGAGGCGCTTCAGCTGACGCTTCCGGCGAGCCCGACGCTCGACGGATTCCTGTACGTCTGGGACCGCATCGATCCCGGCCTGCCCCAGATGTTCTTCAGCAGCATGCTGCTGGCGGTGGTGGTCACCCTCAGCAACCTGTTCCTGGGCTCCATGGCGGGCTATGCCTTCGCGCGCCTGAGCTTCCCGGGGCGGGACGTCCTCTTCATCGTCGTGCTCGCGACGTTGATGATCCCCGATCAGCTGCGGATCGTTCCGGTCTACCAGATCATGCGGTTCCTGGGGCTCATCAACAAGGACCCCAGCAACTACCTCTCGGTGATCCTCGTGCTGGCCGTGAGCGCCACCTCCATCTTCCTGCTGCGCCAGTACTTCCTCACCATCCCGCGCGACCTCGAGGAGGCCGCGCGCATCGATGGAGCGGGCTACTTCCAGACCTACTGGCAGGTGATCCTGCCCCTCGCGTCGCCGGCGCTGGCCGCGGTGGGCATCCTGCAGTTCCAGGGCACCTGGAACGGCCTCTTCTGGCCGCTGGTCTTCATGAGCCAGGCGAGGGAGCACTGGACGCTGCCCATCGGCATCACCCAGTTCCAGACCTCGTTCGAGACCAACTGGCCACCGTTGATGGCCCTCGTGGTGATCGCGACGCTGCCCATACTGATTCTCTACATCTTCTTCCAGCGCTACTTCGTGGAGGGTATTGCCGCTGCCGGCGTCAAGGGCTGAGCGGCGCGTCCCCCCGGCCCCGCGCTTCGGCTCCGCGGTGCGCGAGGCGGGGCTGGACCTGTACTACCACTCGGTCAGGCTTGTGCCGGCCAACGTGCTGTGGGGGGTCAGCCTGGTCGGCGTCGCCTACGTCGTCTCGCGCGATCTCGTGTTCGCGCCGCTGCTCGTGGTCATGGTCCCGCTGACGATGGGCCTGATGGGCATGGCGACCACGCTGGTTCGGAGTCGGCGCCTCTTCTGGTCGGATGCCGTGGACGCCGTGCGGCCGCGCTTCTGGTCGCAGCTCGGGATCGGCATCGCGCAGCTGGTGCTGATCGCCGTGGCAGCCGCCGACGTCCTGATCGGTCTGCAGCTGCCGGGGCTGGTGGGGCCGGTGGTGGTCATCGGCGGCATCTACACGCTCGCCGCCATCTGGCTGCTGGCGGTCACCACCTGGCCGTTGCTGCTCGACCCCGAGCGGCGGCGCGACCGCATTCGGCCGAGGCTGCGGCTGGGGTTCATGCTCGCCGTTGCCCATCCGCTTCGCATGGGTGCCGCCGCGGCCTCGCTGGGGGTGCTGCTCGCCGTCAGCACCGTGCTCGCGGCAGCCCTGGTCACGGTCTCGGGCGCGCTGGCGATGCTCATCGCCGCGCACTACATCCTGCCGGCTGCGGACCGGCTGGAGGGCCGAGCGACGCTCGAGGTCGGCGACTAGCCCATCGAGACGGCCGGTTCGTGGAGGCTGAGCGGTGGCGCGCTCGGCAGGACGTCCGCGGTGGATCCGACCGCTCCGGGCGCGCGCCCGAGGATCGTCTGCACTGCGAGGACGATGGCACCGGTTGCCCACGCCTGCGGCGCGCACGCGGTCGGGTAGGGCACGAGGTCCGGCGTCGTCCCTCGATCGAAGCCGGCGAACAGCTCCGGTAGGCGCGCCAGCGGATCCGATGCGGCGGCGTCGAGCATCGCGTCGATCACTCGCCATGCGGCGTCGTGATGGCCATAGGCGGCCATTCCGGCCGCGATCAGGCTGTTGTCGTGCGGCCACACGCTGCCGGTGTGGTAGCCGATGGGGTTGTATCCGGGGTTCAGGCTCGAGAGCGTACGGATACCCCATCCGGAGAACATGTCGGGTGCCATCAGGCGCTCGGCGACCGATGCCGCGCGCGCGGCATCGGGGACGCCGCACCACAGGAGCTGGCCGGCGTTGCTGGCGACGCCACCGATGGCGCGGCCCTGTCCGTCGAGGCCGAGCGCGTAGGTGCCTTCGTCCGGCATCCACATCGCGCCGATGGCATCGGCCGTGCGCTCCGCAGCGGCGGTCTGCGCGACCGCGTCCTCGCTTCGCCCCAGCGCGGCGTACACCTCCGCCATGCCGCGTCGCGCCGCGATGGCGTAACCCTGCACCTCAACCGCGGCGATGGGTGGCTCGGCGATTCGCCCATCGCGGTACCGCATGCTGTCCGCCGAGTCCTTCCAGACCTGGTTCACGATGCCGCGCCGGTGGTGCGGCCGATAGCGGATGAAGCCATCGACGTCCGTGTGTGCGTCGACCCAGCCGAGCGCCCTCTCGACCGCGGGGAGAAACTCGCTCAGCGGCTCGGGCATCGTGGAGGACGCGGGCGCGCCGGAGCCGAGCCAGCCGTTTCCGCGACAGGCGGCGACGAACAGCATCACGAACAGCGGAGTCGCGTCCACCGACCCGTAGTAGCGGCTGAACGGGAGGTCGCCCATGGTGGCCAGCTCGCCGGTGCGGACCTCGTGGGGGATCTTGCCCGGCTCCTCCTCTCGCCACGGATCGACCTGGGTTCCCTGGTAGCCCGATAGCTGGCGGAGCGTGCCGTAGCTGATCTTCATGCCGAAGAGCGGCGTCTGAAGGGCGGTGATGCACGCGTCCCGGCCGAACACGGCGAGGTACCACGGGATGCCCGCCGCGGGCAGGAAGTCGCCTCGCGGACCTGTCAGCAGCAGGGACACCATGTCGCGCCGCGCCTGCCTCCATGCTCGCTCGAGGCGGACGTCGGGCGATCGCAGCGCGGGAAGCTGATCACGCCACCGGCGTACTGAATCCGTGGCGATGAGGCGGTCGGCAGGCAGCGGCGGTACCCCACGCCGCTGGGAGCGACGCGTGTTGATCGTGACGTTGATGTCCCAGGGCCTTCCGTGGCGCAGGACGACCTGCGTCGTGAATCGACCATCCGGCGACTCCATGGCTCGGCTGAACGTCACCCGCGTGCTGCGGCGATAGCCGGCGCTTTCGTACGTGAACGTCACGCTCCGACTCGTCTTCTCCCGGGTCACCACCCGGCGCCGGCGGCGCCGCGCGCCGCGCGCCTCGAAGATATCGGCGAAGTCGGCGTCGAGCTCGATGCCGAGCTCCACCGTGATCGGCTCGGCGGCGTAGCTGATGAGCCGAAGGCGCTCATCGAGGCGGCTGCCGATGCGCCGCTCGCGAAAGACCGCGATCGAGGCGGTGCCGATGCCGGCACCACGCGGGTTCGCAAGGTAGAACGCTGCGTTCTGGTGCTCGCCGATGGCGGCCGACAGGCGCTCCAGCCGATCGCCGTTGAGCCGCACGATGAAGCGTGACAGGAAGCGGGTATCGGCGATGAAGAAGCCGTGGTACGAGCCCGGCACCATGTCGCCGCCGTCGTCCGACACGGCAAAGTTGGTGTGCTCGACCACGGTGATCGGCCTGGCGGTGGTCGATGGCTCCACCGCGTCGATTCTAGGTGCCTCGGCCGCGCTATTGGCAGGCTTCCTGCCGATCGGCTACGGAGGAGGTGAACCCATGACGGACCGCGAAGCAGCCGATCGGCCGATATTCCGCGACGACGAGCCCGCCGGAGAGGGAGCGCCGGATCCCGACATCGTCCCGGAGGGCGCTGCACGAGGCGGGATCACGGTTCCCGACACGAACGACACGGGGATCACCACGCCGCCGATCAGCGGCTGGGGCGACACGCTCACCGAGGATGGCGAGACTGAGGACGAGTAGTCAGTCGACGCTGATCAGGACGCCGCTGCCGTCGGGCTCCTCGATGTCGAGGATCGGCCCCGTGGCGCCGGCGCGCACCGCGTCGCGGATCCTCTGGCTCTGATCGCCGGCCAGGCCGGGAACGAACTGGAGCGCAGCGTCGACGAAGCCGATGGGGATCCGCAGGTTGACGACCTGGCGCCCCCGCTCGGTCACGCGGATGCGCAGCTGCCGTCCGCCGGACCGGCCGCCCGCCACGGGGGCCTTGCGTCGGGGCTGGTCTACCTGGCCCCCACGCTCAGCGCGGGCCAGCGCCTCGATGACGGGCGCCGCCTCTTCGGGGCTGAGCCGGCTATCGGCCACGAGGCGAAGGATCGTCTCGAGCTCCTCAGACATCGGCATCTCTCCCCGTGAGCCGCCGCGTGGCCTCCTCGACATCGATCTCGCCGCGCTCCAGCGCCTGGAGCACCGCCAGTTGCTCGTCCGCAGTGAGCGCAGGCGCGACCTGCATCGGTGGGACCGGCGGGCGGAGCCCACCGACACGTCGCCCGACATCGAGCTGAACAGGACCTGCGGCCCACCCTCGCCGATCACGTACCGGCGCCGGTCCCGTGAACCCTCGGCGCGGTGCGGGACGTTGATGTCAGCGTCGGTGGAGATGCCGCGTACCTCGAGCGTCAGCGGGCCAACCACGCCAAGCGACAGGTCGCCACTCACCGTCTCGATCCGATGCTGAGCCTCGCCCTCGAGCGCTCCCTCGAGCTCCACGTCGCCGCTGACAGTGACGGCGCGCAGCGACGTGAAGGTCGGCGCGAAGCCCGAGAGGTCGCCGCTCACGGTGGCCGCGTCGAGCGCCACGGCGGCATCGCCCCGCAGGCTGACATCACCGGAAACGCCCTTGATGCGAATGTCACCGGAGACCCGGTCGAGGACGACGTCACCGGACACCGTCCGGTACTGCTGCATTCCCGAGAGGTTGGTGGCCGTGAGGTCGGCGCTCACGCCGTCGTACCGAATCTCGGCAGCGCGGGGAAGCTGGACCTCCACCGCCGACGTCGCGGTCTTGCCGGCCCCGAAGATGCGGGCGGGGGCGTTGAGACCCTTCTCGGCGTGACGCGGCTCGGCAACCTCCAGGGAGCCCTCACCTTCGGTCACCCGGAAGCGGGCGTGCTCGAGCAGCTCATCTGCCTCGGCCTCCGAGCCGGCACGGATCTCGAGGGTGATGCGGACGCAGGCGACCTGCTCGGCTGTGCCGTGGATCTCCACCTCCGGGCTGGTGACCCGAAGGGCGAACCGGCCGTGGCTCCCGATGGGGTGCCGTATTTCCTGTGTGCGGACGAAGACCGGCATCAGGCGCTGCCTCCCAGCGCACGGAGCGCTGTGGCCGCGTCCTCCGCACTCAGCTCGCGACGGGCGAGCCGCTCGAGGATTGCCCGGCGCTCCTCCGACGCATCGGGCTTCGGCGGCTCGACGGAGTCATCGAACTCCACATCGGCCATCTCGCCCGACGCTCCATCGGCAAGGCCGAGGGCACGAACGAGGGCATCGACGCGGGCGCGGACGGTGGGGTAGCTGATTCCGAGCTCGCGCTCCATCTCCTTGAGGTTGCCGCGCGCGCGCAGGAAGCTCTCGAGGAGCGCCAGCTGCTCGCGGTCGAGCCTGCCGAAGCGCCCGACGCCGAACTCACCCTCGAGGCCCGTGCCGCACGAGCGGCAGTGGAGGCGAGCGATCGTCAGCTCGCCCGAGCAGACTGGACAGGTGGCGATGACGTCGTGAACCATCGCTAGCGGCGGCCGGCGAAGCGCGCGCTTCGGTGCTGAGGAAGCTGGTAGATGCGCTTGTCCTCACGGTGAGGGAGCCTGCGCATGCGCCGGTCCTCGGCCGGACGGTCTACCATCATCCTGGACGCCATGACCTTCCGCCTCCTTCCATACACACCCGAGCGCGATGCCTACCGGCTGCTGGGCGTAGCGCCCAGTGCGTCGCTCGACGAGATCGACGCCGCCTGTCGCCGCCTGGCCCGCACGTTTCACCCCGACCGCAACCGATCGCCGCGCGCGACGCAGGAGATGCAGGTCGTGAACGCCGTGCGCCGCGTGATGGGGGATCCCGAGTGGCGCGCCGCCTACGACCGCGAGCGTCGGCGCTTCCATGCTTCGCGAGCGAGTCGGAGCCCCCCGCGCCCGTCCGACCCGTTCATCTCGGTGGCGCCGCTGAAGCTCGAGCGGCGTCCCCGATCAGCGGCCGGCCGCTACGCGCGCGCGTTCGGCATCGGCGTGAAGGCGACCGTCGAGGCGCTCCTGCCGACGCGGTGCCTGCGCTGCCGCATCGTGATCGAGGGCGTGGACGCGTACTGCGCCGCGTGTGGTACGCCGCTGCTCGCGACTGGAGGCTGAGGCTCAGGCGTAGAGCGGGTTGACTCGCTCCGGGTCGATGCCGAGGTCGGCGATGGCGCGCTTGAGCTCGTCCGGCGTCGAGCGCCCGGCGAGGCACAGGCCGTGGAGCGTGGCGTAGGCGATGTGCTCGGCGTTCACCTCGAAGTGCGTCCGCAGCGCCTCCCTGGTATCCGAGCGCCCGAAGCCGTCGGTGCCGAGCGCGGTGAACGGCCGGTCGATCCATCGGCTGATCATGTCCGGCACCGCCTTCATGTAGTCCGTGGCGGCGATCACGGGTCCCTCGGCCGGGTCCAGGCACTGGCGCACGTACGCGGTCCGCGGCTCGGCATCGGGGTGGAGCCGGTTCCAGCGCTCCACGTCGAGCGCGTCGTTGCGCAGCTGCTGGAAGCTCGTCGCGCTCCAGACGTCGGCGGCGACGTCGAATCGCTCGGCGAGCATCTCCTGGGCGCGCAGCGCCTGGAGCAGGATCGGCCCCGAGGCGAGGATCTGGGCGCGCCTTGACCCCGACTCGGCAGCTCGAAGCCGATAGAGCCCGCGGAGCACGCCCTCCTCCACGCCTTCGGGCTTGGGGGGCATCGCCCAGTTCTCGTTGTACAGGGTGACGTAGTAGAAGACGTCCTCGCCGCGCGCGCCGTACATGCGGTCCATTCCCTCGCGAACCACGATGGCCAGCTCGTAGGCGAACGCGGGGTCGTAGGCGAGGATGTTCGGGATGGTGCTGGCCAGGACGTGCGACTGCCCGTCGTCGTGCTGGAGGCCCTCGCCGGTAAGCGTGGTGCGCCCGGCGGTGGCGCCCATCATGAAGCCGCGGCCGCGGGCGTCGCCGAATGCCCAGACCTGGTCGCCGGTGCGCTGGAGGCCGAACATCGAGTAGAACGTGTAGAAGGGGACCATCGGCTCGGCCCAGGTCGCGTAGGCGGTGCCGGCAGCCTGGAACGAGCTCATGGAGCCGGCCTCGGTGATCCCCTCCTCGAGGAGCTGGCCATCGGGCTTCTCGAGGTAGCTGAGCAGCAGCTCCTTGTCGACCGGCGTGTACCGCTGGCCGAGCGGGTTGTAGATCCCGACCTCCTTGAACAGCGGGTCCATGCCGAAGGTGCGGGCCTCGTCCGGGATGATGGGCACGATGCGCCGGCCGACGGCGTCGTCGCGCACGAGGTTCCGCACGAGCCGGCTGAATGCCATGGTCGTGCTGGCCGGCCGATCGGAGCCGGAGAAGAACTCCGAGAAGACCGCGTCCTTCGGCTGCGGCAGCGGCTTGGAGACGACGAGCCGCCGCGGCACCGGACCGCCGAGCTGGTGGCGCCGCTCGATCATGTACTGGATCTCGGGGGAGTCCGGCCCGGGGTGGTAGTACGGGGCGTCCTTGAGCTTCTCGTCGGGGATCGGCAGCTCGAGCCGATCCCGGAAGACCTTGAGCTCGTCGGTGGTGAGCTTCTTCGCCTGGTGCGTGACGTTACGGCCCTCGATGCCCGGGCCCAGCGTCCAGCCCTTCACGGTCTTGGCCAGGATCACCGTCGGCGCGCCCTTGTGCGCCACGGCGGCGGCATACGCCGCGTAGAGCTTGCGGTAGTCGTGCCCGCCACGGCGCAGCTTGGCGAGGTCGTCGTCCGGAATGTGCTCGACGAGGGCCGCGAGGCGTGGGTCGGGGCCGAAGAACTGATCGCGGACGGTCTTCCCGTCGCTGACCGCCATGCGCTGGTAGTCGCCATCGAGCGTCTCGCTCATCTTGTTGATCAGGACGCCGTCAGTGTCACGCGCCAGCAGGTCGTCCCACTCGCGGGCCCAGATGACCTTGATCACGTGCCAGCCGGCGCCGCGGAAGAGCGCCTCCAGCTCCTGGATGATCTTGCCGTTGCCGCGCACCGGGCCGTCGAGGCGCTGAAGGTTGCAGTTGATGACGAAGGTGAGGTTGTCGAGGCCCTCGCGCGCCGCGATCGACAGGCCGCCGAGCGCCTCCGGCTCGTCCATCTCGCCGTCACCCAGGAAGCCCCACACGCGGGAGCCGCTGGTATCGACGATGCCGCGCGCGGCGAGGTAGCGGTTGAAGCGCGCCTGGTAGACCGCCGCCATCGGCCCCAGGCCCATGCTCACCGTCGGGAACTGCCAGAACTCGGGCATGAGGCGGGGGTGCGGGTAGCTCGAGAGCCCCACTTCGGGGGTGAGCGCCTCGCGACGGAAGTGGTCGAGGTTGTCCTCCGACAGCCTGCCCTCGAGGAAGGCGCGCGCGTAGATCCCCGGTGTGGCGTGCCCCTGGAAGAAGATCTGGTCGCCCGGTCCGTTATCGGAGCCGCGGAAGAAGTGGTTGAAGCCCACCTCGTACAGGCTCGCTGCGCTGGCGTACGTCGAGAGGTGGCCGCCGATGCCCTCGAACTTCGTGTTCGCGCGCAGCACCATGGCGAGCGCGTTCCACCGGATCATGCGACGGATGCGCAGCTCCATCGCCTCGTCACCCGGGAAGTAGGGCTCCTGCTCCGGGCTGATGGTGTTGATGTAGCGCGTCTGGGTCAGTGACGGCAGGCCGACCTGGAGCTGGCGCGCGCGCTTGAGGAGCTTGTAGATCAGGTAGCGGGCGCGATCCGTCCCGGCCGCCTCCACGACGCCGTCGAGCGACTCGAGCCACTCCTGTGTCTCGACCGGGTCGATGTCAGGGAGCTGCTGCTTGAACTGGTCGAAGATCTCGCGGATCGGCTGCTGCATGGGTGCCTTCATGGTACAGACCGGCGCGAACCAGTGCGGTGGGCGCATCCATCGATCCCTGAGCGCCATGCCATCATCCCCGGATGCGAACGCTCTACCGCTCGGAGCCACCGTGGCCCCACCGCGTCCTGATCCTGGGCGGCGGGTTCGCGGGCGTGGAGACGGCGCGTCACCTCGAGCGGCTCACGCGGCGCAGGGACGACGTCGAGATCTGGCTCGTCAACCGCGAGAACTTCACCCTCTTCACGCCGCTCCTCCCCGAGGTGTGCTCAGGGCAGCTCGAGGCGCGGCACTGCGTGACGGCGCTTCGGGCTCAGCTGCGGCGGCCCTCGAGCTGGGCCGTGACGGCGAACGTGGAGTCGATCGATCTCGAGGCGGGAGCGGTGAATGTCATCGGCGGGGATGGCGACCGGCATCGGCTTAAATACGACAGCCTCGTGATCGCCCTGGGCGGCGAGACGGCCACCTTCGGCATCAGGGGCATCACCGAGTACGCAGTTGGCATGAAGACGCTCGCGGATGCGTTCGCCCTGCGCAACCGGATCATCGAGATGCTCGAGCGCGCGGAGCTTGAAACCGATGCGGACGAGAGGCGCGCGCAGCTCACGTTCGTCATCGGCGGCGGAGGGTTCTCCGGCGTGGAGACCGCCGGCGAGATCGAGGACTTCGTCCGCCGCGTCCGACGCCGCTATTACCGCAAGATCGATCCGGCGGAGGTCAGCGGGCACATCGTCGAGCTCGGCGACACCCTGCTGCGCGAGATGTCGCCGGAGATGGGCGAATACGCGGCGAAGCGCCTCGCGAAGCGCGGGTACGAGATCCACCTCGGCACGCCGATCAAGGAGGTGCGCGAGGGCGGCGTCGTCATCGGCGAGGGAACGTTCATTCCGTCGCGGACGGTGATCTGGACCGGGGGCGTCAAGCCCTCGCCGGTGGTGCGCGATTCGGGCCTCGAGGTCGATAAGGGGGGCCGCGCGATCACCTCGCCCGGCATGGAGACGAGCCACCCCGGCGTGTGGGCCATCGGCGACTGCGCGCTCATCCCGGACGTCCAGCAGGAAGGGCAGTTCTTCGCCCCCACCGCGCAGAACGCCGTGCGCGAGGCGAAGCGCCTGGCGAGAAACATCCTCGCCACCATCGACGACCGGCCGGGTGACGTGGATCCGTTCCGCTACCGCACGATCGGCACGCTCGCCAGCATCGGCCACTTCACCGGGGTCGGCGTGGTGTTCGGCGTGCGGGTGCGCGGCTTCGTTGCCTGGTTCATGTGGCGCGGCTACTACTGGCTGCGGGTGCCGGGCGTCGGAGGGAAGGCGCGCGTCGGGTTCGACTGGCTCCTCAACCTGGTCTTCGGGTCCGACCCGGTGCAGCTCAAGGTGGACGACGACTCGGCGGTGGGCATGGGATCGTCCGGAAAGCGGCGGCCGCCCAGGCGGCGCGTCGACCCGCGGGCCTGAGCGCCGGTAGACTGCGGGCCGATGTCACGCGAAGAGCGCCGCCAGTACGAGCGGATGATGAAGAACATGGAGCGCGGCGGCGCGGCGCTGCCCCCCGCCGCCCGCGCCAAGGCCGAGCGGAACGCCGCTCGCCGCGCCGTACGCCGCTCGCAGACAGAGGAGAGGGGCCTCTTCGCCACCCGCTTCTGGGTGCGGGCGGCCTTGATCGGCCTCGCGGTCGGTTTCATCGTCCTCAGCCTGCAGTGGGGCGAGGGGATGCCGCGTGCGCTCTACGCGGGCCTCATCGTCGGCGGGCTCACGGTCCTGGTACTGATCGGCCTCCGACTGCTCCAGCGCCGCGCCGCGAACCGCTCCTGAGCGGAGCGATGCCCGGAGCTGATCTTCTCGCGGCGGTGCTCGCCGGCTACCTGCTCGGTGCCATCCCGTCGGGTGTGATGATCGGGCGTGTCCGCGGCGTCGATCCGCGCGGCTCCGGCTCCGGACGCATCGGCACCACGAACGCCCTCCGCACGCTGGGACCCGCACTTGCCGTCCTCGTCCTGCTGCTCGACCTCGGCAAGGGGGCGCTCGCCGTGCTGGCCGGTGCGTGGCTCGCCGACGCCCTGGGCTCCGCATCCGCCTGGCCCGCCGCGCTCGCGGGGGTCGCGGCGGTGCTGGGCCACATCCGCTCCGTCTTCATCGGCTTCGGAGGTGGCCGTGGAGTGGCGACCGGCGGCGGAGCGATGCTGGCGCTGGCGCCGCTCACCATGGTGCCGGTGATCCTCGTTTTCCTCGTACTGGTGTGGCGGACGAGGTACGTGTCGCTGGGGTCGATCGGCGCCGCGGTGACGCTGTCGCTGGCCGCGGCGGTGCTGTACGCGCTGGATCTCGCCGGCCTGCCGGTGGTCGTGGCGGCCGCGTCCATCGGCGTGCTGGTGATCCTCTCCCATGCGGACAACATCGAGCGCCTGCGCGCGGGCACGGAGCGGAAGCTCGGTCATGGCTGAGCGAAGCGCGCCACGGCTCACGACCCTGCCGAACCTGCTGGGGCTGGCCCGCATCGCGGCGACGCCGGTGATCATCGCGCTGCTCCTGCTCGACGGGCGGGGGACGGACCTGGCGGCGGCGGTCATCTTCTTCTTCGCCGGCATCAGCGACCTGTTTGACGGCCGGATCGCCCGCTCGCGCAACCAGGTGACGCCGCTCGGCGTGTTCATGGACCTCGCCGCCGACAAGGTGCTCGTGGCGGGCGTCCTGGTCGCGATGGTCGAGGTGGACCTCGTCCCGACCTGGATCGCGGCCACCATCCTGGTCCGCGAGCTCGTGGTGCAGGCCGTGCGTCAGCTGGCCGCCGTGGAGCACGTGGTCATCAGCGCGCGCGCTCTCGGGAAGGCGAAGACGGTCACCACGCTCGGCGGAATGGGCTTCCTGCTCCTCGCCGCCGACGCGCGTACGGGGGGCCCGCTGGCGGCGACCGGCGCCGGCGGTGCGCTGGAGCTCATCGGCTTCTGGATGCTGGTGGTGGCGACCGTGCTCACCGTCGTCTCAGGGCTGCTCTACCTGCGGGGCGCCTGGCCCATCCTCAGCGGCGGCCACGCGGTTTCGGACTGAGCCGCTACTTGATGAGCCGGCGCTCCATCTGGCGCATGGCGATCCACAGGCAGATGGCGAAGAACGCGACGAGGTAGGCCACCGACAGCAGGTCCATCGCGTCGAAGAGCCCGGTGGAGAGGCCGCGGATGAGGTTGATGCCGTGATAGAGCGGCGTGAGCTGGATGGCGACCTGGATCGGCTCGGGGAAGATGGTGATCGGGAAGAAGGTGCCCGAGAACAGGAACATCGGCATCACCACCAGGCCCATCGGGATGTCGAAGTCGTTCACGGTGCGCAGGTACGAGGTGCCGGCCAGGCCGGCTGCCGCGAAGGATGCGGCGACGAGGAGTGCCGCGGGGATGGTGAGGATTCCCAGCGGCGACAGGACGAGCCCCATCGGCAGCATGATCAGGAACATGGCGACGGCGTACAGGGCGGCGCGCAGGAGCGCCCAGATGAGCTCGCCGAGTGCGATCTCGGTGATCCCCATCGGCGTGGCAAGCACGCCGTCGTACGTCTTCGCGTAGTTGAGCTTGAAGAACACGTTGAAGATCGTCTCGAACACGGCACCGTTCATGGCGGCGGTGGCCATGAGCGCGGGCGCCACGAACGCCGCGTACGGGATGACCGTGCCGTCGGCGACCGTCACCTCGCGCACGATCGCGCCGATCCCGAGGCCGATGCCGACCAGGTAGAAGATCGGCTCGAAAACTCCGGACAGGATGATGATCCACTGGTGGCGGTAGACGAGGATGTTGCGCTGCGCCATCCGCCGGGAGCGCCACAGGCGAGCCCACGCCGTTGCCAGCGGGCTCGCGGATGGTCGGAGCGCTGTCGTCTCGGCTGCCATCGTGCTAGCCCGCCATCCGGCGCTTGAGGAGGCGATCGGCGAGGTACGCGCCGATGCCCGCCATGACGAGCAGGTACGCGAGGTGGAGCGGCGCCGTGGCGAGGTCGAGGCTGTCGAGGACGAGGCCGCGGATGAGCTCGACCGCGTGGAAGAGCGGCGTCGCCCAGGCCACGGCACGCAGCGCATCCGGGAGCTGGGTGAGCGGGAAGAACGTGCCGCTGAACAGGAAGAGCGGGTTGACGACGAACCGGAAGATGGCGCTGAAGCCGACGTCGTTGCGCTGCGTCGCGGTGAACGCGATGAGACACGCGGAAAAGGCGACGCCGGTGAGCATCGCCACCGGCACGGCGAGCACGGCCAGCGGGCTGCGCACGATCCCGAAGGCCGCGAGGACGAGCAGGAAGACGGCGGCCAAGGTGCCGATGCGGAATGCGACCCAGGCGAGCTCCCCGCCGACGAGGCTCCGGACGCTCAGCGGGGTCGAGAGCATCGCCTCGTAGTTCTTGCCCCACATGATCTTGTTCATGATCGGGTAGGTGGACTCGAAGGTGGCCGTCTGCATGGCCATGGCGGACATGAGGCCCGGACCCAGCCAGTGCAGGTAGGGGAAGCCACCGAAGGCATCCTGCTGCTGCGCCCCGATGAGGGAGCCGATGCCGACGCCCATGGCAGTCAGGAACATGAGCGGCTGGAGGAAGCCGAATGCGATGCTGCGGTGCCAGAGCCGCCGGTAGACGAGCCAGTTGCGGCGGAAGACACGGGTGGAGGCGATGGCGAGCGTCATGGCCCGCTACTCGACGAGGGTGCGGCCGGTCAGCCGCAGGAAGACGTCCTCGAGCGTCGCCCGTCGCACGAGCGCGCTTTCGATGGCGATGCCGCGCGCGTTCACCTGCTCGAGGGCGCGCTCGCCGTCGGCGGTGTAGAGCAGGAGCCGATCCGGCAGCTCCTCGATGCGATCGGCGAGTCCCTCCAGCTGGCCGTTGAGGCCGGCGCGGGCGGCGTCGGTGAAGCGCAGCTCGAGCACCTCGCGCGTGGCGTGCTGGTCGATGAGCTGGCGCGGCGAGCCCTCGGCCACGATCCTCGCCTTGTCCATCACGACGAGGTGGTCGCACAGCTGCTCCGCCTCGTCCATGTAGTGCGTGGTGATGATGAGCGTCGCCCCGCGTCGCTTCAGCTGGTAGAGCCGCTCCCAGAGCAGGTGACGCGCCTGCGGGTCGAGCCCCGTGGTCGGCTCGTCGAGGATCACGAGCTCCGGCTCGTTGATGAGGGCCCGGGCGATGGTCAGGCGCCGCTTCATGCCGCCGGAGAGGGGCTCCACCTGGTCCTTGGCGCGCTCCGCGAGCTGGACGAACTCGAGCAGCTCGTCGGCCCGCCGCCGGGCGACGTTGTCGGGGATGTCGAAGTAGCGCGCGTACATCTCGAGGTTCTCGCGCACGGTCAGCTCGGTGTCGAGGTTGTCGATCTGCGGCACGACGCCGAGCTTCGCCTTGATCTCGCGCCCCTGTTTGCGCGGATCCATGCCGATGACCCGCAGCGTCCCGTCGCTGATCGGGCTCGAGCAGGCGATCATGCGCATCGTGCTCGTCTTGCCGGCACCGTTCGGTCCGAGGAACCCGAAGGCCTTGCCGGGACGCACGTCGAAGTCCACGCCGTCGACGGCGGTGAAGCCGTTCGCGTAGCGCTTGGTCAGGCCGCGTGCATGGACGAGTGACTCGGGACCGGTCATGGGACTCGAGATTGTAGACCGCCGCTGCGCCGGACTCTCGTCGGTCGCGGGATGGCCGGCGCCAACACCGGCCGGGTCAGAGCCCGGCCGCGAGGGAGTCTGCGCGCGGGTCAGCGCCGCCGGAGTACGTCCCGTCAGGCTCCCGGCGAATCACCTGCGCCCACCCCATGATCGGCGTCCTGGGCTCGACCAGGCTGACGTCGTGGCCGCGTGCGGCGAGGTCAGCCACGACCGCGTCGTCGGCGCCGTCGCGCTCGATCTGCAGCGGCCCGAGCGGCGCGCCCGGCGCTTCGGTGGAGACGACGAACCGCGGGCGGTCGACGGCCGCCTGCGGGTGGAGCCCGTCGTCGACGAGCGCCGTCACCAGCTGGATCATCGTCTGCGGCTGTCCATCGCCGCCCATGGCGCCGAGCGCCACCTTCGCTCGCCCGTCGCGCAGGAGCATTCCGGGCATGAGCGTGTGGAGCGTTCGCGCGCGCGGGGCAAGCGCGTTCGGATGTCGCTCCTCGAGGGAGAAGTACGCGCCACGGTTCTGCAGCATGATCCCGGTCGAGCCTCCCATCACCCCGGACCCGAAGCCCATGTAGTTCGACTCGATGAGGCTCACCATCATCCCGTTGGAATCGGCGGCACACAGGTACACCGTGCCGCCGCCGGGCGGGTTCAGCGCCTCGTACCGCTGGGCCCGATCGGGCAGCAGTCGCGAGGCCAGCCACGCCGCGTGCTGCGGGCTCAGCAGCGAGGGAACGTCCGCCAGTCCGCGCTCGGGATCCGCGACGCATCGATCGCGCTCGCTCCAGGCGACCTTCACCGCCTCGATCTGCGCGTGGAGCGCCTCGCCTGGCGCGCCGCGAGGACCCCACCGCGAATCGCCCTCCAGGGCGGTGAGCACGTTCAGGGCGATGAGCGCGGTGATCCCCTGCGAGTTGGGCGGCATGGTGGCGACCTCGACGTCGCGGTACGCCGTGCTGATCGGCTCGACCCACTCGCCGTGGTGCGCGGCGATGTCGTCGGCCGTCATCACGCCGCCCGCCTCCTGGATGGCTCGCGCGATCTCCGCCCCCAGCGGACCTCCGTAGTACGCGTCGCGGCCGCCGTTGGCGAGCTGCCGCAGCGATGCCGCGAGGAGCGGCTGGCGCAGCGTCTCGCCCGGGGCGGGGGCGCGACCGGAGGGCGCGAAGACCGCGCGCGCCGCGTCGTCGAAGTCGCCGAGGAATCCGGCGATGGACCGCGCGTTGATGGCGGTCAGCGCGTAGCCCCGCTCCGCGGTGTCCGCGGCCGCACGCACGGCGTCGGCGAGCGAGCGCCGTCCGAACCGGACGAGCAGCTGCGACCACGCGTCGACGGCGCCGGGGACGGTGATCGGGAGCGGGCCGCGCGACGGCATTCGGTCATGGCCGGCGGCGCGCACCGCGTCGATCGTCAGCCCGGCGGGGGATCGGCCGCTGCCGTTGAACCCGTGGAGGCGCCCCTCGGCGGGGTCCCACACCAGGGCGAACGCGTCGCCCCCGATGCCGCACGCGTTGCTGTACACGACCGCCAGCATGGCGTTCGCCGCGACGGCCGCGTCCACCGCCGTCCCTCCCGCACGCAACGCATCGACGCCGGCCCTGGTGGCGAGGGGATGCGGCGTGGCGACCATGCCGCGGGGTGCGCTGACGGAAGCCATCCGCGGGACCGTACCAGAGCGCGGCTCTAGGCAGACGCCTCCCACGTCTCGCCGGGCTCGAGCTCGACGACCTCGGCGCTCGTCGCATCGCGCAGCTGGTCGGGCGTCCCCGCCAGCGCGGGGAACGTGGCGTAGTGGACCGGAATCACCGTGGATGCGCCGATGAGGTCCATGGCGCGTCCCGCGTCCCGCGGCCCCATCGTGTAGTGCCCGCCGATCGGAAGCACGGCGATCTCCGGGCTGAAGCGCTCGCCGACGAGCCGCATGTCGCCGAACAGATCGGTGTCGCCGGAGTGATACACGGTCATGCCGTCCTCGAAGTTGATGACCCAGCCCCAGCACCCGAGCTCGCGCGTCACCTGCGCTCCCTCGCCGTTGAGCGTCGCCCCGCCGCTGTGATCGGCGTGGACCATCGTGAAGCCGATGCCGGCCGCCTCGAACGTGCCGCCCTTGTTCATGCCGACCGCCTCGACGCCCTTCGCTCCGAGGAAGACGCTCATCTCGTGGCCGCAGAGCACGGTCGCGCCTTCCACCGCGGCGAGCTCGACGACGTCGGAGAGGTCCTCGCCGACGTGGTCGAAATGCCCGTGCGTCGGAGCGACCACGTTGACCTGTTCCGCGGCGCGGTACGCGTCAGGGTAGTTCGGGGCACCCGTCCAGCGGTCGACCCAGACCCACGCGTCGTTCGGGGAGCGGTACAGGACCCCGCCGTGCGCCAGGCGGGTGATTCGCAGGTTCGCCATCGGTCACTCCTTCGGGTGTACGCGGGGTCCCGATCGCAGGACCGATGCCGTCAGCCGGGACTCAACAACCGGCCGGCCCCGGCGATGCGCACGAGCCACGGGAGCTCCCGCTCGATCGTCGTCTCGGGGCCGTGGCCGGGCAGGACCCGAACGCCGGCTGGGATCTCGCGCGCGAGGCGCGCCAGGGAGGCGACCATCTGCGCGTCGTCCCCGCCGGGCAGATCGGTGCGGCCGTACGAGCCGGCGAAGAGAACATCGCCGGAAAGCAGCAGCTCGTGGCGCTCCTCGTAGAGGCAGACCGAGCCCTCCGTGTGGCCGGGGGCGTGGAGCACGTCGAAGACGAGGTCGCCGATCCGGACCTGCTCGCCCTCGCGGAGCTCGCGGCTCGCCACGCTCGGCTCCACGTCGAAGCCATAGGAGTTGCGGCCGTCGAGCCGGTACGCGTCGTCGGGATGGATGGCGAGCGGCGCTCCGGAGGCACGCATCAGCGGCGCGTTGTCGAAGACGTGGTCGATGTGCCCGTGCGAGTTCGCGATCAGGTGCAGCCGCACGCCGGCGGCCGCGCCCCGCTCCATCAGCGGCGCCGCGGCGCCCATGCCGGGGTCGAGCACGAGCGCGTCCGGCGAACGTCCGTCCCACACGAGGTACGCGTTCGTCTCCCAGGGCCCGAACGATCCGACCTCGATGCGGACGGCGTGGCCCGGGTCGGCGGCGATGCCGGCGCGCTCGACGACGGTCTCATCGCGCGTCACTGCTCGCTGACGCCCGCTGGGCCGACGACGCCCGGAGGCCCGTCGCGCAGCTCGACGCCGAGATGAGCGGCGAGCCGTCGCGCAAGCTCGTCCTCCACGCGCTCCATCTCGATCGGGGCGCCGGCCTCGCGCGCGAGCGTCGTCGTCCCCTTGCCCCGGATCCCGCACGGAATCATCTCGTCGAACCACGCGAGGTCGGTGTTCACGTTGAGCGCGAGCCCGTGTGTCGTGACGCCGCGCCTGACCCGCACGCCGATCGCCGCGAGCTTGCGCTCACCGTCGACCCACACGCCGGTGAGACTGTCGACGCGGCCGGCCGTGACGCTGAACACGGCAGCGGTGTCGATGACCGCGGCCTCGAGGACGCGGACGTAGCGGCGCAGGTCGAGCGGATCCCGCAGCTCGACGATCGGGTACGCCACGAGCTGGCCTGGCCCGTGGAACGTGATGTCGCCGCCGCGGTCGACGCGGATGAGCGATGCGCCGAGCTCGCGGAGGCGCTCCGGCGTCGCCAGCAGGTTCGTCTCGTCGCCTCCGCGGCCGACGGTGTAGACAGGGAAGTGCTCCACGAGCAGCAACCGATCGCCGATGCGCCGCTCGCGCCGCTGACCCGCGAGCTCCTCCTGGAGCTCCCACGCGGGCTCGTAGGCGATCGTCCCGAGCCGCTCCACGCTGAGTACGCCGCCGTGTGCCGCGAGCAGCGGGTGCGCGTCGCTCGCCGGGCGATGGGGCGCCGTCCTGTCGGGCCGCTGCGGGCGCGGACGCGGCGGCGGGGGAGTCGCCACGCTGATGTCGCGGAACGGAGTATCGGTGGTCATCCGTCCGGCGGTCAGACCGCGGCGGCGGTCTCGCGACCGGGAACCTGCTCGGCGGCGTGGTAGCTCGACCGGACCAGCGGTCCGGACTGGACGTGCCGGAATCCCAGCGCGAGGCCGATCCGTCGCAGCGCCATGAACTCGGCGGGCGTGTAGTACTTCATCAACGGGAGGTGCTTCGCGGACGGCCGCAGGTACTGCCCGATGGTGACGACGTCGATATCGGCCTCGCGCAGGAGCTGCATGGTCTCGACGATCTCGTCCCACGACTCACCGAGGCCGAGCATGATGCCGGTCTTCGTCACCATCTCGTCGAACCCGATCTGGGTCGCAATGGCGCGTCCACTGGTGAGGACGCCGACGGAGCGGTCCCACCGTGCTCTGCGTCGCACGGCGCGCTGGAGCCGCGGGACTGTCTCGACGTTGTGGTTCAGGATGTCGGGCTGCGCCTCGACGACGGTCCGAATGTCGGCCTCGCGCTCGTTGAGGTCGCTGATGAGAACCTCGATGCTGGTCCCCGGGTTCTCGAGGCGAATCTGGCGAATCGTCTCGGCGACCATCCCGGCGCCGCCATCGGGCAGGTCGTCGCGCGCGACCATCGTCACGACGACGTGCCTGAGGTGCATCTGACGGGTCGCGTCGGCGACGCGTCGCGGCTCGTCGAGGTCGGTGATCGGCGGCCGGCCGGTGTCGATCGCGCAGAACCCGCAGTTCCGCGTGCAGACGCTCCCCAGGATCATGAACGTCGCGGTGCCGAGCGCCCAGCATTCGCCGATGTTCGGACAGCGCGCCTCCTCGCAGACGCTGTTCAGCGCCTCGTCCCGGAGGACGTGCCTGGTGTTCGCATAGGTCGCTCCCGCGCCGATGCGCACCTTGAGCCACTCCGGGCGGCGTCCGCCGGGACCCGCGTTCTCCGGCATCGGGTCGTCGGGGGCGAGGGCGGGACCATCGGTCTGCGGGCCACCGGGGTACATGACCTCCGACGGCGTGGCATGGCCGCCGGCCGGGTTAGTGACGACGTTCAGCTCGGCGAGCGCGGTGAAGTCCCGTTGACGAGCCGCAGGATTCATTTGGCGAGTGTAGCGAGGAGCCCCCGACGCTGCGTCAGGGGCTCCTCGGGTTAGGCCGCTACAACGTGAGCGGCCGCGGCGTACGTCAGCGACCGCGGCGCGCCGAGCGGCTTGAGCCGCCGCAGGACAGCGGCACCGTTCGGCCGGCGGCGAGAGTCCCGATCCTCATCCTATCGAGGTCGTAGGACGGGGCGACGCAATCGGCGATGTTGCGTCCGCCCTTGATCACCGACCTATACCACGGGATGTATATGGAACGAGCCCCGGACTGTTGTCCGGGGCTCGTTCGCTGGCCTTGTGGAGCGACGACAGGGGCTACGCCGTCGGGCGAGTCCTGGCCACTGTCGCCAGACCGGCGAGCATGCCCACGGTCAGGAGGGCGATGAGCGCGGCCAGAGGACCGCTCAGCGGCTGCTCGGTCGCCGTGTTGGGCAGCTTGCCGCCCGTGCCGCCCGTGCCGCCCGCGCCACCGGCACCGCCGGAGCCCGTGCCGCCCGTGCCGCCCGCGCCACCGGCACCGCCGGTACCACCAGCACCACCGCCACCGCCACCGCCGCCAGCACCACCAGCACCGCCACCCGTCACGATCGTGATTTCGTTCACGACCTCAACGGTGGTGTTGTTGGTGTTGTTGTTGGTGTTGTTGTTGGTGTTGTTGTTGGTGTTGTTGTTGACGATGTTGTTGACGATGTTGTTGACCACCGTGACGTTCGTGACGTTCGTGTTCTCGATCGTGGTGACGACGTGGTTCACCACAGAGATGTCCACATTGACGAAGACCACGGGCACGATGATCACGCCGCCGCCGCCGTCGGGTACCGGGACGAATGCCACGCACACGACATCACCGATCTCGAGGTCGAGGCCCAGCAGCACCGCGAGGAGCGCATCCTGGAGGTCGGCGAACAGCGCCTCGGTACCGACGATGAGTTCGAGCTCCAGACTGCCGTCGGTGTGGATAAAGCCGATCTCGACGCAGATCAGGTCGACGTCGATATCACCGATGACGATGATGTCACCGAGGTCGAGCTCGACAGGAACGCAGACGAGCTGGGTCCCGGTCAGGAGCGAGCCGAAGTGGACAACAAGGCCCAGTAGCTGCTCGATGGTCAATTCGTCGAGTAGCAGATGAGCAACGAGTGGGTCTATTGTGCCGCCTAGGATGGGCCCGAGAATAGGCGCCAGGAGGGTTCCCTCAACGTTGGCCAGCAGGTCGATAAGGAGCGCCTCGAATCGCACATCGCCCAGGATGGCCCGGAGGCCAGCCAGCGCGGCAACTTCGGCCTGAAGCTCGGCGAAAGTCCCAGAGATACAAACCTCGAGGTCAACCTCGAGAGTGGTTAGGTCGACGCATAGATCAGTGTCCAAGAAGAGTGCCAGGTCGACCAGCGCCTGTACTTGAGCGATCTGCTCGGCAGTTAGAAGGGAAGCCGCGAGGAGAGCGGCCACGTCCACACCGGCGTCCACGACGCCACCCGTGATGTTGATGTCGCAGTCGTCAGCATGGCTCGCGAGTGTGGTCGAGCCGCCGCCCGATCCCGACGACGGTGCCGCGGCTACGGTGCTGACCGTGGCGATCAGCATCGATAGGGCGACGATTAGTGCGAGGGGTAGCCTCGCGACGCTTGACAGGTGCATACCCATTCCCTCTCCTGATGTCATATTCAGAGCTCCACCCAAGGCCAGGTGTCGAGCCCACGGTAACACGTCGTGCAACCCGTGCCAGTCACTCCCCCCGTGACCTGATAGTACCCCTCCAACGAGGGCTTGCGCCGCCGAGCTGAGTCGAGCTTACCGCGCGCCTATTGGGACGAGGTCGATTGCGACGCTCCGCGTCGGGCTACTCGAACGGGACCTCGAACAGGTCGCCGTTGGCCGCCCGCCGCACGAAGTAGAGGGTCGCGCCGTCACGCGGTGATGATTCAGGCCGGTGTCGCGGCCGCGTGGATCCCCGCCGTCAAGCGCATGCGTGGCAGGGACGACGAGGAAGCACCCGCCTTCTCAGGGGGACCCGCACGCGCGCACCTTAGCGTGGCCAGGGCCTCGGTCAGCTGACGGGACGGTCGGCGCTCCACTCCTCGAGCTGCTTGCGCACGTCGGCGAGGAAGAACCCGACCTGCGCGCCGTCGAGCACCCGATGATCGAAGCTGCAGGTCATGTTCATCATGTGGCGGATGGCGATGACGTCGGCGCCTTCGATCTCCATCACCCGCGGTCGCTTGACGATCGCCTCCATCGAGAGGATCGCGACCTCCGGCGCGTTGATGATCGGCATGGACGAGACGGAGCCGAACCAGCCGGTGTTGTTCACCGTGAACGTGCCGCCCTGGAGCTCGTCGAGCCGAAGCTTGCCGGCGTGGGCGCGGCTCGAGAGGTCGCGAATTCGGCCGTTGACCCCGCTGATCGAGAGCTGATCGGCATTGGCGATGACCGGCACGATGAGGCCGTTGTCGACGGCAACCGCGATGCCGATGTTCATCGCCTGCTTGAGGATGATCTTGTCGTCGGCGAACTGGCTGTTGAGCGTCGGGTGGCGCCGGAGCGTCTCCGTCACTGCCTTCACGACCACGGCGACGTAGCTGAGCGAGGATCCCTCCCGCGCCTTGTAGGCCATCGTGTTCGCCTCGCGCCATCGGACGACGTTGGTCATGTCGACCTCGACGACCGTGTACGCGTGCGGGACCGTCTGCTTTACCTGCGTCATCTTCCGGGCGATGCCCTTGCGCATCTGCGACAGCGGCAGCTCGACGTCGCCACCGGACGGCGTCGGGACCGATGGCGGCGCAGGCCGTGCCGCCGGAGCCGCGGGCTCGCTCGTCCCGGAGGCAGCGGCCGCCGGTTCGGGTGCCGCGGCCTGGGTGGGCTCCGCCTGGCCGGCCTGGGCCTGGGCCGGCGGCGTCGCGGGCGCGTCCGTGCCCTTGGCGATGAATGCCATGACGTCGTCGCGGGTGACCCGCCCGCCGGATCCGCTGCCGGACAGCTGGGCGATGTCGATGCCGTGCTCGCGAACCAGCCGGCGCACTGCAGGCGTCATCCGGCCGCCGCCACCATTGGCATCCGCCTTCGGCGGCGGCTCCTCCTGCGTCGCCGCCGGCGGGGCGGACGGAGCCTCGGGCTCGGCCGCAGGAGCAGCCTGAGGCTCTTCGGTCGCAGCTGGGGCCTCCTCCTGCTGGGCGACCGCCGCGGGGCCGGCATCGGCCGGGGTCTCCGCCTGTGCCTCCTGCGCCGGTGCCTCCGCAGCGGGTGCATCTGTCACGGGTGCCTCGGCGGCGGGCGCTTCCGCAGCCGCGCCGGCGCCATCGGCGTCAATCTCGGCGACTGGCGTGCCGACCGCGACCGTCTCGCCGTCGGGGACGAGGATCTTCGAGATGGTCCCGGCGACCTCGGCCGGCACCTCGGCGTTCACCTTGTCGGTGACGACCTCGAAGAGCGGGTCGTACTGGGCGACGGTGTCGCCTTCCGCAACGAGCCAGCGCTCGATCGTGCCTTCGGTGACCGACTCGCCCAGCTGGGGCATCTTGATCGTCGTTGCCATGGTGTGACTCGTCCTCGGGGGTTACGCGAATGGTCGCAGATTTCGCCGATCAGTACGCCGCGAGCTCTCGGGCGGCCGCCACGATCCGGGCCGGACCGATCATGAACCACTCCTCGAGCGCGTGGTGGTAGGGCACGGCCGGCACCTCGGGCCCGGCGAGGCGCGTCACGGGACCATCGAGCTGCTCGAAGGCTTCCTCGGCGATGGTGGCCGCGATCTCCGCGCCGAAGCCGCCGAACCGATTGGCCTCGTGCACCACGAGCGCCTTTCCGGTCTTCGCGACGGACGCGAGGATGGTCTCGGTGTCGAGCGGCCGCAGAGTCCGCAGGTCCACGACCTCCGCCTCGACGCCGTCCTCGCGCGCCAGCGTTTCGGCCGCCTCGAGCGCGCAGGTGCGCATGAACCCGTAGCAGAAGATGGAGAGGTGCTCGCCCTCGCGGGCGACCTGGGCCTTGCCGATCGGCACCACCGTGTCGCCGTCGGGCACCTCCGCCTTGAAGAGCCGATACGTCTTCTTGTGCTCGAAGAACATGACGGGGTCCTCATCGCGGATCGCCGCCTTGAGCAGTCCCTTCGCGTCGGCGGGCGTGCCCGGCGCCACCACCTTGAGCCCGACGGTGGAGGTGAAGTAGCTCTCGTTCGACTGGCTGTGATACAGCGCGCCGTGGACGCCGCCACCGTAGGGCATGCGGATGACGAGGGGCACGCGGAAGGCCCCGTTCGACCGATAGTGGATGCGGCTGATCTCGGACACGATCTGGTTGAAGGCGGGGTAGACGAAGTCCGCGAACTGCATCTCGGCCACGGGCCGCAGGCCGTAGACGGCGGCACCCATCGCGGCGCCGGCGATCAGGCCCTCGGTCAGCGGGGTGTCGAGCACGCGCTTGTCGCCGTACTTGGCCCATAGCCCCTCGGTCGCTCCGAAGACGCCACCCTTGCGACCGACGTCCTCGCCGAGGACCATGACGCGCTCGTCGCGCTCCATCTCCTCGTCCATGGCGCTGCGGATCGCCTCGAGAATGTTGAGCTGCGCCATCTCAGTGGCCCTCCCCGGGGAGTGGGGCCAGTGGCACGGCGGTTCCGCCGCCCGGTATCGGCTCGGCGTACACCCGCTCGTGGGCGTCGTTCGGGTCAGGATCGCGGCGCGCCTCGGCACGCTGAGAAGCCTCGTTCACCTCGGCCTTCACCTCGGCACGCAGCCTCTCCTCGATCTCGTCGGTGAGGACGCCGGTATCGCGCAGCTCGTTCGCGAAGCGAGGGATCGGGTCGCGCTCCTTGAGCGCCTCGACCTCGCCCGGGTCGCGGTAGCGCCGCTGATCGTCGTCGGACGAGTGGCTTGTAAGCCGGACCACGTGCGCCTCGATCAGCGTCGGTCCCTCGCCCCGCCTCGCGCGCTCGTGGGCCTCCCGCGCCGCGGCGTAGCACGCGAGCACATCGCCGCCATCCACGTCGATGCCCGGCATCCCGTAGCCGGCGCCGCGCGCCGACACCGACCCACCGGCCACCTGGCGGTCGAGCGGCACGCTGATGGCGTAGCCATTGTTCTCGCACACGAAGATGACCGGGAGCTTATGGACGCCGGCGAAGTTCATGGCCTCGTGGATCTCGCCCTGGTTGGCGGTGCCCTCGCCGAACTGGGTCATGGTGACCACGTCGTCGCCGCGGACCCAGGCGCCCATGGCGATTCCCACCGCGTGGAGGACCTGGGTGCCGACCGGGCTCGACAGGCTGACGAGGTTGTAGCGCGCCCCGCCATAGTGGCCGGGCATCTGGCGTCCGCCGGAGCTGACGTCGTCGCCCTTGGCGAGGTGGGCGGTGATGATGTCCTCGGCGGTCATGCCGAAGGTCATGGCGCTGGCGATGGACCGGTAGTAGGGCGCCATCCAGTCGTGCCCCTTGCGCATCGGCCAGGCGCTCGCCACCTGGGCACCCTCGTGGCCCTGCCCCGAGATGATGAAGGCGATCTTGCCTGCGCGCTGCATGAGCCACATGCGCTCATCCACCGCCCGCGCGAGGAGCATGGCGCGATACATCCCGAGCACGTCGTCGTCCGACAGCCCCATCTCCTGGTGGCGCGCCCGGGTGGTCGTCTTCGAGTCGCTCACCTGCTCCTCCTTCTCGGACAGCGTCACACGTGGATCGCCGCGCCGTCCACCGCCAAGGCGGCCTCGGCGAGGACCTCGGTGAGGGTTGGATGCGCGTGCACGCTCATGGCGATTTCGCCGGTCGTTGCCTCCACGAGGCGCGCCAGCGTCGGCTCCGCCAGGAGATCCCCGGCATGCGGGCCGATGATGTGGGCGCCCAGCAGCACGCCGGTGTCCGCGTCGGCGACGAACTTCGCGAAGCCGTCGACCTCGCCGACGATGGTGGCCTTGCCGAGCGCGCGGAACGGGAAGGAGCCGGTCTTCACGTTGCGTCCGTCGGCCTTCGCCTCCTCCTCCGACAGTCCGACGGAGCCGATCTGGGGCCTGCAGAAGGTCACGCGCGGCATGAGGTCCATGCGCACCGGCTCCGGGTGGTGCCCGGCGAGATGCTCCACCGCCACGGTCGCCTCGTGGCTGGCGACGTGGGCGAGCGCGAAGCCCGGGACGATGTCGCCGATGGCGTACAGCTTTTCGGCGCCGGTCCGCATGAACTCGTCGACCTTCACGTAGCCACGGTCCATCTCCACCCCACCGATGTCCTCGAGGCCGATCCCCTCGGTGAGCGGCCGCCGCCCGACCGCGACCAGGATCACGTCGGTCGCCAGGTCCGTTCGCTTCGAGCCGTCCGTGGTGGCGATCTGGAAGGCCACCTCCCGGTCGCCGGTGCGGTCGATGGACTCGGGATCGATGGTGCTCGCCGTGTGGATCGCGATGCCGCGCTTGCGGAAGACGCGCGCCAGCTCCTTGCTGATCTCCGGGTCCTCGAGCGGCACGATGCGGTCGGCGAACTCGATCAGGGTCACCTCGGCGCCGAAGTCGCGATACATGCTCGCCCATTCGACGCCGATGGCTCCGGCGCCGACGATCGCGATCCGCCGCGGAACGTCGTTGCGGGTGAGCGCCTCGTCCGAGGTGATGATGAGCTCGCCGTCGAGATCGAGGCCAGGGAGCGACTTCGGCGCGGAGCCGGTGGCGAGGATCAGGTGGCCGCCGCTGGCCTCGGCGTCGCCCGACGCGCCACCGGAGACGCGCACCGTGGTGGGGCCGGTGAGGACGCCGTGGCCGGCGAGGACGGTCACCTTGTTCTTCTTCATGAGGAACTCGACGCCCGAGACGTGCTTCTCGATGACGGCGTCACGGCGCTTCGCCAGCGCCGCATAGTCGAGGGTCACGTGCTCGTTGCCGGCGAGCCCGAACTCGGCGCCCTGCTCGGTGACGCGGTGGAGCAGATCGGCGGTCTCGAGCAGCGCCTTGGACGGGATGCATCCCCGGTTGAGGCAGGTGCCGCCGAGGCGATCCCGCTCGACGAGGCCGACCGACAGGCCGAGCTGCGCGGCGCGGATGGCGCCCACGTAGCTCATGCCCCCGCCGAGGATGAGAACGTCGAAGCGCTGCTCGTCGGCCATGGGTTCCCTCAGCCCGTCGCGGCCGCTGCCGGCCGTGGGCTGCTGGAGGCGTCAAACGCGCGGCCCTCGTGCGCCGAGATGCGCGTGCGCCACTTGTCGGGTACCGGGATCGGCGCCGCGGCCTCATAGTCGTACGTGACGAGGACCGTCCGCACGTCGCCGACCAGACGGTCATCGGCGCCGGCGGTCATGCGGTGGCTCATGGCCACGCTCGAGCGCCCGATGCGGTCGACGCGCGTCGTGACCGTCAGCTCGTCGTCGAACGCGATCGGTGAGCGGAAGTCGAGCTCGACCCGCGCCAGGATGACCTGAAGCTGGTCGAACGGCACGTCGGGGGTGAGGACGTCGAGCAGATACCGGATCCGGGCCTGCTCCACGTAGCTGAAGAAGACCGCGTTGTTGACGTGCCCGAAGGCATCGATGTCGCGGAAGCGCACCTGGAGCGAGGTGCGGTGGCGGAAGTCATCGGTCACGGGGGCCAATCCTAGAGCGCGTCGGCGACACGCGCCATGAGGGCGGCCAAAAGGGTCGTGCGCGGCACGACGCTGTCGAGGTCGAGCCACTCGTCGACGGAATGGTCATCCCCACCCACCGGCCCGAGGCCGTCGAGCGTCGGGAGGCCGGCCGCCGACGTCGTGTTCGCATCGCTCGCGCCGCCGGTGGCGGCGTCGCGCAGCTCGAATCCGAGCTCGCCGGCGATGGCCACCGCGAGGGCCACCAGCCGGCCCGATGCCTCGCTCTTCTCCATCGGCGCGTGTCCGGCAATCTTCTCCAGCCCCGCCCGGACGCCGTCGACGTACGGGCTCGCGACGATCCGCTCAACCTCGGCGGTGACCTGGTCGAACTCCGTCACCGTCGCCGCGCGAACGTCGACCTGGACCTCGCAGCGCTCGGCCACCACGTTCGGCCGCGTCCCGCCGCGGATCCCGCCGACGTTCACCGTGACCGTCGGCCAGCGGCCGTTGAGCTCGTGGAGCGCCAGGACCTGGTGGGCGGCCTCGAGGATCGCGCTGCGGCCCTTCTCCGGCTCGACGCCCGCGTGCGACGCCCGCCCGACGTAGCTGAGGCGAATGTCGGCAATGCCCTTCCGCGCGCTGACGATGTCGCCGTTGGCGCGCGCGCACTCGAGCACCAGGGCGACATCGTGCTCGGCGGCGAGTGCCCGGATGTGGCCCGAGCTGAAGGGCGATCCGATCTCCTCGTCGGGATTCGCGACGAACGTGATCGACGGCCGCGTGCCGGACGCGTGGAGCGCCTCGATGGCGTGGAGCCCCGCCAGCAGCCCGGACTTCATGTCGGTCACCCCTGGGCCGAATGCACGCCCACCGCTGGACCGATACGGCCGCGCCGCGGCCGTTCCCGGGTCGAAGACGGTGTCCATGTGGCCGATGAGCAGGAGGCGTGGTCCGGTCCCGGCCAGCCGGCCGATGACGAGGTCGCCGAGCTGTGGCTCTCCGGCGGCCGCGTCATGCGGGATGCGCTCGACCTCCCCGCCGAGGGCGCGCAGCGCATCGGCCACTGCGTCCGCGACCCGGTTGACGCCATCGGGCGTGTACGAGCCGCAGTCAATGTTCACGAGCCCTTCGAGCGTTGCGAGGTAGCGCGGGAGCTGCGTCTCGGCGTGCTGCCGCAATGCGGCCGGCTGGGGCATGGCCGCCAATATACTCACCCTCATGTCGCGCGAAGCCCCGGTGCCCGAGGTGGAGCTCGTCGAGCTCCGCGTCCTCGATGGCCCGAACCGGTTCTTCACGCGGCCGGCGCTCAAGCTCGAGTTCCGTGGCGAGACGCCCCGCGACGCGGCGGCCGTCGCGCGTCGGGCCGCGGCCGCGGTGCGCGCCCTCCACGTTCGGCTGGACCTTCCCTCACCGCGAACGACGGCCCGCCACTCCGCGGACCGCCGCAGCACGGCGGTCGCCTTCCCGTGGCGCCGGCGCACGATCTCGCAGGCGATCGCCGCCGCCGCGGCGCGCGTGGCGCTCGGCCGCTCGAGCGAGCGGCGCGAGATCGCCGCACTGCGCGCGGTGGCCATGGGGCCACTGTCGGACCTCCCGCGCCCGCGAATTCCCCTCGTTGCCATCACCGGCACGAACGGCAAGAGCACCACGACCCGCCTGATCGCTCACGTTGCGGGCACAGCCGGCCTGAGCGTCGGGATGACGAACTCGGACGGCATCCACGTCCGCGGCGAGCTCGTCGAAGCGGGGGACTGGACCGGTTTCGGGGGAGCGAGCCGGATCCTCGCCGAGCCGAAGCTCGACGTCGCGGTGCTCGAGACCGCGCGGGGCGGGATCCTGCTGCGCGGAATCGGGTACTCGGCGAACGATGTCAGCGTGGTGACCAACGTCAGCGCGGATCACCTTGGCCTCCAGGGCGTCGACACGATCGAGGAGCTCGCGGAAGTGAAGAGCGCGATCGTCCGGATCACGCGGCGAAGTGGATGGGCGGTGCTGAACGCGGAGGACCCGCTGGTGTGGGACATGCGTCATCGAACGAACGCGCGCCTCTACGCGTTCAGCCTCTCACCACGCGCGGCCGGTGTCGCCGAGGCGCTGGATGGTGGCGGCAGGGTTGCGGTGCTTGATCGCGGATGGCTCGTGCTGCGCGGTGCCGACCGCGCGTCACGGCGCCTCGCCCCCGCCGCCGAGCTGCCCGTCACCATGGCCGGGCTCTCCCGGTACAACGTCGCGAACGCGCTCGCGGCCGCCGCCGCCTGTGACGCTCTCGGCATGGAGGTGGACCAGATTGCGGACGGGCTGCGATCGTTCGGAGCCGACGCGGCGGCCAATCCCGGGCGCCTCAATCTCTTCGAGCGACGAGGCGTCTTCGCGATGGTCGACTTCGCGCATAACGAAGCGGGCCTGGTGGGACTGTTGGACGTGGCTCGCGCCGTCGCCGGCCAGCACCGAGTACGGCTCGGATTCGGCACCGCGGGCGACCGGACGGACGAGATCCTTCACCGCATCGGCGTGCTCGCGGCGTCGGCTGACGACCTCGTCATCGCCGAGAAGCGCCATTACCTCCGTGGCCGCGACCTCGAGGAGATGAACGCCATCCTGCGGCGGGCCGTCGCCGAGGGCGGCTACACCGGTGAGATCGCTGCCGCGCCGACGGAGGTGGACGCGCTGCGGACGCTGGTCAGCCGCGCGAAGCGGGGGGACGTGTGCGCGGTGATGGCGCACGTGGAACGTGACGAGCTCTTCGCGTGGCTGCATGGCGAAGGCTTCCGCCACGTGACCCTCGAGCGCCTGCGGACGGTGCTCGCCCGCGACTGATCAGGTCTCGATCTCGATGTCGTCGCCGTGCTCGCCGATGCCGATCACCGCGCGAAGCCCATCGGTCTCGGCCGCGGCGCCGTGCTC
>Ga0136619_10000031_pt1 | contig 45916 bp, 42 predicted proteins | sample AntDrymUQ3532106_2_FD_104807 | JGI IMG/M metagenome (GOLD analysis project Ga0136619, IMG submission 104807) | Polar desert sand microbial communities from Dry Valleys, Antarctica - metaG UQ353 (21.06) | ecosystem: Environmental > Terrestrial > Soil > Desert | place: Antarctica: Dry Valley...
ACCAACGCCCTCGAGCTCGGGATCGACATCGGCGGGCTGGACGCCGCCATCAGCGTCGGCTACCCCGGCACCATCGCATCAACGTGGCAGCAGATGGGCCGATCCGGCCGTCGCGCCGGCACGAGCCTGTCGGTGCTCGTCGCCTCATCGGCTCCCATCGACCAGTTCCTGGCCACGCACCCCGACTACTTCTTCGACCGCTCGCCGGAGCACGGCCTCGTCAACCCGGACAACCTGCACCTGCTGCTCAACCACCTCAAGGCATCGGCCTTCGAGCTGCCGGTGCCCGCCGCGGAGCGCTTCGGCATCGAGAAGACGGGCATGCTGCTCGAGGTGCTCGAGGAGGACGGCTTCCTGCGCCGCGCCGACGAGCGCTACTACTGGAGCCAGGAGAACTTCCCCGCCTCGTCGTTCAGCCTGCGCTCCGGCGCGCAGGAGAACGTCGTGATCATCGACACCACCGGCGACCGGCCGCGGGTCATCGGCGAGGTGGACATCTTCGCGGCACCCATGCTCGTCCACGAGCAGGCCATCTACATCCATGCCGGGCGCCAGTTCCACGTCGACCGACTGGACTGGGATGAGCGCAAGGCCTACGTCAGCGCGGTGGACGTCGACTACTACACCGATGCGGACCTCGGCGTGACCCTCAAGGTCATCGACGCCTTCGACGAGGTCCACGGGACCGATGGCGCCCTGCGGGCGCACGGCGAGGTGATGGTCGCCTGGCATGCCACGCTCTTCAAGAAGATCAAGCTCCACACCCACGAAAACGTCGGCTGGGGGCCGATCACCCTCCCCGAGCAGCAGATGCACACCACCGGCGCCTGGCTCGTGCCGCCGACCTCCGTGGTGACCGGGTTCGACCGCGAGACGCTCGATGGGGCGCTCATCGGCCTCGCGCGCGTCGCGCGTTCCGCAGCCGCGCTGCTGCTCATGTGCGACCCGCGCGACGTCGGCGTGCTCGCCCAGGCGCAGGCGCCGCACACGCTGCGCCCGACGCTGTTCATGTACGACGCCGTCCCCGGCGGCGTTGGCCTCGCCGAGCGCCTCCACCAGCTCAGTGCCGAACTCGTCGACGCGTGCGCCAAGCTCGTCCGCGACTGCCCGTGCCCCGATGGCTGCCCCTCGTGCGTCGGCCCGCTCGCGGAGGTCGGCCGCAACGGCAAGGCGGCCTGTGCCGAGCTCCTCGCGGCGCTGGCCTGAGGCCGATGCGGTCCCTCGCCGATCGCCTCGCCGCCGTCCGCGTCGAACGGCCACCGCCCGCGCAGCATCCGCGCGCCGACGAGCGCCTCGAGCGCCTCGCGCGCTGGTTCGGCGCGAGCCTCGAGGTCACCGAGCACGGCACCGCGCTCATCGTCCAGCGCCGGGTCGAGCTGCCGCCCGGCGTCGCGGCGACCCTTGCGCCGCGTCCAGCGGCCGCCTACTTCGACACCGAGACAACCGGACTCTCGACCGGCGCCGGGACGGTGATCTTCCTCGCCGGCGTGGCGCGCCTCGACGGCGACGGCCTGCTGGTGCGCCAGTTCCTGCTGCCGGACTACCAGTACGAGCTGCCGCTCCTCCGCGCTCTCGCCGCCGAGCTCCGCAGCGCCCAGCGACTCGTGACCTACAACGGCCGCTCCTTCGACATGCCGATGCTCACCGCGCGACTGACGGTCAACGGCCTGTTCCGCGAGCAGGCGGCGCTGCCGCAGGCGCACGACGACCTGCTGCCGGACGCGAGGCGCCTCTTCCGGCGGCCGCTGGGCGGCGCGCGGCTGGCGGACGTGGAGACGGGCGTGCTGCACGTTCACCGCACCTCGGACTGTCCCGGCAGCGAGGTGCCCGCCCGCTGGTTCGGCTACCTGCGCGGCGGCTCACCCGACCTGCTTGCTGACGTGCTCGACCACAACCTCCAGGACGTGGTGAGCCTCGCGCTCCTCGAGGCCGAGCTCTGCCAGTTGCGCGCGGGCGGCTGGCGCGAGGCGCGCGTCCTCGATCCTCGCGGCATGGCGCTCGACCTGCTGCGCGCCGGCGCGGTCGACGATGCCCTGGAGCTGGTCGAGGCGGCGCAGGCTCTTGCAACGGACCCGGCCGAGGCCACCGCCCTGCGCCGCGTGGCGTCGCGTCTGCTCATCGCCCTCGGCGAGGTGGAGCGGGCGGAGTCGCTCTGGACGCTCGGGACGCGGCGAGCGTCCGTCGACGCCGCAACCTCGTGGATCGAGGTGGCGCGGATCCGGGAGCGCCATCGGGGCGACCTCACCGGCGCCATGGAGGCGGCAGCGGCCGCGTCGCGAGTCCTCGATGTCGCCTTCGCCCTGGGCCGCGGCGGCTCGCTGGCGGAGGTGGGCCGTGCCCGCCTCACCGTCGAGCGCCGGCTCCGTCGGCTCCGGCGCTGGGTCACCGCCGCCGAGCGTCGCGCTGAACGGGAGCGGCGCCAACGGAAGGTCGCCTAGCGGCGGCGGCTCTCGAAGACGCTGATGACGCGTTCGGTGGCGGCGCGTGCGGCCGTCGAGGCATCCTCGCCTCGCCCAAGATGAACGGCCAGAGCCGCGCCAAACGTGTCGCCGGCGCCGACGGTGGGAACGCCGGTGACCACGGTGCGCGGGACGCTGGCGATGACGCGGTCGAGCGCGGGATCGTCGAGGACGTAGCCCTCCGTCCCGAGGGTCAGGACCAGGATGGGCCGCGGGCCGAGCCGTCGGCGCAGGTCCCCGGCCTGGCTGAACGGGTCGGTCGGCGTGCCGGCGAGGTCTTCGGTGCTCAGCACGACCGCATCGGCCTCCGAGAAGACGCGCCAGAGGTCGGCTGACACATCGGCCAGTGGCAGCGCCTCCACCTCCCGACCGGGAACCAGGCGCCGCAGCCAGCCCTGGATGAGGAGGACCGTGAGCTCCGGGGCGAGCTCCACCCGCAGCCGATCGACGGTGGCGGCGGGCAGCTCGTCGCCGATGGGCGCCAGCAGCGCCACCCGCGGTCGCGGCGCGCGGGCGAGGCTGTCGGGACCGATCGGTGCCGTGCCGCACTCGAAGACCAGCACGCGCCGGCCGTCGCGCTCGCCGTGCCGGAAGGTGGTCGTGGTAGTCGCATGCTGTCGGACAACCGGGCCGAACGACTCTAGCCGGGCCAGGCCGACGGCGGCCTCGGGCTCATCCCCTGCCGCAGTCAGCGTCGCCTGCCGGATGCCATCGGGCGCCACGGCCAGACCTGCGTGGATCACGGTCCCGCCGGGCGCGGACGTGCCATCGGTGAACCGGTCGATGGTCAGGCCGCCCACGATCAGCAGGTCGGTCATCGGGCTATGATCGGTCAATGCCTCTCTTCTTCTACGAGCTCCACGAGGGCCCCACCGACCTCATGACCGATGCGCTCCTGGTGTCGGAGCGCGACCATACCCCGGCACAGTTCGCCGAGATGGTGCAGGTCGCGCGCCGCGCCATCGTCGAGACCTACGAGGACGACACCATCGTCGAGGCAGTCGCGCGCGAGCTCGAGCGCAGCCACGGCTTCACTTACATCAGCGACGAGAAGCTGCGAGCCAGCATGAGCGTCGGGACCGAGGAGGAGGACACCTTCCTCGTCGAGACCTCCACCGAGTTCCGCAGCCTGGTCGCCGAGCTGGAGCGGTAGCCGCTCATTTGGCGACGTTGAAGAGGATCTGGAGGACGTCGCCGTCCTTCACCTGGTAGGTCTTTCCCTCCTGGCGCAGCAGCCCGCGCTTGCGCGCCTCGACCATCGTCCGGCACTCGAGGAGATCCTCGAAGCCGATGACCTCCGCGCGGATGAAGCCGCGTGCGAGGTCGGAGTGGATCGCGCCCGCGGCGTCCACGGCGGTCGAGCCGCGACGGAGGGTCCAGGCGCGGCACTCGTCCTCGCCGGCGGTGAAGAAGCTGAAGAGCCCCAGCAGCTCGTAGGTGAGGCCGATGACCCGGCCGCGTGACGGTTCGGCGATGCCGAGGTCGTCCATGAAGAGCCGGGCGTCGTCGGGGGGCAGCTCGCCGAGCTCGGCCTCGATCTTCCCGGCCAGCGCGGCGACCGCGGATTGCGGCTGCGCGTAGCGCTCGCGGCCGGCGGCTTCGAGAGCAACCACCTCCGGCAGCCGGCCCTCGTCGATGTTCAGGACCACCAGCACCGGCTTCTGGGTCAGGAACCGGTAGCCGCGGAGCAGGAACTCCTCGTCGGGGGTGAGGCCGAAGGCGCGTATCGGCTTGCCATCCGACAGGTGCGGCTCAACCCGTTCGAGCAGCTCGAGCTCGCGCTCCGCGAGGTCGCGTTCGGCCTGCGACCCGTGCTTGCCCTGGGTGCGCAGCTTCTCGACGCGCTTCTCGATGACCGACAGGTCGGCGACCGTGAACTCGAGGTCCAGGTCGTCCACGTCGCGCCACGGGTCGGGGCCGGCGGGTGCGGTTGGATCGGCGAAGGCGCGCGCCACATGGAGCAACGCATCCGCGTTGCGGATCAGGGCGAGGACATCGGCCTGGATGGTGCCCTCGCGTGCGGCCCCGGCCGGAATGGCGACGTCGACGTAGGTGACGTCGGCGTGGGTCGTCTTCTTCGGCTTGAAGAGCTCGGAGAGCCGATCGACCCGCTCGTCGGGCACCTTTACCACGGTCATGTTCGGCGCGGCGCGGCCACCGGAGAAGCCGGTCTCGGCGTGGCCGCCGGTCAGGGCGTTGAAGACGGTGGTCTTGCCGCTGCCCGGCAGGCCGACGATGGTGACCTGCATCGGTCAGTAGCCGGCGTCGAGGTCCACGACGTTGCGAAGCGGCTCCCCGGCGCGGTCGCGTCGCAGGTTGTCGACGAACAGGTCCACGGTGCGCTCCACCACGCGGTCGGACGCCCAGCTGGTGTGCGGGGTGATGATGAGGTTCGGCGTGCGGTACAGCGGAGACTCCGGCGACAGCGGCTCCTCGGAAAAGACGTCGAGCACCGCGCCGCCGATCCAGCCGGACTCCAGCGCGCGGCGCAGCGCCAGCTCGTCGATCAGCCGCCCGCGCGCGATGTTGATGAGCCAGGCGTCCTGCCGCATCTCGCCCAGCTGCTCGGAGCCGATGAGCCCGGCGGTCTCGTCGGTGAGCGGGGCCGCCACCACCACGATGTCGCTCTGCCGCAGCACCTCGCCCAGTTGGTCCAGGCCGAAGAGCTCGACGGGTGAGCCCTCCCCGGACCCTCGCTCGGGATGGCGGCGCGTGGCCAGGATGCGGCAGCCGAACGGCTCCAACAGTCGAGCGACCTCCTTGCCGATGTCGCCGTAGCCGATGATGCCGATGGTCAGCTCCGAGAGCTCCCGCCCGCGCAGCGGCTGCCAGGTGCGCTCGCGCTGGAGCTCGAGCAGCTGCGGCAGGCGGCGGGCGATGGCCAGCGCCATCATCACCACGTACTCGGCGATGGGACGGCTGAAGACGCCGCGCGCGTTCGTCACGGCCAGTCCCCGCTGGCGGACGGCGGGGGTGGTGACCCGGTCGACGCCGGCGGAGGCGGAGTGGATCCAGCGCAGGCGCGGCGCGCGGCCCACGAGGTGGTCCAGGACGGAGGCCGGAACGGCGCCCAGCAGGAGCACCTCCGCCTCCCCGAAGACCGTCGTCTCGTCCTGCTCGCCGTGGATGCGCCCGTCCCGCGCAATACGCACGCACTGGACGCCCTCGACGGCCTCGATGCGGGCGAGCAGCTCGCGGGACAGCGGGGCACCGAGGATGGGGCTGGCGAGGACGGTGAGGGCCGGCTCCTCGCTCAGGCTGCGCCTCCGTCCAGGCGGGCGATCCACGCGTCGGGGCTGCGGATCTCGTCGAGCGTGGGGAGCATCTCCGGCCCACTCCACACCCGGTTGAGGAAGTCGCGGTCGCGCCGGGCGATGACCGCATCGGCGAAGCGCTCTCCCGCAGCGTACTGCTCCATCTTCAGGTCGAGCCCGGTGAGGCGCATGATCGCCCGCTCAACCCCACTGCGACGGTCGCCGCGCCGCTCGAACTTGTCGTGAAGCTCGTCGAAGTTCGGCAGGATTCGCGCTCCCACGGCGTTCATCACGTGGTTCGAGTAGCCCTCCAGCACCGACATGAGCGCCTGGGTGCGCTGGAAGGTGTCGCGCTGGCGCGGCGTCATGATCCTCTCGAGCCAATGCCCCTCTCCCCCGCCGATCGCGTCGCGCAATCGACCGGCGATGCCGCCGGTGTCGCTGGCGAGCTGCTCGACGGTCTCGGCCACGAGGTTCGCGAAGTACGGGCGAAGCCACGGGTGCGCCTCGAACTCGAAGGCGTGCGTCACCTCGTGGAGGGCGATGAAGGTCCGGAAGTCGTCCCGAGGCACGCCCAGCGCGGTGGCCGAGGCCACGATGTTCTGCTCCACGAAGTTGAGCCGGCCGCGCGTCGGCCCGGCGGCCAGCAGGCTGACGTCGTACTGGCCCAGCACCTTGCGCCCCAAAAAGGCGAGCATGAACCCGAGCTGCTGGTTGCCGACGCTGCGGTTCACCCAGCGCGACAGGGCCCACCCGGCGGTGTCGGGGCCTCGCTGCGACTCGAGCAGCGCCCGCTCGATTCGGTCGAAAAGCGTCCGGAACGTTGCGAGGTTCAGGTCCACCCACTGGGCACGGTCGACCACCGCAGGGGTCTCCAGCGCGGCGGGCAGCGCCGAGCCGATCTCCTCCGCCACGGTGGGCTCGATGCGCAGCAAGGTCTCGCGATAGAAGGCCTCCGCCTCCGCGCGCTGCTTCGCCGAGATGGGCGCCGCCGCGTCGCCGAGCCGCCGATGGGCGATGTCGCGCACGGTCTCCCAGTCAATGAGCCGCGTGCCGGCGCGCCGCATGATCTCGCGGGACGCCACACTCGCCCCGAGCGCCAGCAGCCCGCCGACCACGATTCCGGCGCCGAGGCGGCCGCTGTTTCGTGACATGGGCTCAGTCTAGGGGAAGGGCGGCCACCGGCTCGATGCTCACCGGCTCCACGGCCGGCAGGCGACCGCCGAAGAGGCGCTCGGCCACCGCCACGAAGGCCGCCACGTCTCCGGTGGTCGCCACGCGGTGCGCTGGTGTTTCGCCCGCGGGTGCCCGTGCGCCGAGCGCGTCGAGGAGGTCCTCGACCGCCAGCGCGGTGGTGAAGGCGGAGTCCACCACGGCCACGCCCGGACCCACCACCCGCTCGATGGTCGGGCGCAGCAGCGGGTAGTGGGTGCAGCCGAGCAGGAGCGTATCGGTGTCGGGATTCGCCGCCAGCAGCGGCTCCAGGTAGGCGCGCAGCACCGATTCGGCGCGCAGCCCGTCCAGGACGCCTGCTTCGACCATGGGCACCAGCTCCGGGCAGGCGAGCTGCGCGACCCGCGTGGACGCCTGCGCCTCGGCGATGGCGTCGGGATAGGCACCCGATTCGACGGTGCCGGCTGTGGCGATGACCGCCACTCCCCCGCTCCGCGTGGCCGCGGCCGCGCTCACCGCACCGGGACGGATGACGCCGATCACCGGCAGCGGCGCACGGTCACGCACCGCATCGAGGGCCCGCGCCGTGGCGGTGTTGCAGGCGAGGACCAGCAGCTTGACGTCCTGCGCCAGGAGCCAGTCAACGGCCTCGAGCGTGAAGCGGCGCACCTCATCGGCCGCGCGAGGCCCGTACGGCGTCCGGCCGTTGTCCCCGAGGTACACCGTCGGCTCGCCGGGCAGGCGGCGTTGGATCTCCGAGAGCACGGTCAGGCCACCGACGCCGGAGTCGAAGACGCCGATGGGTCGGGGGTCGGACGAATGTGCCACGCGCTTCAGCTGCGCGCGAGGGCGGGAGCCCGCTCGCGCGCGTGCGCCGTGAGCGCATCGGCGATGCGGCGCACGCCCTGCGCGATGGGCGTTTCGGGATTGGAGATGACGAAGGGCCGTCCCTCGTTGTTGGCGTTGAGCACCAGGCGCCCGTCCGAGACCACCTCGAAGTGGATTGGGCTCTTGATGATCGGATAGCCGATGGCGGCGAAGGTCTCGCCGGCCATCGCCACGCTGCGAATGGACATCATCTCGAAGGTGAGCACCTCGAGGACGAGATCGGCAGAGTCGAGGAAGGTGAGCACGTCGTCGCTGAGCGCTGCACGCGTGTCGATGATCACGAAGTCGTAGAGCTGGCGCAGGAGCGAAAGGGCCTTGTCGATGTCGCTGGTGGTGACCATCTCGGCCATCTCGACACGCGGCGGTGCGAGGAGGATGTCGATCCCCGATGGGTCGCGCCAGGTGACGTCGGTCAGGTCCTGCTCGCGGAGCCGATCCGTCGGCAGGTCGAGGATCGAGGGGGCGGCCGGCGGTGCGCCGTCCGAGCCTCCCACCCGACCCTGGAGCAGCGCATCGACGATGACGACATCGGGCTTCATCTCGGCGACGCTGCCCAGCGCCATGTCTCCGGAGGTCACGACCTCGAGCATCTTGATCTGCGTCTGGGACTGGAGCAGGGAGCGGACGTGCGACGCGACCTGCGGAACGTCCTCGACGACCATGAGTCGGATCTGTTGGCCTGCCATCTCACCCCCTTCCCGGAGTGGCCGTCGCGCGTCGCATCACGGCAATGCAGCGGTCGCTGACCTCGTCGAGCGGGTCCAGGTCGTACGATCCGAAGGTCGCCTCGACCTCGAGCTCCGCCTCACTGGCGAGGCTGAACAGCGCCGCCGGTGATGGATACCAGAGCCGGAATCTGGCCGAAAGCCGCGCTATCGTACCATCGGCCTCCTCCAGATCGGTGAGCGTCTCGTACCTGACGCGCAGGCCGTCCGGCGCCAGCCGCCGCTCGATCCGGCTGCTGCGCACGACGCGGCGCCCATCCATGGTCCGATCCCAGTCCACGCTCAGCGGCAGATCCCGCGTGGGCAGGCCCCCCGGACCGACCACGTCCACGATCAGCGCCCCACCAGGCGCCAGCAGATCCCGCGCCGCTGCGAGAGCACGCCGTCCCGCCGACGGCCCGTCGAGATGCGAGACGACCCCGGCAAGGACCGCCAGCGAGAAGCGCTCGGGCCGCGCGACGGTGACCACGTCGCCGAGCTCGAGCTCGATGCGCCCCTCGGCGTGCGCGCGGTTGAGGGCGGGATCGCCGGCCACCCGCGCGCGGGCACGCTCGAGCAGCGCGGCCGAGCCATCGATTCCGAGGATGCGCCGCGCGCCCCCGTCGAGGAACGATCGGAACAGCCGGCCGGACCCGCAGCCGAGGTCCACCACGTCGCCCGGCTGGCGGCTCGCCCACTCACGGTAGAAGACGACGTCCTCGGTGAAGTCGTCGTGCTCGAGGTCGTATACCTCCGCCAGGAGCCGCTCATCGGCCGCTTGGCCGGCCAGGATGTCACTCAGCTCGTGCGCTCCTGCCTCCGCCCCCCGCCCGCAGCTCGGACCACGCCTCATCGATCCGTCCCGGATCCCGCAGGAGCTCGACGGCCGACGCGGCGAGCACGCGGATGGCCACCGGCAGCATGCGGTCGCCGCCCTCGCCGCCGGCGTGGGCCGCGAACTCTCGCGAGTGGCCGGGCGTCCCCTCCGGCGCTATGGCCATCATCGGGTGGATCGTCGGGACAGCGTGGCTCACGTTCGTCATGTCCGTGCTGCCGGTGTTCGGGTCCATCGGACCGTCCTCCCAGCCCGCGGCGGCGAGCTGCTCTCGCCAGATCGCGAGGAGCGTTGCGTTGTTAACCATCGTCCGGCACCGGTTCGCCGGATCCTCGGCGAGCTCGGCGCTGCATCCCGTCGCGGCGGCGGCCGCATCGGCCATCTGGCGGAAGCGGTCGATCATCGGCTCGAGGTCATCGTCCACCGGCGTGCGGATGTACCAGCGTCCGGTGGTGAGGTCCGGGACGATGTTCGGCGCCGCTCCGCCGTGCGTGATGATCCCGTGCACGCGCTCGCCGGGCTTCAGGTGCTGCCGCCACTGGGCGACCATGGTGTAGAGCAGGACGATCGCGTCGAGCGCGTTCTTCCCGAGCCAGGGGTCGGCGCTGGCGTGCGCCAGCTTGCCGCGGAAGGTGACGCCGACCTCGGTGATGGCGAGGCACGCGATCTCCGAGTTGGTCCGATCCGAGGGGTGAATCTGGAGGCATGCGTCGACGTCGTCGAACGCGCCTGCGGCGAGCATGCGCACCTTCCCGTTGCCGGCCTCCTCGGCGGGAGTGCCGATGAAGCGCACTTCGCCCCCGAAGTCGCGGCCCAGGATGCTGGCTGCGGCCACGGCGGCGCCGGCGCTCGACGAGCACATCAGGTTGTGCCCGCAGCCGTGGCCGACCTCGGGGAGCGCGTCGTACTCGCCGGCGAGCGCGATCACCGGCCCGGGTCGCTCGCCCCGCCAGCGCGCGACGATGGCGGTCTCGAGGCCGGCTGCCGGAGCCGTGACCTCGAACCCGTGGCTCGCGAGCAGCTCCCCGGTCCAGCGCGCCGCCTGCCGCTCCTCGAAGGCGATCTCCGGAGCGGCGTGCACTCGATGCGACAGCTCGAGCGCCTCGGGCAGGATGGCCTCCACCGCAGTCTCGAGCGCGGGATCGGCCGATCTTTTTGCCGTCATCGAGTCACCTCCACGGGTCACGCTGTATGGCCAGCCACTCGGCCGCGGCGGCGACCGTCAGCACGAACAGGGCGATCGGCACGCTCATCGTACCGGCGAGGCGCAGCCCGGCGAAGGCACCCACCACCAGCCCGGCCAGCGCGCCGCGGCGGGCGGCCCGCCGCCAGGCACCGCGAAACACGATCCGTCTCCGCGCCAGGACCTCCGCCAGAAACGCGAAGGGCGTGACGAGCAGCGCCACGGCCGCGACCGCCATCAGCACGCCGATCGCGAGGTTGCTCCCCGCCCGCGGGCACGGCTGCGCCTCCGTATCGACCGGGCACGCTACGCTCGCGAACGCGACGAGGCCAGCTGCCATCGCGACGCCGAGCAGGATGAGGCCCCCGGCAATGAGCCGATGGCGTCCGGTCACCGCGCCGCGTCGGGGCAGATCTCACGGAACGGACAGTACCCGCAGCGCATCGCGTTGGGCGTGGCCGCGAAGCGCCCCTCCCGGATTCCGTCCGCGGCGACGGTCAGCTTCTCCTGCGCACCGGCGAGGCGCTTCTCGCTCGGCTCGGTGCGCCCGACGATGCCCGACTCGAGGAAGTGGAGCGCGAGCTCGTCGGGAAGGGCTCCGGTCTGCGCCTCGTGCGCAAGGGCGTACATCGAGAGCTGGAGCGACTCGCGCGCCCGACGGTTGGCGGTGGGCAGGTCGCGAACGTCGCTCGACTTGTAGTCGGTGATGACGACGCGACCCGCCTCGTCGCGGTCGACGCGGTCGTAGCGGCCACGCAGCCGGTCGCGGCCGAAGGCGACCACGAAGTCCTGCTCCACGGCGGTCGGCCGTGCCGGGTCCCGCTGCTGCTCCTCCCAGAAGCGGCCGATGACCTCGTGCGCCGCCGCGCGTCGCGCCTCCTCGTGCTCGCGCGTCAGAAAGCCGACCGACTCCCAGTTCGCGTCGAGCGCGGCCTGCAGCTCGTCGAGGGCCATCAGCTTTCCCGCCATCTGACGGCGGTGGTAGGCCTGGACGGCGGCGTGGAGCGCGCGGCCGTAGACCATTGGGTGCGACGGCGGAGTGGGAATGCGGACGACGTGCCCGTAGCGGTACTTGGCAGGGCACTCGAGGTAGTCGTGGACCTGCCCGTAGCTCAGGACGAGTGGCCGGTCCCCGACGACCGGGCGCGGCGCGACCGGTGCCGGCTGCCGCGGCGACGCCTCGTGGCGGGCGAGGCGCTCGAGGAGGGCGGGACGGACCGTCTCGACCGGGGTCGCCGGCGGAAGGTCGAGTGCCTCGGCGACGAACTGGCTGATGGCCCGCGAGCGACGGCCGCCGTAGTCCTGCGCCCAGCTCAGGACCAGCTGCTCGCGCGCACGCGTCATGCCCACGTAGAACAGCCGCCGCTCCTCGGCGACGTGCTGGCCGCCGGTCGTGGTGTCGTCCGAGAGGAGCTCGGGCAGGGGCTCGAACGTGTCACGTCGCTCGCGCCCGGGGAAACGGTCCGCGACGAGGCCGACCATGTGGACCACGTCGAACTCGAGGCCCTTGGCCTTGTGGTACGTGAGGATGTGGACCGCCTCCCCTTCCTCCGGCCCCGCGTCGGCGGTGGAGGGATCGTCCCCGGTCTCCATCAGCGTGTCGAGCTGCGCCACCAGGAACGGCAGCCGGTCGTCCCGCAGCAGGCTCCCCTGCCGCCGCACGATCTCGAAGAAGCGCGCCACGTTGGCCAGCCGCTCGTCGCCGGTCTCGCGAGCCTCCTGCGCCAGCCGCGCCAGCCAGCCGGAGCCCGAGATGAAGTGGTAGAGGAGCTCGCCGCAGCTGCGCTCGGTGCTCAGCGACCGACGCGCCTCGACGCTGGCAAGCAGGTGCTGGACGACCTCGAGCGCGCGGAGGCCGAACGGCGACTCCTCGGGGTGCTCGGCCGCATCGCGCAGCGCGGCGGCGAGGCTGCTGCGGCGGCGACGCGCGCGGTTGAGCGCCAGCGTCACGTCGGCAGGCGACAGGCCGAATATCTCGCTGGTGGCGAGGTCGTAGAGGCTGACCGAGTCGTCGGGGTCGTTGACCGCACGCAGGAAGCTGATGAGGACCCGCACCTCGGGCTGCCGATAGAGCCCCGCAGTGCCGCTGAAGCGCCACGGGATGCGCCCCATGTTCAATGCGCGGATGTACGGATCCGCGTCGCGGTTGCCGCGAACGAGCACGGCGTGCTCTCCCGGTCGCCGGCCGCTGCTGATGGAGGCAGCGATGCGGTCGGCGATCGCATCGGCCTCATCCGACCCGGTCGCGTAGCTCACGAGCTCGATCGGCCCGGCAGGCGCCTCCGGGCGGGCGAACTTCGTGCGGGCGCGCAGCCGCTTGTCGAGCCCCTCGCGAACCTCGAGGCGGTCCGGGTCGTTGTGACGGATGAGCCGATACGCGGCGTCGAGGATGGGCTGCCGGCTGCGGTAGCTGTCGACGAGGACCACGCTGGCGGCCTTCGGATAGGCGGTGCGGAAGCCCAGGATGTTGCCGAGCGCGGCGCCGCGGAAGCGGTAGATGCTCTGGTCGTCGTCGCCGACCACGGTGACGTTGCCGTGCTCCTCGGCGAGCAGCCGCACCATCTCGAACTGGGCGTGGTTGGTGTCCTGGAACTCGTCGACCACGATGTACCGATGGCGCCCACGCTCCGCGGCGAGGACCGCGGGATGCTCCCGCAGCAGCTTGAGCGCGAGGGTCACCTGGTCCCCGAAGTCGATGCGGTCCGTAACGCGCATGAGCCGCTCATACGCCGCGTAGGCCGCGGCCAGCTCCCGGTGACGCGCTGCGTCCTCGGCGAGCGCCGCGTCATCGGGCGCATCGGCCGCGCGCCCGGCCAGTCGCTCGGCGGCCGCCAGGTACGCGGCCGGCGACACGTCCTCGTCGCGCAGGCGGCTGATCAGGGTGACGAGCGCCTGGAGGAAGCGGGTGGGGTTGCCGAGCGGGCGGTATCGGTCCAGCGGCAGCTCGAACAGGTGCTCGCGCAGCAGGATCACCTGCTCGGCACGCGAGAGCACGGTTGACCGATCCGACAGCCCCGCCTCGAGCGCGTGGTCGCGCAGCAGGCGGTCGCCGAACGCGTGGAAGGTGCTGATCTCGGCGTCGTTGTGGCCGTACGGCACGAGCCGATCGACGCGCTCGGTCATCTCGGCCGCGGCGCGCTCGGTGAACGTCAGCGCCAGGATCTCTGACGGTCGGGCGCGCTTTTCCGCGATGAGCCAGGCGATGCGACGCGTGATGACCGTGGTCTTGCCGGTCCCCGCTCCCGCCACGATGAGCAGCGGACCCTCCCCGTGCGTGACCGCCTTCCGCTGCCGCGCGGTGAGGTCGGCGAGCAGCGGCGGCTGGATGCGCAGGTGCGGGCGACGCGGCCGGGGCGCCGGAACGAGCTCCTCGAAAATGGGGATCTGGTTCGGCGACGGCGCAACCGGTGGCACGATCTCGATGGTAGCCGTTGGCGGGTTCACCACGCCGTTATCGGCTGCTTACCGGACAGCTCTCGTGTCGTATTCGCTCAGGCCGGGGTTGACCGCTCGTGCGAGGATCAGCGCGCATATCCGTACGAGGCACCCAGATGCCCACCTACATGGACGTTCACGACATTCCCGGCGTCAAGGCCCAGGACGTCGTCGGCGCGCACGAGGCCGATGTCAAGATCCAGGGCAAGTACGGCGTCAACTACAAGTCGTACTGGGTGAACGAGAGCGAGGGCAAGGTCTTCTGCCTGGTCGACTCACCGGACAAGGAGATCGCGGCGCGCGTGCACCGCGAGGCGCACGGGCTCGAGGCGCACACCATGTACGAGGTCGAGCAGGGGGGCTAGTCCCGCCGACCTCGCAGCCCCTCCGACCTCGCGGGCCCCTCGCGGGCGGGCAGCGGCCGATGGCAGCGGCCCGGCTACCTGCGCCTCACGCGACGTGCCCTCGGGCGGCCGGGACGCGCCCCGACCGCGGCCAGGATTGCTTCTGCGTGCCGCCGGCTCGTCCGCAGCTCGTCGCGTAGCCGCGCGACGTTCATGGCGCCCGACATCTCCTCGACGCGGGAGCGGAGCGCAGCCCAGACGTCCGCGGGATAGTCGATGCCGGGCGCGACCTGGACCAGCGTGCCGCTGGCTCGCAGCTGGTCCACGACGTTGGGCGGGATCCCGAGGCGGGCTGCGAGGCCGTCCACCCGCGGCGGAGTGGCACCGGCCGCCCTGAGGCCGGCCAGCAGCGTCTCGACCCTCTCCGCCATTTCCGGGTCGAGCCCGGTCTCGGCCTCGGGGAGCCTTAACCGGCGCCCCCTGCGGAGCAGGCGGCCATCCGCGGCCAGGTCGTCGATGACCCGCCGCAGCTCCGGATCGGCCAGGATGAGAGCCCCCGCGCCGCGGTGACCGCTCGGACGGGACTTCGCCGCCAGCGCGCGGACCCGCGTCACGAGCGCGTCCATGCGCAGGTCCGCCGCCAGCGGCTGCTCGCGATGAAACCGGCGCAGCGCCTGGAGCGCCAGCCGCTCGGCAACGCGGCGCTGCTCGGGATCGATCGCACCGATCGGCTCCGTGCTCAACGCGCCTTCTTGTCCTCGAGGGCGATCCGGATCGCCTCGGCCTCCTCGTCCGACAGCTGGTGCGGGGACGTCCCGGCCGTTATCGGCTTGGCGAACACGCGGGTCGTTCCGCGGCCGTGAAGGCTGCTCATTACGACCCCGTCATGCGCTGCGTCCAGGAGGGCGATGACGAAGCTCTGGTCTGAGCCGGTGTCCTCGAACGGGTTGAATCGGACGAGGCCGACGTGCTGCACACTGCGCTCGGTGCGGCGGATGAGGATCTCGTGCAGCTCCTCCATCTCGGTCATGCGCGAACCGGCCTTCGCAATCTGGTCGGCATGGGCCGCCAGCAGCTCGTGGAGGGATCCGCCGCCCTCGGTGCGGTCGTCGCGCACGAGATCGCGGTAGCCGCGCACCGCCCGCCGCAGGCGCATGGACTGGATGAGGATCAGCAGCCCGAGGACCGCGACCAGCGCGGCGAACAGGCCGAAGGCGACAGCGAGGTTTTCGGCCAGCAGCCGTTCGAGATCAGGCATCGAGCGGCGGTATGATAGGCGCTCCGGTGAGCACGGCGGCCAGGCCGCGTGCCCGCCCAGCGAACCCATCCACGAAGGGGAACCGATGGCACGTCGAGCAGGAAAGGCCGCGTCGCGCAAGGCACGCCAGCGCCCGGTGAAGCGGCCGCTCCAGCACGTCGTTCTCCCCCCGCCCGCTGCGACGCCGATCCCGCCGGTTGGGACGCCGGACGCGCGCGAGGCGATATCGCTCGACCCGCCACAGCGTGGAGTGCCCGCGATGGCGACCGCTGGCTCCACGCTCTCCGTCCGCGAGCGCGCCGACTACCACTACGTCGAGCGCGACCTGCGCAACATCGGCATCTTGAGCGTCGCGATGGTCGTTGGGTTGGCCATCGCCTGGGTGATCTTCAACCAGCTCGGCCTCATCGGCTAGGACCTAGCCCTTCCGGATCACTTGCGTGAGCGGCGGGCCTCCAGCCGAGCCCGACGCAGGCGCCCCAGCCGCTCCCCGATCTTGATCTCGAGTCCCTCGTCCGACGGCTCGTAGAAGACGCGGCCGACCAGCGCATCGGGCAGGTACTGCTGCTCGATGTCGGCATCGGCGTACTCGTGGGGATTCAGGTAGCCGCGACCGTAGCCCTGTTCGCGGGACAGCCGCCGATGCGCCGATGGACGCAGATGGAGCGGCACCGGCAGCCGACCGTGCTCCTCGACCTCGGCGAGGGCCGCGAAGTACGCCGCGCCCGCGCGGTTCGACTTGGGGGCCGATGCGACGTAGGCGGCCGCCTGGGCCAGAGCATATTGGGCCTCGGGCAGGCCGATCATCTCGGCCGCCTGCATCGCCGCCACCGCGACCTGGAGGGCGCGAGGATCGGCGTTCCCGACGTCCTCGGATGCCGCGATCACGATCCGCCGCGCGATGAACGTCGGGTCCTCCCCGGACGCCACCATGCTCGCGCACCAGTAGAGCGCCGCGTCCGGGTCGTTGCCCCGCATGCTCTTGATGAAGGCCGATGCCGCCTCGTAGTGCTGGTCGCCGACGCGGTCGTAGGCCAGCAGGCGCTGCTGGGCGGCCTCCGCGATCTGTTCGGCTCCGAGCTCGGCACCGGACTCGGCGGTGACGGACGCCGACTCGAGGACGTTGAGCAGCTGCCGAGCGTCGCCGCCCACGATGTCGAGCAGCGCCGTCATCCCCGCCTCGCTGATGCGGACCGATCCACCCAGGCCGCGGTCGCCATCGGCGAGCGCGCGCTCACCGATGGCGCGCAACGCATCGGCATCCAGCGGCTCGAGGCGGTAGACCCGCATCCGCGACAGCAGGGGCGAGTTGAGCTCGTAGTACGGGTTCTCGGTGGTGGCGCCGATGAGGGCGATCGTGCCGTCTTCCACGTGCGGCAGCAGCGCGTCCTGCTGGCCCTTGTTGAACCGATGCAGCTCGTCGATGAAGGCGACCGTCCGTCCACCGGCCTCGCGCAGGGCGCGGGCCTCCGCGACGAGCGACCTGATGTCGGCCACGCCGCTCGAGGTCGCACTCAGCTGGCGCCAGCTGCCCCCTGCGCGCTCAGCGAGGAGCCGAGCGAGTGTGGTCTTGCCCGACCCCGGCGGCCCCCACAGCACCATCGACGGGATGTGGCCGGGCCTGACGACCCGCGTCAGCGCGCCGTCCGGGCCGACGAGCTGCGGCTGCCCCACGAACTCGTCCAGCGTGCGCGGACGCATCCGCGCGGCGAGCGGCGCTCCGCGGTCCGGCGCCTCGGCGAAGAGCGGCTCGGAGACGTCGAGCTTCGGGCGTCGTGCGGGCATGCGCCGATTATGATGCGGGCCATGGATGAGAACCTCCGGACGCCCGGTCCGACACCCATTCCCGAGGAAGTGCGCGAGGCACAGGCGCGGCAGATGATCGACCACCGCGGAACCGAGTTCGAGGAGATGCTGCGCGAGACGTCGTCAGGCATCGCGGGGCTCATCGGCACCGCCGGCGAGGTCTTCCTGTTGACGGGCTCGGGGTCCGGCGCCATGGAGGCGGCCATCGTCAATACGCTCTCACCGGGCGACCGGGTGCTCGCGGTCAGCGGCGGATCCTTCGGCGACCGCTTCGCGAAGATCGCGACGGTCTTCGGCGCCGACGTCGCGCGCCTCGACTTCGAGTGGGGCTCACCGGCCGAGCCGGGGGCGCTGGCGCTGCACCTCGCGAACGCTGACCCGTTTCGGGCCGTGCTCCTCACGCACAATGAGACGTCGACGGGGGTTGCCAACCCGCTGCGGGAGCTCGCGGCGGTGGTGCGCTCCGCACCGGGCGAGCCGCTCCTCATCGTCGACGGCATCAGCGGGCTCGGCGCCCTGCCGTTCGAGATGGACGCGTGGGGCGTGGACCTGGTGGTCAGCGCAAGCCAGAAGGCGTGGATGGGGTCACCGGGCGTCGCGATCGCCGCGGTGGGTGCCCGCGCACGTGTCGCCGCCGAGACGGCCACCATGCCGCGCTTCTACTGGGACTTCGCCGAGGCCCGCTCGTTCGCGGCGAGCGGCCAGACGCCGTGGACGCCGGCGATCAGCGTCCTGTTCGGGCTCCAGATCGGCGTCGCGCGGCTCCGCGAGGAAGGAGCGACGCGGACGTGGGCGCGCCACGCCGCCATCGCCGCGGGCGTCGCGGCGGGCATCGAGGCGCTCGGGCTGAAGCTGGTTGCCGCGCCAATGCATCGGTCCCCGACCGTCACCGCCGCCTGGCTGCCCGACGGGTTGGAGTGGGGCCTGTTCAACGCCGCCATGCGGGCTCGCGGGCTCGTCATCGCCGGTGGGCAGGGCAAGTGGTCCGGGCGCATCCTTCGATTCGGCCACATGGGCGACGTCGCCATCGGCGAGCTTGCGCAGGCCATCGAGATCATGGGCCGCACCCTTCCGGACTTCGAGCATCGAGCCGATGGAGCGGCCGCCGCACGCGCCGCGCACCGGGCATTCGAGGCAGCGCTCGCCACCGCAACGTGAGCGCAAAGCTCCTCGTCCTCGTCCGCCACGGCATCACCGACTGGAACCGCGAGGGCCGCTTCCAGGGACACCTGGATCCACCCCTCGGCGAGGAAGGCCGCCGCGAAGCTGCGCTGGTTGCCGAGCGCCTGGCGAGCGACCCGGCGCTGCGCCCGAGGCGCGTCATCTCTTCCACGCTGGGGCGAGGGCTCGAGACCGCCGGCCCCATCGCGGAAGGCGCCGGGGTGGAGGTGCAGGGTGACACGCGGCTGATCGAGATCGGCCAGGGGCGCTGGGAGGGTCGAACGCACGCGGAGATCGCCGTCAGCGACGCGAAGCGCTACGACGCATGGCGGCGTGCGACCAGCGTCCGACGGCCGCCCGGCGGCGAACCGATCTCTTCTGCCGTGGCGCGCGTGGCGTCACTTGTCGGCGAGCTGGTGAGCGGCGAGGGGCCATGGCCGGTGTGCCTGGTCAGCCACGGCGGGACGATGCGGGTGATGGCGCGGGTGCTCTTCGAGCTCCGATCCACGCGCTCGTGGGCGCTCGACGTCGACAACGCATCGGTCAGCGTGGCGCTGCGCGCCGGCACGCGGTGGCGGCTCGAGCGCTGGAACGATACGGCGCACCTGCTCGGCCGGGAGTCGATCCACGTCGACGAGTCGGAGGGTCGGCCGCTGGCGCTCTAGCCTGGCCGATCACGCCGCCGCTCCCCGCGCCGCGGAACCAGCGCCGAACTGACGCTCTCAGCGCCGGCGACGGACGAAGTTGCGCAACTGGCGGCGCGCGGCGAGCCACAGCAGCGGGCGGCGGAGTCGGGCGATGGCGGCCTCGAGGCGTCGCCCCGCGGTCGCCGTCAGGCGGCGGCCCGAGTACGCCTGCCAGACCTTGCCGTCGGCCACCGTCCGGATCGGCTCGTGCTGACGGGGCAGCTGCTCCTCGAGCCAGCCGGCGTATTCGTAGATCGTCTCGGATGGACGCGGCCCCACGCCGGCGCGTCCCGCGGCGAGGGTCAGCTGCTGCCACGCTCGATCGCCTGCCGGCATCATTCGCCATCGGTGCTGCATGTAGCGCACGCGCATCCATGCGGCGAGGCCGAGGACGCCGACGATCGTCAGGATGATGAGCGCGTTGCCTCCCCGGGCATCCTCAGCGGTCAGCGGCTCGCCGAGCGTGGGGTCGATAGCACCGGGGACCGGCTGGAACGAGGGAAGTGAGCTGATCGGCGACACGAGCCCGTCCGCACCCGGCTCGAGCTCGAAGAGCCGATCGATGCCGAGCGACGGCCTCCGGTTCAGTGCAGGATCGCCGCTGGCACGGGTGAAACCGGGATCGATCGTCTTGGTGGCCTCGAAGATCTGCCATCCGTAGTCGGGGAAGTAGATCTCCGCCCAGGCGTGGGCGTTCGCCTCGCGAACGAGGTACGTGCCATCTTCGCCACGCTCCCCCGGGGCGAAGCCGACGGCGACGCGTGCCGGAAGGCCCAGGGAGCGGGCCATGACGACCATGGCGCTGGCGTAGTGCTGGCAGTAGCCGATGCGCCCCACGCCATCGCCGGCGAACAGGAAGAAGTCGACGAGATCCTCGCCTGGTGCCGGAACCGGCGCGGTGGTGGCGTAGGTGAAGCTCGGGTCGCTCGAGAGGTACCGCGCCAGGGCCTGGGCCTGGCGATACGGGTTCGGCGCCCCGGCCGTGATCTCGGCCGCGAGCGCGCGCACCCGCTCCGTCGCGCCCGAGTCGTCGAGGTAGAGCGCGGTCACCGCCTCGGGGTACTCCGTTCCGGCCGCCTCGAGCTCCGCCTCCGTGGCGTCGGAGATGGCAACGTTGAGCTGGTACGCCTCGCCCGGAGCGAGCGCGCTGGCCGAGCTGATGCCACCTAGGACGGGCTGGCCGCCGCTCTCCTGCACCACGGTCGGAGCGAAGATCGTCAGCGGGGATCCCGCGGTGAACAGGTTACGGCCGATGGTCTTGAGCATCTCCACCGTGATCGTCTCCACGGTCACCGCCGCCGCCACGGTCGGCCACTCGGGCGTCGGTGTCAGGAAGAGCCGCTCCCCGGCGGCCACCTGGCGCTGCGGCCCGTCCGTCCGCTCCCAGCCGCGGCCGGTGTACCGGTCGTAGGTGGCGGTGCGCATGTAGAGCGGCCGCGAGGCAGCCACGCGCAGCGCCTCGTCGTCGCTGCTGACCCACGAGCCGGACACGGTGAAGCTCGACCCGAAGCTGTTGCCGGTGATGCGCGACTGCGGGTTGGTCAGCGAGCCGAAGACGCCGTCGAACTGGTCGCGGATGCCGGACCACACGTCGTCGAAGCCGTGCCACGCGTTCGTCAGCGGCGCCGCCACCGCCACGCTGGTGAGTGCCCAGGCGAGCAGAACGCTGGCGGTCGCGAACAGGATCCCGGACCGCAGGATGGCGGCGGGGACCTCCAGGTTCTCGTTGACCCGCCGCCGCTGCCAGCCCTCCTGCCGGTTGACCAGCGACGCGCGCAGCCAGAGGAGGAGCGCCGCCGCCACGAACAGCAGGAGGTGGCCGAACAGGTCGGTGAAGGTGGCGGACATGTTCGTGATGAGGGCCGCGCCGAGCAGCACGATGGCGTCGAGGACCCGGTTGTGGCGATAGACCGCGTAGGACGCCATGAAGGCGGTCGCCCACATGAGCGCGCCAAGGCCGATGGCGTACGGCGAGAGCTCCGCCGGATACCCGGTTCGCAGCACCACGAGGATCCAGGTCGCGAGCTCGTCGCGCAGTGCGAAGATCTGCCCGGCGAATGTGAGCTCGGGGAAGTACTCTCCGCCGACGGCCCACAGCACCATCAGCCCACCGATGAGCGCGCCGACCGGCAGCGTGATGACGATGGTGACCGGCAGGACGCCCAGGATGGCCCCGACGAGCACCGCGTACAGTGCGAGCGGCGCAAGGAACTCGAGCTGCGGCAGCCACGCGGCGCCCTGGACCGACCACGCCAGCGCGAGGGCCATGGCCGCAACCAGCCCCAGGCTCAGCCACCCGGCGGGAGGGTAGAGCACGCGATCGCGGAGGTCAGCCACGCGCCCGCGCCCTCCCGCCGATCGCGTCGGCGATCGCGTCGCCGCGTCGCACGAGGCGGTGCTCGACGTCGTACTCCGCGAGCGCGTGGCGCACGGCGGCGAGCTCGACGCGCGCGCGGTCGTCGGGCTCCACGCCGATGAACGACGCGCGGTCGAGCAGGATGACGAGGGCCGCCACGCCCCGTCTGCGGAGCGTCGCGAGGCTGCGCACCCAGGTGCGGTCGGTGGAGCCGGTCACGATGCACAGCGTCGTCCCGCGGCGCAGCTGCGGCAGCGTGGCGTTGATGACCTCGGCGACCGGGTTCGTGCCATCGGCCTGGACGTTGGCGAGCAGGTGGAGCAGCTTCTGCTCGACGCGCGGGCCGCGATCGGGCTGGTGGAGCTGGAGGCGCCGCGCCGACGCGGTCATCGCCACCGAGCGGTTGTCGGCCAGCGTGCGCAGCGCGATCGAGGCCGTGATGGTCACCGCGGTCTCAACGGATGCATCGGTCCCGATGCCGGCGTGGACCGCGCGGTCGAGGTCGAGCAGGATCCACAGGTCGGCCGCCTGCTCGAGGTCGAACTCCTTCACCAGCAGCTCGCCGTGCCGCGCACTGGAGAGCCAGTGGATGCGGTTGATGGCGTCACCGTGGGTGTACGGGCGGACGCCGGCGACGAGTGGCGTGGCGGCCTCGTAGCGGCGCTTGACGCGCGTGGTGCCGTCGACAGGCGAGGGCGGCAGGCGCCAGTGCGGCAGCGGCACCACCTCGGGGAAGACGACCACGCTCGAAGGCTGGCTGACGGTCATCTCGCTGCTGAACAGGCCGAACGGGTCGCCGGTCCGCATGCGCAAGGGCCCGAGCCGGAAGCTACCCCGGCGGGTCAGCGTCACCTTCGCCAGCCACTGGCGCGTCCCGCGGCCGGGAACGCCGATAACGCGGCCCGGCAGCCCAGTCGGCAGCGTGGACTCGTTCCAGGTCTCGAGCCACGGCTTTGGCCAGCGGTCGTGGTTCTCGATGCGGTACGTCGCCTGGAGCACCTCGCCGACGTGCGTGCGCGGATTGAGGACGCGGTAGTCGGCTCGGACGCCGCGCAGGCCGCGACGCGCGTAGAGCCACGAGCCGATGCCGATCGCCGCGAAGAGGTAGAGGAGAAAGAAGAGGAAGCTGAGCCCGGTGCTGAACGCGGCGATGACGAGCGCCACCGCCAGGAAGAGCACACGCAGGTTGCGATTGAGGAATCCCATCGCGAGCTAGCCGATGCGAGTCTGCGGCGTCTCCGAGATCACCTCGGCGGCCGCGGCGACCGGCACCGATGCCAGGATCTCGCGCACGATCTGCTCGGGGTCCACCTCGCGCAGGGAGGCCTGGCTCTTCACGATCAGCCGATGCGAGAGCACGGCCACCGCGAGCTGCTTGACGTCGTCGGGGATCACGTAGTCCCGTCCGGCCAGCGCCGCGAATGCCTGGCCGGCGCGATACAGGTTGAGGCTGCCGCGCGGCGACGCGCCCAGGTACACGTCAGGATGCTCGCGGGTGGCGTGCACCAGCCGCACGATGTACTCCGCCACCGCCTGGTCCACGTAGACCTCCTTGATGGCGGACTGCATCGAGCGCAGCTCCTCGAGGCCAAGGACCTGGGTGACGTCGGCGAGCGGGTGCCGCCGCTTCTGCTCATCGAGGATGACGAGCTCCTCCATCGGCTTCGGGTAGCCCAGGCGCAGCCGGAGCATGAAGCGGTCGAGCTGCGCTTCGGGAAGGGCGAAGGTGCCCTCGTACTCGATCGGGTTCTGGGTGGCGATGACGAGGAAGGGAGAGGGCATCGGGTAGGTGATGCCGTCGATGGTCGCCTGCCGCTCCTCCATGCACTCGAGCAGCGCGCTCTGCGTCTTCGGCGTCGCCCGGTTGATCTCATCGGCCAGCACCACCTGGGCCATGATCGGCCCCGGTCGGAACTCGAACTCGGTCGTCTTCTGGTTGAAGATCGACAGTCCCGTCACGTCCGAGGGCAGCAGGTCCGGCGTGAACTGGATGCGGCGGAACTCACAGCCGATGGACTGGCTCAGCGCCTTGGCGAGCATCGTCTTGCCGACGCCGGGAACGTCCTCGATGAGGATGTGACCCTCGCACAGCAGCGCCACGAGCGCGGTACGCACCTCCGCGTGCTTGCCGACGATCACACGTTCGACACTGGCGATCACGCGCTCCGCCGGCCCCTGGACGTTGTTCACGAAGGTGGTCGTCTCCCCTATCGGCGCCCTGGCGGGCGGGATTCACTCGGGCTGGGTCGCTCTGAACAATAGCGCAGCGCCCCTCTGGCGGTTCAGTACCCACCAGGTGGTACGCGGGACGTCACACGCGCTGCGTCAGTTCCCCGCTGTTGCGCCCGGTGCACCAAATGGAGGAGCGGACTGCTCTTCTCCGCGGGTTGGTGCGTCCGGAGCAACAAACGAAGGGAGAGGCCCGCGCTTCTCCGCGGGTTGGTGCGTCCGGAGCAACAAACGAAGGAGCGGACGCGCTCCTCCGCTGGTTGGTGCATCGGGCGCAACATCGACCGTGAGCGACTCACCCCTCCTCGTTGAGGCGCAGCCACTCGGCCATGATCCGGCCGCCGATGGGTGCCGCGAGACCCGAACCCGAGCCACCGCGCTCCACCAGCACGGCGACCGCGATCTCCGGCGTCGCCCCCTCCTGCCCGGGCGCGAAGCCGATGAACCACGAGTGCGGCGCCCCCCCGCCGCCGAGCTGCGCGGTGCCCGTCTTGCCCGCCGCGAGGTCGCCGCCGCTGATGCCGTAGAGCGTGACGTCCGCCTGCCCCGCGAACAGGCGTCCCAGGTCGCCGTTCACCGCGTCGACCATGGCGGCGCGCGTGGCAGCGGCCGTCTCCGTGCTGATGACGCGCGTGCCGCCCCGAGATCCAAACGAGTCGATCACCGTCTCGCTCCGCTCTCCGGTCTCCGAGTGCGCGCGGACGTCGCTCACCACGTACGGGTGGGGCATGACCCCCCCACCGGCGATGGCGGATGCCAGAAGCGCCATCTGGACCGGCGTCACCACCGCATCCCCCTGGCCGAACCCGGTGCTGGCGAGCTGCACATCGCCCTCGAACGGGCCGCATTCGGCCTCCACCGGACTCGTCAGGTAGCTCGCAACGACGCCCAGGGCGCGGTTCGCGGGGCCGACCTCGAGCGAGTCGCAGAAGCCGAAGCGCCGCGCGTACTCGAGGAAGATGTCGCCACCGAGCTCGAGGCCGACGTGAGCGAAGTAGATGTTGCTCGAGACCTGGAGCGCCTCGGAGAGCGCCCACAGGGCGGGCTGGACGCTGCCGAGGTCGTGCTCGCGGATCGTGAAGCCGTCGACCACGAAGCCGTCGACCTCCTGCTGCGGCTGGTCGGGGAACGTGGTCTCCGGGGTGATGACGCCGGCATCGAGCGCGGCCGCGGTGGTGAGGACCTTGAGGATCGAGCCCGGCACGTACTGGCCCTGCCGCGCGCGAGGGAGCAGCGGCTCTGCAGCGTCGCCGCGCAGCGCGTCCATCGGCCCCTGCGCCTGGTCGGGGTCGCCGGAGATGGGAGTGGCGTCGAAGGTCGGCGTGGACACCATGGCCAGCACCTCGCCGGAGATCGGGTCCAGCGCCACGACAGCGCCGGGATTGCCACCGAGCTGCGCGGCAGCGAAGTCCTGGAGGCGCCGGTCGATGGTCAGCGTCAGGTCGCGAGGCTGCGGCTGCCGATCGAGCACGTCGCGGATGAGATCTCGCAGCGGGTTCGGATCGGTCTGTCCGACCAGCAGGTCCTCGAAGGCCGCCTCGACGCCGGTGGTGCCGAACCGATGGCTCGCGTAGCCGATGACGTGCGTGAAGGCGGTATCCGCATAGGTGCGCACCGAGAGCCCGTTGACGAGCGCCGACGAGGCCAGCACCTGCCCGCTGGCGTCGAAGATCGTCCCGCGCAGCAGCGTGCGGCGAGCGGCCAGCACCTCGGGGTTGTCGCCCCGCGTGGCCAGCTGCGGCGCCTCGACCACCTGCCACCAGACCAGGGACGCCGACACCCCCGCGAAGGCGACCATCAGGTAGAGCGCGAGCCTGCGGACGTTGGTGGCGATCACGAGGAGGTCTGGCCCGTGTCCGAGCCGGTGGCGCTCCGGTGGCTGATGGACAGCAGCAGCCCGATCATGGCGAAGCTCGCCACGACGCTGGATCCGCCGTAGCTCACGAATGGCAGCGTGATGCCGGTGAGCGGGATCAGCTTGGTGTTGCCGCCGATGATGATCAGCGTCTGAAGCCCCAGGCTGGCCGTCAGCCCCACCGCCAGCAGCGCCCCGAAGTCGTCACGGGCCAGGGCGGCGATGCGCAGGCCACGGAACACGAAGACGACAGCGAAGCCCAGCAGCGCGAAGGCGCCGAGCAGTCCCAGCTCCTCCGCGATGGCGGTGAAGATGAAGTCGGTGTGGACGTACGGGATGGTCAGACCCGTGCCGAGCGTCACGAGCCCCTGCCCGAGCCCCTCGCCGAAGAGGCCGCCGCGGCCCAGGGCATACAGGGCGCGTACCGGCTGGAACCCGCGGCCGAGCGGATCGGCGAAGGGGTCCCACCAGACGTCCACGCGGTCCTGCACATGGCCGAAGAGCCGATAGGCCACGAAGGCGCCCGCGATGAACAGGAGCAGGCCGATGAGCACGTAGCTGCGCCGGCCGGTTGCCACGAACAGCATGGTGAGGAAGGTGCCGAAGAACAGGAGCGCGGTGCCGAGGTCGTTTAGCCGCACGACGATGAGCATCACCGCCCCGAACAGCACGAGCATCGGCAGGAAGTACGGAAGCGGCGGGATGTGCACCGGACCGATGCGAACCGACGCACTGGTGAGCAGCGTCCGCGTCTCGGCGAGGTACGCGGCGATGAAGATGACGAGCACGATCTTCAACGGCTCGCCCGGCTGGACGCTCACCGGGCCGAGGTCGATCCACAGCCTTGCGCCGTTGACCTCGTAGCCCAGCAGCAGGGTCGCGGCCAGCAGCCCGATGCCGATGGCGGCCCACGAGTACTTGTAGTGGCGCAGCACGCCGTCGTCGCGCAGGCCGACGGCCACGCCGACCATGATCACCAGGCCCACCGCGAACCACAGGAGCTGCGTCTCGGCCATGCCCAGCTGGATGCCGAAGGCGCTCGTCCCGGCGAGGTCCTGCGGCAGGCGGTTGAGCATGATGAGCCCCAGGCCGCCCATCGCCCCGGCCGCGGGCAGGATGAGCTGGTCGCCGCGGTGGCCGAAGAAGACCAGCGCGACGTGCGCTGCACCGAAAAGAGCCACGAAGCCGATCGCCAGCTGGAGCGGGCCGGGATCGAGCGTGTTGGTCAGGGCGATGTTCGTGATCGCGAAGCCCAGCGGGACCGCCGCCAGGATCGGCAGCAGCAGCCGAAGCTCCGCGCCGCGCCACGTGATGCGCACCGGTCGGGAAGCTATCGGTCCAGCCGCATGCGGACGCGGCCGACCATGAGCTCATCGCCGAAGCTGAGCGCGACCGGCCGGTCGATGCGGTGGCCGTTCACGTAGGTGCCGTTGGTGCTTCCCTGATCCTCGACGAACCAGCTGCGACCGCGGAAGGTGAGCATCGCGTGGTTCGTGCTCACGAAGTCGTCCTCGACGTAGATGGTGTTGTTCACGTTGCGCCCGATGGAGTTGATGGGCCCGAGGGCGATGGTGGTGTCGGCCGGCGGCTCGTTCTCCGGCGACTCGAGGACCGAGAGGCGGCCGATCCCCGAGCGCGAGGCGAGCTGCACCTGCTCGGCGCTGCGCAGGTCGCGCAGGAGCGTGCCGGCGAAGCGCAGGAGGATGACGTAGAGGAGGGCCACGAAGCCAAGCTGGAGGATGAGCAGCAGGATGCGCAGGATGTCGCCGGTCACTGGCGCACCTGGAATTCGACCTCGGTGTCGCCGATCTGGATCACGTCACCCGGGCCGAGCGCGATCTGGCTCACGGGCTGCCCGTTCACCGAGGACCCGTTGCTGCTGCCGAGGTCGGCGAAGCTGTAGGCGCCATGCTGGAGCTTGAGCTGGCAGTGATGGCGGCTGACCATCGGGTCATCGAGGATGACATCGTTGTCGCTCGCCCGCCCGATGCCGATCAACGGGCCGCCCAGGTCGAACTGGACGGGGCGGCTGCCGCGCGTGCTCACCAGCAGGTAGGCTCGCCGCGCGGAGTCCGGCGCCGTCCCGGCCGCCGGGCGGTCGAAGACCATGGTGTCCGAGCCCGTGGGCAACGGCTCCGACTGCTGGGTCGGCCGGCCTCGCTCGTCGACGACGTTGGCGGCCACCCGAATCTCGCCGCGTCGCGTGGCGTCATCGGTCAGGATCCGGACGCGCGGGCGGGCCACCAGGGTGTATTGCTCGCGGCGCGCGCGCGCCATGACGCCATGGGCGAGATCGTCCTCCAGGGAGCCGCGGTACGACGCGAAGGCGCGAAAGTCACGCGGATGGAGATGCAGCTCGAAGTGGTTCGGGACGATCACTCCCCCGTCGCGGTACGTCTTGTTCGTGTCCATCGCGCGCTCGATGCGCTTCGCGAGGCTCACTGGTTGGATGGACGCGCCGAGCCGACCGGCCGGGGCCTCGAGGAAGCGCTCGAGGAAGGACTCGACGCGCGAGAGGATCCCCATGGCGGCCGATCCTAGCACGCGGGGTACGAACGTCCGCGACTTCGGTACCAATGCGCCGATGTGGTCGGGCCCCTCCGGCGCCTATGCTCGAAGTCGGTACTGACCCCCGATGAGAGTGCGAGTGAACTGCCCGTGTCAGACAGCCTGACCGCGACCTTCTGCGAACGATGTGGCACGCGCCAGGAGTTCCGCGCGCCCACCGGCCTCGGCCCCCTGCGCAAGACCCGCGGATTCATCGGCGGCCTGCGCACGTACATCGGCGGAAGCGACGCGCTCTCCGAGGCGATGCGCGAGGGTATGCAGGCCCAGGAGTCCGTCGTCGCCGCGGCGCAGCTCGACGCATTCCACGCCTCGATCCACCTGTGCATCGACTGCCGCCAGTACACCTGCAACGACTGCTGGAACGTCCAGGCCGGCAGGTGCCGCACCTGCGCTCCGGTGATCGGCGTTGACGACCTCGCCGATCGCCTCGCCGCCTCCCTCACGACGCCCGCATGCGGGCTTGCCCTCTCGGCAATGCTCGGTTCTGCCGCCGATGCGGTCAGCGCCAGGCGCAGTCCGCCTAGGCTTTCTCCGCGCTCTTCGGCTCGCTGGTCGATCCGCCGGCATCGCTCGACGTGGAACCGGCCTTGCCATCGCTGGCCGAGCCCGACCCCGTCGCGGCCGAGTCCGATTTCGACTTCGGCGCCTCCCCAGAGGTCCCGCCGCTGGATCCCGCCGTGCCGGCGCGCGAGTCGTTTCGGTAGAAGCCGGAGCCCTTGAAGATGATCCCGGTGGGAAAGAGGACGCGGCGCAGCTCGCCGCCGCACTTCTCGCAGGTGGACGGCCCGGCCTCGAGCATCGAGTGGATCAGTTCGGTGACGGTGCCGCATGAGCGGCACTGGTAGTCATAGGTCGGCACGGGCCCGAATCATGGCACGTGGACCGGAGTCGGGGCTCAGGCCTCCTGTGTGCCCGGCCGCAGACGCGCCCACCAGTTGCGACGCACCGGCGCGGTGTCGGTGGCGTCCGCGGGCTGCGAGACGAGCGAGCAACGCGATGAAGGTCGTCGGCGATCTTCTCGCGCGGGAACATGGTGATGATGGGGCGCCCCTGTTTCGCGGCAACCACCGCCCTGGGGCCGTTGCTCATGACGGTGGCCGCTATCGGCATGTCGAGCGAGGCGGACGGGTCGTCGACGCGAATCCCGTGGTTCGCGCGGTTGACGATGACGCGGACGATGCCCGCCAGGCCGATCTCGCGCGCGAGCTCGACGAACTGCGAGCTGTTGCGGATCGACCCGACTTCCGGGGTGACGACGAGGAAGATCTCGTTCGCGACCGCGAGCATGGCCATCGTTCGCTCGTCGTACCCGGGATGGTTGTCGACGATTGCCCGACTCGGTCGGCAGCGTTCGGCCGGTGCGGATGAGGAGGGCCTGGAACGGCCATCACCCAGTCTCCGACTGACCCCACCCACGGGCAATGGGACTCGGGCGCTGGGTGCTACCCTTTTTCGGTTGATCGGAGACGGATTGTCCCGCCGGTCGCACCCCGACCGCTATGGCCCGATGGGGCATGCGCGTCCTGCCGGTCGGCGACCCTACGCCTCCGCCAGCAGCTGGCGGCGACGCTCTTCGAGATCCGCGAGGCGGCTGCGCTCACGGTCCACGACCTGTGCCGGAGCGCGCCCGATGAATGCATCGTCGGCGAGCAGCCGGCGCAGCCTCTCGAGGTTCTGCTCCACCTCGGCGAGCCGGGTCGCGCGACGAGCGCCGACCTCGGCCTCCGTCGCCGCGTCGGCACGAAGCCACGCCGCGCCGAACGGCGTGGCCGCGACGAGCTCCGGCCGCTGGCCGCCGCCACCGAGCTCGATGGGCCGAGCGCGCGCGAGTGCCTCCACGTAGGCGAGGCCCGCTTGGAGCGACTCCACGGCGGCTCCCTCGGACGCGTCGATCACCAGGCCGGACCAGGCCGCGGCCGGCGTCTTCGCCTCGGTTCGCAGGTTGCGGACGGCGCGGATGAGCGCCGAGAGGTCAGCGAAGGCCGACTCCGCGGCCATGTCGCGCTCGGCCGCCGCGGGCCAGGCCGCACGGATGAGGAGCGGCTCGTTCGCGGTCAGCTCCGGCTCGGCCTCGGCGAGCGCGTGCCACAGCTCCTCGGTAATGAAGGGCATGAGCGGATGGAGCAGCCGCAGGACCGCGGCGAGTCCGTCGGCCGCGGCACGCCACGTCGCCACGCGCTCGGCGGGCGTTGCATCCGCGCGCCGCAGGTCGACCTTGGCCATCTCGAGGAACCAGTCGCAGTAGTCGCTCCAGGCGACCTCGTGCACCGTGGCGGCGTAGCCGCCGAGGTCGAGCGCATCGAGCTGCCGCGTCGCACGCTCCGTCGCATCGGCCAGCCTCGACCGAATCCAGCGGACCGGCAGCGACTCGCCGGCACCGGGGTCGGCGGCATCGGGTCGCGTGGCGAGGACGAACCGCGCGGCGTTCCACAGCTTGGTGCTGAAGTTCCTGCCGCCGTCGAGCTTGGCGCCGGTGAGCTTGATGTCGCTCCCCGCCGATGTTCCCGCAACGAGCGCGAAGCGGAGCGCATCGGCTCCGATCTCGTCGATCATGGTCAGCGGGTCAACGGTGTTGCCCTTCGTCTTGCCCATCTTCGCGCCGCCATCGGCCCGGATCATCCCGTGCAGGTAGACGGTCCGGAACGGCTCGGCATCGGTGCAGAAGAGGCCGAGCATCATCATCCGCGCCACCCAGAAGAAGATGATGTCGTAGCCGGTCTCCATGACCGTGGTCGGGTAGAAGCGCGCCATGTCGGGCGTCGCATCGGGCCAGCCCAGTGTGCTGAACGGCCACAGGCCGGAGCTGAACCAGGTGTCGAAGATATCGGTCTCCTGGACGAGCTCTCCCGCCGCACGTCCGCACTCGGCGCATTCGGCCGGCCCGTCGGGGACGTCGCTCACGGTCACGTGGCCATCGGGGCAGAACCATGCCGGGATGCGATGGCCCCACCACAACTGCCTGCTGACCGCCCAATCGTGGATGTTCTCCATCCAGTGCGCGTACACCTTCTCGAAGTGGTCAGGCAGGATCGTGGTGCGGCCCTCGGTGACCGATGCGAGCGCGCGCTCGGCGAGTGGCTTGACGCGAATGAACCACTGGACCGACAGGCGCGGCTCGCTCACCGTCCCGCACCGGTCGCAGTGCCCGACCACCATCTGGTGCGGACGCTCGTCCTCGAGGTCGCCTGCGACGCCCAGCCGCTCCACGATCTGCCGCCGCGCGTCGTAGCGGTCGAGGCCGGCGAACTCGCCGCCCGCGTCGTTCACGCGCGCCTGCTCGTCGAGCACCGTGATGGCGGGGAGCCCGTGCCGCTTCCCGAGCTCGTAGTCGTCGGCATCGTGGGCGGGCGTGATCTTCACGGCACCGGTTCCGAACGCGCGATCGACGTGCTCATCGGCCACGATCGGCAGGCGACGATCGAGGAACGGCAGGACGGCCCGGCGGCCGACCAGCGCTCGATACCGCTCATCGTCGGGATGGACGGCCACGGCCGTGTCGCCGAGCAGCGTCTCGGGGCGCGTGGTGGCAACCGAGATCCAGGCATCCGGATCCGGCGTGCCGTCCGGGCGCTCGAGGTGATACCGGATGGTCCAGATCGTCCCGGTCGTGTCGCGGTGGACGTTCTCGAGGTCGCTGATCGTGGTCAGGCATCGGGGACACCAGTTGACGAGCGCCTCGGCCCGATAGACGAGCCCGGCGTCCCAGAGGCGCGTGAAGGCCACGCGCACGGCGCGGGCGCTCTGCTCGTCCATGGTGAAGCGCTCACGGTTCCAGTCGGCGCTCGCACCGAGGCGCCGATGCTGGAGGCCGATGATGTCGCGGGTCGCGTCGATGAACTGCCACATGCGCTCGAGGTACCGCTCGCGGCCGAGGGATGCCCTGCTCTCCCCCTCCTCGGCGATGAGCCGATCCAGCACGAACTGGGCGGCGATGCTGGCGTGGTCGACGCCGGGCAGCCAGAGCGTGTCGTCGCCGCGCATGCGGTGGTAGCGGATGAGCGTGTCCTGGATGGTCGCGCCCAGCGCGTGCCCGATGTGGAGGGCGCCGGTCACGTTGGGTGGCGGCTGGACGATGACGAACCGCTCCGAGCCGGGACGCGGCTCCGCGGACGGCGCGAAGGCGCCCGAGGACTGCCAGCGCTCGTAGATCGCGGGCTCGACCGCCGCGGGGTCGTAGCGCGTGGCGAGCTCCCGTCGCGTCGTCGTCATCGGTCAATCACTCCCGTCGTCACCCAGCACAAAGCCCGCTCGTCGAAGGACGAACGGGCTCGTCGTGGTACCACCTTCGTTCGCGACCGATACGGCCGCCTCACTTCCGCGGTATCGGGCGGACCCGGCCGGCTCACGTGCGACTTCGCCCTCTCGCTCCGCGGCGGGCTCTCAGCCCATGGCACCGCGTCTCTGTGCGGCCGATGGAGGGCTACTCCTCACGATCAACGCCGTGGACGGAGTCTAGCACCCGATCGCTCTAGCGCGGCCGTCCCAGCATGACGCGGATGCCACCCTCGGCGCGCGGCTCGATGTCGACGGCCTCGCCCTCGAGCGCGGTGATCGCCGCGGCCATGTCCAGCGACGGCCGGTGAGTGGCGCGGAACACGAACTCGCCATTCGTGCCAAGGCTGAGGCCGACCGCATCGATCCCCTCGACGTTGGCCAGCTGCTGCCGGAAGCCGGTGATCGATCCGAAGCTGCCGAGGCCCTTGACCGCGACCTCGGTGGTGATCGGCTCGGCGTAGGTCTCCGGCTCTGCACCGGCGCTCGCGTCGAGCCTCTTGAGCTCGGTGGCGGGGAGCTGCGTGCCCTCGTCATCGGCGACCGGAGCGACCGGCGCGGAACGATTGGTGCCCGGGGCGTGCACTGTGTCCGCCTCCTGCGTCGCGGCCTCCGGCTCCGGTGCGGGAGCCTGGGGCTCCGCGGCCAGCGATCCGTCCAGTGCGGGCGGCGGGGGCATGCGCGTCGCGGCCGCGGCGAAGGCCACGGGGTCGTTGACCGCGGCAAGCTGGGCGTGGAACGCCTCCAGCTCGCGCTCGTAGGAGGTGATGCGGGAACGGAGCGCGTCCGACCGCGACTCGACGTGCGACGTCTCGGCGGCGAGCTGGCGGTCCAGCTGCGCGCGGCGCGAGGCCACCCGCTGCTCGGCGTCAGCCTTGATGCGCTCGGCCTCCGCCTTTGCCCACTCTCCGACCGCGGCAATGTCGGTTTCGGCCTGCGAGCGAAGCTCGCCGCTGCTGCGTTCGGCGTCTTCCTCGCGCTCGCGGATCGCGGCATCAACACGGGCTCGGAGGTCGGCCAGCGTTGATTCACGTGCCTCGTCGGCGACGCGGCGCATGGCGGCCACGAGGTCGCCCATGAAGCCGGTGGCGGGAGCAGCTCCCTCGGTTGCGGCGGCCGGGGCAGGCTCATCCGCCGGTGGTTCGGGCGAGGCGGCAGGCTCCTGGGTGTCGCCCGCTTCGGCGACCTGCTGGCTCATCGCGTCGTCGGCATCGGCCTCGGGAGCTGCCGGCGCGTCGTCGTCGGACGCAGCGGTGACTGCGGCATCGGCGACGGGTGCCGCGGCGACGGTATCTGTGGCGTCCGCCTGCTCCGGGCCATCCGCCGGTGCGCTCTCTTCCGCTCCGCCCTCGGACGACCACGGGAGACGAAATCCCGGACGGCGCTGGTTTGCAGTCATCGCTGTGGATCGCTCCTTACCCTGAACGGCCACGCCAGCGGTGCGGCCGGTCCACATCGTAGCGGTGCGGCCGCGCAAACCCACCGTCCCCGGAAGTACTCCCCGGCGCAGTCAACGGTACCCCGGCCGAGGGCGAGCCACGGACGTGCGGCTACCATGCCGTGCGATGCCCGATCAGCCTTGGACCCTCGTCGCACTGCGCATCGGCCTGATCCTCGTCCTGTCGATCGTCGCCTTCGCGTTCCTTCGGCTGGCGATCAGCGTGAGCCTTCGCCACCTCCTGGAGCGGCGCCAGGCCGAGGCCGGCAGGCGCAGGATGCCCGCCGCGGAGCTCGAACGACGGGTGAACACCATCGGCCGCCTGGCGGTGCGCGTTGCCGCCACGGTCATCACCGTCATCGCCGCGCTCACGGTCCTCGCCCTGTTCGGCATCGACATCGGTCCTGCTCTAGCGGGCCTCGGCGTGGTGGGCATTGCCGTCGGCTTCGGCGCGCAGACCCTGGTTCGCGACTGGTTCGCCGGCATCTTCGTCGTCATCGAGAACCAGTACAGCGAGGGCGACGTGGTGCGGATCGCGGGCGTTGAGGGAGTCGTCCAGGACTTCAGCCTGCGGAGGACCAGCCTCCGCGACCTCGACGGAACGGTCCACACCGTGCCGAACGGGCAGATCATCGTGGCCTCGAACCTCACCCGGCTGTGGATGCAGCTCGACGTGGAGGTCCGCCTGGTGGATCGCGGCGACTCGGCGCGCGCCGGCGACCTGGTCAACCAGACCGGCCGCGCGATGAAGGCCGACCCGGACTGGGCTCCACGACTGCTCGATGCTCCGTCGGTGGCGCGCGTGGCGGCCGACGACGGTGAGGGCGGGGTGCTCCAGGTGACCGGCGGGGTGAAGGGCACGGATCGCGCGGAGGCTGAGGCGGAGCTGCGTCGGCGGCTGAGAGCCGAGCTCAAGGCGAGCGGGATTCGCGCGAAGGCCTAGGCCGACTCTTCCTCGCGCTCGTCGCGGGCCACTCGCGCCGGGCGTGCACGGCGCCGCGGCTCGGCATCCTCGGTCACGGTGACCAGCATCGGCGGCTGGCCGTGCTCGATGGTCTCGGCGGTGATGACGACCTTCTTCACGTCGGTGCGCTCGGGGATGTCGTACATCACCTCGAGCAGCGCCTCCTCGACGATGGTGCGCAGCGCGCGTGCGCCGGTCTTGCGGTCGAGGGCCAGCCGTGCGGTCGCCTCGAGCGCATCGGGCGTGAAGACGAGCTCCACCTTGTCGAGCGACAGGAAGCGCGTGAACTGGCGGGTGACCGCGTTCTTCGGCTCGGTGAGGACCTTGACGAGATCCTCCTGCGCCAGGGCGGCGAGGCTCACGACCACCGGCAGGCGGCCGACGAACTCGGGGATGAGTCCGTACTTGAGCAAGTCCTCCGGCATGAGCTTCTCGAGCAGGAGCTGGCGTCGCTCCTCCTTCGACTGCTGGGCCTGCGAGCCGAAGCCGATGCCGCGCTTACCGACCCGCTCCTCCACGATCTTCTCGAGCCCCTCGAACGCGCCTCCGCAGATAAACAGCACGTTCGTGGTGTCGATCTGGATGAAGTCCTGGTGCGGGTGCTTGCGTCCGCCCTGCGGCGGCACGTTCGCCACCGTGCCCTCGAGGATCTTCAGCAGCGCCTGCTGCACGCCCTCGCCGGAGACGTCGCGGGTGATCGACGGGTTGTCGGTCTTGCGCGCGATCTTGTCGATCTCGTCGATGTAGATGATGCCGCGCTGCGCACGCTGGACGTCGAAATCCGCGGCCTGGATGAGGCGCAGCAGGATGTTCTCGACGTCCTCACCGACGTAGCCGGCCTCGGTGAGCGAGGTCGCATCGGCGATGCAGAACGGGACGTCCAGCACCCGCGCCAGCGTCTGCGCCAGCAGCGTCTTCCCGGAGCCGGTCGGCCCGACCAGCAGGACGTTCGACTTGCCGAGCTCCACCTCGTCGGTGCCCTGCCCGGCGTTCACGCGCTTGTAGTGGTTGTAGACCGCGACGGAGAGGACCTTCTTGGCCTGGTCCTGGCTGATGACGTAGGCGTCGAGCTGGTCCTTGATCTTGCGAGGGCTGGGGAGCGGAGTCGCATGCGCCAGACTGGCGCGCGGCGACTCGAGCATCTCCTCCTCGATGATCTCCTGGCAGAGGTTGATGCACTCGTCGCAGATGTACACGCCCTGGCCCGCGATGAGCTTGCGGACCTGCTCCTGGCTCTTGCCACAGAAGGAGCAGCGGTACGGGACCTTGGACTTTGTCGTCATCTGGTCGGCAGGATAGCACGGGGTATCGGGGCCTCCATCCGAGGAGAAGGACATGGGATGCTGCGCAAATGGGCTCCGAAGTGCGGTTCGCTCGGCTCGAAACGTCCCTGGGGCCGATGCTTGTGGCAGCGACCGATCGCGGCATCGCCGCGGTCAGCCGCTCGGACTCGCCCGAGACGTTCCTCGCAGCGCTCAGGCGACGCTTCCCCGCACGCGACCTTCTGCCGGCTGACCTGGATCCCGGCTGGCTCGGCGATGCATTTGCGGGCGGCCCGCTGCCGGCGATCGACGTCACGGGCCTGTCCGATTTCGATACGCGCGTCTACGAGGTGGTGCGGTCAGTGCCTGCCGGTGAGACGATCTCGTATGGAGAGGTGGCGGCGCTCATCGGCGCCCCCGGAGCCGCACGGGCCGTGGGTGGCGCGATGTCGCGATGTCCCCTCTTTCCCGCCGTCCCGTGCCACCGCGTGGTCCGAGCCTCGGATGGCTGGTCGGGCTGGGGCGGCGACGTGGCCCTGAAGCGCCGGCTTCTTCGGCTCGAGCGTCGCTCAGCCCGCCTCCGGCGCAGGTTGAGGTGACCACGTCGGCCCGGCGCAGCGGAGGGCCTACTTCTTGGAGGGCTCTGGGGCGTCGGACTGGCTGACGTCGGCGACTTCGTCCGCCGTCGGAATCTCGCCGCCGGCCTCCTTGGCCATGCTGATCAGCGACTCGGTGGTCCCGACGAAGACCTCGTCGATGATCCCATAGGTCTTGGCGTCCTCGGCACTCATGAAGTAGTCGCGCTCGCTGTCGCGCTTCACCTTCTCGTGCGTCTGTCCGGTGTGCTCGGCGAGGATCTGCATCAGCCGATCGGTGAGGTGCAGCATCTCGCGCATCTGGATCTCGACGTCGGGCGTGTTGCCGCGGAAGCCGCCTGATCCCTGGTGGATCATGATTCGCGCGTTCGGCAGTGCGTAGCGCTTGCCCGGTGCGCCCGCGGCAAGCAGCACCGCGCCCATCGAGGCCGCCTGGCCGATGCAGATGGTGCTGACCGGCGCCCGCAGGTAGCGCATCGTGTCGTAGATCGCGAGGCCGCTCGTCACCACGCCGCCCGGAGAGTTGATGTAGAGGCTGATGTCCTTCTCGGGGTCCTCGGACTCGAGGAACAGCAGCTGGGCGATGATCAGGTTCGCGACGTTGTCCTCGATGGCGTCGCCGAGGAAGATGATCCGCTCCTTGAGGAGCCGGCTGTAGATGTCGAACGCGCGCTCTCCGCGGGCGCTCGACTCGATGACCATCGGGACGAGCATCGGTTATGCGGGCTCCTTGGGCTGCTCGGCGGATTGAGTGGGCTCGGCTGATTCGGCCGCATCGGTCCCCAGTGCTCGGTCGATGAGCGTGTCGACCAGTGTACGGTTGCGAATCGTCATGCGCAGGTAGCTGCGACCGCGACGCGAGGCGAGGTACTCGCGCAGCCTCGGCTCGTCGTGGCGCGCCAGCTGCTCGCCGATCTCGGCCTCGATCTGCTCGTCGGTCGCGTCGATCCCCTCCTTCTCGGCGATCGCCGACAGCACGAGCAGCGTCTTGACGCGACGCGCGGCGGGCTCGCGCAGCTCGACTGTCATCTCCTCGGGCGTCTGCTTGGCGAGGGCCAAATACTGCTCGAGGCCGATGCGCTGCGCGGCGAGGCGCGCGGTCAGCTCGTCGCGCAGGATCTCGATCTCGTTGGCGACCATCACCTCGGGAAGCTCGACGCTGGCGTTGCTGGCGGCGAAGTCGATGATGCGATCGGAGAACGCGTGGCGAGCCTCGGCGGCCGCCCGCTGCGCCATCGCGTCGCGGATCTCGCGGCGCAGCGCGTCGAGGTCCTCGACGTCCCCGGCACTCTTCGCGAAGTCATCGTCCACCTCGGGCAGGAGCTTCTCGCGCAGGTCGAGGAGCTCGACCTCGAAGTGCGCCGGCTTGCCGCGCAGGTCCTCCACGCGGTACTCCTCGGGAAAGGTGATGTCGAAGCCCTTCGTGCCGCCGATCTCCATGCCGACGAGCTGCTGTTCCCAGCCGGGGATCATCCGGTTCTCGCCGATGACGACCGGCAGGCGATCGCCGCTGCCGCCCTCGAACGGGACGCCGTCCACGGTGCCGACGAACTTGACGCTGGCGATGTCGCCCTCCCCGGCAGGACGTCCGTCGACCGGTCGCAGCGTGGCCTGCTGCTCGCGGAGGTCGGCGATGACGGCCTCCACCTGCTCGTCGGTGACGTCGGGCAGCTCGAGCTCGAACGGGTAGCCGGTGTAGGCGCCGAGCGTCACCTCCGGGCGCACGGGCACCGTGGCGGTGAAGGTGACCGCCTGACCCTCGATGACGTTGCTGGGATCGATGTCGACGTCCGGCTGGTCGATCGGGATGACGTTCGTCTGGTCGAGGGCGGCGTCGTAGCTGGCGCTCACCAGGTGGTCGATCGCCTCCGCGACCACGCTTCCGCGACCGACGAAGCGGTCGATGACCTGGCGCGGCGCCTTGCCGGGCCGGAAGCCGGGCACCCGCGTGCGCTCGGCCACGTGCCGATAGGCGGTCGCGAAGTGGCGGTCCACATCCGTGGATGGGACCTCGATCTCGAGGACGACCCTCGATCCGGGCTCAGGTCGCGTGGATACGGTGACCAAGGTGGTGTTGGCTCCTCTGGTGGGCGAGGCGAGATTCGAACTCGCACGTCTTGCGACACCGGCTCCTAAGGCCGGCGCGTCTGCCGTTCCGCCACTCGCCCGGCTGAGTCTAGCAACGACCGGCTCAGCGGCCCTTGCGACTCATCCCCGAGTAGTCCTCGCGCGCATCGGCAGCCGCCGCCTGCTTCCGTTCCGCCGACGAGCGGGTGACGTCCTTCTTCGCCTTCTCCGGGTCGGGCTCGGCGGCGCCACCCATGGTTCCGACGGCGTCGAGCGGGCCTACGCCGGTGGGTGGCTCCCCCGACAGGAAGCGCTCGACGGCCTTGCGCGCCAGGGCGGCGGTGAGGATGGCGGCGCCCGCCTCGAACGCGGTCCAGGCGGTGCGCTTCGGGCCCGCCGGGCCCTTGGCCATCTCCTCCGCCAGCTTCTTGTTGACCTTTCCGTGCTTGCGCGGGTCGTGGCGCCAATGCGCGAGCTCCTCGGCCAGCGATTGTCGAGCCTCGGCCGCGCGCGGCCCGACCGCATCCGCCATCTGGTCAACCCATGACTGCATCGGCTTCGGCAGCGAGTCGTACGCCTTCTCGGGAGTCGTGCGGGACACGCGCCGACGAAGCATCTTCGCCACGCGCACGGGGCCGCCCGCCAGCAGGAAGACGGCACCGGCTCCCAGGCCGACGAAGAGCGCCGGGTTCTCGGCGAACCTCTTCTTCAGGTTGAGAGCCTCACGCAGCGCATCGGCATCGCGCTCCATCTCGGTGCGCTTCGCGCTGATGGCTAGCCGCGTCTCAGCAAGCGATTCTTCGCCCACTCGACCTCCTCCTTCACCGATGCGATCGTCTCGTCAGGCGTGAACTTCGTGCTCGTGACACGACCGATGCCCCGCCAGGCGAGGAGGCCGATGAGTACGAGCAGCACGAGCAGCACGATGAGCGCGACCCACCAGAGTCCCATGACCACGAGCACGGCCATGATGAATGCCACGAGGGCGATGAGAAAGACGAGTGCCAGCGCCGCGGCGATCGCCAGCAGCACGATCCCCCCACGCAGCTGGCCGAGGTTGCGGCCGATCTCCTCACGCCCTTGGCGCACGTTCAGCTTCGCGAGGTCGATGCCGCCCGTCACGAGGCGCTTGACGAGCGTGAAGGCGTTTCCGCGGCGTGGCGTATCGACTGTGGACATGGCACCTCCGGGAGCCTTTGGACTGAGCCCAGGGCCGGGCTCGCTGAGCGGGCGTCGCGGCAACCGCCGCAGGGACTGGGGATTCTACCAACGCACATCGGGTGCCACCGCATTCCGATGGCCGTCCGCTATCCTCGGCGCCGATGGGCAGACGACGACGAACATCAGGCATCCAGCGACGAGAGCGGGCCAGCAGCGAGGCGCTGAACCGCCGCCTGGACGAGGGCGGCGCGCCGAGCGCACTGCCTGACTGGCGGCTGCTCGCCATCGGCGGCCTGCTGGCGGTCGGCCTCCTGGTGGTCGTCCTCGTCCTGGTCTTCGGCTCGGGCCCCGACCCGAACACGGGTTCGGCGCAGCCGAACGCCGGGCAGGCGCACGTCACCGACGGCTTCAATTGCCGCAGCACGCCTGAGAGCTGCGGCGTAACAGGGGCCCCCTACACGTCCCTTCCCGCGACCTCCGGCCCGCACTGGGGCACGCCCGCCAACTGGGGCGTGTACTCGACGCCGCAGTCCGAGTCGCAGGTCATTCACAACCTCGAGCACGGTGGGGTCGTCATCTGGTACCGGGCCGGGCTCGACGCGGAGCAGGTCGCTGACCTCGCAGGCTACGTGGACGCCCAGGTGGCGCAGAGCGCGGGACGATTCAAGTTCATCCTCAGCCCGTGGGCCGGCGAGGAGGAGCTCACGAGCCCGATCGTGGTCACAGCCTGGCGCTACCTGCTGCCGCTCGACACCGCCGACACCGGCGCCATCGATGCGTTCGCCCGCGAGCACTACGGCCAGGCTCCCGAGCCGCTCGGAGGCCCCGGCCCACCAGGCTGATCGCCGGGGGGATGGCCCGCGTTCGGTTGACCACCCCTCCCGCCTGCGCCATCATCGGTCGGGGCGCCTAGCTCAACGGCAGAGCAAGTGACTCTTAAGCATCCCAGCCGATACGCTGTGGTTGCGAGCGTGGGCTATCGAGCGAAACGTGCTCAGTTATGCGCTCGATTCGGTCACGCAAAAGGAGCCGCCGGAGTCGGACTTCCCGGCGGCTCCTAGGGCACGCAAGGTTGAGGGCCTACTGCGTGTCTTTAACCTCCCGCCGGCGCTGCCGGCCCCGGCCCTGGCATGCTGTCGCCTCACGCCTTGGCGTAGGTCTCGGCACTCTCGAACTCGAGGGCGACCACCGGCTCGTCGCCGACGACCCAGGCGTCGTGTCCGGGCTCGACAACATAGGCATCACCGGCGCGCGCATCGGCCTCGGTGCCATCCGTGTGAGCCACGTGGAGTTGGCCGCTGAGGATGGCGCCGACGTGGCGGGCCTGGCACGAGTCGGTGCCGACGGTCGGCTTCACCGCCTCCGACCAGCGCCATCCCGGTTGGAACGTGAAACGCGCCGCGGTGGCGCCCTCCAGTTTCACGACCTCGACTTTCGTGTTCGGCGGTGTGCGCGTCTCGTCCGGGGAGTCGAATGACTTGGCTGCTACTCCTACCATTGCGCTTGCTCCTTTTCTCTGCGATTGGTTGCGGCTGGACAGCTCTTGACGTGATGGCGCTACCACCGGTTGGAGCCTCATCCGCCGGGGTCAGGACCGAGTGGCCCCAGCGTACACCCCTACGTGAGCCGACCCTGCTTGCCGAGCCATAGCCATTCGTCGGAGCCGTGCGGATGTGCCTCGCTGGGACGATACATGGAGCCGCCGGTATCCTCACGCACCTTTCCCGACCCGTCTAGACCAGTCGGCGGACTACTTGCGGAGGCTTCCCGGCTCCAGTCGCCACGCATCTTCCCGACCGTCCAGAACAGTCGGCGGACTACTTGCGAGCCTCCCTCCGGCGGCTCCGGGGCGGCTAGCGCACCGCCGATTACTCACTGCCTACCGTTCCTAACGTATCCGGCGTTCACTGGCTTAGGGCCTGTAGCTGAATTCCTGGCCAGGGGGCGCGCCGCTAGGGCGACGACGGACGGCCTGGACGAGGGAATCAGCGGCTGCCCTCGGCGCCGGCGCCGTGGCCTGGACCTTCGAGCTCGGTGAGGTCGAGTACCGGCCAATGATCGAAACGTGAGCAGCATTCGCCCAGCCGCAAGGAGAATCACATGGCCGTTTCATCGATAGCGATTCAGCTGCCATCGAAGGGCGGGCAGGTGCGGGTGGCAACCATTCATCGGCACAAGGGCCCCGAGTCACCAGTACGTAGTCTTGGCCGAGGTGCATGGACGCTCGCGGAAGAGGACCTGGCCTCGCTGCTTCTCGAAGCCGCGGAACCATCAGGCTGAACTGGTAGTTCTGAACGGATTCCCGACCACGCCGTGTCAGCTTACGGCCCTGCCCTGGCGCACTCTTCATCCGAGTCCCGTAGTCACGGCGAAGATGCTCCATTCGTCCGGCACCCCCGTCAGCCGATGTGAGCCACGGGGGTCGAAGCGGAGGCCGGAACCGGCGACCAGGTCGCGGACCGTGCTCGAGACCAGCACCTCGCCCGCACCTGCGAGATGGGCGATTCGCGCCCCGATCGAGACGGCTATGCCGGCCATCTTTCCGTCGTGGAGCTCGCACTCCCCGGTGTGCAGGCCGGCGCGGATCCGAATCCCGATCGGCTCCACGGCGTCACGGATGGCGACCGCCGCCTGCACGGCCCTGGCTGGGCCGTCGAAGGTGGCGAAGAACCCGTCTCCGGCGGTGTCGAGCTCGACGCCGCGATATCGGCTGATCTCGCGGCGCACGATGCCGTGGTGACGCGCCAGTAGGTCGAGCCAGGCCGCGTCGCCGATGTCCGCTGCCAGCTCCGTGGAGCCCACGATATCGGTAAAGAGGATGGTCGCCAGCACGCGCTCGTGACGATCGACCCCGGCCAGGGTCCGGATGAAGCTCGACGTCGCCGCCATGGCGGCGTCGTGAACGGCATCCACGACCCAGGTGAAGATGCCCTCAAGTGGAGGCAGCGTGACGAGGCTGGCGCCGCGGATCCGGTCCGCTGCAAAGCGCGCGCGCTCGAGGTGGGCCGGTCGCGCGAGGATGAGCGTTGGCACCCGCACGGCGGCGAGCACATCCACGACGTCGACCTCCATCGCCATGCGGTTCGCGGTGAGCGCGGCGCCGGGACTCATGCTGCGGCGCATGTGCCACACGAGCCAATCGACGAACGCATCGTCGTCGGCCATCTCGGGCGCCCACTCGCGGGCGAGCGCCTCCAGGTAACCACGCTCCCCCCAGCCCGCGCGGATCTCACGCAGCCGATCACGCCACTCGTCCGCGCTCGGCGCCCACGGGTAGTCGTCGGTCCGCGTGCCACGCACGATCGGGTCAAGGAGCATGAGCCCGGCGCAGCGATCCGGGTACGTCGCCGCGAAGAGGAGCCCGATCCCGGTGCTGTGGAGCCCCGTCCACAGCACGGCATGCTCGGACTCGGCAGCATCCATCACCGCTCGAATGTCGTCCATCGTGGTCTCGAGCGACTGAACCTCGCGAACGCGATCCGAGAGCCCGGTCCCGCGGCGGTCGAGCAGCAGGACGCGACCGTTCGCCGCGAGACCCTCGACGTGCCGAACGAGGAGGGGCTGCTCCCACGTCGAGACGAGGTCACCGGACATGTGGCGCACGAAGACGACATCGGAGGCCGGTACACGCCCGGCCGTTCCCTCGATGACCTGGTAGGCAATCGCCACGTCGCCGCTGCGCGCGTAGTTGACATCGGGAAGTTGCACGCGTGCAGTTTCACCCACGCAGGCAAGGGTCGGATCCGCCTGTGGGGGAGCCGCCTCGCGACCCTGGAGCCCTGAGACTTAGCGCCGTGCCTGGCCGTCGGCGTCCCGCGAGCGCTGGATGTTGGCGGAGCGGAAGTGGGCGCCCTTGCGGTCGAGCTCGGGCATCGGTGCCGAGAAGGCGGTCTCCTCGGCCAGGAGCTGGCCGGCGAGGGCGTTGAGCTCAGTGTCGGAGCCGGCGTAGTCGGCGATGTGTCGTGCGACCCCCCTGAGCGCGCGACGGGCATCGGTGTACTCGCCCAGCCGGTTGAGGTGCACCGCCTCCAGGCGGGCTCGAGCGGCGTAGATGCGGGCGGCGGCGCGGTCGACGTCGCGGTCGCGGGGTTGGGCGTCGACATCAGCGCCTTCGGCATGCTGCCAGGCCAGGGTGCAGCCATCGGCCTTGAGGACGCCGTCGCGGTCGCCGATGGTGAAGAAGGCGCTCGTCGCGATCCCGGCCTCCGCCTTTGGGAACCGCGCCGATAGCACGAGCTCCACGTTCTGGCCGGCGACGAGGTCGCCGATCAGCAGGCGCAGCTCGCCCGGTATGGCCTCCGAGTCGACGACGGGGGACAGCGCCTGGAGCTCGAGGGCCGGGTGATGCTTGATGTCGACCACGACCTTCGGCGCCGACGCCGAAGGTGCTGGTCGTCACGCCGGACGCACGCAGGTCCTTGGCGAAGGCGGCCAGGGCGGCCGGCTCGGTGAGACCGATGTTGGCGAGTCCATCGGTCAGGAGGAGGCATCGGTTCACGCCGTCCTTGGCCAGGTGCTCTTTGGCCTGCTCGGCGCCTGCGGTCCAGCCGCCGTGAAGGTCCGTGCTGCCGCGCGCGTCCACCGTCTGGAGGCGCAGGAGCGCGTCCTGCTTCGCCTTGGCAGTGGCGGTGCGGCTGCTCACGACGGTCTCGACCTGGTCGTCGTAGGTCACGACTGAGAAGCGGTCCTTGGGGGTGAGCCCCTGGAGCGCGCGCTCGACGGCGTACTTGGCGAGGCCGATCTTCGCGCCGCCCATGGAACCGCTGCGGTCGAGGACGAAGGCCACGTTGACCGGCGTCCGCTGCGTCGTCTTGCGGCGTGGCCGGGGCGCGGTGAGGGTGAGGAGGACGTGGCGCCGGCTCCGCGCATTGGCGCGAACAAGGGGTGGCGGTCGGTTCGGGCAGTGAAAGTTGTCATCGGCGCCAGTGTCGAGGGCGCTTGTGACAGGTTCAGTGTCCGGATGACGATCGCTCGGCCGAATTCGCAATCGCGCCGGTTACGAATCCGTATTCTCGGGGGATGCCACCGATACGAAGGCCAGTTCCCAGGATGATCGAGCTCGACGATCTGCCACACTCGTCGCAGGCGCACCGGTTCGTCGGTGCCGACCACGGCGCTCCGGTGTCGATGATCTTTGTACATACCCGCCCCGGCAGCGAACCGACGCGCCCGCATCGGCACCCCTACGCGGAGGTATGGATCGTCGAGGAGGGGGAAGCGACGTTCGAGATCGGCGATCACCAGCTTGTCGCCGGCGCCGGCCGCATCGTGGTTGGGCCGGCGAACGTGGCGCATCGGTTCACCAACACGGGATCCACGCCGCTGCGCCTCATTGCCGTCCACGGCGCCGGCCGGATCATCGTCGAGGAGACGTAAGCACCCGCCTGTGACGTGGCAGCCCCACGTTCCGTGCGGGGACACCGGTCTTGAGCCCGTCGCCCGAGAATCACATCGCCAACCACGGCCACGACGACCTCTATCCACCTGTCCCGCTTACGCCACTGTCACGTTCGACCGCCATGCAATCGGTCGGCGGATACTTCCGCGCTCCACCGCCGCTGCCGCGGCCGCCTCCGCTGATATGCGGCCTGCCCTGGAAGGGGCGGGCGTGGGGGATTCCCCTTGCTTTGCGACCCATCCGCTCCATGATGACGCTCCGATCATGAATCGTCCTGCCGTACCAAGAAAGAAGGAACGCATGCTCAGCGATCACCCGGTCTTCCCGATCCTTCTGTCGAAAGACCTCGACGCGAGTCGACAGTTCTATCACGAGGTCCTCGGCCTGCCGATCCTGCGCGAGGATCTGCCGGACCGCATCGTCTTCGGCTCCGGCGGTGGAACCCAGCTGGTGGTCACCGTGAGCACCACCGGCACGAAAGACATCCAGACGCAGCTAGCGTGGCGAGTCCCGGACGCGCGGGCGGCAATCGACGACCTCCGCGCCCGTGGCGTGCGGATCGAG
>Ga0136619_10000033_pt1 | contig 43589 bp, 40 predicted proteins | sample AntDrymUQ3532106_2_FD_104807 | JGI IMG/M metagenome (GOLD analysis project Ga0136619, IMG submission 104807) | Polar desert sand microbial communities from Dry Valleys, Antarctica - metaG UQ353 (21.06) | ecosystem: Environmental > Terrestrial > Soil > Desert | place: Antarctica: Dry Valley...
ATGGCGTCTTCAACGTCGTGCATGGCGACAGGGTGGCGGTCGATCGCATCCTTGAGCACCCGGACGTCGCCGCGGTCAGCTTCGTGGGCTCGACGCCGGTCGCCCGGCACATCTACGAGACGGGCACGAAGCATGGCAAGCGCGTGCAGGCGCTGGGCGGTGCCAAGAACCACATGGTCGTCCTACCCGACGCGGATATCGAAATGGCCGCCGATGCCGCCGTCTCCGCCGCCTACGGCTCCGCCGGCGAGCGCTGCATGGCGATCTCTGTGGTTGTGGCCGTGGGGGATGTTGCCGATCGGCTGGTGGGCGCGATCGAGGAACGCCTGCCGAAGATCACGGTCGGGCCTGGCAACGAGGAGAGCTCGGAGATGGGCCCGCTCATCACGAAGGAGCACCGCGACAAGGTGGCGTCGTACCTCGAATCGGGGAAGCACCAGGGCGCGACCCTGCGCGTCGATGGGCGCCAGCACGTCCTGTACAGCGAGAGCGAGGGCTTCTTCCTGGGCGTGTCGCTGCTCGACAACGTGACGCCGGAGATGGAGTGCTACCGCAACGAGATCTTCGGCCCCGTGCTGGAGGTCGTGCGCGTGCCCGACTATCCGGCGGCGCTGAAGGTCGTCAACGAGAACGAGTACGGCAACGGCACCGCCATCTTCACCCGCGACGGCGGCGCGGCGCGGCAGTACCAGTTCGACGTGAACGTCGGCATGGTGGGCCTCAACGTGCCGATCCCGGTGCCGGTGGCGTACTACAGCTTCGGCGGATGGAAGCACTCGCTCTTCGGCGATCTGCACATGTACGGGCCGGAGGGCATCCAGTTCTACACGCGGTCGAAGGTGATCACGGCTCGCTGGCCGGATCCGGGTACGTCATCCGTCGACCTGGGGTTCCCCCGCACCCGATAGCGTCCAATCGGCCGCCGATGCATACCTGCCAGAATGGCCCGACATGACGGACCGATTCGAGACGCTCGCCGTCCACGCCGGCGCCGACCCGGACCCGCACACCGGCGCCGTGGTGCCCGCCATCGAGATGAGCACCACCTTCAAGCAGGACGGGGTCGGCGGCCTGCGCGGCGGGTTCGAGTACGGCCGCAGCGGCAATCCGACGCGAAACGCGCTCGAGTCGGCGATAGCCACCCTCGAAGGGGGAGCGCACGGCCTCGCGTACGCGTCCGGCCTGGCCGCCACGCAGAACATCTTCTACCTGCTCAAGCCTGGGGATCGGCTGCTGATGAGCGACGACGTGTACGGCGGCACCTGGCGGCTGGCCGACAAGGTCTGGCGCCGGTACGGCATCGAGACCGACGCCGCCGACCTCACCGATCTCGACGAGGTCGCCGCGGCCTTCAGCGGGCCGGCGCCGCCACGCATGGTGTGGATCGAGACGCCGTCCAACCCGCTCCTCAAGGTCGTCGACATCAGCGCGGTAACGCGTCTCGCGGCGGTGGCCGGAGCCACCACCGTCGTCGACAACACCTTCGCTACGCCGTACCTCCAGCGGCCGCTGGAGCTGGGCGCCGACCTGGTGATGCACTCGGCAACGAAGTACCTCGGGGGGCACTCCGACGTCATCGGCGGGCTGATCGCGACCCGCTCAGACGAGCTCGCAGAGAAGCTGCGCTTCCATCAGAACGCCGGGGGTGCGGTTCCCAGCCCGTTCGACTGCTTCCTGATCATGCGCGGCCTGCGAACGCTGGCCGTACGGATGGAGCGGGCATGCGCGAACGCATTGGTCCTGGCGGTCTGGCTCGCTGAGCATTCAGACGTTCGCCAGGTGAATTACCCGGGCCTCACGACCCACCCGGCGATCAGGCTGGCGCAGCGCCAGATGCGGCGGCCGGGAGCGATGTTGAGCTTCGAGCTCGGTGAGGATGACCGTGCCCGCCGGTTCGTGTCGGCGACCCGCCTCTTCACGCTCGCCGAGTCACTCGGCGCCGTCGAGTCCCTCATCGAGATGCCCGCTCCCATGACTCACGCGTCGGTTGTCGATACGCCGCTGGCGGTTCCCCCGGCCCTCATCCGCCTCAGCGTGGGTATCGAATCGGTGGACGACCTGAAGGCCGATCTCGAGGCCGCCTTCGCCGCCTCCGCCACGTGACTGACGGTTCCGGCGACCGGCCGCGGGAGCTTCCGCCGCACGGGCCGACGGAGTTCGTTGAGGACGAACGGGGCGAGCTGGTCGAGCGGCTGTCGGGCGGTACCGCGACCTACCTGCTCGTATGGCTGGTCGGCGTGGGTGGCCTGTCGACCCTGCTCGCGGCGTGGCTCCTCGTGTGGATCGTCAGTGGCGAGCGGCTTGGCGTCGGCGCCCTGTTCAGCGGATTCGGGATCTACACCTCGCTGGCCGGTGCCGCGGGACCCTGCGTCCTGTGGCTCGCGGGCCGTGCCCAGGGACACGGTCTCGGCTGGTTCCTCCTCACCGCGGCGAAGATCGCGCTGCTGATGATCGGGATCATCGCGGCGGTCGTGGTCGTGGCCACGCTCATCCTGGCGGGCAAGCTGCCGGACATCGCGGCCGCCGGCCCCGCGGCGCTGATGGCGGGCATCGCACTGGTGCTCAGCGTGGTCTGGGGGCTGGCCACCTGGGCGGCCGACCGCTGGATCGCACGCGCGCGGCTCGCGTAGGCGGTCTTCGCAATGCGCCGGGTGCATCTCAGCGCGCGAATCGCCGCCCCATGACGGCGTGTCATGCATCGGCGGCATCGGTTGACACCGCACGGGAGCCTCGGTGACTCGTTATGCGTCAGCTGCATCCCCGGGCGGCCGGCTCAGACCTCGTACGAGTGGCCCGGCTCTGCGACCTCGACCGCCGCGCCATACGCGGTTGCCGCGGCATCACGAGCCCATTCCGCGCCGTTCTCGACCGGCAGGTGGGTGAGCATCAGCCGCCGCGCGCGCGTCTCCCTGGCGGCATCGCCGGCCTCGGCCGGCAGCAGGTGGCCGCGACGTCCAGGCGCTGTCGCGTCCTCGTCGAGTGAGCGTAGCGTCGCCTCGCTCAGGAGGAGGTCCGCATCGGCGGCAAGCTCGAGCAGGCCGTCACACGGTGCAGTGTCGGCGGTGTAGGCGAGGAGGCGCTCATCGGCCTCCGCTCGGAAGCCCCAGCACGGGATGAAGTGCTGGGTCTCGACCGGCGTGAGCGCCATGCCCCCGAAAGTCATCGCGCGGCCGTCGTGCTCCTCGAGGCGGAAGGCGTCCTCGAGGTGACGCCGCCCTCCGACGCCCCGGGCGAGGTCGTTGAGCTGGTCCGCCGATCCCGGAGGCACGATCACGCGCAGGCGCTCTTCCCGTGGACGCCTCTGCCATGAGTACGCGTAGCGCAGCGTCACGAGGTCGAGCATGTGGTCGGGGTGCAGGTGGCTGACGACGACCGCGTCGAGCTCATCGGGCTGGTGGCGCAACAGAAGCTGGGCGACCACTCCGGGGCCGATGTCGAGCAGCAGGCGGGCCCCTCCACCCTCGACGAGGTAGCCGGCGCACGCTTCGCCCGGATTCGGACGCGCGGGCGATCGACCGAGGACGGTGAGTCGCATCGGTCCTTGCGCTAGCGCTGCGTTATCGGGACGTACTCGCGCGAGCGGGGGCCCACGTAGATCTGGCGAGGCCGGCCGATCTTCGTCTCCGGCGACTCGATCATCTCCTTCCACTGGGCTATCCAGCCCGGCAGGCGGCCGATGGCGAAGCAGTTGGTGAACATGTTTTTCGGGAAGCCGATGGCCCGGTAGATCAGCCCGGAGTAGAAGTCGACGTTCGGGTACAGCTTGCGGCTGACGAAGTACTCGTCGCGCAGCGCGACCTCCTCCAGGCGTTGCGCCACCTCGAACAGGGCGTCATCGGCGCCGGTGGCGCGCAGCACCCGGTCAGCGGCGCCCTTGATGATGGTCGCCCGCGGGTCGAAGTTCTTGTAGACCCGGTGCCCGAAGCCGGCGAGGCGGAAGCTGTCGTCGGGGTCCTTCGCCTTGTCGACCCACTTCTGGACATTCGCGTCGTCGTCCACGATCTGCTCGAGCGTCTTGATGACGGCCTCGTTGGCGCCGCCGTGCAGTGGTCCCCACAGGGCGCTGATGCCGGCGCTGATCGACGCGTACAGGTTGGCGTGTGTGCTGCCGACCATGCGAACAGTCGAGGTGGAGGCGTTCTGCTCGTGGTCGGCATGCAGGATGAGGAGCAGGTCGAGCGCCTCCGCAACGGCCGGGTTCACCTCGTACGCCTCCGACGGCACCGCGAACATCATGTGCAGCAGGTTCGCCGAGTAGCCCAGGTCGTTGCGCGGGTACACGTACGGCTGGCCGATGGCCTTCTTGAACGACCATGCCGCCAGGGTCGGCAGCTTGGCGATGAGCCGATTGATGGTGATCTCGACCGCGCTCGGGTCGAAGATGTTCTGGCTGTCCGGATAGAAGTTGCTCATCCCCACCGTGCCGGAGGCCAGCACCGCCATCGGATGCGCGTCGGACGGGAAGGAGTCGAAGAAGTGGCGCATCTCCTCGCGAATGAGGGTGTGATGCGTGACGTCGGCCACGAACCGGTCGAGCTGCTCCCGGGTCGGCAGCTCACCCCAGATCAGCAGGTAGGCGACTTCGAGGAAGGTGGATGACTCGGCGAGCTGCTCGATCGGGTAGCCGCGGTAACGCAGCACGCCGCGCTCGCCGTCGAGGAAGGTGATCGCGCTGGTGCACGCCCCGGTGTTGCCGTAGCCGGGGTCGAGGGTGATGAGCCCGGTATCCGAGCGCAGCCTGCCGATGTCCACGCCGGAGTCGCCATCGGTCCCTTCGACCAGCGGCAGCTCGGCCGAGCCGTCCTTCCAGCGCAGCTCGGCGCTTCCCGCCTGCGACGGGGCGTCGGCGGTCATGCCAGCAGCTCCTGTACCGCGGCCCGTTCTTCCACGAGCTCCGCAGTCGTCTCCGCGATCCTCTGCCGCGCGAATTCCTCGTGCTCGAGCCCCTGGACGATCTCCACCCCGTCGGCCGTGGCGCGCAGCGGATAGCCGAAGACGATGCCCTCCGGGATGTCGTAGCCCCCACTTGCGGGTGCCGGGATCGCCGCGCTGAAGATCTCGCCGCTCGGCTGGGTGACGTTTCGGACCGTGTCGACCAGCGCGTTCGCTGCGCTCGCCGCGCTGGACTGGCCTCGGGCCTTGATGATCTCGGCGCCACGCTGCTGGACGCCCCGGATGAACTCGCCGCGCAGCCACTCTTCGTCCCCGATCACCTCGGGTGCCGGGCGGCCGCCGATGCTCGCGTGCCACGCGTCGGGGAACTGGGTGCTCGAGTGGTTGCCCCAGATGGCGAGGTCGCGTACGTCGCTGACGGGCACTTCGGCTCGGGCCGCTAGCCTGGCCCGCGCCCGGCTCTCGTCGAGCATGGTCATCGCGAACCATCGGTCTCGCGACATGCCGAGGCGCGCGGCCGCCGTGGAGCCGATGAGCGCGTTCGTGTTGCACGGGTTGCCGACCACCAGCACGCGGCAGTCGTCCGCCGCGTTCCGCGCGATCGCCTGCCCCTGCCCGGTGAAGATGCCGCCGTTGATGCCGAGCAGGTCCTTGCGCTCCATCCCCTCGCGACGCGGGACGGCGCCGACCAGCAGCGCCCAGTTCACGCCGCCGAACGCCTCATCGGCCTCGGAGGTGGCGACGACATCGGCCAGCAGCGGGAATGCGCAGTCCTCGAGCTCCATGCGGACGCCCTCGAGTGCGGGGAGGGCCGCGGGCAGCTCCAGCAGCTGGAGGCGAACGCCGACGTCGGGTCCGAACATCTGCCCGGAGGCTATGCGGAAGAGGAGGGAGTAGCCGATCTGGCCCGCGGCACCTGTCACGGCCACGCTCACGAGGGAGTCGGGCATCGGTCTCCTGTGGCTGCTGGACTCGGGAGTGTAGCGCAGCCTCCGTCCGTCACCGGTTGGACGATTCGGCAGCCACGGGTCCCCCGATTCGTCCGTCGGCCCAGTCCCGCACCGCTGCGGCCATCGAGGGAAACGCCATGCGCGGCAGCCAGTCCGGCACGTCGGAGCGAAGGACCCACGTGCGAGCTCGACTCGAAGTCGAGGACAACCTCGGCGGAGCCATCCGTCGGACGCGCGCGGTAGACGACCGAGATCGCGTTCGCGGCCGGGGAGTGGTAGACACCAGCCACCGCCCGGAGCAGCAACAGGACCGATGGCTCGTCGCCACCGGCGGTTGGCTCAAGGAGCACGGCGGCCGCCGGCTTGGGGTTGGCGTACCACCGCCACGCGCAGCGGTCGCAGACGAGGGGCTGCTCGGCTGCCTGCGCGCAGTGTGGGCAGACCGGCACGGCGCGGCTCATGCCGAGGAGCGTATCAGGCGAGCTGGAGAAGGCCGGTGAGGCTGGCGCCGATGGCGGAGAAGCGCTCACGGAACTCGGGCGCGAACGAGTACAGCACGTTCGTCCCCTGCCGCTCGCTGACAAGAACGCCCGCCTGACGCAGCACCTTGAGGTGATGACTGATCGTCGGCTGGCTCACGCTGCAGCACTCGGTGAAGTCGCACGCGCACACCGCACCCTCGCCCGCGGCGCCGAGCTGGCGGACGATGGCGAGCCGCGTCGGGTCGGCGAGGGCTGCCAGGAGGGCGACATCGCGATCTGGCTGAACTGTCATTCCGGGATTGTATCCATTGACATCAATATAGACTAACATCAATATATGGAAGCCGTGAACCGCGCGGCGGGAGGAGGTGATGAACCGATGAGGCGCGCCGACTGTGACTGTGAGTGCACCAGCGACTGCTGTGCCGGTGGCGGCTGCTGCTGAGCCGATGAGAGCGCCGTGGGTGCCGGTCCGCCGCCGCCCACGGATCTGCGACCGTCAGGTGCCGAGGGTCGTCGGCTCGGGCGACGGCAGATCCTCGCGACCAGCCGCGAGGATGAACATTTGGATGCGGCCGCGCAGGACGTCTCGAGCCTGCCGGAACGCTTCGATGCGCTCCTCGTCCGTCCCCTGAACCGCGGACGGGTCGTCGATGCTCCAGTGACCCTGCTGTGTGACGCCCGGAAGGGTGGGGCAGGACTCGCGCGCCTGGTCGCACACCGTGATGAGCCACGTGAATGACTCGCCCAGGAACGGCTCGAGGGTCTTGCTGGCCTGGCGGCTGATGTCGATCCCGATCTCGGACATGGCCGCGATCGCCTCCGGCCGAACGCTGGTCGCTTCGGTGCCGGCGCTGAACGCCTCGAAGCGATCGCCGCCCCAGGCGCGCAGCATTCCCTCCGCCATCTGGCTCCGCGCGCTGTTATGGGTGCAGACGAACAGGACGCGTTGCTGAGTGCTCATGGCGAGATGCTAGCCACGGCGCATCAAGGCAGGATCAAGCCACGTCAATGTCCACGCTGGGGACAACCTGTGGATAACTCCGCCGCGCATCCGCATTCTCGTGGAGAAGGGGGCTTGCGGCACCCGGGCCGGCGCCCGTAACCTGTGGTTGTCCCGGAGGGGCAGCCAACGGCACCAGAGATTGCATCAACGGTCCAGCGGCGGTTCCTTCGGGACGTTTCTTTGCCCGGAAAGGGACCTTCAGCCGTCGCGCAGGTCGCGCTGGAGGCGCCGGACGACCTCGGCGGTGGCGTCGTCGGGCCCGTGTCCGGGCTCCGAGGCCGGCCCGGCGAACGTTCCGAACTGCCGATCACCCGCGTCACCGAGGCCGGGCACGATGTACCCGCGCTCGTTGAGATGCGAGTCGAGAGCCCCCACATGGATGTCCACGTCGGGATGCGCCGAGCTCAGGGTGCGTACGCCCTCCGGGGCGGCGATCAGGCTCAGCTGCTTCACGCGCGCCGCGCCCCACTGCTTGAGGATGTCGACCGTCGCGGCCGATGAGCCACCGGTTGCGAGCATCGGGTCCAGGATCAGGCAGACCTGGACGGTGGCCGCGTCGGGGAGCTTGTTGTAGTACTCGACCGGCTTGAGGGTTCGTTCGTCACGGTAGAGGCCGATGTGCCACACCTCGGCCGTGGGCAGCAGCTCGAGCATGGCGTCAACCATGCCCAGCCCGGCACGCAGGATTGGAATCAGGCCGACCCGGGGCTCGAGGCGCTGCGCCTCCATCGGCTCGAGGGGCGTCTCGATCCGCTGCGGCTGGAGCGCCAGGTCGGCCATGGCCTCGTAGCCGAGCAGCCACGTGAGCTCGCGGACCAGCTCGCGGAACTGCTTGGGCTCCGTGCGCTTGTCGCGCAGGATCGCGAGCTTGTGAGCGACCAGCGGGTGGGGGCTCACGTGCAGCGAGGCAGGCATCGTCGGCATGGAGCCCGATTCTAGCCGCGGTCGCACAATGCGCCGATGCGTCCGACGGCCGTGCGGCCCCACTCTCCTTCGCCGTCTTCGGCGTGCTGTGGGGGGCGTGGCAGGCGGTGCTGCCCGACTTGGCGGCCGATCGGCAGCTGTCCAGCGGCCCGCTCGGTGCAATCCTGACGCTGGGGTTCGTGGCCTCCTTCCCCGCGATGATCGGAGCCGGCCGGCTGGTGGATCGCGTGGGGGCGGGATGGGCCATCGCGGTGGCGGGCATCGCCATCGCCGCGGCGCTGTCGGATTCCGAACGAGCGCGGCGCGCGCGTAGCGGAGAAAACCGCCCGTGGCCCGGAGTGGCGGCATGCTGCTAGGCTATCGGTCTTCTACCGACCAATCGCGCACGGACCGTGGCCAGCACGTCGCTCGGAGCGCATCAGGAGGAATTGGGAGCATGGTCTTCGGATCGAAGCGTGACACCAAGCCCGAGGGACCGCCGCGGGAAGAAGTGGTCGGCAACCTGTATTCAGATAGCGTGACGAGTGAGGTCGACGTGGCTCAAGCACCCGCAGAGTTCCGCCGTGAGGATCGCGGCAACGAGTCCGTGATCGATCCGCATGCCCGGTTCAACGGCAAGTACGTTTCGGATCGGGACCTTCGCATCGAGGGCGAGGCGAATGGCGAGATCGAGTGCCAGGGCACCCTGATCATCAGCCCGCAGGCCCGCGTGCGGAGCGCCATCACCGCGCACAACGTGATCATCAACGGCGACTACGAGGGCGACGTCGATTGCGGTGGGCGATTCGAGGTCGGCTCCACCGGACGCGTCAAGGGCAACATCAAGACGCAGGTGCTGGTTGTCAAGGAAGGGGCGCATTGGGAGGGCGGGGTCGTCATGACCCGCGAGCCCGGCGCCCGTCCCGTGGCACCGGACACCGGCCAGGGCGGAGGCGGCCAGGGCGGAGGCGGCGCACAGCCCGCCGGGAGCTCCGGCTCGGGCGGCGGCGGCAGCATCTTCAGCAAGCCGGACCGCGACGGTGGTCAGGGAGCTGCTGCGGGGCGCGAGGGCCAGCCGGCCGCACAGGGCGGCGGCGGCGGCGGTCAGTAGCCGCACCTCAACCCGGCCGCGCAGGACGTCTGGCGGCTCTGCGCCCCCGATTCTCGTCGAGGTAACGCGCGGCGCTCGTGTCGAGTCCGTCCACCGCGGCGCCGTCGCGGTGGTCTCGCCCGACGGGACTTCGGTCGCGTCGGTCGGCGATCCCGATCACTTCAGCTTCCTGCGGTCGAGCGCGAAGCCGTTCCAGCTCGCACCCTTCGTCGCATCCGGTCGCTTCGATGAGTACGGGCTGGGCACCGAGGCCCTGGCCATCATGGCGGCCAGCCACAGCGGGGAGGATCGGCACGTCCGCCTGCTCCAGGAGATCCTGCGGCGTGCCGGCCTGACCAGCACGGTCCTCCAGAACCAGGTGCACGCCCCGTTCGACATCGAGACCGCCCACCGCCTCATTCGCGACGGCGAGAAGCCGACGGCGCTGCGCGGGAACTGCTCCGGCAAGCACGCCGGGATGATCCTCTTCGCGAAGGCATCGGGCTGGCCGATCGAGAGCTACTGGGATCCCGCGCACCCCGTCCAGCGGCTTGCGCTCGAGACGATGTCCGCGCTCTCCGACGTGCCGATCGAGGAGGTCGCCACCGCCGTTGACGGTTGCGGCGTCGTCACCTTCGGGATGCCGCTGCGAGGCCTCGCGGTGGCGTTCGCGCGCCTGGCCGATCCCGCCGCCGTGGCCGATCCGCCGCTGCGCTCCGCGCTGACGCGCATCCGCGACGCGATGATGGCCCATCCGGAGCTGGTGGCCGGCGAGCGCGGCCGCATCGACACCGCGCTCATGCGCGCGTTCCCCGGGCGCATCGTCAGCAAGGGCGGCGCCGAGGGCGTCCTGGCCATGGGACTGCCGCCGGGCGCCCTGCCGAGCGGCGCGCCGTTCGGCGATGGGCCGATGGGCATCGCGGCGGTCGTCGAGGACGGCAACTGGGCCAGGCGCGCCGGCGACGCGGCGAGCATCGAGATCCTTCGGCAGGTCGGTCTGGCCGCCGATCCGCTCCCCGGTCGGCTGGGCGAGTACGCCACGCCCGCGATCGAGGATCCGCGCGGCGAGTCGACCGGCGAGGTGCGCCCCGCCCTCCGGCTCGCTTGATGCATTTCCCCGCACGACTGGCCCTGTTGGGCCTCATTCCGGCGGCCCTCGTCGCTGCGCTTTCGGCCTGCGCCGGGACCGCACGTGACAGCCAGCCGGCATCGCCAGGGGAGGAGACGGTGCGCTACGTCGCTCTGGGGGACTCGTATACCATCGGCACGTCCGTCGCGGAGGCGGAGAGCTGGCCCGCGCAGCTGGCGGCGCGCCTCGACGGCGTTGGCCTCGTCGCGAACCTGGGCGTCAATGGCTACACGTCGCGCGACCTGATCGAGCGTGAGCTGCCTGAGCTCGCCGGCCTCGAGCCGGAGCTCGTGACGGTGCTCATCGGCGTGAACGACGTCGTCCAGGGCGTTCCGGACGCCGAATACGCAGCCAACGTGGGGCTCATCCTCGACGGGGTGCTGGAGCACGTGGCCGCCGATGCCGCCGTGTGCATTGCCACGCCCGACTACACCCTCACGCCGCGCGGCAGCCAGTTCGGTGACCCGATGGAGCAGAGCGACCGCATCGTCCGTGTCAACGCCATCCTGGCCGAGGCGTGCCGGCAGCGCGGCATTGCGTTCGTGCCGGACATCTTCGAGATCAGCCATGGCGTCACCGACGATGCGTCCCTCGTCGCCGGCGACGGGCTCCACCCGTCCGGTGCCCAGTACCGGCTGTGGACCGATGCCATCGAGCCGGCCGTGCGCCGCGCGATCGAGCGGGGAGCCTGATGCCACCGGGCCGCCGCCGTCGCCTGCTAGCCTCTTGAGCGTGTCGACTTCCCTTCCCATGCGCCTGCGCATGGCGCCCAGCCCGACCGGGCCACTGCACATCGGCAGCGCTCGGACGAGCCTCTACAACTTCCTGGCGGCCCGCCACGCGGGAGGGACCTACGTGCTGCGCATCGAGGACACCGACGTCGCGCGCAACTCCGTCGAGCACGAGCGCGACATCATCGAGGGCCTCCACTGGCTGGGCATCACCTGGGACGAGGGTCCGCAGGTGGCGGGAGGCGAGGACATCGGCCCGTATTCGCCCTACCGCCAGAGCGAGCGCATGGACTCCTACGCGCGCGAGGCCGCCCGCCTGCTCGACTCGGGCGCTGCGTATCGGTGCTGGTGCACGCCCGACGAGCTCGAGGCGGTGCGGGACGAGCAGGAGGCGCACCGCGAGCCCCCGCGCTACAACCGACGCTGCCTGGCGGCGACCGACGCCGAGCGGGCGGCCTTCGAGGTGGAGGGGCGCCCCTCCGCGATTCGGTTCAAGGTCGAGCCGGAGACGATCGCCTTCGACGACCTTGTGCGAGGGCGCGTCGAGTTCGACAACGCGCTGCTGGGGGACTTCGTGATCGTGCGTGGCGACGGCGGTCCGCTCTACCACTTCACCGTGGTGGTCGACGACGAGGCCATGGGCATCTCCCACGTCGTGCGCGGCGAGGAGCACCTGTCGAATACGCCGAAGCACATCGCCCTCATCAGGGCACTCGGCTACCACGAGCCGCGCTTCGGCCACATCCCGCTCATCCTGAACCCGGACCGTTCGAAGATGAGCAAGCGCAAGTCGCAGACGGCCGTCGCCGCATACCGAGAGCAGGGCTACCTGCCGGAGGCGATGGTCAACTTCCTCGCTTTCTTGGGCTGGTCGCCGGGCACCGAGGAGGAGATCTTCACCCTCGACGAGCTCGTGGCGCGCTTCGAGCTCGCAAAGGTCCATCACGGTGGGGCCGTCTTCGACCAGGCGCGGCTGGACCACCTGAACGGCGTCTACATCCGCGCCCTGTCGGACGAGCAGCTGGCGCTGAGGCTCCGCCCCTTCGTATCGGACCGCGTGCCCGACGCCGAGCTGCTGCAGATGGTCCCGCTCGTTCGGGATCGGCTTGTGCGCCTGGGCGACGTGACGGAGCTCATCGGCTTCGTGTCGGAGTCCGATGACGTGGTCGCCGGCTGGTATGCGGTCGAGCTCCTGGTTCCGAAGAAGGGTGGTCCCGAGGACGCGCGGAGGGCGCTCGAGCGCGCCCTCAGCCTGGTGGCCGAGCTCGACGAGGCTGACTTCAGCGCCGACGTGCTCGAGCAGCGCTTCCGCGAGGCCGCCGACGACGCGGGCATGAAGGCGGGTGACTTCTTCACGCCGGTGCGGGTCGCGGTGACCGGCCGGACCGTCTCGCCGCCGCTCTTTGCGTCCCTCGAGCTGCTCGGCCGGGAGCGTTCGCTCCGCAGGATGAGCGCCGCGCTCGCCAAGCTCGGCGCCGGGTCCACGGCATGACGACGCGGGACCCGGAGGGGCCGGCGGAGGATCCGGACGTGGGCGGTCTCGCGCCGCGGCCGGAGGCCCTCCTGGACGTCACGCTCCTCGTGCCGGTTCGCTCGTCGAGCGGCGAGCCCATCGATCCGGACGGCCTGGCGATCGAGGCCTTCCGCCACGGGACCGATGACTCCGGCGAGCGCTTCCTCGCGGCCTTCAGCTCGGATGCCACGTTCGCTGAGCACGGCCCGCCCGCGAGCGACCACGTGCCGCTGCTTGGCCGCGACCTGTTCGCTCGCGCCGATGAGGCGCGGGTGCGGGTCGTGGTCGATCCGGGCGCTCCCACCCAGGTCGAGATCGCAAGTGGGCTCATCGCGTTCCTCGCCGCGGGAATCGATCCGAATCGACCCGACGCGCTGCGTGCCCGGCGGCCTCTCGGTGAGACGCCTGCCCTGGAGCCGCCCGGCGACGTGCCAGACGAGCTGGCCACCGCCCTGCGCTCCGCGCTGGAGCGGCTGCCACAGGTGGAGCGCGCCTGGCTGCTGCGAGCCGGTCAAGGGTGGACGGTGGGCGTGCAGCTGGTGCCCGAGGCGGTCCTCGGTGACTTTGACGCGGTCCGCAACAGGCTCCACGCCGTCGGCACCGAGCAGCTGGGCTCTCGACGGCTGCTGGCGGTCACCGACCTCCGGGCGCCGTCTCTGCGTGACACGTACGACGCCGCGGCCGCGCCCTTCTACGTCCGCGCCGAGCCACGGCGCGGCTTCCTGTCCCGGCTGATGGGCCGCTAGGGGACCAGCACCAGACGACCGTCGACGTCACCGCCGCGCAGCCGCCCGTGGGCTGCAGCTGCGTCGGCCAGGGGCATCGTCTCCACGTTCCAGCGGATGCGGCCGCGGCGGGCGAGCTGCACCACCTCCCGGAGCTCGGTCGCCGATCCCCAGGCCGCGGTGGTCAGCCACGACTCCACCGGCGGCCCCTCGAATCCGAACGGCAGCGTGCCGCCCGCCTCGCCGACGAGCATCACCAGGCCGCCCGGCGCGACGACCCCCGAGGCCAGCGCCAGGGTCGGCTCGGCACCCACGAGGTCGAGGACGACGTCCGCCGGCCCCCCGAGCGCCTCGGTGACCATGCCGGCATCGCCGTCGAGCATGGCGACGTCGGCGCCGAGCTCTGAGGCGCGTTCGAGGCGGCGCGGGTCGAGCTCGCGCACGCCGATGAGCAGCTCGTCGCCGGCGGGTGGCGCGAGCCGCAGGAACTGGAGGGCGAACTGGCCGACCGCGCCGCAGCCGATGAGCAGCACGCGGGCGCCAGCGGTCAACCACGGCTCCGCGCGGCGAACGGCCCGGTACGGCGTCACCGCCGCATCGGCGAGCGGTGCTGCACGCGCCGGATCGAGCCCGTTCAGCGCCACGAGATGACGCGGGTGCGCAACGATCATGGCCTCCGCGTAGCCGCCATCCACCTGGAATCCCGGTGCCCGCGACTCCGCGCAGCGCTGCTCGGCATCGGCCCGACACTCGCGGCAGTCGCCGCAGCCCCAGCCCCCATGGACGACCACCGCATCGCCCGGTTCGAGGTGGAGACGCCGGAGAAGCGGCTCGGCGGCCGGTGCCGCGGCGTCGATCCAGCCGGCGGCCTCGTGGCCCAGGGTGACCGGCAGCTCCACCCGCGCCTGCGTGCCGTCGACGATGTGGAGGTCGGTGTGGCAGACGCCCGCACCACCGACGCGGATGCGGACCTCGGTTCCGACCGGATCCGGCATGGGCATCTCCTCGAGGCGCAGCGCCTCGCCGGGTGAGTGGAGCCGGACGGCGCGCATCGTCCCGCTGGAGGTGCCGGTCAGGAGGCCGCGGCGGCGTCCTCGGCCGTCGCCGGCATCGGCTCGGAGAGCACGCTCATCACCTGCTCCACCAGGTACTGGGGCTCGACGCGCTCGATCACCGCGCGAACGATCCCCTCGCGGTCGACGGCGATCACCACCGGGCGCGCCACGTTGACGTTCTCGCGCTGCGACATGGTCGGGATGCCGAGGATGCCGACCGCGCTGCGCCGCTCGTCGCTGAGCAGCAGGAAGGGCAGCGAGTGCTCCGCCACGAATTCGATCTGCTGCTGCTCGGAGTCGCAGCTGATGGCGGCCACCGCGATCCCCGCCTCGTGCAGGCGCCGGTGCGCGGCCGCGAGCCCCTTGACCGCTGCCAGCCCCGGCGCCGCGGACGCTCCGCTGAGGGAGGGGGCACCGAAGAAGAGGAGCACGGACGGCTGCTTCGTCACGAAGCTGCGCAGGTTGAGCAGGTAGCCGTCCGTTGCCCGCAGCCCGACGGAGGGCAGCGCATCGCCAGCCGAAACCTTGATGCTCACGCGCCGATTGTAGCCTCGCCCAGGGCCACGCTTCCGGACGACCGATGGGCGAGGCCCTCACGCTCGAGCTCGCCGAGGATCCGCTCCCAGCCCTCGTCGTCCAGGGGCTCGCCGATGCGCCCGGCCTGCGCGGCGACGGCCTCGCGGAGCGCCCGCTCCACCGCAGCGTGCCCGCCTTCGGCGGCTAGCGTGCGCACGATGGCGCCGCGGTAGGCCCGGTCGGAGCCGCGCAGCGAGGCCTGGCGCGGCACACGCACGTGGCCGGCCCCGTCGCGAGAGGGGCAGGAGTCCGCCAGCGGGCATGCGCCGCAACGCGGGAGGCGCGCCCGGCAGACCGATGCGCCGAGCTCCATGCTCGCGTGCGTCCAGCGGGCGACTGACGGCCCGCGTCCCGGCGCCGCCAGGCCATCGGCCAGCCGCTGGAGACGCTTCGGGTCGTCCGGCCCGCCGAAGCGTCGCAGCAGCCAGCGGCGCACGTTGGTGTCCACGACGCCCACCGGCTGCCCGAAGGCCAGCGACGCGATGGCACGCGCCGTGTACGGCCCGACCCCCGGAAGGCGCTCGAGCCCTGCGACGTCGTCGGGCCAGCCCCGTGCGACGACCTCGGCCGCGGCGCGACGCAGGCTGAGGGCACGCCGGTTGTAGCCGAGGCCGCTCCACTCGGTGAGAACGTCCGCGGTCGCGGCAGCCGCGAGTGCCTGCGCCGCGGGAAACCTCGCCATGAAGCGGGGATACCGCCCGGCGACGCGGACGGCCTGCGTCTGTTGGAGCATCACCTCGCTGACCAGCACCGCGTAGGGATCGCTGATGCCGCGCCACGGGAAGTCGCGCCGCTCGGCGGCGTACCAGCTCAGGACCACGCGGCGCAGTGGAGCGAGCGCCGAGTCGCCAGGCGGCTCGGTGGGGGCGGTCACGGGCGGAGCCTAGCAGCGGGGCGTGGGACGCATCGGCCTCGGGTGGTGGGTTACCGTTGCGAGCCATGAGCTATCGACTCCTGTGCCTGGACGCCGGCTTCACGCTCCTCTCTCCACGGCGCACGCTCGCCGACGCGCTGTCGAGCGTGCTGGCGCAGGACGGCCACGCCATCGGGGAGCCGGAGCTGCGTGCCGCCTGGGAGGAGGCTGATCGCTGGTTCTGGGACGAGTACCACCGGCTGGACAACGACACGTGGAGCGATGACACCCGGATCGCGGAGTACTGGCGCACGTATCACCGCCTCATGCTCGAGCGCCTTGGTCTCGTCGCCCACCGCGAGATGCTCGACCGCGTCCTCGCCAGCCAGTTCGCGGCGGATTCGTGGGAGCCCTACGGCGACGTCGAGCCGATGCTCGCCGAGGTCCGCGCGATCGGGGGAGTGACGATCGGGATCGTGAGCGACTGGGGGTCGAACCTGCGCGAGATCCTGACCGGGCTCGGGCTGGACGCATACCTGGACTTCGTGCTGCCGTCCGGTGCGGTGGGGGTCGCGAAGCCGAACCCAGCCTTCTATCGCATGGCGCTCGAGCGCGCTGGCGTCGATGCCTCGGAAGCGCTGATGGTCGGCGACTCCTATCGGGCCGATGTGCAGGGCGCCTGGAGCGCCGGCATGGACGCGGTCTGGCTACATCGCAGCGAGGGCACCAGCATCACACCGGTGGACGAGCCGATCCCGACCGACGTCCGACGCATTCGCTCGTTGAGCGAGCTGGGGGAGCTCGTTCGATCCGGTGGGCCGCTTCCTCGCGGCGCCGGAATCGCCGAAGCCGCCCCTCCGGCCTGAGGATCACCGTCGTGCCGGCGCCACCGTCCGACGTGGTTGTCGACAAGTTCGGCGGTTCCGTCCTGCGGCGTCCCGAGGACATCGCGGCGGCGGCGGACGTGGTCGCCCGCCAGCGTGCGGCCGGCCTGCGCCCCGTCGTGGTGGTCAGCGCCTTCGAGGGCGTCACCGACGCGATCCTCACCTCCGCGACGGCACTGCTCGGTCCCGGTGCGGGCGGGCTCCGGCAGACCGCCCAGGCCTCGGATTCGGCGGCCGCACGCGAGACGGACCGCGCACTGGCCACCGGCGAGGCGCTGTCCGCCGCGCTCTTCGCCCTGGGACTCCAGGCTCGAGGCATCCCGTCGCGCTCCTTCTCCGGTGCGGAGGCCGGGATTCGGACGGCGGCAGCCCATCTCGGCGCGGAGGTCCGTCGCGTGCTCTCGCGTCCACTGCGCGCGGCACTCGCGGACGGCCTCGTGCCGGTGGTGGCAGGGTTCCAGGGGATCGGCACGCACGGCGAGCTGACCACCCTGGGGCGCGGCGGCACCGACCTGACCGCCGTGGCGCTGGCGGTGGCCCTGCGAGCCGCTCGCTGCGAGCTCTTCAAGGACGTGGGTGGCATCAGCGAGGCGGACCCGCATCTCGTGCCGTCGGCGCGTCTCCTGACCGAGGTCTCCGCCCGCCAGCTCGAGCTGCTCGCCGAGCTCGGTGCGGAGGTCGTGCATCCGGTGGCCGTGCGACGCGCGCGGCGCGGCCGCCTCGACCTCGTCGTTCGGGCGCTCGCCGACGAGGCGCCGCGCACGCTGGTGCGGCCGGCGTCGCGCGAGGGCGACGGCGTGCTCATGCTGGCCGTCGAGCGCAAGGATCGCATCGCGCGAATCAGCCTGGTGGGTCCCGCCGCGCTGATGCCGGAGGTGCTCCCCATCCCGGCGCACGGCGAGGGGGCGTTCGACGAGGGCGGCATGCGCGTCGTTTGGGCCGAGGTCCCGCTCTCGGCGGCGGAGGCTGCGGCTCAGGCCGTCCACGGCGCCTTCATCGCCCGCTGAGCTTCGGGTTGCCCTCAGGCGGCGACGGCCTCGTGATCGGCGGGTGCGGATCCGAGCTGGAGGAGCGCTGCCGCACCCACGATCAGCGCCCCGCCGACGAGCTGCACCGGGGTCGGACGCTCCCCGAGCAGCCACGCCGCAAGCGCGACGCCGACAACCGGCTCGAGCGTGGCCAGGATCGAGGCGCGAGACGGCCCGAGCATGCGGATGCCGGTGATATAGGCGACGGTCGGAATGCCCGCGCCGAGGATGCCGGCCACCAGGACCGGCCACAGGGCGCCCGCCGACGAGGCGGGCACGGCGAGCTCGCCCAGGCTGCCGGTGAGGGCGCTGAGCAGGAGGTACAGCAGGAAGGCGCCGGCCATGGTGAATCCGGCGGCCTGCGGACCTGGGACGTGCACGAACCCGTGCCGTGCGGCGAGTACGAAGAAGACCTGCGCGAGGCCACCGAGGAATGCGAGGCCCACCCCGAGCGCATCCACCTGGCCGATGCCGCCGGCGCCGGCGACCACGAGCACCAGCCCGGTGAACGAGAGGCCCAGCGCCAGCCAGCGCAGCCGGTCCAGGCGCTCGCCGAACCACGTGACCGAGACGATGGCCACCAGCGCGGGGTAGAGGTAGAAGACGAGCAGCGCCAACGCGATGCTGATGCGCGTGAACGCGATGAAGACGCTCAGGTTGAGCGCGGTGTTCGCGACCGCGGCCGCCAGCATGAACCACCGATCGCGGGCGGGGAGGGCGCCGAAGCGCACCGGCCGCGCGACGCCGGTGACCCACAGCGCGCCGACGAAGCCCACCATCATCATCGCTCCGAGGGCGGCCCTCCAGGCGACCAGGGTGAGCGAAGCGACACCGGCGTCCTCGGCGAAGCGGCTCAGGGGCCCCAGCGTCGCGAAGCAGACCGCCGCCAGCACGATGAGGCCCGCGCCGAGCCCGCTCCGTGGCTCAGCGGCGCCTCTCCGCGCCGTCACCGAGCCGCGACCGGCGGACCGGTGGTCGTGCCCTCCGCGTCGGCCAGCTCGGCATCGAGCCGGCTGCGCTCGCTCGCAAGCTCGTCGCTTCGGTCACGCAGCTCGTTATGCCGCTCCACGAGCCTTCTCACCAGGGCGCCATCGGCGTAGATGGCCGGGTCGGCCAGGCGTTCGGCGAGCGCCGCGATCTCGCGATCCGCATCGGTGGCCGCGGCGGTCGCGGTGGCGACGGCGGCGCGCAGCTCCCGGGTGCGGCCGTGGCGCGCATTGCGGGCCTCGGCCTCGTGGCGTCGGCGCTCCGCCTCCGCCTTCGCCGACTGCCGCTCGCGTGGCGGCGCCTCGACCACGCCCCGTGGCGTGCTCCGCGCACCCTCGACCGCGCCCCGGGTCTCGATGTCAACGCCGCGCTTGGCGGCGTAGTACTCGAAGTCGCCGGGATAGACGGTGGCGATCCCGTCGTTGACCTCGATGATCGTGTTCGCCACGCTGCGGATGAGGTATCGGTCGTGGGTGATGAGCACGATCGTGCCGGTGAATGCGTTCAGTGCGTCCTCGAGCACGTCGCGTGACTGGATGTCCAGGTGGTTGGTGGGCTCGTCGAGGCACAGCAGATTCGCCGGATCTGCGAGGAGCTTCGCCAGGGCGAGGCGCGTCTGCTCGCCGCCGGAGAGCACGCTGACCCTCTTCTCGACCGTCGGCCCGGAGAACAGGAACGCGCCGAGCAGCTTGCGCATGTCCGTGGTCGACATGGCCGGAGCGGCATCGTTCAGCTCGTTGAATACCGTGTTCGTCCGCGTGAGGGCCTCGATCTGGTGCTGCGCGAAGTACGCCACGCGCACGTTCGAGCCGAGCTCGCGCGTGCCACCCTCGACGTCGAGGACCCCCGCCAGGATCTTTAGCAGCGTCGACTTGCCGGCCCCGTTCGGGCCTATCAGCGCGACGCGCTGCCCGCGCTCGAGCTGGAGGTCGAGGCCGTCATACACGGTGTTGTCGCCGTAGCGCTTGACGATGCCGCGCAGGGTGATGACCGTGCGTCCCGAGCGGGCGGGCTCCGGGAACCGGAACCTCACGCTCTTCGTGCGTGCGACGGGCAACTGGACCCGCTCCAGGCGCTCGAGCGACTTGACCCGCGACTGGACCTGCCGTGCCTTGCTTGCCTTGTACCGGAAGCGGTCGATGAACGCCTGGGTGTGGGCCACCTGGCGCTGCTGGTTGCGCGACATCGCCTCGAGCTGTGCCATGCGCTCGGCGCGCTGCTCGACGAAATCGGCGTAGTCGCCGACGTACTCCACGACGCGACCGCCGTGCAGCTCGACAACCCGATTCACCACCTCGTTGACGAAGTCGCGATCGTGGCTCACCAGGACGATGGCGCCGGCGTAGTCGGCCAGGAAGCCCTGGAGCCACTCGACCGAGGCGAGGTCCAGGTGGTTGGTCGGCTCGTCGAGCAGCAGCACGTCGGGGTTCTGGAGGAGCAGGCGCGCGAGCGCCACGCGCATCATCCAGCCGCCCGAGAAGGTGCCGATGTCCTTCACCACGTCCGCATCGGCAAAGCCCAGGCCGCCGAGGATGCGGCGCGCCTCGGACTCCATCCCGTAGCCGCCGAGCGCCTCGAAACGGTGCTGGAGGCGGCCGTACTCGTCCATGAGCTCGACGAGTTCCTCGTCGTCCTCCGCCTCCGAGAGCTCCTGCTCGATGTGCCGCATGCGGCGCTCGATGCCGCTCACCTCGCCGGCCCCGGCCATCACCTCGGCGAGCACGCTGCGGCCCTTGCTCTCGGCGACCTCCTGCCGCAGGTAGCCGATGGCCAGGTCGCGCGACCGCGTCACCGTTCCGGCGTCCGGTTGCTGGTCGCCGGTGATGATCTCGAGCAGCGTCGTCTTGCCGGCGCCGTTGGGACCGACGATCGCCACGCGGCGGCCGGCGCCGATCTGGATGCCGACGTCGCTGAACAGGTGCTGCGCGGCGTGGCTCTTCGACACGCCTGTGAGGGTCACGAGGCTCATTCGGAGCCGATGGTAGCCGGACTCAGTCGGCAGCCTCCAGGCGCGCCCCGCCGGTGTCAAAGCGCAGGCGCGCGGCCATCCCGGCCATGCCGGCGGCATTCCACGCCTTCTCCACTGCGTGCGCCGTCACCGGAGAGTCGCAGATCGCGAGCACCGTCGGCCCCGACCCGGACAGGCATACCCCGGCTGCGCCGCGGTCGCGGGCGAGCTCCATCAGCTCGGCCGCTCCGGCCAGCCTGGGAATCCGGTAGGGCTGGTGGAGCTCGTCGACCATGGCGGCCGCCAGCAGGCCCGCGTCGGAGGTCATGATCGCCGTGGCCAGCAGCGCGCTGCGCCCGGCCTGGCGGGCCGCCGCGGCGTGGTCGACCGACGGTGGCAGCGCCGCCCGCATGTCGCGGGTCCTTGCTTCCGCCTGCGGGATGAAGGCGACCGGAATCCACGTTTCTGGCGCCTTGAACCGCCGCAGGGTGATGCCGTCGCCGTCGCCCACCGCGACGGTGAAGCCGCCGTAGAGGGCCGCCGCCACGTTGTCGGGGTGCCCCTCGAGACGCGCGGCGAGCGCCAGTAGCTCATCGGCGCCGACCTGCCTGCGACCGACGGCCGCACCCAGCACCAGGCCCGCGACGATGGCCGCCGCGCTGCTTCCGAGGCCCCTGGCCGACGGGATCATGCTCGAGACCTCGAGGCGCCAGGCGCCGGCGCCGGGGGCCATCGAGGCGCGCAGTCCCTCGCGGAACGCGCGGATCAGGAGGTTCTCGCCGGCCGGCTGGTCGTCCCGCGGCGCCCCCTCCCCGCGCGCGTTCAGCACGATCCCCGTCTCGTCCCCGTCGTGGAGCTCCGCGCGCAGCTTGAGCGACAGGGCCGCCGCGAAGCAGTCGAATCCGCTTCCGAGGTTCGCGCTGGAGGCGGGAACGTCGACGCTGGCGATGGGCGGCATGCGCAGCGAGTATAGGAGCGGGGCTACGTCATCCGGCCGACTTCGCATGGCCAAGGACCCGGAGCGACCTGCGTCGTCTCTCGCTGTCGCGGGCGTGTACGCCGATCTGCTGCGCCGCGTGGACCTGACCGCGCAGCGCTTCATGGAGATCTACTCACAGCCCATCGTGCTGCGGCCGACGCGCTTCCTGGGGTACGGGGGGCGCGGGTGGGATGCCTCGGGCCGGATGGCGACGTAGCGGCGGCCGCTCAGGCCGCGCCGCGGACCTCTCTGACCGTCCGGATCAGATCCTCGAAGCCGAACGGCTTGGAGAGGGACGCGGTGGCCGCGATCTCGGCGGCCCAGCGGGCGGCGTCGCGCGCCGCGGTCATGACCACGATCGGGATCACCATGTCACGCCGGCTCATCTCCGCGGCGAAGCCCCAGCCATCGAGCACCGGCATCCGCATGTCGAGCAGGATGAGATCCGGCTGACGTTGCTCGATCGCCACCAGCGCATCGGCTCCGTTGGCAGCCTCCTCCACCGAGTACCCCTCGATCTGGAGCATCTCAGCGACGGTTGCGCGTATGTCGGGCTCGTCATCGACGACGAGCACACGGATGTCATGCATCGGATCCCGCCTCTGCGGTAGGTGCCATGCCCGTTGGTTCAGCGGGCGCATCGTACACCTCACCCGACGTTGGCTCGGCGGGCAGTGCGACGTGGAAGGTGCTCCCACCGCCGGCGGTCTCCTCGATCCAGATCCGTCCACCGTGGCCCTCGAGGAGGCGGCGGCAGATGTACAGCCCCAGGCCCAGCCCGGTGTCGCTGCGCGCCTGCGCGTTCGACGCGCGGAAGAACCGCTCGAAGACCATGGTCCGCTCTTCGGCGGGGATGCCGATCCCGTGGTCGGCGACCGTGATGCGCGCCTCGGCCTCCTCCCGCCACACGCGCAGCTCGGTGGCCGCTCCTCCCCGCGCGTACTTGGCGGCGTTCTCGAGGAGGTTGTCCACCACCTGCTCCAGCCTGACGGGGTCCATCCTGACGAGGATCGGCTCGGACCCCATCGCCGGCTCGATCGGCCGTTCGGCCGATGCGTACCGCTCGAGGCAGGATCGGATCACCGTGTGAACGTCGATCGGCTGCTGGTCCGCGCTGGGCCCCACACTCTCGAGGCGCTGCGCGTCGAGCAGCTGGCTCACGAGATCGCGCAGCCTGCGGCTCTCGCGGACGATTCGGGCGATGCCTGCCGGATCGACGGGGGCGGTGGGGTCCTTCTGGAGCCGACGCTCAAGGAGCTCCGCCTGCCCGAGCAGGACAGTGAGCGGCGTGCGCAGGTCGTGCGCCGCTGCCGACAGGAACTCCTCCTTGAGGGTGGTCGCGTCCTCCCTCCCACGCAGCTCGCTCGCCTCGCGAGCCATCCGCCGTGCCTCGAGGATGACCGCCGTCTGGTCGGCGAGGAGCTGGACGAGCCACAGGTCGTCCTCGACGAAGATGGGGGCCCGATCGCCGTACACGGTCAGTACGCCCAGTCGCCGCTGCTCTGCGGTGACCGGCACGGCGATCACCACGAGGGCATGGGCGTTCGTGTATACCTCTGCGTGCTCGGGATCCGAGGCAGCGGCGTCGGTCACAATCAGCTGCTTCTGAGCGATGAATGCGCGCCCGCCGACGAAGGTGTCGGCGGGGACTTCCAGGAAGGAGCCGTCTGCCTGGACGTACCGCATGGTCGTTCCGTCGGCACTGGCGAGGCCGAGTGCCGTCCCCGGCACACCCAGGGTGTCCGCCGCGGCACGCTGGAGCTCGAGCAGCAGGGCGCGATCGTCCTCGACCCCGCTGAGGTGGACCGAGCGCTCCAGGAACGAGCGCAGGTCAGGCTCGCGCCATGCTCTTCGAAGCCACGTCGGCGGCGCGAAGCCCAGGAAGAACGCGACCACCGCCGCGAGCGCCAGCAACTGCGCCAGCGGTCCGGAGACCGGCCCGAGCTCGGGCATGAACGCGGCGAAGAACACCACCACGATGGCGGCGATGAACAGGTAGACGCCGGCTGCCACCGCCACCATCCGTCCCCGTGTGAGGCCGCGGCTTCGGCGGCCGGTGCGGGCGAACGCGACCGCCGCATAGCCGCCGACAACCAGGAACCACACGATGGTCGCGAGCTCGACGAGGAGTGGTGCCTCGTTGAACAGGAGCAGCCCCAGTGCAGCGAGCGCGATGAAGGTCATCATGCCGGCCACCTGTACCCATCGTGGCGTGCCGTGGAAGTCGTCGACCAGCCGAAGCATCGCCCACGGGCACACGTTGAGAAGGGCGACAAGCAGGCCCGTCAGCCACGGCGCCGTGAATCCCGTGACGTCCGTCACGAGACCGATGAGCACAACTGTCCCGATCCCGCCGAACAGGAGCGCGGTGTTCAGGTTCGCGCGAGTCGGCTGGCGGAAGGCACGCCATCCGACGGCGATGAAGAGGGCGACGAACAGGACGCGGTTGACCCAGAACAGCAGCTCGAGCGCGGTCATCGGGCGGCGACTCGTGTCCGAGATGCCTTCATCCGCGCGATCCTGCCACAACGCAACCGCACGGGCTCACCCATTCTCCTCGGCTGCGAGCTCTGCATGGCGGAAGCAGCCGAGCAGGTGGTCGTTGACCAGTCCGGCGGACTGCATGAGGGCGTAGGCGATGGTCGGGCCGATGAACCGGAATCCACGGGCGCGGAGCTCATTCGACAGAGCCTGGGAACGCTCGGTCACTGCCGGTACGTCGGCCGCGGCCACCCACCGGTTCTGGATGGTGCCGCCATCGACGAAGGACCAGATCAGCGCCACCGGGTCCTCGACTGCCAGCCACGCTCGGGCGTTGCCGATGAAGGCGTCGACCTTGGATCGGTTGCGGACGATCCCGGCGTCGGCGAGGAGACGCTCTCGGTCATCGACATCGAAGCGCGCGATTCGCGCGGCGGAGAAGCCGGCGAAGGCCGCGCGGTACGCCTCTCGGCGGCGCAGGATGGTGATCCAGGCCAGACCTGCCTGCGCCCCCTCCAGGCACAGGAGCTCGAAGAGCCGATGCGGATCGCGAAGCGGCACTCCCCATTCGGTGTCGTGGTACGCCCGCATGAGCGGGTCCGAACCCGCCCACGCGCACCCAGGCCGATCCGACGACTCCACCCGACGAGCATAGGCCCCGCCGTACCATGGTCGGAATGGAGGCATCCGAGCCAGGTTCCCACCTGACCTTCCTGTTCTCCGATGTGGAGGGCAGCACCCGCATCGCGGAGCGCTATGGCGCCGCGGGCGGCACGGCCCTCGCGCGCTACCACGAGCTGATCGCCGGGTGCGCCGTTCGTCACGGCGGCCGCATCTTCGAGCGCATCGGCGACGCCGCCTACGCGACGTTCAGCAGCGCCGTTTCCGCGGTCACCTCCGCGGTCGACATCCAGGCCGCGCTGACCGCCGAGGATTGGGGAGCGATCGGCCGTCTTCGCGCACGCGTGGTCCTCAGCAGCGGCGATGTCGAGGTGCATGCCGATCGCTACTACGGGCGCGCCCTCTTTCGCGCGTCACGCATCCTTGCCCTCGCCAGCGGCGGCGAGACGTTCCTCGCCGGGACGACGGTCGATGAGCTCGGAGGATGGCTGCCGCCGGGAACCCTGCTCCGCGACCTCGGGCCGCAGCGCCTGCGTGACCTCCCGGAGCCTGAGCGCGTCTACGCCCTCGTGCATACTTCGCGCGCCACCGAACCGATGAACGAGGAACGTGACACCGTGACCGAGCAAGACGGCCCCATTCGGGTGCTGCTCGTGGATGACCACGCCGTCGTGCGACGGGGGCTCCGCGGCTTCCTGGAGCTGATCAAGGACTTCGAGGTCGTGGGCGAGGCCGAGAACGGGCGGGAGGGAGTCGCCGCCGCCGAGCGGCTGGCGCCCGACGTTATCCTGATGGACCTGCTCATGCCCGAGATGGGCGGCTTGGAGGCGATCGCCGCGATCAAGGAGAAGCACCCGGAGATCGAGATCGTCGCGGTCACCAGCTTCATCGAGGAGGAGAAGGTCACCTCAGCCCTGGAGGCCGGCGCATCGGGATACCTCCTGAAGGACGCCGAGGCGGACGAGGTGGCGCAGGCGATCCGCTCCGCGTACAACGGAGAGGTGCACCTGGACCCGGCCGTCTCGCGGCTCCTGGCGCAACGGCTGCGCCAGCGGAAGCAGCCGGAACCTGTGGAGCCGCTCACGGCGCGTGAGAAGGAGGTGCTCTCGCAGCTTGCCCGTGGTGCGGCGAACAAGGAGATCGCCTACGAGCTCGGCATCACCGAGCGCACCGCCCGCACCCACGTCTCGAACATCCTCGGCAAGCTCGGGCTGGCGTCGCGGACGCAGGCCGCCCTGTGGGCCGTGGAGCACAAGCTCGCCTAGGAAGCTCAGCCCTCGACGATCAGCGTTCCGACCATGTCGGGATGCAGGTCGCAGCGGAAGAAGTACTCGCCGGGCTCGAGCGCGGGAATGTCATAAGCGATCACGCCATCGGTGACGTACTCGCCGATGAAGAGCTCATCCGACGCGGACGAGTCGGTGTAGATCGCGACGTTGTGCGGCATCGAGTCCTCGTTGACGAGGGCCATGGTGAAGGCCTCGCCGGCCGCCACGGTGACGGTGGTCTGCTCGAACTCCACGTCGACGCTGGTGATGGTGACGTCCGCGTCGGCGGGATCGGCCGCGGGCTGGCTGGCTGAGGTGCTCCCGCAGGCGGCGAGGATGGCGGCCATCGCCAGCCCGACGAGCGTGATTCGCATCGGCCTCATCTGGTTGAGTCTCCTTGGTAATGATCGGCCGGGACCCGTGGTGGGACCCGGCCGCAGCTTTGTCGTGGATTCGGTGGTCGTCAGTCGGCGGTCTGGCGGAAGCGATCCGGCAGGACCGTGGCGACCGAGTCGAGCGCGCTCCGGACGAGGCCCATCGGGCTGCCGTACACGCGGATCACGTCGACGACCACGAGCGCGATGAGCGCCACCTCGATGCCCTTGGCAATGAAGCCGAGGCCGAAGTACGGGCCCATCACCAGGTACCCGGCGATCGTCATGCCAGCGTAGCCGATGAGCGCGACGCGCGGGAACCAGCTGAATCGCTTGACGAGGTCGATCTGGCTGACGGCGCCGATGACGACCAGGCCGGCAAGGCCGACGAAGCCGAGGCCGTTCAGGGTGAAGAGCAGGCCGCCCAGGCTGAGGTGAATGTACGCCGTCGCGAGCGTCAGGCCGACGATGGCGGCGGTGAGCAGGACGCCGGCGGTGCGGCTGCGCAGGAGCTGGGACATCTCGGGGACCTCCGTTGTTCGGGTGCTCGACGCCGCACTTCGGCATCGGTTTGGGTTGGGTGCCATCACTCTCCATGGGCGTCGTCTGCCGCGAATCGGGCAGGCGGGGGAGTCCCGGCCGCGACATTCGCGGAACGACTCCTCGGCCGGATGACGTACATCGGCTGACCGTTCACGCGGGCTCGACGTTGCCCGCGGTGCCGTCGACCGTGACTCGCATCCCGGTGCGCAGTCGCGCCGTCGCGTCACCGCAGCCGACGACGGCCGGGATCCCGTACTCGCGGGCGATGATCGATGCGTGCGACGCGGCGCTCCCGACGTCGGTCACCACCGCGGCCGCCCGGGTGAAGAGCGGTGTCCACGCCGGCGCGGTGAGCGGCGCGACCAGGATCTCGCCGGGCTGGAGATGGTCGAACTCCTCGGCGCCGCGGATCACGCGGACCGGGCCGGTCACACGACCCGGCGACGCCGGCACGCCCGAAAGCAGTGCATCGTTCGATCGAACGGCACCGATGAGCCGCGGGAAGCTGTCCCACAACTTCTCGAGCAGGGGATTGACGCGGCCGACGAGCCGCGGCGGGACCAAGCGAGCTTGCTCAGTCCGAAGTGACCGTCGGCCCGGCACGTCGACGGTTGGCGAGAGCCGCCCTCCGCGGAGCGTGTCGAGTGCCTCGGCACGAGTCAGGAAGAAGACGTCGTCCGGCTCCGCAATGACCCCGCGGTCAGCCAGCGCTTTGCCGATCCGGAAAACCGCCCTTCGCATGACCGGCCATGCAATCGTCAGCTCGTCCGTCTGCTCTTCCCGGATGGGAACCAGGTGCTGGGCATCGGCCAACAGGCGGCGGAAGGCCCGATGGCGGCGTGGCGACGAGGCCAACGTCGCGAAGGCCGCGGCCTCGGCCGCCTGCCTCGCCTCCACCACGCGGCGGTGAGTCTGGGCCGACGGCTTCACGGTCGGCTCGATCGGCATCGGAGCATGCCACCAATCGAGCGACACGATCGCATGGCGCTTTCTATCCGCCGGCGGTTCGAATCCGGCGAGGAGCGGCAGGTGGCTGGCGCCGAGCGAGCGGGCCAGGTGACGTCGATAGAACTGCGCGAGGTTCATCTCCAGCTTGTACGCCGCGCCGCTCAGCGCGGCGATGGACGTGAAGTATTCGCCGGCGAGCTTGGACAGATCGTCGATCAGTGACGGAAGCTCAGTGACCGGCGCCGTCTCCACGCGCTGCTCGGCATCCGCCACCGACGCCCGATAGCGCGGCTGCAGGTCCTCGCGCCACTTCCGCTCGGAGACCGGGAAACTGTGGCGAACGGTCGGTGGAATGATCCCCGCGATGTGGCGGGGCGAGCGGACGGCCGTCACGAGCATGCCCGGCAGGCTGCGGAGGAGAGCGCCTCCCGAGAGGAAGTTGATCGAGTAGAAATACCAGCCGTTGACCACGACGTGATACGGCCGCGGAGCGATCTGCCCAATCAACTCTCGGAAGAGAGCATGCATGCGGTCCTCCATGGCAATCAGCAGCCACGACTCGAAGAGCGGCGTGACCGGCTCGCCGATCCATTCGCCGAATCGGAGCATGCGGGTGTACGCCCCCGGCGCGGGCGCGTTCCACGACACGTCGGGTGGCAGTGCCGTCATCGGTCTGGCTTGGAGGATCCAGAGTGTCCCGTCCGCGTCGATCGCCCACTCGATGTCCTGCGGGGTCCCGCGCGCCCCCGCGATGCGCCGTGCCTCGCTCGCCACTTGAATCGCCTGCCGGCGATCGATGGCATGCTCCGGTTGGCGGCGAGGAATCGCCTTGTCACCACGGATGACCCATTCATCACCCATCGCCGCCCCCGACACGAGCGGCTCCCCGAGGCCGCGCACGGCAGTGACGACGCTGGAGCGCCGATCCCCGTTTGTTGGGTCGGCGGTGAGCGCCACTCCGGCTGCGGCCGGCGTGATCATCTGCTGGATGATCACCGCCATCCGGCCGTCGCCGGCAGGCTCGTAGTCGGCGACGCGTACCCCGTGCGCGCTGGCCAGGCATCGATCCGTGGCGGCCGGCAGCTCGTCCGCGGACACGCCCAGGACCGACTCGTAGATGCCTGCGTAGGAGCGTTCGGCCCCATCCTCGGCGATCCCGCTGGATCGGACCGCGAATGGGCCCCTCCCCAGGTCCTGCGCGCCGGCGTGCACCAGCGAGCGGCGCGCGTCCGCCGTCATGTCGGCGACGCCGGCCGTCAGGACCACTCCCTCGGGGACGCGGACGCCGGCTGCGAGCAGGTCCCCGAGGCTGGCCGCCTTACCCCCGACCTCGGCGGCGTCGCTCAGGCGCACGTCTCGGAGCGGTCGGACGGTTGCCGAGCTCATCGGTCTTTCTCCGAGTGCGCAGCAGCGATGGCGGCGCGCACCATCCAATCGACGTCATCGGCCGCCTCGTCGACGGATGAGCCGAGGTGATCGCGCCACATGCGCAGCGCCGATGTCGTGGTGAGGATCGCGAGCAGACGGGCGATACGATCCCGATGGACGTGCGCGAGCTCTGGCTCTACCGAATCGGCGAGCCGGCGGAACATAGCCAGTCGACCCGGCATGCTGATCCGCCTCGGCTCGTCGGCGGCTGGGCCGGCCATGGCGGCGCGTGCGAGGTCGTCGAGCGAATCGGTGCGGTCGAAGTACGTTCGGAGCCCGTTCCGAAACTCGTCCATCGAGCTCGGCGCAACGAGTTTGTCCAGGCCCGCGCGCCGCGCGACGTGGGGGTAGACAGCCGCGAGCAGGTCGCGCTTCGTTGCGAAGTGACGGTAGACCGTCGGAACCGACACGCCGGCCTCGCGGGCCACCGCGGGGATGGAGACATACGCGAGGCCGCCGGCCATCACCCGTATGGTCGCGTCGAGGACACGTGCCCGGGTCTCCTCAACTTGATCCGCTCGCAGCCGGCTTCGGTACGTGCGGCCGATGTGATTCGCAATACGAGTCATATAGTGAATATACGACTCGTGTCAAGCGCGCCGGCTCTCGGCCGGTGACGTGGCTCCGATCGCGCCCGTCGGCCGCTGGGATGCGCAGGACGATGGCGTATCCTCGGCGCCGATGCCCGCCGCGCCAACGAAGTCCCAGACTACGCCCGGCCCCCCGCAGGGCGTGCAGCAAGGGGAGGCGCGCGACCTGCTGGCCCACGCCGTCGAGGAGGCAGCGCGCCTGCTGGACGCGGACGGAGCCATCGTCTACCTCGTCGATGCCGCGGAGAAGCGGCTTCGGTTCGCGGTGGATGCCGGCATCCGCGATCCCGAGGCTCAGCGGCTCATCCGCGATCTCTCGCTGCCACTCGGTGTGGGCCTGTTCGGGCGCGCCATCACGCGGGGAGAGGCCTTCGTGACGAGCGATTACCCCAATGACCAGCGGTTCGCGCATTCGCCGATCGCCGACCGGATCGTCACGATCACCGACATCCGCTCAATGGCCGCGGCGCCCCTGATCGCCGACGGCGAGGTACTCGGCGCGCTCGGCGCCTACACCTCGCGGGTCGACGACTTCGGCGACGCCCAGGTGTCTCTGCTGCGCGCCCTGGCCGACCACGCCGCCGGGGCGATCGCCAACCAGCGCCTGATCGAGCGCCTGGCGCTCTCACAGGCCGAGCTTGCACGTCGCGTTTCCGCGCAGCGCGCGCTGGGCGAGATGGCAACCCAGCTGACATCGCTCCGTGACCCGTCCGAGGTGCTCGAGCACGCCCTCCGCGCCGCGGTGCGCCTGCTCGCCGGCGACGGCGGGCAGATCGGCACGGTCGGCGCTGACGCCGAGGGCCTGCTGCGCTGGCTCGAGGGCCACTCGCTGGTGCACGACGACCTCACGGCCTTCACCAAGGAGGACCGGACCCCCGTCGACGACGGGGTTTCCGGCCGTTCGTTGCGCGAGGGGCGGCCATCCTGGACCGCCGACTACTTGCCCGACGAGTCTTTCAGCCATGACGAGGCCTCAGACGCGGTGGCACGCAAGCTCGGCATTCGGGCGGTGATCGCGGCGCCGATGGTCGGCGAGGCGGGACCGATGGGCGCGATCGGTGTCTACGCCGAGCGTCCGGAGGCATTCGGGACGGAGGATGCCGAGCTGCTCGGGCTGCTCGCGGACCAGGTGGCCATCGTGCTCACCAACGCGCGCCTCAACGCAGAGGCGGACGTTGCCGCCGCGGCGCTCGCGCGCCAGATCGATTCCCAGCGTCGGCTGCTTCAGATCAACCAGCGGCTCCTATCGACGCTCGAGCCGGCCGGCGTGCTCGAGCTCATCGCCGACGGCCTCAAGAACGTCGTGTGGTACGACAACCTGGGCATCTATCGGGTCGAGGACGACGGGACCATGCTCCGCCCCGTGCTCGCGCGTGACCGCGACGCGGCCGCGGTGCTGGACTTCACGATCCCCCGCGGCAGCGGTCTCACCTGGTGGAGCGTCGATCACCGCGAGCCGGTGCTCCTCAACGACGCGCTCAGTGATCCACGGGTGATCCCCATCCCCAATACCCCGCTCGATCCTGAGGCCATCGTCATCGTGCCGCTCGTCAGCGGCGAGGAGGTGATCGGGGCGCTGAACATCGGCCGCGTCGGCGGGGAAGAGGTCGCCTTCACCGACATCGACTTCGAGCTCGTGCAGCTGTTCGCGACGCAGGCGGCCGTGGCCATCACCAACGCGCGCCTCTACGATGCGCTGCGCGAGCGCGCGGAGGCGCAGCGCAGCCTGGCCCAGATCGCGTCCGAGATCGCGTCGCTCCACGATCCGCAGACAGTGCTCCAGCATGCCGTGGCCGACGCGGCGCGCCTCCTGCGCGCCGACCGCGCGCAGGTCAACCTCGCACGTGAGGGCAGCGAGGTCCTCGATCCGCCGATCGCATCGGCTCCTACGCCGCCCAGTGCCGAGGACGTGGTGGTGCCGATCGGATCCGGCATCGCCGGGCTCGCCGCCGCCGAGTGCCGCGTGTGCTGGACCGGCGACTACCTCGCGGACTCGTCGTTCACCCATGACGAAGGCGACGAGCGCATCCGCGAGCAGGGCATTCACTCGATGATGTCTGCGCCGTTGCGCGAGGCAGATCGGCTCATCGGCACCATCACCGTGCAGTCGAAGCAGCGCAACGCGTTCACCGAGGAGCAGGGTGAGCTGCTGACGCTGCTTGCGGACCAGGCGGCGATCGCGCTCACCAATGCGCGCCTGTACGCCGAGCTCGGCGAGTCCGAGCGGCGCTATCGGCATCTCGTCGACTACTCGCCGGACATCGTGTGGAGCGTGGATGCCGATGGCCTCTTCACGTTCCTGTCCGACTCGCTCGAGGTGCGTACCGGCTGGAAGGCGGCGGAGCTGATCGGGAAGCCGTTCACCGTGCTCGCCGATCGGGGCTCCATCGAGGGTGCGGAGGCGGCGTGGGCGTCCATGATCGCGAATCCGGAGGAGGAGCAGCGCGTGCGGCTGGACCTGCCGCTGGCCAACGGCGACGTGTCGCAGGCCGAGGTCGCCATGGCCGCCACGGTGGTCGACGGCAGGTTTGCCGGCGCGCACGGATCGGTCCGTGACATCAGCGAGCGTGAGCGTCTCGAAGGGGACCTGCGCCGGCAGGCGGGCGAGCTGGCCGCCGGGCAGGAACGAGCGCACCTGGCGCGCGAGCTCCACGACTCGGTAACCCAGGTGCTGTTCAGCATGGGCCTGACCCTGCGGAGCCTCGAGCTGCTCCTGGAGAGCGACGTCGAGGCCGCTCGCGCCAAGGTGACTGAGCTGCGAGACCTTCAGAAGGACGCCCTGGCCGAGATGCGCACGCTCATCTTCGAGCTCCGCCCGGCTAGCCTCGAGACCGATGGGCTGGTCAGCGCGCTGCGCACGCACGCGACCGCCGTCCAGCGACGAACGGGCATGGCGCTGGTGGTGGATGCCGAGGCGATCCCACGCCTGCCCCTCGCCACGGAGGAAGCGCTCTACCGCATCGGCCAGGAGGCGATCCACAACATCGTGAAACACGCGAACGCGTCGCGCGCCGCGGTGCGCCTCGCGCGAGACGGAGACCTCGTGCGCCTCACCGTCACCGACGACGGTGGCGGATTCGCGCCCGGCGACGTGCCGCGGGGGCACCTGGGCCTGCTTGGCATGCGTCAGCGGCTGGATCTTATCGGCGGCGAGCTTCGCGTCGAGAGCGCCCCCGGGCGCGGGACCACCGTGGATGCCTCCGTGCCCGTGCGTGACGAGGCGGCCGAATGACGTAGCGATCGCCGGTCATGCGACCGTGTCGCGCGGCCCGCCGCGTGCATAGGCTCAGCGAATGACCCAGACGCCGCTCACCGCAGTCGCCTCATCACCGCGCGTCGTGATCGTGGACGAGGATCGACGAGTTCAGCAGAGTCTCGCCGACCTGCTGCGCCTCACGGGGCGCGTCGATGTCGTCGGACGAGCGAATGATGTGCGCAGCGCGCTGGAGCTGGTGGAGCGCGAGGATCCCGACGTGATGATCGTTGACCCGCGCCTACCTGACCTCGAGGCCGGCGCGGCGCTGGTCTCGAGCCTCGAGCGGTCGCGCCCGAAGATGCGGATCGTGCTGGCGGGCTGGAGCGTCACACCCGAGCAGCCGGAGCTGCTCACCGGCGCATGCTCCTACGTCAGCAAGAACGGAAGCCCCGAGGACTTCATCGCGGCCGTGGTCGACGCGTGCTGCACGCCCACCCGCCTGAGCCTCCTCTAGAGCTCCATCTCGCGCCGGATGCTTTCGAGGTCAGGCGCGATCGGCGTCAAAGAGCCCTCCTCCGCCTGCACCGAGTCCGGATCCTTGAGCCCGTGCCCCGTCAGCACGCACACGACCGTCTCGCCGGGGCCGATGCGTCCCTCTGCCGCCAGGCGTCGCACCCCTGCCACCCCGGCTGCCGACGCAGGCTCGCAGAAGACCCCCTCGTTCTGCACGATGTCGCGCTGTGCGTCCATGATCTCGGCGTCCGTCACGGCCTCGATGAGCCCGCCCGATTCATCGCGGGCTGTCGTGGCTCCAGCCCACGACGCCGGGTTGCCGATGCGGATGGCGGTGGCCACCGTCTCGGGTGCCTCGACCGGTGCCCCGTTGACGATCGGGGCCGCGCCCTCGGCCTGAAAGCCCAGCATGCGGGGCAGCGCGCCGCCGGGGCTGCGTCCCACATCGGCATAACGACGGAAGCCGCGCCAGTACGCGGTGATGTTGCCGGCGTTGCCGACCGGCAGCGCCACCGCATCCGGCACTCGCCCGAGCTCGTCGACCACCTCGAATGCCGCGGTCTGCTGGCCGTCCAGCCGGTCGGGGTTGATGGAGTTGACGACCACCGCATCACCCCCCTCGGCGAGGCGCCGGACCGCATCCAGGGCCACGTCGAAGTTGCCATCGACCATCACGAGGCGTGCTCCGGCCGCCAGCGCCTGTGCGAGCTTGCCGCGGGCCACCTTGCCGGCCGGCAGGATGACGTGGCACGGCAGCCCGGCAGCGGCCGCATATGCCGCAGCGGAGGCCGATGTGTTGCCGGTCGACGCGCACACCACGGCACGCGCGCCCAGCGAGACCGCGCGGTTCACCGCGAGGACCATCCCGCGGTCCTTGAAGGAGCCGGTCGGGTTGACGCCCTCGAACTTCAGGTACAGGTTCGCCAGGCCGATCTCCGCGCCAAGCCGCCGCGCGTGGATGAGCGGCGTCCCGCCCTCGCCCAGCGTGATGGGAAACTGCTCGTCATCTCGAGCCAGGAGGTCGCGGTAGCGTTCGAGCAGCGGCTGGCTCACGTCGCAACCATATCGCAGGTGAGAGATGACCGATCAGCCCCCGATCTGGTACCTGTGACTCGGCGCGGGCCCACGGCTGCGGGAGGGCGACGTTGGCCTCGTCCCCGTCCCTTGATTGGGTTTACCGCCCCGTCAGCGCCTCGCGGACGATGCGGGCCTGCTCCGCGTGGTGCGTGGCGGGGTAGCCCTCCGCGGGGCGTGAACGCTCGGGGCGCGAGATGTCGCCGAGGGCGATCTTGTACGGCACGAGCTGGCGAATGCGCGGCAGCACGAACTTGCGTGCGCCCATGTTGCGCGGCTCCTCCTGGACCCAGGCGCAGGTCTCGATCTGCGGGTAGCGGTCGATGACCGCCTGGAGATCCTCCGCCGGGAAGGGGTAGAGGCGCTCGACGCGCACCAGGGCGAGGTCGTCGGCGTCCGCGAAGTCCTCGCTCCCGACGATGTCGTAGTAGATCTTCCCGCTGCACAGCAGCAAGCGCCGGACCTGCGCCCTCGCAGCGGCATCGGCGGTGAAACGAGGATCGTCGAGGACCGCCCGGAATCCACCGGACGCCAGCTCGGAGGGGAGCGAGGCGGCCGCGGGCAGTCGGAGCAGCGACTTCGGCGTCATGACCACCAGCGGCCGCGCATCCTCGTGACGAGCCTGGCGGCGCAGGAGGTGGAAGTACTGCGCGGGGGTCGTCGGATAGACGACGCGGATGTTTCCCTCGGCGCCCAGCGCCAGGAAGCGCTCGAGGCGCGCGGAGGAGTGCTCGGGGCCCGAGCCCTCGTAACCGTGCGGCAGCAGCAGCGTCAGGCGCGAGGTCTGGCGCCACTTGGCGAGGCCCGAGGTCAGGAACTGATCGATGATGATCTCGGCCCCATTCACGAAATCGCCGTACTGCGCCTCCCACAGCACCAGCGCATCGGGCGTCGCCACGGCATAGCCGTACTCGAACCCCAGGCAGGCGTACTCGCTCAGCGGCGAGTTGTGAAGCTCGAAGCTGGCCGTCGAGCCGGCCAGGTGCTCCAGCGGGACGTGGCGCTCGCCGGTGTTCGCATCAAACAGTCCGGCGTGGCGCTGGCTGAACGTGCCCCGGACGGTGTCCTGGCCGGTCAAGCGGATCGGCGTGCCCTCGGCCAGGAGCGCCGCGAAGGCAAGCAGCTCGGCATGGGCCCACTCGACGTGAGCTTCCTCGGCGTTCAGCGCGGTCGCCCGCCGCTCGAGCTGCTTGGCGAGCTTCGGATGCACCGAGAACCCCTCCGGCACCGCCGCGAGCCCCGCGTTCAGCTCGCGCAGCCGCTCGAGCGGCACTGCCGTCTCCGGCTCGAGGACCTCCTCCGGCGGGATGGCCTCCGACCCGCGGTCGAGCTCGCCCTCGCGCTCTTCGGATCCGCGACGGAGCGCCGCCTGCCGCTCCACGAGGTCGGCGTGTGCGTCCTTGATCAGCGCATCGGCCGCTTCGGCGCCGATGGCGCCGGCCTCCACCAGCCGCGCCTGGTACAGCTCACGGACGGTGGGCTGCCTGGCCACCGCGGCGTACATCGTCGGCTGGGTGTAGGCGGGCTCGTCGCCTTCGTTGTGACCGTAGCGCCGGTAGCCGACGAGGTCGATGACCACGTCATGGCCGAAGCGAGCGCGGTACATCATGGCCAGGCGCGCCGCCGCCAGGCACGCTTCGGGATCATCCGCGTTGACGTGGATGATCGGCACGTCGAAGCCCTTGGCGAGATCCGACGAATACTCGGTGGAGCGTCCTTCCTGCGGGCCCGTGGTGAAGCCCACCTGGTTATTGGCGATGAGGTGGATGGTGCCGCCGGTCGCGTAGCCCTCCAGCCGCGCCAGGTTGAAGGTCTCCGCCACGACGCCCTGGGCCGCGAACGCGGCGTCGCCGTGGATGAGGACGGGGAGCGTGGACTCGTGATTGACCGTTGCCATCGGCTGCGATCGGTCCGTCTGATCGGCTCGCGTGCGTCCGGTGATCACCGGATTGACCGCTTCGAGGTGGCTCGGGTTCGGCGACAGGATGACGCGAACCTCCTCGTCCTCTGCGGTCAGGTAGCCGCCCTCGGCGCCCAAGTGGTATTTCACGTCGTCCAGGCCGCCCTTCGGGGCGCCGGCATCGGTCCCGGCTCGCCCGGCCTCGAACTCCGCCAGGATCGCCTCGTAGCTGACGCCGACCACGTGAGCCAGCACGTTGAGGCGTCCGCGGTGCGCCATGCCGATGATGACCTTCCGCGCGCCCTGGTCCGCGGCGTCCTGCATGATCACGTCGAGCATGGGCACCATAGTGTCCACGCCCTCGATGCTGAATCGCTTCTGGCCGAGGTAGGCCTTGTGCAGGAAGCGCTCGAGGGTCTCGACGCTGACGAGGCGCTCGAGGAGCGCGACCTGATCCTCTGACTCCATCGGCAGCCGATGCTCCCCGGACTCGATGACTTGCCGCAGCCACACGCGCTCGGCATGTGAACCGATGTGCTCGACCTCGTAGGCGATCGTGCCGGCATAGGTCTCCCGAAGATGCGGAAGCGCCTCGGCGAGCGTGGCACCCGGCACGTAGATGCGCAGGAGCTCGGCGGGGATGGAGGCCATCAGCCCATCGGTCAGGCCGAGCGGCCCGGGCTCCAGCGCGGGATCGGCCGCGGGATCGCTGCCCAGCGGGTCGAGCCGTGCCGCGGTGTGCCCGAAGTGGCGGTACGCCTTGACGAGGGCCATGGCCGCGGCGACCGCCCTTGCGAGGTCGTGGCTGTCGCCCGCCGCCGCGGGGGCGGGGGGTGGGGCCCCGGCGGCCTCCGCGGGAGCCGGAGCGGGCGGCTCTTCGGCCGGCTCCTGCGCAGCGGAAGCGGTTGTCTCCGTTCCCATGCCGCGGAAGAGGGTCTCGTAGAACTCGTTCTCGCCGGCCAGCAGACCCTCGATCCGCTGGAGGAAGACTCCCGATTCGGCGCCCTGGATGACGCGGTGGTCGTAGGTGGAGCTGATCGTCATGCGCCGCTCGTCGCCGACCGAGCGGATGGTCCCCGTGGCGACGATGGTGCCCTGGTTCGGCATCAGCCGCGGCACCGAGGCGCTGGTGCCCAGTGTCCCGGGGTTGGTGAGCGTGATTGTCGCGCCGCTGAAGTCATCGGGCGACAGCTTGTTGCCGCGGGCCTTCTCGACGATCTCCTCGTAACGGGCGTGGAAGGCGCCGAAGTCCACGCTGTCGGCGGCTCTGATGACCGGCACGACCAGGAATCGCGATCCATCGGGTCGCTCGACGTCCACCGCCAGCCCGAGGTTGATGGCACCGGGATCCACGCGGTAGGCCTGGCCATCGACCTCGGTGTAGTAGTGGCTCATCGACCGCAGGTCCCCGGCGGCCTGCACGATCGCCCAGCCGATGAGGTGGGTGAAGCTGACCTTCCGCGGCGCGATCTGCCCGTTCAGCTCTCGGCGGCGGGTTTCGAGCGCCGCGACGTCGACCTCCCGGAAGCTCGTCGCCGTGGGGACCGTGAGGCTGGCCTTCATGTTCTGCGCCAATCTCGCGGCGGGCCCCTTGATCGGGGTCGCGCCTTCAGGGACGAGGCCCTTCTCCTCAGGCGCAGCCGCTGCCGCCGGAGCCGATGGTGCCTGCGGGGGCGTCGTCACCTCCACTTGGCCGTTGTACGAGCTCGCCGATGCCTCGACGGGCTCGAAACCACCCGCACCCGCGTCGAACAGCCCTCGCCACTCGGGGTCCACGCTGGCGGGATCGGCGCAATATCGCTCGTAGAGGTCCGCCACATACCCGGCATTGACGAGGTTGAGCTCGTCCAGTGTGCGGCTGGCCGCGGACTCCGCGTCGCTGGGGGACATGTCGCCATCAGGATACGGCGCCGCAACGGTGCTCGGCGACGCCGAAGGCCGCCGTGGTGCCCGGCGTACGATGCGCGTCGATGGATCTGAACGCCGACCTCGGTGAGAGCTACGGTCGCTGGACGCTCGGAGACGACGAGGCGCTCGTCGCGCACATCACCAGCGCCAACGTGGCATGCGGCTTTCACGCCGGTGACTTCAACGTGATGGAGGCGAGCGTCGAGCGCTGCGCTCGTGCCGGCGTGGCCGTGGGCGCGCAGCCGGGCTACCCGGACCTGCTCGGCTTCGGGCGACGGCCGATGCCGTTCACCCCGACAGAGGCCGAGTCCCTCGTCCGCTACCAGCTCGGGGCGCTCGACGCGTTCTGCCGCGCCCACGGCGTCGAGCTCCGGCACGTCAAGCCGCACGGCGCCCTCTACAACCAGGCCGCCGCCGATCCGGCCCTGGCCGATGCTATAGCGCGTGCCGTCGCCCGGTTCAGCCGCGACCTGCTGCTCTTCGGCCGCGCCACCTCCGAGCCGATGCGCTCCGCGGCAGCTGAGCACGGCCTGCGATTCGTCGCCGAGGCATTCGCCGACCGCCGCTACCTCCCCGATGGGACGCTCCAGCCGCGGAGCGAACAGGGCTCCGTGATCACGGAGCCATCCGAGGCGGCCGCGCAGGCGGTGCAGATCGCGGTCTCCGGCTCGCTCGTCGCCGTCTCCGGGGAGGCGGTGGCGGTGGCCGCCGAGTCCATCTGCTGTCACGGCGACACGCCGGGGGCGGCCGCGATCGTGGCGGCGGTGCGGGCGGCGCTTGAGTCGGCAGACGTGGCCGTTGCCGCTCCCTGATCCGGAGGTCACGCCCTTCGGTGACTCCGCGGCGCTGGTGCAGCTGGACGGTCCGGCATCGGCTCAGGCCCTGGCCCGCGAGCTTCGCCGGGATCCGCCGCCTGGCGTGATCGCATGCGTGCCGGGCCTGGAGTCGCTCCTCGTCCAGTTCGATCCGCTCGTGATCAACGAGGCGAGCGTCCGGCAGCTCGTTGCGGCGCGGCTGGGCAGCGCGGCCGTTGCCGGGGAGCTACCCGGCCGCGTCTGCAGCATTCCCGTCGTCTACGGCGGCGACCACGGCCCCGATCTCGACGACGTCGCGAGGCTCACCGGCCGGACGGCGCAGGACGTCATCGACGCCCACGCCACGACAGAGCTGCGGGTCCTGTTCAATGGCTTCGCACCCGGATTCGCGTACCTCGGTGACCTGCCCGAAGCGATCCGCGTCCCGCGCCTCGCGACGCCTCGGACGCGCACGCCGCGTGGGTCGGTCGCCATCGCCGGGGCGATGAGCGGCATCTACCCCGCGGACCTGCCCGGTGGGTGGCGGGTCATCGGCCGAACGCCGCTGGAGCTCTTCGACCCACACCGCGATCCGCCCGCCTACCTCGTCCCCGGCGACCGCGTCCGGTTCATCGTCATCACGGCCGAGGAGTGGGAGGCGGCCGCCCGCGAGGACAACTGGTGACGCTCGAGATCCTCGACCCTGGCCCGCTCACCTCGATCCAGACGGCGAGCGGACGGTCCGGATGGCAGCACTTCGGCGTGCCGATCGGCGGCGCCGCGGAGCTCTGGAGCGCGCGGCTGGCGAGCCGGCTGGTGGGCGGCCCGGACGATGCCCCGCTGCTCGAGGCCACGCTGGCGGGGCCGACGCTGCGGCTCGAAGCGGCGACGTTCGTGGCCATCACCGGGGCCTCGTGGACGGCGACTCTGGATGGGCTCCCACTTCCTCCCGACCAGGCACGTCCGGCGCGCGTGGGCTCGATCCTCGCCATCGGGACCGGTCCGGGAGCGCGCGCGTACATCGCGATCGCCGGTCTGACCGTGCCCGCGGTCCTGGGGTCGGCGGCGACGGACCTGCGCACCGGCTTCGGCGGCCACGAGGGCCGAGCGTTGCGCGCCGGCGACCGGCTGACGCTCGATCCCGCGATCGCCAGGCCGATGCGCTGGACGGGCGCGCGCGGGCCAGCCGGGCCGATACGCCTGGTTGTCGGCCCGCATGCCGCCCGGTTCGCCCCTGAATCTTTGACCGCCCATCCCTGGCGCGTCTCGGACGCCGCGGATCGGACCGGCGTGCGGCTCGAGGGTCCTCGGATCGAGTCGCGTGGAGGTCCCGCGGAGGTTGCATCGCTCGGCGCTCCCATCGGCGCCGTGCAGGTCCCTCCCGACGGGCAGCCGGTCGTGATGCTCGCCGACGGCCCCGTCACCGGCGGCTACCCGGTCCCGGCCTGCGTCATCCGCGCGGATACCGGGCGCGTGGCGCAGCTGAGGCCCGGCGACGAGGTGTCGTTCACAACGGTGGGCGTCGAAGAGGCGGTGGAGGCCCTGCGACTGGCCGAGGTCGAACTGGACTCGCTCGAGCCGTTCAGCCTCACCGGTGACGAAGAGCTCGGGTGGGCCGGCGCCCTGGACTGAGCCTCAGGCGGGAAGGATCGAGGCCAGCGTATCGGCGGGGACGTTGCGGCCGGTCGTCACCACCGCCATGCGTGCGTCGTCAACCGAGCCGATGCGCCCGGCCAGGAGCGCCGCGATGCCCAGGACCGCGCTCGGCTCCAGGAGGATGTGCGGGACGGAGAGCGCCCAGCGCATGCCGTTTGCGATCTCGTCCTCCTCGACGAGCACCATCTCGTCCACCAGCTGCCGGCACAGCTTCCAGGTGATGGATGTGCGCTCGATATTGCCGGCGACTCCATCGGCCATGGTTGGGCCGATGGGCATCGGCTCGGTCGAGCCGGTCTCGAAGTGCGCGTACATGGGCGGCGAGGCCGATGGCTGCACGCCGATGAGCCGCAGGCCCGGGTTGATCGCCTTCGCCCACAGGCCGATGCCGGCGATGAGCCCGCCCCCGCCCACGGGGACCACGATGACGTCGGCGTCCGGCCAGTCCTCGAGGATCTCGACCCCGACCGTCGCCTGGCCGGCGATGACATCGGCGTCGTTGTAGGGCGGCACGTAGATCGCGTGCCCGGCGTCGTCCCGCCGGCGCGCCTCCGCTTCGGCGTCATCGGTGTCGTTGCCGGTGAGCTCGACGGTGCATCGGCCCGTCTCGTAGGCGCGCAGCCGCTCGAGCTTGGCCTGGGAGACCGACCGACCCACCAGCACGGTCAGCCGCATGTCGTGGCGTGCCGCCGCGGCGGCCACCGCGATCCCGTGGTTACCGCTGCTCGCGGTCACCAGCGCGGCCTCCGGGTGGCTCTCGGCGATCACCGCGACCTTGTTGTGGGCGCCGCGCGTCTTGAAGGCGCCGGTTGGCTGAAGCTCTTCCCGCTTGAGGCGAACGTCCGCGGCGCCGACCTCCTGCGCCAGCTCGGGCGAGCGCTCGAGCGGCGTGTGGAGGGAAATCCCGCGGAGCCGAGTTCGCGCGGCGTTGACGTCAGCGAGCGTGGGGAGACGAGGCACGCCGCCGAGTGTATCGGCAGATCTCCATCGCGCTGCGCGCCAGGCGGCCGGCATGGGCTCCGGTGTCGGACCTATGGTCGAGGGCCCGTCCATCAGCTCTCGCATCAGCAGGCCGATGCGCATCAGGGATCGCAGCCAGTCCTCGACACGCGCGCGCTCCGCCGGCGTGGCCGGGTGACGCAGCGTGTAGTCGATCTCGTGCTTGTGACGCGTGGCCGTGGTGTAGAGCTCTTCGACCCGGTGCGAGTCCGTCGCCGGCCGTGGGCGGCCGCGGATGGCCTGGCAGGACTGGAGGATGTCGAGGTAGTAGGACGTCGCCAGCCGATCGAGATCGCGCTGCGCGCCATGCTCCCAGGGCTCCGGGGGTCCGCCGAACCCGAACTTGTGCCACTCGCGCGGTTGCACCTGCTGCATGGAGATTGGCTCCTCGTGTCGCCGGCGACGGGTGTCGCCCTTGCGCCGACATTACGCAGCCGACGCCGCAGTAGCCAGACGCTGGAGGGACTAGCGGCAAGGGGACGAATGGTGCCGAGCATCCCCACCGCTCCCCATCGGACTGCGCCATGCGTCCTTCCACCGGACACGAGGATCGGGCCGATCTACCATCCCCCAGATGGAACGTGACGCGCTGATCTCCCGATTCCGCGAGGGCTATGCCGCCGTCGAGCGAGCCGTCGACGGCCTGACCGATGCTGACCTTGACCGCCCGGGTCCCGAGGGTGGCTGGACGCCGCGACAGGTGGTGCACCACCTGGCCGATAGCGAGGCCACCGCCTACGTCCGCCTGCGCAAGCTGATCGCCGAGGACGAGGCCATCATCCAGGCGTACGACGAGCCGGAGTTCGCGCGTCGGCTGCACTACGAGCGCCCGATCGGCTCCTCTCTGGCGGTTCTGAAGGCCGTCAGAGAGGCCAGCCTCGAGCTGCTCGAGTCGCTCACCTCGGCCGAGTGGGATCGCCGAGGCACGCATGCCGGGTCAGGCGCCTATTCCGTCGACGACTGGCTGCGGATCTACGCCGGACACTCACACGATCATGCGAACCAGATCACCGAGGCGGTCCGGCCGGCATGAGCTGACCGGCATCTGCCCTCGACTGGAGTTCTGACCCCATCCGGTACAATCGGGAGCGCGGTCCGCGATCGCTGAGCACGAATCTGCCTCGTCCACTGGGGAGTGGCCAAGCGGTAAGGCGCCTGACTCTGGATCAGGAGATCGAAGGTTCGAATCCTTCCTCCCCAGCCAACCTTCGCCAACACCACAACATGTTGTGGTCATAGCACTCGGTGAAGGCACATGTGGTGTATTCGCTCGATCGGTGGTCTCCGACGGAGGACACGAATCGTGCTTAGGTCGCTTGACACTTATGACTCACGGTCTCCTGACTCTTCGACCCGCAACGCGTGGTCGCTTAACTCAGAGCTGGCCCGCATCACCTTCGGAGCGGCGCTCGAGGCGTTTCTGACCGCCCGCGCCGCGGAGGGCGCCTCGCCGGCCACCATCACCTGGTATCGCATGGTGCTGGGCCGCGCCGCGCGCGACCTCGGCCCGCGCCGCCAACTCGACGCGCTGACGGCCGACGAGGTGCGCGCCTGGCTGGTGACC
>Ga0136619_10000034_pt1 | contig 43409 bp, 42 predicted proteins | sample AntDrymUQ3532106_2_FD_104807 | JGI IMG/M metagenome (GOLD analysis project Ga0136619, IMG submission 104807) | Polar desert sand microbial communities from Dry Valleys, Antarctica - metaG UQ353 (21.06) | ecosystem: Environmental > Terrestrial > Soil > Desert | place: Antarctica: Dry Valley...
ATCCGACGATGCGGATCTGGCCGAAGTCTATGACACGGAGCGCCACCTGCTTTACGTCGCCTGTACTCGTGCAAGAGATTATCTGCTCGTGACGAGCGGAGACTCCCCCTCGGAATTTCTCGACGATCTACGATTGTAAGGTCGGGTGCAGTACCGAGATTATCGCCGGTCCCCCATGAGGAACGTTCGACCGTGTTCGGCCAGACTCACAGCCCGATCTGGATGCGCTGGGGTTCATGGCGATCCACGCCGCCCCTCACGGTGACCTCCAGCAGGCCGTTCTCGAAGCTCGCGCTGATGTCGTCACCGTCAACGCCCTCTGGAAGCTTGATCCTCCTCCTGAAGTGCCCGTAATAGCGTTCCCGCGCGTAGGACTCCAGGGACTCCGGCTCTCCCGTACGTTCTCCCTGGATGGTCAGCGCGCCTTCGGAGAACGAGATCTCCACTTGTTCTCTCGGCACGCCTGAGAGTTCGCAGCGTATCTTCAGGTCGTCTCCATCGGCGAAGATGTCCGTGGTCGGGACCCAGGCGGTCGCGTGCGTCCTGTGGCCCTCCTCCTGACTGCCGCTGCCTCCCTCGGCGAAGTCCCGCATCCGGGCCATCTCGCTCATGGTGTCCATGACCCCACGGAATGGGTTTCTTCTCCTGCCCATTCGTCCTCCTTCCAGTCGCTATCGGGCTCGCGTGTACCCTGAGTGGATCACTCGCCCTCCGAAGCCTCCAGGTCTCCCCGTACGGGAGGCCGCATCCAGCTCACCGAGGTCCAGGGAACGAAGATCGGCTGTCCCTCCACCTCGCCCGATTTGTACGTGTAGACGAGCCCGAACTCGCCAACCTCACTGAGCGTCACAAGCTCCCATATATCGGTGCCCGTCCTGCAAAGTACCAGGTCTTCTCCGATCCAGGCTTGTGGTATCGGTCTATCTCCCAACTCGAATGCCTCCGCCTTTCGGTACGGCGGGCGAGTGGCACACAAGGCCACCCGCTCGGTCTCTATTGGATGAAGCGTGGCTGGCTAATTGCGGTTTGGTCCACGCTCCTCGGGGCTCTCGCCGGTCATCTGCTGGGGCGTGGGGGCGCCACTCGGGCGGGACATAGCCCTGCCCGGCTCCGGCGCCGCCCGAGGCTCCCGTCCCATGCCCGGCTCGGCGCGTAGCGCCTTGAGGATGGAGAAGCAAAGCCCGATCAGGATCAGCACGAACGGCGCCGCCGACGCGATAGCCACGGCCTGAAGGGCCGAAAGGGCCGCATCCACGGAGCCCTGGATCTTCCCGGCCAGCAGGCAGATCGCCGCCGCCGCCCCGGTGAAGACGCCCCAGACGACCACGTTCCACCTCTGGGGGTGCAGGTGACCCTTCGAGGAGAGCATGCCCATAACCATCGAGGCCGCGTCTGCCCCGCTGACGAAGAACAGCGCGACCAGGATGATCGCGATTCCCGCCATCAGCCAGAACAGCGGGAACTGCTCCAGCGTGAGGAACAGCGCCGCCGGCTGGTTGCTCACGGCGGTCTGGGCGATGTCCGCCGCACCCGAAAGTTGCAGGTTGATGGCGGCCCCTGATCGTGGTCGACAAGCTCCTTACAGGCTTCGACGCTCCGCCAGCCACCTACCTCTACATAGACAAGCGGATGCGCGACCACGGCCTGTTCCAGGCCATCTGCCGCGTGAACCGCCTCGACGGCGAGGACAAGGAATACGGCTACGTCATAGATTGCAAAGACCTCTTCAACAGCCTCGAAAGCGCCGTCGCGGACTATACAGGCGACGCCCTCGACGGCTACGACAAAGAGGATGTGACTGGCCTGTTGGAGAACCGCCTGGAGAAGGCCCGTGAGAGATTGGAAGAGACCCGTGAGACCGTGCGCGCCTTCTGCGAACCGGTTCCTCAACCGCACAATACCATAGACTACATACATTACTTCTGCGCCACGGACACCGCCGACACAGGCGCGATAAGAGCCAACGAACGCAAGCGCGTAGCCCTGTACACGGCCGTGGCGAGCTTCGTGCGAGCCTACGCCAACCTCGCTAACGAGATGCCCGAGGCCGGTTACGCGCCCGAACAGGCCGAAGATATCAAGAGAGAAGCGGCCCATTACGAGAAGGTTCGCCAGGAGGTGAAGATAGCCAGCCGCGACTACGTGGATATGAAGAGCCTGGAGCCGGCGATGCGTCACCTTCTGGATGCGTACATCCGCGCCTCGGAGAGCGAGAAAGTCTCCGCCTTCGACGAGATGGGACTGGTGGAGTTGCTGGTCGAGGAAGGGAAGAGCGCGCTGGACAAACTCCCCCGAGGGACTGCGCAAAGATGCGGAGGCGATGTCCGAGACCATCGAGAACAACCTCCGCAAGGTCATAGTAGACGAGCAGCCGGTAAACCCGAAGTACTACAATAGGATGTCCGAGTTGCTGGACGCCCTGATCCGGCAGCGCAAAGAGGAAGCTCTAGACTACAAGGCTTACCTGGATGAGCTCGCGGAACTGGCGGGCAAGGTGCGAGAACCTTCGGACGCCGGCGGATACCCGGCTTCAGTGGATACCCAGGCCCGTCGCGCGCTGTATGACAACCTGGACCGTGACGAGACTGCGGCTATCCGCGTAGACACCGCCGTGCGTCACACTCGAAAGGACGACTGGCGGGGCAACAGGTTCAAGGAGAGAGAAGTCCTGGGCGCCGTCCGCGAGGAGTTGGGGAGATACGAGGCCCGAGCCGAAGAGATCTTCGAGATCGTGAAGAACCAGCGTGAGTATTAGCCGACAAACCATCGAAGTGGGCGGCATCGGGGTGGAGGTGGTGCGCAAGCCCATCAAGAACCTGCATCTGTCCGTGCATCCTCCGGAGGGCCGTGTCCGGGTGTCGGCGCCTTCGCGCATGGACGACGAGGCCGTGCGGCTTGCCGTGGTCTCGAAGCTGGCCTGGATCCGTCGCCACCAGAAGACATTTGCGGAGCAGCCGCGCCAATCTCAGCGGGAGATGGTCAGCGGCGAGAGCCATTACTTCCGGGGGCGCCGTTATCTTCTGCGCCTGCTGGAAGACAGCGGATCGAACCGCGTCAGCCGCAACGGTAACTCGGAGCTCACGATGCACGTCCGGCCCGGCGCCGGTCGAGACAAACGCGAGCAGGTTCTTAACGACTGGTACCGTCGGCACACGAAGTCAGTCGTGCCTGACCTCATCGTCAGGTGGGAGCCCGTAGTCGGTGTACGGGTCGCCGACTGGGGCATCAAGAAGATGAAGACTAGGTGGGGCAGTTGCAACATCAGGGATCGCCGCATCTGGCTCAATCTGGAGCTTGCCAGGAAACCGCCGTTGTGTCTGGAGTACGTTCTCGTCCACGAGATGGTCCACCTGCTCGAACGCCGCCACAATGACCGTTTCAGAGCACTGATGGACCGGTTCATGCCGCAATGGCGGCTGTACCGGGACGAGTTGAACCAGGCGACCCTGTCCCACGAGGAATGGGCGTACTGAGCCGGAACGGTGGCTGCGGATCCTCCTGACAGCCGGTCGTCGGGGAACGCGGCTCTCCGTGGATCTCCTATCGAGTCTCCTCGCCAGCGGCTTGCGCCGCTGAGACGTCCGCTCGCGGTTGGGCATCACAATCCGGCCTTCGACTGGAAGGAAGCGCTATTCGCCGTTACGGAACCGTTGTTCCAGACGATCCCGCGTCTTTGCGCGGTTTAGCGGCGGGACATATACTGCCTGCCGAGGAAAGGAAGACGATGCTAATGGGACGGTTTCCTGAGAACGGGGATCTCACGGCGGGAAGGGACCGTGCTACGGAGGGACAAACCCGGCGCGTTCTCTACCGGGGATCTTTTGCGCAGGGCTATAGTCTGCCCCGGCCCGGCCGTCCATAGTGCGGGAGGCCAGGCCGATTTCCGGGGCTAGAGAGGAGCGGGGTTGGGCAGGACACTCTTTTCGGGCGGGACCGTGGTCACCGCCGACGGCAGCTACCGGGCTGACGTGCTGGTCGAGGACGGGAAGGTCTTCGCCGTCGGCGCGAACATCGACCCGGAGGACGCTGAGGTGGTGGACGCCGCCGGCAAGCTGGTGATGCCAGGCTTCATCGACGGCCACACCCACATGGACATGCCCTTCGGGGGCACCATGACCGCCGACGACTGGGCCAGCGGCACCGCGGCGGCCGCCGCTGGCGGCACGACGACCATCGTGGACTTCTCGTTGCAGGACGTGGAGGGCAGCCTCGCCGACGCCATCGAGACCTGGACGGGCAAGGCCGAGGGCAAGGCGCGCATAGATTACGGTTTCCACGTCGCCATAACCAATTTGACGGAGGAGATAAAGGCGGAGATCCCGAGCCTACTAGAACGAGGCGTGTCGTCCATCAAGATCTTCATGGCGTACAAGGGCACCCCGCTCTACACCGAGGATGACGACCTCTTCGAGGCCATGCAGATAGCCCGCGACGCCGGCGTCCTCGTCATGGTCCACGCTGAAAACGGCGACGTGATAAGCAAGCTCCAGCAGCAGGCCCTGGCGAGGGGCGACACTGCCCCGCGCTTCCACGCCCTCACGCGGCCCGAGGAGGTCGAGGCGGAGGCGACGAACCGGGCCATCCAACTCGCCGCGATAGCCGGGGCGCCGCTGCTCGTGGTCCACGTCTCCTGCGAGCAGGCGCTGGAGCCCATCCACCGGGCACACGAGCTGGGCCAGACCGTGTACGCTGAGACCTGCCCGCAGTACTTCGCCTTCTCATACGACGACCTCGCCAGAGACGGGTTCGAGGGCGCCAAGTACGTGTGTTCCCCGCCCCTCAGGCACGAGTGGAACAGGGAGGCGCTGTGGCGGGGACTCCAGATCGGGGACCTGCAAATATTCGGCTCCGACCACTGCTCGTTCAACTACAACGAGCAGAAAGAACTGGGCCGCGACGATTTCACCTTGATCCCCAACGGCCTCCCCGGCGCTGAAGAACGGGCAATGGCCTTGTGGAAGCTCGGGGTGAGCGAGGGGCGCATCTCAGAGAACCAGTTCGTCGCCGTGCTCTCGACCAACCAGGCGAAAGTCCACGGCATGTACCCGCGCAAGGGCGCATTGGTTCCGGGCGCTGACGCCGACGTGGTCGTGTGGGACCCTGAGTTGGAGATCACGGCCACCGCCGAGAACCGCCACGGCAACGTGGACTACACGCCGTATGAAGGGATGACATTTACCGGCGGCCCGGCGGCCGTGTACGTGCGCGGCAACCTGGTGTACCGCGACGGCGAGGTCGTCGGCGAGCCTGGAACGGGGAGTTTCGTGGAGCGGAAGTTCACGGCGGCCGGACTGGAGGCGCAGGTATGACGAACCCGGATGAGTTGCTGGCGCGGCACAAGGCGGCGCTGCCGTCGTGGATGCCACTGTACTACGAGAGGCCGTTGGAACTGGCGCGGGGCGAGGGGTTCCGCGTCTGGGACTCCGAGGGCAACGAGTACCTGGATTTCTTCGGCGGGATCGTGACGGCCATCAGCGGCCACAACGTGCCGGAGATCACCGAGGCCATAAAGTCCCAGGTGGACAAGATCCTGCACACCTCGACCCTGTACCTGATCCAGAACCAGATCAAGCTGGCGGAGAAGCTGATCGAGCTTGCCCCCATCTCGGGCGAGAAGAAGGCTTTCTTCGTCGGGAGCGGCTCGGAGGCGAACGAGGCGGCGCTGCTTTTCGCCTCCCGCTACCGGGGCTCAAGTGAGATCATCGCCCTCCGCTCCTCCTACCACGGCTCCACCTTCATGACGATGGGCATCACCGGCCAGAGCACCTGGAGTGCATCACCCCGCTCCGCCCTGGACGTGGCCTACGCCCGCAACCCGTACGCGCTACGCTGCGCCCTCTGCCGCAACGAGGGGAAGTGCAACCTCCTGTGCGCCGACGACGTGCGGGCCGTGGTCGAGGAGGAGACTACGGGCAACGTCGCGGCGTTCATCGCCGAGCCGATACAGGGCGTTGGGGGGTTCGTGGACGCGCCGCCGGGGTACTTCGAGCGGGTCAAGGAGATCCTGGACGAGAAGGGCATACTCTTGATCTCCGACGAGGTCCAGACGGGCTTCGGGCGCACGGGCGAGCACTTCTGGGGCATAGACGCCTTCGACGTGGAACCGGACATGATCGTGATGGCCAAAGGCATCGGCAACGGCCTCGCGCTCGGGGCCGTGGTGGGGCGGGCCGAGGTCATCGAGTCCGTCGCCCCCAACCTCCATCTCTCCACCTTCGGCGGAAACCCGATCTCCTCCGCCGGCGCCCTCGCCAACCTGAACTACATCCTGGACAACGACCTCCAGACCAACGCCCACGAGGTCGGGACGCACCTCAAGGATCGTCTCCTCAAGATTGCGAATGACCACCCCATGGTCGCCGAGGTGCGCGGGCGCGGGTTGATGCTCGCCCTGGAGCTCACCGGCGACGGCCTGACGCCTGACCCGGCGGCGGCCAGCCGCTTCCTCGAGGCGTGCCGGACGCGCGGTTTGCTTGTCGGCAAGGGGGGATTGAAGGCGAACACCATCCGCATCTCGCCGCCGCTCACCATCACCCGCGAGGCCGCCGACGAAGCCGCCGACATAATCGAGGAGGCGCTCGCGGAGATCGGGGCCCGGGAGAGGGTCGGCTGACGTGCAGACCGAAGGTGTAGATTCCCACCGCGCCGTCGAGGAGTTGAAGGAGCTGGCCGATCTCACCGGCGGCCCCGACGGCGCCCGCCGCGTCGCCTGGACGGACACGTGGAAAGAAGCCCGCGGGTGGCTGCGGGGCAAGCTGGAAGAAATAGACGACATTTCTGAGATCGAGACCGACGAGGCCGGCAACCTGTGGGCCACGGCCCCCGGCGACTCCGAGAGGTCCGTCCTCCTCGGGGGTCACATTGACTCCGTCCCGAACGGCGGCTGGCTTGATGGCGCCTTGAACGTGATCGGGGCTCTCGAAGTGATGCGGGCTCTCGCCCCACAACAACGCCCCGTCACCCTGCGCCTGGTGGACTGGGCCGACGAGGAGGGCGCCCGCTTCGGGCGGAGCCTCTTCGGATCAGGGGCTGCGGCTGGCGCCCTCGCGCCCGACGACGTGCGGGGCCTCAAAGACCGGGACGGTGTGGCGCTACCGGACGCGCTGCGGGAGCACGGCGTGGACCTCGACCGGGTCAACGAGGCTGGCCGTCAGTTGGAGAACGCGGCGGCGTACCTGGAGCTGCACATTGAGCAGGGCCCAGTGCTGGAGCGGATGGACCTCCCGCTCGGCGTCGTGCTCGGCACCTTCGGGGTGGAGCGTCACGCCGTCCGGTTCACCGGGCAGCACGCCCACTCCGGCTCCACCCCGATGGACGTGCGCCGCGACGCCTTCATCGCGGCGGCCCGTTCGGCGGTAGAGTTTCGGGATGACGCCACCCGGCGCGACGACGTGCGGGCCACGACCGGCTTCGTGAACGTCAGCCCGGCCATCGTGACGGCTTTCAACGGCTGGTGCGAGATGTCCCTGGACCAGCGCGCCCTCGACGCCGACGTGCTGGCGGACATGCTCGCAAGCGCGAAGGAAGCAAGCGAGCGTATCGCCGGAGAAGAGGAGGTTTCCGTCGAGTGGGAGCGGCTGTGGCGCATAGAGCCCATTCCGTTCGACGACGCCCTAATCGATCTGGCCGACGAGGCGATCACAGAGATCGTCGGCAAGTCCCACCGTCTGCCGAGCGGGCCGCTGCACGACGCGGCGGAGATGGCGCGCCTCATGCCGACGGTGATGCTCTTCGTCAAGAGCCTGCGGGGCCTCAGCCACACCAAAGAGGAGGACACGCCTGAGGAAGACCTGGAGCTGTCCGTCCGGGCGCTGCACCGGCTGGCGGAGAAGACGATCGATCTGGTGGCGAGTCGTGAGTAGCGTGGGTGACGAGGTCAGAGTGCGCCGCCGTCTCTTCGAGGAGCGTTTGGACTGGGTCGTGCCCGAAAACGAAGCACGGCGATATGGGCTTCGCTGTACATGTCCGTGCTGTGGATACCCCACCCTCTTGGATCGCTACAGCTACGAGATCTGCGAGCTGTGCGACTGGGAAGACGACGGGCAGGACGATGATGACGCCGACAAGGTTCTGGGCGGCCCGAACGGAAGATACTCCTTGACGGAGGCACGGAAAAACTTTGCGCGGCATCTGAGGATGTACGATCCGCGAGATTTCAGGGGCAACGAGTTTGCGGAAGATAGCCCCGCCCAGGTACGGGCAAAGCGAGAAATGATGGCGGCATTCGATGACATGACCAAGAAAACGGACCAGCCGGACACAGGCACTTTGGTACGGTGCATGAACGACGGTGAGAAGACCCTCGCGGACGAGTTGGACAGGAAGGTCAGAGAGTACGAGGCGCGAGACAGGGGACGCAAGTCCACCTGACAGATCGAGCATGGTATACGAGGAAGGCAGAGGAGATTGGGAGATCAGGGAGGAGGCATCGGTGTCGGCAGACGAATGGCTGGTTTCGCCGGGTGAGGGTGAGGTCGTGTTGCAGGGCGGCCTCGGGGTCGTCGGCAAGGTGTCCGGGAATACGACCGGCGGTTCTTACTCGGTGGTAGAGCATCCGCTGGAGCCGGGGGTCCTGGGGGCTCCGCCGCACACGCACGCGGACACGGACGAAGTCTCGTTCGTGATAGAGGGTGAGATCGGGGTGATGATCGGCGACGAGGAGTTCACGGCCGGGCCGGGAGCCTACGTCGTAAAGCCTCGCGGCCTGCCCCACACCTTCTGGAACTCGGGCACGGAGAGGGCGAGGATATTGGAGATCATCTCCCCCGCCGGGTTCGAGAAGTATTTCGAGGAACTGGCGGAAGTCCTCGCCTCGACGCCGCCAGGCGAGCCGCCCGACTTCGGGAAGATAGCGGAGCTTGCCGGACGTCACGGCATGACGTTCCACATGGAGCGGCTGCCGGAGATCGTGGAACGGCACGGCGTGGAGTTGCGATAGAGAGCGGTTCCCAGGGAAAGGGGAGAGTGCATGGACCGGGAAGATTATCGGGATCTGGGGGTCAGAGACCCGGCGGAGCTGGGGAGGATCAAGGCGGAGGTCAGCTCGTCGCCGCTCTACAACAACGACCTGGCGCCTACCGAGCCCGAGGAACGCACCTGGACCACGTACAACATCGCGGCGCTCTGGATCGGGATGTCCATCGTCATCACCACGTACCTGCTGGCTGCGGGCCTGATGGCCGCCGGCATGAACTGGTGGCAGGCGCTCCTGACCATCTCGCTGGGCAACATCATTGTCCTAGTCCCGATGCTCCTCAACGCGCACGCCGGGACCAAATACGGCGTGCCGTTCCCGGTCTTCATCCGGGCCTCGTTCGGGGTGCGTGGGGCAAACTTCGCCGCGATGGCCCGCGCGCTGGTGGCCTGCGGCTGGTTCGGCATCCAGACGTGGCTCGGCGGCGTCGCCCTCGACGCCCTCACGACCGCCGCGTGGGGCGGCTGGGCGAACGTGCCGGGGCACTCGTTCATAGCCTTCTTCGTGTTCTGGGCGATACAGGTGGTCATCATCCTGACCGGTGTAGAAGGGATAAAAGTCTTCGAGTCGCTCTCCGCGCCGCTCCTGATCGGGGGCAGCATCGCGCTTCTCATCTGGGGCTTCGTGGCGGGCGGCGGCGTCGGCAACGTGTTCTCGACCTCGGCGCAGCTCCAGCAGGGCGACGCCCCGTTCTGGGCGCTGTTCTGGCCCAGCCTTGCGGCGAACGTGGGGTATTGGATCACGCTGTCCCTGAACATCCCGGACTTCACCCGCTACGCGCAGAGCCAGCGCTCGCAAGTCGTCGGGCAGGCCATCGGGCTCCCCCTGACGATGACGGCGTTTTCCTTTATCGGCATCGCGGTCACGGCGGCGACCATCGTGGTCTTCGACAAGGCCATCTGGGACCCGGTGGTGCTCGTCACGCGCCTCACGGGCGACATCCCGGCGCTCCTCATACTCGCCATGATCGTGATCGCCATAGCCCAGATCTCCACCAACATGGCGGCGAACGTGGTCTCGCCCTCTTTCGACTTCTCGAACCTGGCCCCGAAGTTCATATCATTCCGCATGGGAGGCATGATCACGGCCGTCATCGGAATCCTCTCTTTCCCGTGGCTGCTCCTTGAGACGGCCGGGGCGTACATCTTCACGTGGCTGGTGGGCTACGGCAGCCTGCTCGGGGCCATCGGGGCCGTGATGATAGTGGACTACTGGATCGTCCGGCGCCGCCAGCTCGACCTCGCCGACCTCTACAAACTGGACGGCCGCTACGCCTACTCCGGCGGCTGGAACTGGCGGGCCATCACGGCCGTTTTCGTCGGCGTGGTACCCGTCATACCCGGGTTCATCAAAGCCGCCACGACCCCGAACTTCGCCGGCGTCTTCCAGGCCCCCACCTTCATCGAGAGCCTGTACAACTACGGCCTGTTCTTCACCTTCGGCGTGACGGGCGTGACCTACCTGGTCCTCTCCAGGATCGGGGGCCGGGCCACCGAGCCAGCCCGCGAGTCGAGCGAAGAGCCGGAGACGGCGTAGGGCTTGCCGATGCCTGACGCGGCCACCTTCGGAGTCTTCATCGCCGCCTCACTGGCGCTGACGGTCGTGCCAGGCCCTGCGGTCTTCTACATAATCACCCGCAGCATGGACCAGGGACGTCCGGCGGGCCTCGCCTCCGTCCTCGGCGTCGGCGTGGGCGGGCTCGTACACGCCGCTTTCGCAGCGGTCGGGTTATCGGTGATCCTGGCCTCCTCGGCGACGGCCTTCTCCGTCGTAAAGTGGCTGGGCGTGGGGTACCTCGTCTGGCTCGGCCTCCAGCGTCTCTTCGCCAGGGACGATGAGTACACACCCACGGCCGCCGGGCCGGCGCGCCTCTCGCGCATCTTCTCGCAAGGCGTGGTCGTCAACGTCCTCAACCCCAACACCGCGCTGTTCTTCTTCGCCTTCCTGCCGCAGTTCGTGGACCCGTCTCAGGGCGTGGCCTGGGCGCAGATCCTGGCTTTAGGCGTCACGTTCGTCGCCCTCGCGCTGTTTACCGACGGCCTCTACGCCCTGCTCGCCAGCACGTTGGGAGACTGGCTGCGCCGCAAGAGCGCGGGCGTCCGCTTCCGTCGCGGCCGTCGGTACGTCTCCGGTGGCGTCTATCTCGCGCTCGGCGCGGCGAGCGCGGCCTCCGGCTCGGGGAAGGGCTGAAGGGTGGATCCGGAGTCTTTCGAGGGCTGGCTCGACGCCTACGGCAGGGCGTGGGAGGCCAGGAACCCGGAAGCGGCGGCGCGGCTGTTCACGGATGATGCCACCTACTACGAGACACCTTTTGATGAGCCGATCCGGGGTCACGAAGGCATCCTGGAATACTGGTCCGAGGTGCCCCGCTCGCAGGAAAACATCCGCTTCTCCCACGAGGTACTCGCGGTGACGGAAGGTATGGGCGTCGCCCACTGGAAAGCGGCCTTCACGAGGCTCCCGTCGAACGTCCCGTTCGAGCTCGACGGCATCTTCCTGGTGAAGCTGGATGGCGATGGGCTCTGTACGGAATTCCGCGAGTGGTGGCACGGGCGAGAATAGAGAGGCAGGAATAATGGACTTCGGCGTCACCCTCCAGACCAACCCACCGGCGCAACGTGTCATTGAATTGACACAAAAGGCCGAACGGCTCGGATTCACCCACGCCTGGACCTTCGATTCGCACGTGCTGTGGCAGGAGCCGTATGTGATCCACTCTCGGATGCTCGCGGCGACGGAGAGGATAACCGTCGGACCGTTCGTGACGAACCCTGTGAGCCGGGATCCGTCCGTCACGGCTTCGACCTTCGCCACCCTGAACGACATGTTCGGAAACCGCACGGTCTGCGGCATCGGGCGCGGGGATTCGGTCGTGCGGGTGCTCGGCAGGAAGCCGACCACGCTGCGGCAACTGGAAGAAGCGATGCGCGTCATCAAGGAGCTGGCCGAGGGCCGGGAGGTGGACTACGCGGGCACGAAGGTCCGCATCCCGTGGGTCAGGGACGGGAAGCTCGACGTGTGGATGGCTGGCTACGGCCCGAAAGCCCTCAGCCTCACCGGGCGGATGGCCGACGGTTTCATATTGCAGTTGGCTGACCCCGTGATCCTGGCCTGGACCATGCGTCACGTCCACGACGCCGCCAGGGAAGCGGGCCGCGACCCGAAGGAGATAAAGATCTGCGTCGCCGCCCCGGCCTACGTCGGTGAAGACCTGTCGCACGCCCGCGACCAGTGCCGGTGGTTCGGAGGGATGGTCGGCAATCACGTTGCGGATCTGGTCTCTCGTTACGGTGAGGATGGCGAAGTTCCTCACGCCCTAACCGATTACATAAAGGCTCGCGAGGGCTACGACTACAGCCACCACGGCCAGGCCGGCAACCCGACGACGGACTTCGTGCCCGACGACATCGTGGACCGCTTCTGCGTCCTCGGCACGGTCGAGGACCACGTCGCCAAGTTGAACGAGCTAAAGGACCTCGGCGTGGACCAGTTCAACATCTACCTCATGCACGACGCGATGGACGAGACGCTGGACACTTACGGGGATGAGATCATACCTTCGCTGGAAGTCGAACCTGCTGTATGAACGATGCTCGTCTATTTACATGTCGGTAAGCGTTTGGTTGCAAAGTTCGGACACTATAAGTTCCGATAAAGTAGAGGCTAAATCTGCTTACAAGCCGACTTCGTGTGCGATGTACTTGGTTAGAAGCGAATGTAGTATTTTGAATGGTAGATTGAGGCTGTTGGCTGAGGCTGTCTCTCTTGCCCTTTCCCAAACGCCCTCATTTCGTGCAGCTGCTAGGAACTCGTGACCCTGCCATGTTAGTCGCGTTGGATATACTTTGATCAACCTACCATCTTTCGCCTTGTCCGCGTAACCTTCGAGTAAACTCCCCTCGTACATTACGTCAACATGGTCAGATACGAGCCTACCATCATACCCTTCTATGATCACTTCTCTACCTGCAATTATGTCTTCCGGAGTAACCAACTCGTCACTTTCGCGTTTCTCAAAATAGAAGAGAATCTTGCGCAAGAGTTCCATGTCGCGCTTCACTCTAGGCTCCTGACTCGAATGGCGGGCTTCGCTTCGGTCCTAGCAAGAATATGTAGCGTAGTGAGATTTGCATCTAGCTGGAAGCATTCGCCTTTGTCCGGTCGGCAAGATAATTTTGTTCAGTGAACTCTGGCAGACTCTCTGGACGGCTGGGAAGATAAGTGCCAATCAACCTTAGACGCTCATAAATCGAGTGATCCCTATCGTAGTTGGCATCAAGATCTACTGTAGAGTTTAGCCACTGCTGTAACGCGCTTCGTCCACAACAATCCGCCAAGCGCTCGGCTATAGGCTTGAGGAACTCAAAGGCTTGCCGCATAAAGTCGTCGTCGGTGTTGATCACCTTCTCAGATATTCCTGCCGAGCCGATTCTGCCCGCGTCAGGACTGGTTACAAAACCGGCATTATGTGCGACCGAGTGTCTAAGAATCCATAAACGGTTCAGCGTCGGAATCTCTGAAGGCAAGATAATCTTATTGCCCAGAACAGACTGGTACCGCTCGTTTACTTGATCAGGATCTTGCCAGCCGAGAGTCGGATGAATGAGGAGCGACCCTACGGTTGTTTGAGCAACTCTCTGCGAGAGAATACGTTCAGTATCAACGTTTACCCACTTCGGCTTGATCAACTTCTGATCGAATACGTCAACGATGTCGATGATCCGCGCGAGGAAATCCTTGAGCATGTACTCGTAAGACGCCATCATCTGACCAAACAACGCAAGCTGGATGCGATGGCGATGTTTCTTTGCTACTTCGCCACTAGCATTGTCTGCCAGACGCTCGTCCGAGAAGTATTTGGCTGCTGTTATCAACGCTTGTCCCTGAGAGAAGAAAAAGGAGCATGGACTGTACAGCCGTTTCTTTTCGTCACGCTGGGACTCGGCCGTATCTCGTTCCCAGGTCAGTGGCACAGGAAAAGACATAGGCAAAGAATACAACTAGGCCAGACAATCATGCAAGTCGCTCCGCTATCCTTGCGCTTCATGATCCAGTACCGTAGCCGTGCGCCGGTAGAATTTCAGGGCGACCTTTGCCAGGTGGCAGGTAAAGGGTAGTGGATTGGACCACTATTGGAATAATCTTTGACGATGGATAGGTTGGCAAGGCAATCGAACCCGCAGTCAGCATCGCCACACGGTAATCCATTTTCATGGTCCGCCCTCCAACTATTCCGCCGCTTTGACGTAGTAGCCTTGCGTCTTGGGCGGACCGTAGATGTAACCCATGTAGTACACGCCGGTGGGGGTGTTGAAGATCACTGCGGCGCCGTGGTAGTCGAGGACCTCTTGAGAGTCGGTGAACTCGGCGGAGACGGCGTCGTAGTCAGCGTAGCGGGCCTTGAGGTCGCGGGCGATGACCTCGTAGTCGGCCTGGGTCCTGGCGCGGGTGTCCACGAGCAGCCGCACGGCCCGGACACCGTCCCGGTCGACCAGCTCCCTCTCCAGGATCTCATACTCCGGCACGCTGGCTTTGCGAGGCCGCTCGAAGTTGCCGATCCGGATCTCCGGTACGTCCACGATCCCCGTCCCATCGCCGGAGACCGGGGGCTCCGACCCTCGCTCCGCGATGGCCGGGACCGCTCGTAGTTCCGGCGTCCGAACGGTGCTGACACCCTCCTCGCCGGCGCACGCGGTAAAGAAGACGGCAGCCACGGCGAGCAGGACCAAGATCCGGATTGGGGCACGGCGCAAGCGGCTTCTCCTTCTCGCTGGAGTAGGGATTATAGCCGCCACCGGCCAGCACCCTGATGGAAGACGGTCCACAATGAGACTGGAACATGAAAAGAGCCGGAGTCTATTTTGGACTCCGGCTCTTTGGTTCTCCGCCGCAGGCGAGAGTAGGGCTCTTTATCCGCCCGGTCCCCGGAACGTTATCTCGCCCGCCTTGCGCAGCGAATCGAGAGTATCCTCGACAGTGACTAGCAGGGTCGTTTTGGTCGTTTTCATGTGGCCAGCTGCGTTGACGGCCAGCATGATGGTCGTAACGGTGGACTCGTCGGGGGCTTCGTGGATCGCCACCCCATCGTACTCGCCGAAGCTGTAGTAGAAGGAGACTAGCCGTCCTCCCATGCTTTCCGACAGCGCGCTAATGGCTGCGCTCCGGTCCTCCGGGTTTCGGGCGAGCGCCGCCCAGGCTTCGGGGGTGTAGCTGAACTGCGTCATGTAGAGAGCCATCTCTACTTCTCCTTTCTCCCGCTTTCCCGGCGGGTACGACTTTCCCTGCTTGCATGATGCGCTCGTCCAAAGCCCCACGCATCCCCCATTCGGGTGATTTTTGCCGTTGCAAGCCAGGTGTGAAATCGTTGCAATCGGGGTTGCGGAGCTATCCGGCTGGCAGGATGTAATAGAATATAGAGGTCGAATCTAATATTTCAGAGGAGTGTTTGGGATGTCGGATAGAAGATACGATGTGGTGATAGTGGGTTCTGGTCCGGCAGGGTACACGGCGGCGCTGTACGCGGCGCGGGCGAACCTGAAGACGCTGGTGTTTCAGGGCTTCGAGCTTGGTGGGCAGCTCATGCTCACCTCTGATGTCGAGAACTACCCCGGCTACCGCGACGGCGTGATGGGCCCCGACATGATGGACGACTTCGAGGCCCAGGCCGTGCGCTTCGGGGCCGAGATGCGCCCGGAGAACGTCGAGCGGGTGGACCTCTCCGAACGCCCGTTCCGGCTGTGGCCCGAGGACGAGGACGAGCCGGTGCTCGCAAGCTCGGTCGTCATCGCCACGGGCGCCAAGGCCAGGTGGCTCGGGCTGCCGGGAGAAGAGCGCCTCATGGGCAAGGGCGTCAGCGGTTGCGCCACCTGCGACGCTTTCTTCTACAAGGGCAAGAAGGTCGCGGTCGTCGGCGGGGGTGACACGGCGATGGAGGAGGCGGGTGTTCTCGCCAAGTTCGCCGACGAGGTCGTCCTGATCCATCGCCGCGAAGAGTTCCGGGCGTCCAAGATCATGCTGGAGCGCGCCCGGAACAACCCCAAGATCTCCTTCCTCACCGATACGGTGGTCGAGGATGTGCTCGGAGACAACGCCGTCGAGGGCGTCAGGGTGAAGAACGTGAACACCGGCGAGGAGCAGACGCTCGCGGTGGACGGCTTCTTCGCGGCCATCGGCCACGTGCCCGCGACCGGCGTCTTCGAGGGACAGGTGGCGATGGACGACGGCGGCTACGTCTTCCAGGTGGATCACACCATGACCAGCGTGCCCGGCGTGTTCGCTGCGGGCGATGTCTCGGACACCCGCTACCGTCAGGCCGTCACCGCCGCCGGCGACGGCTGCCGCGCCGCCATAGACGCTGAGAGGTGGCTGGAGGAGCAGGGCGAGGCCGAGGACGCCGAAGACCCCGCCGTGTGGACCGCCGAGAAGGAACGGGACGCGGCGAACCTGTAGACCTTATGTAGCCTCCACGCTCTCCACCACGAACGGCCCCGGCAGCCCGCCGGACCGTTTCTCGTCGCTGGCATGCGCCGTACATCGGCGGGTATAATCGCCGCCAGCGAAGGAGCGTGGATGGAATGAGCGAAGAACGGATCATACTGCTCGTGGAGGACGACGAGGATCAGGTGATGCTCGCCATGCGCGCCCTCCGCAAGCACGGCATCGTCGCCGAGGTGGACGAGGTGGCGGTCGCAGAGAGCGGGCAGGAGGCGCTGGACTTCCTGTTCGGGGAAGGCGTCCACGCCGAAAGGGACGCGAGCGTCGCCCCCGAGTTCATCCTCCTGGACATAAACCTGAACGGGATGGACGGGCTCCAGGTCCTGGAGCGGCTGCGGGAAGACGAGCGGACGCAACTCCTGCCCGTGATCCTGTTCTCCTCCTCCAGGGAGCACGAGGACGTGGTCGCCGGCTACAGGCTCGGCGCCAACTCATACGTTGCCAAGCCCGCCAACTTCGAGAAGTTCTCCGAGGCCATGCGATACCTCGGATGGTACTGGCTCAACTTCAACGAATCGCCGTGAGCGGCTACTTGCCGCCCTTCAGATAGTCCTCGAACTCCGCCAGCGGCAGGCAGTTTATGACGCTCGCTTTCTCCACCCACGCGCGGCGCGCCTGAGAGACGCCGTATCTGATGAACGAAAGTGCACGCTCGTCATGGGCGTCGGTGTCTATGGTGATACGGACGCTGGCGTTCAACGCCTCCCTCACATAGGGTACGGCGAGGTCGAGTCGATCCGGGTACGCGTTCAGCTCCAGGGCGGTGTTCGTCACGGCGGCCTCTTTTATGAGGCGGGAGACGTCCACCTCGTACGGGTCGCGGCGATTCAGGATACGCCCCGTGGGATGGCCGATGGTGCGGACGTGCGGGTTGTTGATGGCGCGGACCATCCGTTCCGTCATCGCGTTTTCCCCGATGCCGAACGACGTGTGGACCGACGCGACCACGAAGTCCAGCTCGGCGAGGAGATCGTCCTCGTAGTCAAGCGTGCCGTCTTTGAGGATGTCCACCTCGGAGCCGCAGAGAAGACGGATCTCCGCGTACTTCTCATCCGCCTTCCGCACGGCCTCCATCTTCTCTTTCAGGCGTGCGGGGGAGAGTCCGTTCGCCACCTTGAGGCTCTGGGAGTGGTCGCAAAAGACCAGGTACTCGTAGCCGAGCCCGATGGCGGCTTCGGCCATACTCTCGATGGTCCCCTTGCCGTCTGAGTAGTTGGTATGGACGTGCAGGTCGCCCTTGATGTCCGAGACTTCGACGAGGTTGGGTAGCTCGTCCTTCTCGGCCACCTGTATCTCACCTGCGTCTTCCCGAAGCTCCGGCGTGATGTACGGGAGATCGAGGCGCGCGTAGACCTCGTCCTCCGTGGGGACGGGCTCATAATTTTCATCCGTCCCGATCCTCTTCAGGCCGTACTCGGAGATGTTGATGCCCATCTTGACGGCCCTTTCGCGCAGGGCGATGTTGTGGGCCTGCCCACCGGTGAAGTGGTGCAGGAGCGTGCCGAACGCCTCGGATGGAACTATGCGGAGGTCAACGTCCACGCCGCCCGTCACGATGGATACTTTGGTCGGGCCGTGGGCCACGACCTCCTCCACGAACTCGGCTTCGGCGAAGGCGTCTGCCAGGGCGTTCTGGTCCGTGCTCGCGGCCACGATGTCAAGGTCGCCGACCGTCTCCTTCCGGCGGCGCAGGGAACCGGCGATCTCCGCCCGCTCCGTACTAGGGTGCGAGCGGACGAACTCAAGGAGCTGGTCGCCGAGGGCGGTCGCGTCGTGGAGGAGCATCCGGCGCTCGGTGGCGTTGTAGTTCTGGGCGGCCTTGACCATCTTCTCCGCGCTCTTCTTGCCGAAGCCCTTGAGGCCGGAGATCTGCCCTTCCTCTATCTCGGCCAGTTCCCCGACGCCGGTGATGCCGAGTTCTCGCCACAGGCGACCAGCCGTGCGCGGTCCGACGTTAGGCAGGCGCGTCACCTCGACAAGGCCGGAGGGGATCTCGGTGGTCAGGTCGGTGAGGATCTGTGGGGTCTGGTCTTCCGCGAGCGCCCGGATCACATCCGCCGTCGTCTTCCCGACGTGGGGTAGATCGGTGACGTCCTCCATGTCCCTGACCTCCCGGCCCGAGGCGGCGACGGACTCGGCGGCCCGCGTGTAGCCGAGCACCCGGTAGTAGCTTTCGTCCTTGATCTCCATGAGGGTGGCTATGGTCTCCAGGGCGCGGACGATCTCACCATTGCGCAACCGCGGACCTCCTTCTCGCATGAACGGGTCGCGAGAAGATTATACGCGCCCGTTTATCGGAGCCCTTCGTATAAAATCTTCGCATGCTCCGAACGCTCCTCGATAGAGAGACTTTTCAGAGGCTCTCCCGCCACCTGACGCTCGCCTCGGCCATCTGGTTGGCCGTGACCCTGACCTTATCGTTCTTCGTCATCTGGGCCTTTGCGGAGATAACCGAGGAGGTCATCGAGGGCGAGAGCCGCCGGTTCGACCGGGCGGTCCTGCTCTGGATCGATGCCCACTCCCCGGCCTGGCTCGAAGCCCCAATGCGCCTCGTCACGGCGCTCGGCTACTACAGTGTGGTGGCCCCGCTCCTCGCCGTCTCGGTCCTTCTCTTCTACCGGTGGGGCTGGAAGCTCTCGGCTACACTGCTCCTGGTCTCGACGGCCGGGGGCACGCTGCTCACCACCGTGCTCAAGGCTGTGTTCCGTCGGGCTCGCCCTGAGGTCTTCGATTCGGGGTATACGGCTTCCTTCTACTCGTTCCCCAGCGGGCACGCCACCGTCGCGGCCGGGTTCTATGGGGCGCTCACCCTGCTCATCGCCTACCGGCTTCGCGGACGCGCGCGATGGGCCGTGGCGGTGTCCGGTGTCTTCCTCGTGCTGCTCATCGGCTTCAGTAGACTTTACCTCGGGGTGCATTATCCGACGGACGTCCTGGCGGGCTACCTCGCCGCTCCCTTGTGGGTGATCTCCGTCGGGGTGGTGTACGCTGCCTGGATCTCCATCCGGGGTCTGCGAACCGCGGAGTCGCGCCGCAAGGGAGGCCGGACCTTACGGTAGACATCCCCTCGCCGGGATGTTAGCTTCTCCCTCGTGCTCGAAGCTATCCTCGAACCACTGATCCACTGGGTCACCGAGACCATCGGCGCCTACGGCGTTCCGGCGGTCTTCGTGCTGATGCTGCTCGAGAGCATGGGAATCCTGATTCCCTCCGAAGCGATCTCGCCGTTCGCCGGATACCTGGTCTCGCAGGGGAAGATGAGCCTCCTGGCGGCGGTCGCCGCCGGTGTTCTGGGCAACGTGGTTGGCTCCTGGATCGCCTACTTCATCGGGCTGTGGGGCGGGCGCGAGTTGTGGTTCCACTACGGCAAGTACGTCGGGGTGCGCGAGCATCACCTCCACGTGGCCGAGAAGTGGTTCGACAAGTACGGCGAGTTCACGGTCTTCATCTCTCGCTGTTTGCCGGTGGTCCGCACGTTCATCTCCTTCCCCGCCGGGACCGCCCGCATGAACTTCGCCAAATTCACCTTCTACACCTTCGCGGGGTGCGTGCCGTGGGTCTTCGCTCTGACGTACCTCGGCTACGTGCTGGGCGAGAACTGGGAGAGGATCGGGGACTTCCTCCAGTACCTGGACTACGCGGTCGCCGTGGCCGTGCTCGCCGGCGCCGCCTACCTGTTCTTCCGGTGGCGCGCCTCCCGCTCTTCGCGAGCTTAGCGAAGACGCTAGAATAGTCGCCTGCGCTGGCCGGATGCGGCCGGCGTGTGAACGTCGGGAGAGGGGCTCGCGTGGCGGTGCAGAGAGACCGTAGGACTTCGTTTCCGCGGCAAGTTGCCGGGGTCCTGGCGAAGGAGATCACGGAGGGCGTCCTGCCGCCGGGAGAACGATTGCTGGAGCAGACGCTCTCCGAGCGGTTCGGGACGAGCCGCGCCCCCATCCGGGAGGCGCTGTACCTGCTGGCGCAGGAGGGCCTCGTGGAGCGCGTCCCGAGGAAGGGCGCCGTCGTCAAGCGGTACACCACCCGCGAGATCGAGGAGCTATACAAGGTACGGGTTACGCTGGAGGAACTGGCCCTGGGGCGCGACTGCGACGGGCTGAGGAGGGTGCGCCTCTCTCTGGCGGAGCTCAGGCCCATAGTGGGCGAGATGGAGAAGAGCCGCAGGGAAGCCAAGCGATATCACGGCCTGAACTTCGAGTTCCACAAATCCATCATCAAGCTATCGCGCAGCTTGGTGCTGTCGCGCCTGTACACCCAGATCGAAGGCCCCCTCAAGACGTTCCTGCGACTCTCGGTGACGACGAAGGAGGACGTCTCCAGGTCCATAGAGGACCACAGGCGTATCGTCGCGGCCATCGCGGAAGGAGACGCGGCGGAAGCGGGCAAAGTTCTTCGCGCACACGAGGTGGACGGCATGGCCCGGGCGATGGAAGCCCTGCGCGAGGGGCGCCTGCCTTGAGCTTCGGTCGTTAGCCGCCGAGGACCTGGTTTGGTAGCCAGGTGACCATGCCGGGGAAGATGGCGAGGATGAGTATGCCGAGGGCCAGGACGGCGACGTAGGGGATGGCGCCGGCCAGTATGTCGCGCAGGGGCACGTCGGGGGCGATGCCCTGGACGACATAGAGGTTCAGGCCGACGGGGGGTGTGATCAGGCCCATCTCCATGTTCAGCGTCATCACCACGCCGAACCAGATCGGGTCGAACCCCAGCGCCGTTATGATCGGGAAGAGCACCGGCATGGTTATGAGGATGATCGAGACCGGCGGCAGGAAGAACCCGAGCACTAAAAACAGCACGTTCATGGCGACGAAGACGAGCCAGCGGTTTATCTGGAGCTCGGCTATGGCTCCGGCGAGGTCTTGCGGGACGTTCAGAAAGCTGAGGACCTGCCCGATCACGGCGGAGAAAGCGACGATCATGAGGATCATGGTGCTCGTCCTGGTGGTCTCCAGCGCCATGTCCATGAGTCTGTTCCAGCGGGCTTGGCGGTAGAGCACGGCGACCAGCAGGAAGGCGAAGAGCGCCCCGACCGCCGCCGCCTCGCTCGGGGTGGCGATCCCCAGGTACAGGACGCCGAGGACCGCGGCGATCAGGACCACGAACGGCAGCACCTTGATGAGCGCGGAGAACCGCTCACCCCAGGTGTACTCCGGCGCCGCGGCCACGGCGCCCGTACCCTGGCCGGCCGATTCCTGGTTGATGGTTCCGCGCCGCTCCAAAGTGACGGCGATCACGATCCAGAGGCAGAACAGCAACGTCACCAGGATGCCCGGCATCACGCCTCCGAGGAAGAGCTGGCCGATAGAGGACTCGGTGGAGATGCCGTAGAGGATCAGGGTGACGCTCGGCGGGATGAGGATGCCCAGAGTGCCGCCCGCGACTATGGCGCCCGTGGACACCTCATTGGAGTAGCCGCGCTTGCGCATCTCGGGGATGGCGACCCGGCCGATGGCGGCGGAGGTGGCGGGGCTTGACCCGGTCAGGGCGGCGAAGATGGCGGAGGCCACGATGCTGCTCATGGCGAGCCCGCCCCGGAGCCTGCTGAGCCACATATTCGTCACCTCGAAGAGGTCCCCGCTCGCCTTGGACTGGCCGAAGATCACACCCATCAGCACGAAGAGCGGTATCGAAAGCAGCGCGAAGTTGTTGAGCGAGTCGAACACGAAGTTGCCGAAGAAGTTGAGCTGGGCCACGTCCAGGAAGACCACGACCGAGATGAGGGCCGTGAGCCCCAGCGCGAAGGCTATGGGCACCCCCAGGACCATGAGCACCGCCATGATCAGGACGACGATGCCGCCTATAGCGAACGAGCTCACTGGTTCACGCCCCCGTCCATCTCCTCGTCGGGCTCCCGCAAATCTTCGGGCCGGTCATCGTTCTCCTCGCCCCCGGCGCGCAGTTCCTGCACACGGTCGTAGATGATGGAGAGGTACTGGAGGCTCATCAGGGTCATCCCCAGCGGGACTATGAAGTACGGGAAGGTCATCGGCGGGTTCCACGCGGTGCCGGAGCGTTGCCCGGTCGAGGTCGCGTACCACCAGAGCTTGAAGGAGATCACGCCCACCACCACGACGAAGAGCAGTCCGAGGAGCGCGGCCACGATGTTGGCCGCCGTCCGCGCCCTGCCGGGCAGCTTGTCGATAACGAGGTCCACGTTGACATGGTCGCCGTGCTTGAGCCCGTAGGCGCCGCCGACGAACGCCGCGAACATCAGGAGGTAGATGCTCAGCTCCGTCTGCCAGACCGTCGGCGCCCCGATAACGTAGCGCAGCGTCACCGCCTCGCAGATGATCAGGGTCGAGACCAGGATCAGGACGCCGCTGATGTAGCCAGCAATGTCCGAGATGCGATCCACCCACCGGAACAGGAAGAACTTGTCCGGCCTATTCGACGCTTCCAACGGAGCCTTCCTCCCTCACGAAAACCTGCTCTCCCGAGAGGCGGCGCGCCGGTTCACCCGGCGCGCCGCCTCTGGTCCTCCTATTGCGCCGGCACTTCCTTCGCGAGGTCCACGAGCTTCTGGCCGCCCTCGATCTCTTTGGCGAAGTCGTCCCAGATCGGCTCGGAGACCTGCTGCCACTTCTCGAAGTCGGCGTCGTTTATCTTAGCGATCGTGACACCGTTGTTCTCGAACTGCTTCTCGACGCGCATGTCGTCTTGCTCGGAAGCGGTGTAGGCGTACTCCTGGAGGTCCTGGCCGGCCTTCTCGACTATATCCTGCTGTTCGGGGGTGAGCTCCTCAAACTGCTTGGTCCCGATGATGAGTGGCTCGAACATGAACCAGAAGGTGTTCTCGGTGGGGGAGGTATAGGACTCGACCTGTTCGTAGAGCCTGTAGGAGCTGAACGACGAGGCCGAGGTTATGGCGGAGTCGAGCGTCCCGGTCTGCATGCCGTTGTAGATCTCCGAGGACGGCATGCTGGAGATGCCGAGGCCGATGCTCTCCAGCAGCGCCTCCACCTGGACGCCCGCGGCGCGGGTGGTGGTGCCCTCCTGGACGTCGTCGGGAGAGGTTATGGGGTCGCCCTTGCGGACCCCGATGGCGCCCGCGTTCCAGATCCAGGTGAGGATCTTGATGTCATTCTCCTCGGTGAGCTTCTCTACCTCTTTGCCGATCTCGGCGTCCTGGTAGTTCTGGGCCTGGGCGTGGTTGCTGACCATCGCCGGCATGAGGGTGATGCTGAAAGCCGGCACGCTGCCCGCTCCGTAATCCAGCGGGAACACGGACATGTCGGTCGCGCCCTGGGTTATGGACTCGTACTGTTCGTCAGCCGGGACCAGCGACTCGGCGGGTGCGATCTCGATCTTCACCTGCCCGTTGGTCTCCTGCTCGACCTGCTTCTTGAACCTCTCGGCCAGCACGGCCCGGAAGTCGCCTTCCTGCGGAGTCGCCTTGGGCCACTGGTGCGTCAGCCGCAGCGTCACCTGCTCGGCGCTTCCGCCGCCCGCGCCCCCGCAGCCCACCGCGAGCACGGTCACCAGGACTACCGTCGCCGCGATCTTCCATGCTTTCCCGGCCTCCGACAGCGTTCTCACACCCGCTCCTTCCCCCGGTTCCTCACCCATCTCCGAACGGCATTATAGGACATTCTTATGGCGCGTGCCGGACGCCGCCGGTGGGGCGCGATGCCCCGCGCCACGCCCAACTCCACCAGGTCCTGCGGTGTCAGCTTCATGTGCTCGGAGATCTTCCGGGCCTTCGAGCGGTCCTTCTCGATTATCGCCGCCGCGCTCTCCGGCGCGATAACCGCGAAGTAGGCGTCGGGTGTGATCCAGAGGTTGTCCGGGGCCGCGAGCGCGAGCGCCCCGCCCGATCCACCCTCCCCGACGACTAGCGAGGTGATCGGGACGCTGAGGTCCGCCACGGCGCAGAAGAGCCCGGCCATCGCGGTGCCGACGCCCTCCCGCTCGTCGCCGGCCCCGCTCCCGGCCCCTGGGGTGTCGATGATCGTGAGCACGGGCTTCTGGAACCGCTCCGCGAGCTCCATCAGCCGCCTGGCCGTGCGGAAGCCCGCCGCCGTGTTGGCCGTGCCGTTCTGGGCGGCGTAGGCGATGGTCTTGCCCTTCCGGCGCCCGAAGCCGCACAGCATCCCCGCGTCCACGCTTCCGGCGCGGTCGCCAGAGATCTCCACCCGCTCGTCGAAGTAGTCGTCGAGGTACGCCTCAGCCTTGGGCCGCTGCGACCTCCGGGCGCGCATGACGGCAGCCCACGCCTCCCGGGGTAGCCGCGCGTACCCGAGCGCCGGCGGCACCTCCGGCGGCGCGAGCGGTCCCGCCTCCTCGGGAGAGAGCAGGCCGACCACCCGCTCCAGAGCCTCCGGCACCCCTTCGGCCCCTGCCTCCAGGTCAATGAAGCCGCCTTCGAGCTTGCCCGCGGTCGTGAACGCGTCGTCCGCGGCCTCCTCCGCCTCGCGGACCCGGGAGCCCGCGAAGGAGACGGCCGCGTCCCTAATCCCGATGATGTAGTCGGCGCTCGCGGCCATCGAGGCCCACACGCCGCCGGTCGTCGGGTTGCGCACCACGCACACGTGGGGGATGCCCTCCGCCCGGGCGGCCATGCAGGCGTCCGCGATCTTCTGCAACTGCACCAGAGAACGCATACCCTCCTGCATGCGCGCCCCGCCCGTCGCCACGAGCGAGACGACCGCCCTCCGGTCCTCGCGCGCCCGCTCGAAGGCCTCCACGATCTTGTACCCCGTCGCCTCGCCCACCGAGCCGCCGAGGAAGCGGAAGTCGAAGGAGATGACGACCACCGGCGCCTCGCCCACGAAGGCCTCGCCCGTGATCACGGCCTCCCGCTCTCCGCTCCGCTCCCGGGCGCGGGCGAGTTGGTCCCCGTACCCCGGCCACCCCAGCGGGTCCTCCGAGAAGACCTCCTCCCCGAACTCCTCGAAATCCGACGTCACGGCCTCCACAGCCTCCCGGGCTGACGGAGAGGTGACGCCGAAAGTCCGCCGTTCCTGATCAACGATCATGCGCTGCCCCCTGAAGTGAGTGGACTCCGATCCTCGCCTGTGAACCCCAACGCCAGGATGCTCTTCGACCTGGCAGGCTATCTTTCCCATCGCCCTCCTAGGGCTTCAATTGTCGACAAGACCTATAACATGTATAGCATGACGCTGTTCCGGGTTCAACGAGTCCGCCTGTGCTGGTGGCTCCATTCCGGTGTGCTACGCGAACCCGACGAGGAGCAGGGTGGCGAGCATGACGGCGCCGCTGACGAAGAGGGTTATGGGGGTGTAGCCCATGATGTCGCGGACGGTGAGGCCAGCGATGGCGAGGAGGGAGAAGCTCGCGATGCGCGTCAGCAGCCGCTCCACCGGCCCCTTGTGCGCCAGCGTGTATCCGAGGACGATGGCGATCTGGGCGATGAAGTCCAAAAGCCTCGCCAGCCCGTCGCCCCAGCCCCTTATTACCCCCGCCGGCCCGCTGTCCGTGAGACCCAGCGCCGCCAGCCCGAGCACGGAGGTCAAAATAATGGCGAAGACCAGCGCGTTCGGCATCCAACGCTCCACGACGCTCACCAGCGGACGCGCCACGGGTCTCAACATGCCAACTCCTTTGCTCGTACCGGCAACGGAAGACGGCCCTTCGATGATCCCCCGAGAAACGGCGAAGCGGCGCGACGGAACCGCGGGTTGTCCCGACCACCACAGCGTTCGCACAACGAGACCCTCCAAAGCTCCCGGTGTTTCCCCTGTCCCGGGATCACCGGCAATGATAGCAGCGTTCGCGGTGCAATGGTAGGACCAGACGCGGTTTGCGGCGTTGCCCGCTCCCCGACGGTTCTGTAGGCTGTACGGACGGGTTCGAGAGGGGAAGTGAATGGAGCGCATGGGCGAGGAGGAGCTGGAGCGGGAGACGACCTCGATGGGGAAGGTGGCTTTCGCCAGCTTCATCGGGACGGCCATCGAGTTCTACGATTTCTACATCTATGGGACGGCGGCGGCGCTGGTCTTCGGGGGCGTATTCTTCCCGGAGTTTGCGGCGGCGACGGGGACGCTGGCCTCCTTCGCCACGTTCGCCGTGGCGTTCTTCGCGCGGCCTCTCGGGGCGGTCGTCTTCGGGCACTTCGGGGACAGGGTCGGACGCAAGGCCATGCTCATCGTCTCGCTCCTGTTGATGGGTGTGGCGACGTTTTTGATCGGGCTTCTCCCCGGGTTCGCCACCATCGGCTACGCGGCCCCACTCCTGCTCGTGTTGCTGCGCTTCCTGCAGGGCCTCGGGCTCGGCGGAGAGTGGGGCGGGGCGGTCTTGATGGCGACGGAGCACGCCACCGAAGGCAGACGCGGCCTGTACTCCAGCTTCCCGCAGATGGGGCCGGCGGCGGGCTTCCTGCTCTCCAGCGGGCTCTTCCTGTACCTTACGCTCTCACTCTCGGAGGCGCAGTTCGCGGCGTGGGGCTGGCGCATACCGTTCTTGGCGAGCGCGGTGCTAGTCCTGATCGGGCTCTACGTCCGTGTAACGATAGCGGAGACACCAGTCTTCCGGCGGGCGATGGAGGAAGGGGCGCGGGCGCGGGTCCCGGTGTGGGACATGGTCAGGACGTATCCGCTCGTCCTGATCCTGGCTTCGGGCGGCATCTCGCTCACCTACGTGATCTTCTACACTATCACCACCTTCTCGCTCGCCTACGGGACAGAGACCTTGGGGCTCTCAAGCAGCACCATGCTGTACTGCGCCATGATCTCCGTGGCCGTCATGGGATTGGCCGTGCCCGTCTTCGCCGTTCTCTCCGACCGGATCGGGCGGCGGAGGCTGTGCCTGGCGGCTGCGGCGCTCGCCGCGATGTGGGCCTTCCCGCTGTTCTGGCTGCTCGACACCGGGAACCCGGTGCTCATCGCGCTGTCCTTCACCGTCGGTATGATCTTCTTCGCCATGCTCTTCGGCCCGATGGGCGCCTACCTGCCGGAGCTTTTCGGCACCCGGCTCAGGTACTCCGGCGCCGCCGTCAGCTACAACCTCGGCGGCGTCATCGGCGGCGGGCTCGGCCCCATCATAGCCTCCCAACTCCTCATCCTGACCGGGGTGTCGTGGTCTATCTCGCTGTACATGCTCCTGATGTCCGTGGTGGGCTTCGCGAGCATCTTCTTCCTCTCGGAGACCTACCTCTCGGACATCTCACAGATGCGCTCCGAGGAGCGGCGCCTGCTCTCCGAAGAAGGCATCGCTGCGGAGTAGATAAAGATGCCGGACGACCTCTGCTTTTTGACGGCCGCCGAACTGGCCCACCGCATCCGCGAGCGCGACCTCTCAGCCGCCGAGGTGATGGAGGCCCATCTTTCGCAAATAGAGCGCGTGAACCCCGAAGTAAACGCCATCGTCACCCTCTTGCCCGAGCGGGCGATGGACGCCGCCCGCGCCGCCGACGAGCGGCTGGAGCGCGGAGAAGGACCCGGGCCGCTGCACGGCCTCCCAATCGCCCACAAGGACCTCGTCTCGACAAAGGGCGTTCGCACCACCTTCGGCTCGCTTGTGTACCGAGACTACGTACCGGACCAGGACGACCTGATCGTGGAACGGCTGCGCGAGGCGGGGGCCATCATGGTCGGCAAGACCAACACCCCGGAGTTCGGCGCGGGCTCGCAGACCTTCAACGAGGTCTTCGGCGAGACGCTCAACCCCTATGACACGACGAAAACCTGCGGTGGCTCCAGCGGCGGGGCGGCCGTCTCTTTAGCTTGCGGCATGCTTCCCATCGCCGACGGGAGCGACGTCGGCGGATCTCTACGCAACCCGGCCTCCTTCTGCAACGTGGTCGGCATGCGCCCTTCGGTGGGCCGGGTGTCATCCTGGCCTGACGACGCAGCCTGGTTTCCGCTGGCCGTCGAAGGCCCGATGGCCCGCACGGTTGACGATGTAGCCTTGATGCTCTCCGCGATGGCCGGCCCGGATCCGCGCTCGCCGGTCTCGCTTCCCGAGCCGGGAGCGACGTTCGCTCGCCCACCGGAGCGAGACTTCGCCGGCGTCCGCGTCGCCTGGAGCCGAGACCTCGGGGGCCTGCCGGTGGACCCGCGCGTCACGGCGGTGCTGGAGGCAGCGCGGCCGGTCTTCGAAGACCTGGGGTGCGTCGTCGAAGAGGGAGAGCCGGACTTCTCGGGGGCGGATGAGATCTTCATGTCGTGGCGGGCCTGGTACTACGAGTTGAGCTTCGGCCACCTGCTGGACGAACATCGGGCTGAGATGAAAGACACCGTCGTCTGGAACATCGAGGAGGGGAAACGTCTCACCGGGCCGCAGCTCGGTCGGGCGGAGAAGAAGCGCACGGAACTGTACCATCGGGTACGACAGTTCATGGAAAGAGACGAGTTCTTGGTGTTGCCGGTCAGTCAGGTGCCGCCGTTCGATGTAGATCAGCCCTACGTCACCGAGATAGACGGCGTCGAGATGAAAAATTACATCGAGTGGATGAAGTCCTGCTACCACGTCACGGTGACGGGGCTGCCGGCGATCTCGGTCCCGTGCGGTTTCACCCAGGAAGGATTGCCGGTCGGGGTGCAGATCGTGGGCCGCTACCGCGACGACCTCGGCGTTCTGCAACTCGCCCGAGCCTTCGAGCATGCTACCGGCTTCAGGGAGCGCCGCCCGGCGATGGTCGGATGAAGAGGCCATCGCCGGGCTTCTCGCTTCCAGGTTCTACAGGACCGTCCGCACCGTCTCGCCGACGGTGGGGGTGTGGATCTTGTGGTTCGGGGACAGGCGGTAGGCCAGGTCGCTGATGCGGCGCCTGGAACCGTGGATCAGGATGATCTGGCGCGGCGTAAGCTTCTCGGTGATGCCGAGGAGCTCGTCCTGGGTGCAGTGCGCCGCGAAGCTGACCCGCTCGACCCGCCACTGCTCCTCCGTGCCCTCGGCCCTGTGGGCGCCGTAGGCGGAGAAGGCGTTGGAAGGCAGGATCACGGCGTTCTTCGGGCTACCCTCCAGTCGTTTGCGGTAGAATGCGCTCGCCCCGCCCTGCATCGTGACCGGCGAGGCTATGACGGCGCACGGGTTGGCGAGGATGCGCTCGCGGGCCTTGTCATCATTGGCGACCGCCCGGATGTTCTCGGAGAAGAACAGCTCCCTCGGGTCCGAGTGTTGCAAATATGGCTTCATGTACCCGAGTTGCTCGGCGTAGAGCTTCTCCGAGGTCGTCACCACCGAGCCGTCCACGTAGATAAAAACGTCCCGGTCCAGACCGTACTCCCGGCCGTAGTGCTTGAGTCCGAGGATGATCTCCTGCGCCTGGCCCAGCGCGTAGGTCGGGATGAGGACCGTCCCCTCTTGCTCCTGCGTGGTCTCATTGATCGCCTTCACCATCGTGCGGATGGATTCGGAGAATGGCTGGGGCTTCCGATCCGCCAGGGTGGCCTCCATGATCAGGAGGTCAATGTCGCTCACCTCAGGCAGCCGCGCCGAGGGAATGGAGAAATGGTCCTCCATGCAGATGTCGCCCGTGTGAAAGACCGTCGCCGGCCCTGATGTGAGCAGCACGCTCGCAGCCCCCAGGATGTGCCCGCTCTCGGTGAGCGTCACATGAGCGTCTCCGATCTTCAGGTTCTTGCCGAACGGCGTGGGGACGAGGCGTTTTTTGATCTCGTGGATCGAGACCCCGCCTGGCAGCCCGCCACCCATCGCCGCGTGGTCGTTGAGCGCGGCCACGATGAGCTTGGCCGAAGGCGGCGTGCAGTAGATCGGCAGCCGCGGATGTTCCTTCACCAGGAGCGGCAGGGCGCCGCAGTGGTCCAGATGCGCGTGCGTTATCACCGCGGCATCAATGTCGTCCAGACGCCCGAAGTCCGGCGCCAGAGGACCTCGTCCGTCCGGTTTGATCCCGGCGTCCACCAGCACCCGCGTCGTGCCGAAGTCGAGCAGGTGACTGCTGCCGCCGACCTCTCCGGCTCCCCCCAATGCCCGGAAAGACAGCGTCGGACGGGGCTTGGCATAAGACCGGATGCGGGTCGTGGCCGCACCGGAGTTCGCTTCCGCGTCCGCGCCGTCCGAAACGTCGAACGGGATATCGGGGCGGTTTTCCGGCGGGCTAGCTGGAGAAGACTCCGGATCATCATCGTCCTCAGCCCCGGCGCCTCGCGAGCCGTGGTTCGAGGAAGATCCGGATTCCTTTCGAGGCTCCCGTAGATCGGCGTGGGACTGGAGTACCTTGCCCATGAACTCCAGCAGGCGGGCGGTCTGGCCGGCGGACTCCAGCGAGTTCGGCAGCGCACCCACCTCGTTCTTGACGGCCCGCACCAGAAGGTCTCCGAACCCCTCGTCGGTGAAACGGGCGCTCTTGAGGGCGTCCCTGACCTTGTCCCGCTCGCCCGTCACGCGCCCCAGTTCCTCGTGCAACTCTTCGAGGCGCCGGGCCGCCGTGGCGTAAGCCTCGCGCTCGCTCTCCAGCGCCCGTTCCAGGTGGACGCTGCGGCGCTCCAGGCCGGAGATCTTCTCGTTCAACCGTCCCCGCGAGTCCAGGGCGGAGGACGCTCGCTCCTCGGCCCGCTTCACGCGCCCGGAAGCGCCCTCTCGCTCGCCGGTGAGGACCTTCACTTCCTCGGCCAGGGCCGCGGCCCGCTCGTTGGCCGTCCGGGAGGTGAACGAAAGACGCTCGTTCTCTTTCTTCAGCCGCTCCAGCGACTCTTCTAGCTCTTTGACGCGGGCGTCCTCCGTGGCCCGCTTCTCGGCCTGCTGATGCTCGCTCTTCCAGATCTCGATAAGCGTCTCGACGACCGCCGGGTCCGGCTCTTCTTCGTCGCTCAAAGACGCGAGGAGAAGGCCCTCGACGGTGTAGGAAGCGGCGAGGTCTTCGACGTTCTCGGAGGAGAGGCCGTTCAGGGCTTCGAAGGTCTCGGGCGGTATCTGCTCCGCTATGGCCGTGCGAAAGGCGCCCCACGCCGCCCCGTCTTGCAAGATACGGCGCGAGAGCCCCCGCAAGAGCTGCGCGCTGCCGCCGGACTTCCGGGTCAGGGCGTCGGCCTGGATGCCGCGGGGCAGCAGCACCTCCTCCAGGCCTGGCACGCTTTTGCAGAGATCCACCAGGGCCCTTCGGGTGTCCAGCCGCGCGAGACGACGCTGGACCAATCCTTCCGGCAGGCCCTCCGACGGTAGTCGGTGCGTCAGAAGTTCGCCGTCATCCTCCCGGGAGGCTTCGATCCCCTTGTCCGGGGCGTGTTCCTCAGTTTCGTCGCCGTTGGGTGTAAGATCTGACATAGGAACTCCCTCCACGAATGCGAATGTCACAAGGCATCTTCATACTTCCCGAATTTTATCATGGCCGTTTCCGGGGCTTCCCTGGTTCGTGTAGACTTGACGCATGGACGACGCTGCGCCGGGAGACATCGTGAAGGTCCGGGCTCGCTCGCCCGGACGATGTCCTATCCTGGTCCTCGAACTCCCCACGGGCGAGTTCAGGACCGCTTACCACGAGACGGGCTACGACCTCAAACGCTCGAAGCAGGTGACGGAAGAGTGGCTCGCGGAGAATGCCATCGGCCGACACAGCTTCTTGGAGGTGAGCCCGCCGGAAGAGGTTGCGATCTCCGCCCTGGCGGACTACGTGCGAGAGAAGGCGTCGCTGGACTCTTAGCCAGCCTCCGCAACGAACCGCGGACTAGTCTTCCTTCTTGCCCCTCTCCTCGCTACCGCCATCCTTCTGCTGGGCTTCTTCCCGGGCCTTCTGCTGCTCCTCACGCGCCTCTTGCTGGGCCTCTCGCTGGACCTCGCGGGCTTCTTGCTGGGCTTCTTGCTGGGCTTCTTGCTGGGCTTCCTGCTGAGCTTCCTGCTGAGCTTCCTGCTGAGCTTCCTGCTGGGCTTCCCGGGCATTTTGCCGGGCTTCGGCGTCGTTGTTTTCGGGCTCCGGTGCGGGGCTTGCCTGCGGGGTGGGGGAGGGTGAAGCGGGGCCGGAACTGGCGATCAGGCTGACGACGGTCCCTTCCTCCACCGTCGCGCCCGCCAGGGGATCGGTCTCCAGGGCCGTATCGAAGGGCTCTTCGCTCACCACCCTCGTGTAGCTCCTGTTCACGACCAGGCCCGCGGCTCGGAGCGTCTGTGCCGCATCCACGGCGCTCAGGCCGTAGACCTCGGGGACGACCACCTGCTCCGTCCCCGAGCTGACGGTCACGTCCACCGAGGAGCCTTCCTCGACCTCGGTCCCTTCCTCAGGATTCTGGAACAGAATAGAACCTTTGGCCACCTCGTCGCTCGATTGCGTGTCCGACGACGAGCCGAGCTCCAGGTTGGCCCCTTCGAGGATCTCCGCCGCCTGCTCCGGAGTGTTGCCCAGAACCTCCGGCACCTCGACCGTCGGTGGGCCTGCGCTAACCGTGATCGTCACCTCCGAGTCCACTTCCGCCTGCCCGCCGGATGGGTCCTGGGAGATGACGGTGCCTTCCTGTTCACCGGACTCCTCTTCTTCCACCTGCACCGTAAACCCGGCGTCGGTGAGCGTGCGCGCCGCCTCGTCGCGCGGGCTACCCCTGACGTTCGGGACGTCCGCCACCTGCGTGCCCACGACCACCACGGAGATGTCCGAGTCCCGCTCGGCTCTTTCGTTCTGTCCAGGGTCCTGCTCCAGGATCGTGTCCACCAACCGTTCGTCATCCACGCGATCTTGCTCGACGATCTCGAAGTCCTCGCCAAACTCGTCCCGCGCCTCGTCTACCGTCATGCCCGCGAGTTCGGGGACTCCGATCTGAGGTGGCGGGGTGTTCGGTTCCTCCTGGGGGCTCTGGAGAAGGGCATAGGCGGCCCACGCCAGCAGGGCCAGGATGGTGAGCATGAGCAGAATCATGGCCGGGGGCAGCGCTCTCCGACGTTTACCGTTTCTCCGGGGATCTGCGGGCGGAGGGATGACGCGGGTGGGGCCCACGCGGGTCGGGGCCACGGCCGCCATCGCCCGGGTCATCATCTCGGTGGTGGCTTTCCTCGGGTCGAGACCCTCGCTCACCCTTTCGAGGTCCTCTATGAGCTCGGCGTCGCTGGCGTAGCGGTCCTCCGGGCTCTTGGCGAGGAGGCGCACCGTTATGGCGTTTATGCCCTCGGGGATGGAGGGGTCCAGCTCCACCGGTGGGCGCAGCGGCCCGTTGACGTGCTTCATGGCGATCCCTATCGGCGTGTCGGCGTCGTAGGGCAGCTCGCCGGTGAGCATCTCGTAGAGAACGATGCCCAGAGAGTACAGGTCGCTCTCCGGCCCGGCGGACTCGCCCATCGCCTGCTCCGGAGAGATGTAGTGGGCTGTGCCCAGGATCGAACCCGTCTTGGTCATGGTCGAGGAGGTGGCCGCCCTGGCTATGCCGAAGTCCGTCACCTTGATATCGCCGGATTCGGTAATGAGGATGTTGTGGGGCTTTATGTCGCGGTGGATCACATCCCGCCGGTGCGCGGCCTGCAGGGCGCAGGCGATCTGCAGCGCCACCGCCGCCGCCGTCCGGGCCGGAAGCGCCCCACGCTTGATGATGCGGTTCTTGAGGGTGCCGCCGGGCAGGTACTCCATCGCTATGTAGTACGTGCCGTCCTCGGACTCGCCCCGATCGTAGATGGAGACGATGTTGGGGTGGGAGAGGGCCGCGGCGCTCTGCGCCTCGCGCCTGAAACGCTCCACGAACTCGTCGTCCTGGGCGTAGCGCCCGCTCATGACCTTGAGGGCCACGTCGCGGTCGAGGACGTCGTCGTGGGCCAGGAACACGTCCGCCATGCCGCCGCTTCCCAGCGGCCTCAAAACACGGTAGCGATTATCTACTAGATGCTGCACGGGCGAGAATTATAACGCTAACCGTCCCCACGCTTCAGGTACTCCTCCATGAGGTCCTGGGCGATGGGTATGGACGGGGTGGCCGCGTCGCCTTCAGCGCTGATCTCTCCGCCGTTCTCGACCATGACGGCGACGGCTATCTGAGGGTCGTCCGCCGGGGCGAAGGAGATGAACCAGGAGTGCGGCTCCAGGGCGGTCTCGGCGGTCCCGGTCTTGCCTGCGACCTCGACGCCGGGGATCTCGGCCTGGGTGAGCCCTCCCGTGGTGATGACGCCTTGCATCATCTCGTTGAGGGTGTTGGCGGTCCCCGCGTCCAGCGCCCGCCGGCGGATGCTCTGGGCGGGGCGGTCTATGATAATGCCATCGGGGGAGCGGACCTCGCGCACCAGGCGGGGCTCCATCATCACGCCGTCGTTGGCTACCGTCGCGGTCACGAGGCCCATCTCGAAGACGTTGGATGAGACCCGGTCCTGTCCGAAGGCGATCTGGGCCGTATTCCCCTCGACCCACTGGTCCGGCGGATAGCCGAGGTCGCTCCCGGTCACCGGCAGTATGAAGTCGTCATAGGGGTCGCCGTAGCCGAAGTCCTGGGCCGTCTCGTACAGGAGTTCGGGACCCACCTCCTGTATGGCTATCTTGGCGAAGATCACATTCACCGAGAACGCCAGGGCTTTGGCGAAGGTGAGCTTCCCGTAGTCCTTGCCCTGGTAGTTGAAGACCCGGTAGCCCGGCGTGTCCAGGAAACCGGGGTCGAAGAACTCGTCGGAAGGCTCCACCCCGGCCTTGAGCGCCGCGGAGGAGGTTATGACCTTGAAGGTCGAACCCGGCGGGTAGAGGCTCTGGGTGGCGCGGTTAAGGAGGGGGAAGTCCTGATCTTCTATGAGGTCGGGAAAGTTGTCGTCTATGTCGTTGGGCTCGTAGGAAGGGTGGGTGACGAGGGCGAGTATCTCGCCTGTCCTGGGGTCTATCGCCATCGCCGATCCCTTGCCCGTGACGGTCTGGCCGAGCTCCTCGTAGGCGATCCTCTGTAGCTCCGGGTCGAGGGTGAGCTCCACGTTATTGCCCGGCTGCCGGCCGCCACGCACCTGGTTAATGAGGTCGTCGAGGGTGGCGGGATCGCTGGTGACGCCTGAGAGGTTGGAGTTCTGGGCGATCTCGATGCCGCTCGCCCCGTAGCGCACGCTCCAGTAGCCGACCACGTTGGAGAAGACCTCGCCTTCGGGGTAGATCCTCTCGTAGACGGTCCCCTCCTCGGTCTGCCGGCCCTCGCTGCGGGCTAGCACGGTCTTCCCGTCGCCCGCCAGGATGAGGCCGCGCGGTGCCTCTATGGCCCTGCGGGTCTGCAAACCGTTCTGCGGGTTGTTCGCCAGCGACTCCCTGGCGTAGACTTGCCAGTAGACGAGCATCCCCACCAGGGCGACGAACCCCGCCGCGAACAGGTAGAAGGTGCGCCGGAGATGGACGTTCACGGATGGTCCTCCGCCGGGATCAGCTCCTCGGCCTCGCGCCTGCCGGAACGCTCGGAGATCACCAGCAGGAGGCCGGTGAGGATGAAGTTGCCCACGACGGAGGAGCCGCCGTAGGAGACGAAGGGCAGCGTGATGCCGGTGAGCGGTATCGCTTTCGTCACGCCGCCGATGATGACGAGGGTCTGCATGGCGAACATGGCCGTCAGCCCGAAGGCCAGCAGCTTGGAGGCGTCGTCACCGGCGAGCAGTGCGATCTTGGTGCCCCTGTAGGTGAAGATCAGGAAAGCCAGGATCACGGTCGTCGCCCCGACCAGGCCGAGCTCGCTGGCGATGGTGGAGAAGATGAAGTCCGTCTGGACCTCGGGGATGGTCTGGGAGAAGCCAGCCCCAAGCCCCGTGCCGGTCAGGCCGCCGTCGGCGATGTTGAAGATGCTCTGCAGGATCTGGAACCCCGTGCCGTCCGGATCTTCCCACGGGTCGAGCCAGGCCTCCACCCGCACCTGCACGTGGTCGAACAGCAGGAAGGTGAGGAGGGAGCCGAACGCGAAGAGTAGTCCGCCCAGGATCACGTACGCGATGCGGCCCGTCGCGACGTAGAGCATCAACAAGGGCACGGCGAAGAACAGCAGGCTGGAACCCAGATCCTTCTCGAAGATCAGGAGCCCCAGGGAGCCGGCCCACACCAGCGCCACGGGTCCGAAGTACTTGATGGGCGGAAACTGTATGCCCATGAAGGAGCGGCTCGTCGCGGCCATCACATCGCGCTTCTCGGCCAGGTAGCCGGCGAAGAAGATGGTGAGCGCGATGCGGGCGAACTCCGAGGGCTGGAAGTTCACCGGCCCCAGGTCCACCCACAGCTGCGCCCCGTTCACCTCGTAGCCCAGAGGCGTGAAGGGCATCAGGATCAGGGCGAACGCCGCGATCACGAGCAGGTACTTGTAGTTGAACAGGCGCGAGTAGTTGCGGAACAAGAGCACGACCAGAAACATCGCCCCGCTGCCGACCAGGATCCAGATCGCCTGCGTGGTCGCCAGGCTCTCGACGCCCTCAATGTTGTAGGTAAGCCGGAAGATCATGACGAGCCCGAGCCCAGTGAGGAGCGTCACTATCGGCAGGAGCAGCACGTCGGAATGAGGCAGCCAGAGCCGGATACCCAGATATAGAGTGAAGAGCGTCCCAGCGTAGTACGCGCCGTAGATCAGGGGCGGGCTGGCAGCCTCCTGCACGAAGATCATGGTCGCAAACCCTAAAGTGGTGATGAGCAGGGCGAGTATCATCGGGGTAGTGGCGCGCTGGGTCACGGCAGACGCCCTCTAGTCCCCAAGATCCTGCAAAACTCTGTCTACCTCGTCCCGGGTGTAGAGCTTGTGGTTCTTTATGGGCGGCCGGTAAGGATCGTCCACCTCAGACTCCTTCACGCCCGTTCGCTCCGCTTCCCGGTTGAGGTTCAGGCTCCCTATGGAGTAGGGTATTCCCTGGTACAGCACCACTTCTCCCTCTTCGAAGCCGAGGTAGTACCGGCTGGAGCCCCACAGATAGGCCGGCGTCAGGGCCGCCGCCACCACCAGGATTATCGCGAGGCCCCGGATCGCCTTCCCGAGCGCCGCCAGGAAACCGCGGGATCTCTTGCGCCGCGCCCGGCTCCGGGAGGCCCGCGCCTCGCTCCGGGCGCTCCCCGAGCGGCGCCTCGAAGCGCGGCCGTCAGGGGCCGGAGGAGAGACGGCTTGCATCTCCCGCGTGCCGCCCGAGGCGTCCTCCTCCGGCTCCTCCCGCTCCCTGACGTCCACCACGACGACGGTCACATTATCCGTGCCCCCGGCGTCCAGGGCGGTGGAGAGCAGCTTGCGGGCCGGGGCCTCGGGCTCCCCCGGGTGTTCCTTCAGGATGGCGCCGATGCGGTCCTCGGGGACCATGTCCGAGAGACCGTCGGAGCAGAGGAGCAGCCGGTCACCCGCCTCCACGGGCAGGACCATGTTGTCCGCCTCGACCTCGTCTTCGGCCCCGAGGGCGCGGGTTATGAGGTTCTTCTGGGGATGCTCCGCCGCCTGGGCGCGGGTGAGATCTCCACTTCTGACGAGCTCGGCCACCAGCGAGTGGTCCTCGGTCAGGGGGCGCAAGGTTCCGTCCCGGAGCAGGTAAGCCCTGGAGTCTCCGATGTGCGAGACCTCAGCCCGCGGTTCCTCCCGGTTGCCGCCGAAGCGCACGGCCACGACCGTGGTTCCCATCCCGGAGAGCTTCTCGTCGCCGCGGGCGGCGGCCAGGATGCGGCTGTTGGCCTCCCTTATGGCGTCCCCGAAAGGCTCATCCGGCCCCAGCCGGCGCAGCACTTCCACCGTCATGGAGCTGGCGACTTCCCCGGCCTCGAAGCCGCCGATGCCGTCGGCGACCACGAAGAGCGTCTCGTCCGCGCCGTCGCCGATGAGCAGCGCGTCCTCGTTGTTCCTGCGGACCTTGCCCGCGTCGGTGAGGCCGAAGTGTTCGAGGTAGAGCATGCCCGGCTACTCCACGTACCTGAACGTCGTCGAGCCGACCCTCACCGTGTCCCCGGGGCGCAGCGGCGTAGCTCCCACGGTCTTACGTCCGTTGACGAAGGTGCCGTTGGTGGAGCCGGTATCCTCGACGTACAGGAGGCCGCCGTGGCGGGTGAGCCTGGCGTGCCGCCCGGAGGCGTAGTCGTCGCTCTTGAGCACGATGTCGTTGGCTGAGGAACGTCCCAGGGAGACCGCGCCGTCCGTCAGCGAGAAGCGGGTGTCAGGCGCCATGATCTCCGAGTCCTCGACCACGAGCTCCGCCGCCCCCGAAGACCTTCCGGGAGGCTGTCCGGAGCCCGCGTTGCGGCTTTCGGCGGGAGACGCCCTCCGGGCCCCCCGGTTGCCACGGTCGGGTTCGTAGACCTTCCCTTCCTCCGGCACCTGACGGAGGTCCCCGATGCCCCGGCGCACCACGGAGTAGACGAAGGCGAGCAGCAGCAACAGCAACAGGGCTTTGGCCGCCAGCAGCGGAACCTGGATCTCCAGCACGTCTCTAGCCCCCCCCGGAGCCCGCCGCTGCCTCTCCTCCCCTCGGGTCTTCACCCGGGGCTTCGATGCGGCGGACGAAGCGGGCGACGCTCTGGCCGAAGGTCAACTCATCGCCGCTCTCTATCCGCTCGCGGTCTATGGGAGCGCCGTCGAGGAGCGTGCCGTTGGTGGAGCCCAGATCCTCGACGACGAAGCCGTTCTCCGAGCGCATGAGCCGGGCGTGCCGCCTGGAGACGTTCGGGTCGTCAACGACCACGTCGTTGTCCTGCGAGCGGCCTACGGTCCACGGCCCGTGGCCCTCCAGCGCCTGCGGCCCGTCGTCCAGGACCAGCTCCACCCTTTCACGCGCCAGCCCGTGGCGCTTGGCATCTTCCACCGAGATGGCGGCCGTGCCCTGGCCTTCGGCCCCACCCGTACCGCCGCCCGAGGAGGCGATGTCGTCGGTGCGGAAGATGCGGGTCTGGCCCGAAGTGTCCGAGGGCGCGTCCTTCTCGCGCCGGCCGTCGGCCGGGCCGGTCAGCTTCGCGGTCACGCCGAACTCCCCGAAGCGCAGGGAGTCCTCGGTGGCGAACCGGATCTTGGGCGGCGTCATCAGGTGGTAGCTCTTGTTCTCGGCATGGGTGGAGGCGTACTGGATCAGTTCTTCCCGCAGAGCGGCCTGGTACGCCTGGATGGATTCGGTGTCCTCTTTGGAGAGGTGGACGGTGAAATCGTTGGGGGCGTAGGTGCGCGAGATCGAGACCATCCGGCCCTCGTCCATCTGCTTGGTGAGGCCCTTGGCGATCTCGACCGGGTGGATCTGGCGCCGGAAAGCCCTACCGAAGACACCCTCCACGAGCGACTCCATCCGTTTCTCTATGCCTTTCAGGAATCCCAAAGAAAACTACCCTCTCACCCTGGACCCGAGGTACCTCAATATTCCGTACATTATAGCCGCGAAGCCGAGCGAAGTCATAGCCTGGCCGAGCGCGTTCGCATTCTCGGAGATCACCAGCACGTACCCCAGAGCGCCAACACCGACCGCCACCAGCAGACCCACGGCCCACCGACCAACCCACTCCGCCACCGAGATGACCCCGGCCATCGCTGCCCACAGCAAGAACAGGAAGAAGAATGAGGGATGATCCTGCTGGACGTACTTGACGATCTCTCCAACCCAATCGACGAGGTCGGGGATGGGCAGCGACGCGGGAATCGGGTCGAACCGGACGCCCGCGTATGGAACGCGCGCGTTCCCAACGGCGAGATCGTAGCCCACCAGGAACAACGCCCCTGCCGTCGCCGAGAGGGCGGCTCCGAGCGGGCGCATGAGCACGCCGAACAGGAGCGGTAGGCCGGCGCCGAGCCCCACGGCGGCGAGCGGGACGCCGAGCACGGGGCCCAGCGGCAGCTTGCTCACGCCCCCGCTCATGGCGCCGCCGGCGAGGACCCATGTCCCACCGATGGCCGGCACGAGCACCGCGAACCCCAGGCCCACCCCGTTTCTCAGCAGCGCCACCGCCAGCGCCACCACGAGCCCTATAGCGGCGATCCGGGGCAGCAGGTAGCCAAGCACCCCGAGCCCCGCCGCTATCCCCACGGCCTGCGCCCCGTCCTGTTGCAGGATCTGCGCGCCGAGCACGTAGCCGAGCCATCCCGCCGCCACGCCGTTGGCGCCGCGCAGCAGGTGGTCCGTGAGCCTCCGTGAGACTTTGTCAGGGGTCTTGCCGGTCCCATCCGTGGCGACGACGTCCGCCGTGCGGCCCCTGCGGCCGGTCAGGAGCTTCAGGGCGGCCCGCGCGCCCTGGGGGCGGTGGGCGGGGTTCGGGGAGGTGGCCCGGTCCACGAACTCCCTGAGGCGAGGGGGTAGCTCGTCCGGCTGGTAGGCCAGGAGGGTGCGGGCCGTGGCCCCGACGGCGTAGATGTCCGACAGCTCGCTGGGATCGGCGCCGTCCATGATCTCCGGCGCTATATAGCCCGGCGTACCGACGGCGAAGCCAACCTGCGTCAGGCGGGTGTCGCCGGGACGGTAGGCTACCCCGAAGTCAGTCAGTTTCACCCGGCCCCGGCGGTCCACTAAAGCGTTCTGCGGCTTTATGTCGCGGTGGATGATCCCCTGCCCGTGGGCGTGGGCGAGGGCTTCGAGGATCTGGGCGAGGGCGTCCACTACCTCGTCCACGTCGTAAGCCTGGGCCGCCTCGTTCAGGGGCAACCCGTGGACGTACTCCGTCACCAGGTAGATCTCGTAGTCTCCGGGTATGACCTCGACCGTCTCGACGATGTTCTTGTGACGCAGACCCTCGGCGATCTGACCTTCCCGCATGGCCCGCGAGCGTTCGCCCTCGCTGTAGACGGGGATGATCTTGATGGCCACATCCCGCCCGCGGCCTAAAGCGCCCGGCGCGGGTCGGGCCCGCCAGACGGTGGCGAAGCCGCCGCGGCCCACCATCTCCGCCAGCTCGTAGCGGCCCTGGCCCTCGATGTAGCGCGTCTCGGCCATATTGCGCGCTATTGTACTGCGTCCGGCCCGCGCCTTGTTACGGACGCGCTCAGCGCCGTATCGAGGTCTTCTTCCGGTGCCGATCCCCGCGGTTAGCCTTGACGGTCCTCTCCTGCTACAATTTCCGAGGTTTCGAGAGGTCCCGGCGGGATCCCGAAGGGCGAGTGGCGGAATTGGTAGACGCGCTAGGTTCAGGGTCTAGTGGCCGAAAGGCCGTGGGGGTTCGAGTCCCCCCTCGCCCACACCGCCCGAAGGGGTCTCCATCGCAGGGTTCTCACCCAGGGGGTTTTCATAGATCGTAGATCCCACAGGCGGCCCGACGGGAGATCCGAAAGAGTATCCGACGCAAGGCCCGCCGCGCGGCAAGCCGCAAGGACCCGCCAGAGGCCCTCGGGAACAGCCCGCTCCGGGAGAAATCGCCCCGCGCAACGGCGCGAGCGGGGATTGCCACCCTGGCTGACGCTGATCGGCTCCCTGCTTTTCCTCGCCGTGGCCTTCGCGTTTATCTTCTTCGTGGCCAAGGGGTGCGTGGCCACCCAGGAGTCAACACAGATCCGCAAGTACGTCACCAACGCCGACAGCCTCCTCAGCGAGTCCTCGAACCTCGGCAACAACGACCTCCAGGGTGTCCTGGCGGGCGCGGACGGCGACCCGGCGAAGCTGGACGGGGAGGCGCTCGCCCGGGCGGCGAACCAGACGGAGCGTAACTACCAGCAGGCACTGGAGTATGACGAGGTGCCCCCGGAGTTCGAAGGAGCGCAGCCCTACCTGGTGAGCTCTTTAGGCATCCGGGCGGCGGCGACCAGGGACCTGTCAGAGGCCGCCTCCGGCGAGACGGGCAGCTTCGGGGAGGCTCTCTCGGCGGCGGTCGAGGACTACCGCCTGAGCGACGGCATCATCAGGAACCATTACCTGCCGGAGTCCAGGGAGGCCCTGGAGAGGGTCGGCCAGCAGGGCGACCAGAGCCGTCTCCAGGAGCCCGAGCCGTTCATGGACTACGAGGATCTCGGCTTCGACACGCCTGTGGCGTCCGCCGGGGCCAGGGACGACCCGAACGCCCTGCATGGAGTCCAGATTGCGGGCGTCGAGGTGGCCGGACGGCCGCTCCGTCCGGATGGGAGCGTGGTCCTCAGGGGCTCGGCGGAGCCGGTGTTCGCCGTCACGGTCGTCAACGGCGGCGAGGTGGCGGAGACGGGGGTGCCCGTGGAGGTGGTGATGGACACCGTCGCCGAGCGGCAGGCCCAATCCGCGACCATCCGGCAGATAGGGGCGAACGGCGGGTCGGCCACCGTGGAAATCTCGGGCTTCAGGCCCGGCGAACTGGAGGAGACGGCCGAGGTCAGCGTGAAGGCCGGTCCCGTCGAGTACGAGGAGACCAGGAAGAACAACATCCTCGCCGGCACGGTGACCTTCGGGCTATAGGGATAAGGGGTGACGGGATGGTAACCGCGGTCGTGCTCGTCAGGACGGAGAGGGAGCGGGTGCAGGAGGCGGCCCAGGCGATGCTCGGCATAGAAGGCGTCACGGAAGCCTACTCCGTCACCGGACCCTACGACCTCGTCGTCATGGTCCGCATCCCCGACTTCGAGCGCCTCGCCGAGATCGTACCCGAAAAGATAGCCCAGGTCCCCGGCGTCGCCCGCACCGAGACCATGGTCGCCTTCCGCGCCTACTCGAATCATGACCTGGATCGCGTGTGGAGTTTGGGATTCGAGGAAGGCTAGATCAGTCTGGTCACAGAACTTCGTCCCGAAATAGCGACACCAGGGCATTCCAACGTAACCGTGAGTTGTTTCTGCAAAAGAAGGCATCCTAAGAGCAATTTGCTCGTGGCTATCGTTCTACAGCGTCTTGCAGAAGGTCATTACTCTTGCAAACCGCTGTAGTTGGGTCATCTAGCCTCGCCAAATATGTCTCCAGTGTTTCTTCCAACGCGGATCCACACTTGCTCTTTGTTTCTCCTTCTCCCTCTCAATCCTGGCACTTTGCTTCTTGGCCTGCGTCCTCGTCAGTTGTGAGTTAGAGCCGTAACCTTGCTTCCTTAGCTGTTGATTGAGTTCACGAAGCTCCTTGTTTAACGTGCTCTGGGATTTACGGCCTTTCCCTGTAGTGTTGTTGGCAATGAGTGCCTTAAACGCTTGGTGTGAATTATCTGTACGGAATTTGAGAGGAAGGTGTCCACGCTCTAAAGTCGGCTTGCTCACCAATCCCGAAGGGAAAGGAACCGACTCCTCATGCTCGACTTAAGGAC